>Ga0209317_1002782_pt1 | contig 12067 bp, 8 predicted proteins | sample RifGroB2_FD_183994 | JGI IMG/M metagenome (GOLD analysis project Ga0209317, IMG submission 183994) | Soil microbial communities from Rifle, Colorado, USA - Groundwater B2 (SPAdes) (version 2) | ecosystem: Environmental > Terrestrial > Soil > Unclassified | place: Rifle, Colorado | collected...
GGAAATCCCCTCGTGGTACGCCTGCGATGCGCCCTCCTGGCGCGAAAGCCAGACGATCTCTTCGAAGCAGTCGGACCACTTTTGCTTCTCGAGGGCAAGTCTTAAAGCGCCGAGGTGCTGACGTATCGTTTCGCGTTTGACCGAGTCCCTCTCGGCCTGCATCAGTTCCTCGATCCTGCCGCGGTTGCACCTGTCAATCTCCAGAAGCCTCGCCAGGAGCCTTATTCTCTCCTTACCTTCTCCCTGTTGCTCCACCGCGCGCCACAGACGGCTTGCCTCGGCATGCAGCGCGAGACAGTCTGTGACGGCGAGGATCCTACGCGCTCTGGGGTGGTTCCTGCTGGACTGCAGCGCCTCCTGCGCGAGCGCACGGGCCTGCTCCGATTCGCCCAAGGCCAGGGCGGCCGCGGCCCTTTCCAGCACCGGTTCCGCCTTGACGCTAAGGGCCTGCTCGATCTGCTTCTTGAGATCGTCAAGGCCGGTGACGAATCCCTCCTTCTCCTCGGCGAGCCGCACCAGCTTCAGCGCGAAGGAGATGTTTCCGTCCCTGAAGGCGAGGCCCGCGTAGGCGCACAACGATTCCTTCCCGAGGTCGCAGGGGTTGAGGGAGTCCAGCACGGCGCCCGCCTCGGCCCACGAGCCGTTTCCGTGGTAAGCCAGGGCGAGGAGTTCCCTGATGCTCTTTTCCTGCATCACGCGTGCGGGCTGGGCATGAATCGTTTGGAGAGCGGACTGGAAGGCCCCCATCTCCTGCAGGAGCATCCTGATCCCCCCGATCAGCGGCGCAAGGTCCTCGTCTTTGGCAACCCGGATGGCGGTCAGTTCCTGCTCGGCTTCCGCATAGTCGTATGCGTCGAGCAGTTGCCGGGCGCGCGTCAACGAATTCCTCGCGGAGACCGCCGGAGGGGCGACAGGATTCCCGCGGCTTCCTTTGGGGCTGTCGCACTTTTCTTCCGCGCGGGGGCTGGACTCCGAGATGGAATCCAGCGCATGCAGGGAGAGGGCGTCGAGTTTGACGTGGCAGGCGTCGATGGAGGGAAGGAACAGGTGCTTGATCAGAACCACGTGGGGAGTGCAGGGAAGCGGGACAAGATGGAACACCTCTCCGTAGTTTTCCAGCAGCAGGTTCTGTAGACGATTTTTGATCTCATACCCTCGCTCTTTGTCAGGTACGGGCAGGCAGAGCCGGGTCGGGTTCACCCTTTTGATCGAAGTTATGATCTGCTCGGAAGAGGGGACGACTGCTGAGTGAAGCAGATGTTCGGCAGCTTTGACTTCCGTTTCCCAATCCATGACGATTCACCGCCTTAAAAGAGTCGGTCCACAGCAGGTCCTGAGAGAGGACACTGACAACTTTATTGGAAAACATAAATAAGGCAATGGTGGAATTCGTCAAAAAAAAGGCGGGGCACGAGGCCCCGCCTTTCCGGATGGTCGCTACCTTCTCTCCTTCCGCATCTGCTCCGCATCCTCCTTGATGCGGGCCGACGCCTCCTTCACCTTGGCCCAGCCGTACCAGTGCATGTAATCCGGGTTGGCGTGGAACGCCCCCTGGAAGGCTCGCTGCCGGTATTCCAGGAAGATCAGGTAGAGCTCCTGCTCGACTGAGCTCTTCGCCTCGTAGAACTGGAGCAAGTCGGGAGCGTATTTCCACCCCTCCGGCTTTTTCAGGATGCCGTCGTCATAGAGCGATTTGACCGTGCGGATGGAGTCGGCGAAGATCTTGTCCACTTCGCGGATCACCTCGTCGCCCGCCTTCAGATTGGCCTCGGCGTAGCTGCGGGAATGGCATTTGGCGCAGGCCGTGAGCATCTTGCTGCGCTCCCTGTCGAAGGATTCCTTGTCAAGGCGCGCCACCTTGGCCGCCTTGACCGCGTCCAAACGCTCGGTCGGATTTCCCTTTTCATCGAGAATCCCCATCGCCTGAAGTATGGTTACCCGGTCCGCCAGCCACTCCTTGTCGTCTTCCGGCAGCCGCAGCGCCAGGAATCCCCAGGAGGTCATCACGTCATGCTTGCCGTCCGGCATGTGGCAGGTCTGGCAGGTGGGTGCGCGCCCCGTGGTGGGCTCGATCTCCCAAATGGTGCCGTGCTTGGAGGTCTGCCACATCTCCCACTGGGGATGGTCGAACCCCATGTGGCAGGTCCGGCAGGCGCGCGGGTCCCGTGCCTCCTTCACCGAGAAGCTGTGGCGGGTGTGGCAGGAGTCGCATGCGCCGGTGCCGTACCGGATAAGGTCGCTGGGAGGCTTCTCGCCGATCTTGTGGCAGGCGGAACATCCCTTCAGGTCCCCGCCGCCCACTGCGGAAGGCTGGTGGGTGATCATCGGCATCGCCTTCATGGCGGCCCAGGCCAGGGAGTGCTTGCCGTCCCGGTACTCCTTGACCCTTTCGGCATGGCACTGCGCGCAGGTATCCGGAGTGGGGAGCATCACCTTGGCCACGTCCGAGGCCGACATGTGGGCCGAGCCGTGGCAGGTGGAGCAATCCAAGGTCTTCCCCATCTTCCCCGAGAGGAACTGTTTCACGATCCCCGGCGTCACCTTCTCGTGGCAGGCGATGCATTGCGACTTCTTCCCCTTTACCGGCTTCGCCGCGAGGACCGGAGAAACCGTGAGAGCGATCAGGGAAACCGTGAGTAGAACAGTAAGCCATCTAAGAGCATCTCTTTGCATTTGTACCTCCTTGTTTGGGGTGTTGTCCTCCCGCCCTTGCATCCAAGGTTTTAAGCAGCAACCGGTTGAATGTCAAGGAAGGTAGGTGCAGGTTGGGCATCACGGTACAGTCACCTCTTTTGTCACTTCACAAGTACGGGGGGCGTGACGCTGTTCCCGCGCGGGCCGCCCGGTTTACCCGTCTCCTTGTCTTCATAATAAGCGAGGAAATTACCCACGATCCGGGTGTTCGCACCGGTGCCGGTAACTCCATTTATTCGAAAACGGACGAACCCGGTTATTGGAGTAGTGGTGTTCGTGTTGAGTGCGGGATCCTGCACCACGGAGAGTAGAACCACTTTTCCAAGGAAATTCTGGACGTCACCGTACAAAACCTCCTTGTCGCCGGGTGCAATCGTAATGTCATCCCCGATCTCCAGGGGCGTCGTGACGCCGTACATCAGGTCTTTTATGACAGAAGCGCTGCTCGATCCCAGGTTCAGGGATGTCCACTGTCCCGTATTGCAACCCGGGACATGGCTGTATTCCGGCACATGGCTGTATGGGCCCGTCATTGTGATCTCGGCGGGCGGGTCAGGGAGCGGGTCCTGAGCGAAGTAATGCTGCACCATGCATTTGCTGACTGCGATAGGGAAAGGGTGGCCTGTCTTTGGGAAGCCCCTGGCTGCGACCGCCGAGGCCCTGGGTTCGAACGAATTGAACCCGAACGCCGAAGCAAAAAAGGTGGGCACTGTCTTCTTCACCGTCACAAGGACCGCAGGTACGTCCTGGATCATACATGCCCCGGCCGGGCAGTCCGCGTCCGAAGTGCAAGCCATACCACTGCCCGAACAGATGCCGCTCGGAACGGTAGACGCGCCCTGAATCGGTCCCTGGCCGTCCCTGAGGTTCCAGTAGCCCGTTTCGATGCTTTCGATTTCCCCATCCGTCAGCAAGTCGCCGGCGGCCTTGCTCTTTTCCACAAATGTCTTGGCCACGGTATGTGCCTGTTCGAATGCAGGTTTTGGGAAGCTGGTAGGCGCAGTGGGCGGATTTTGGGGAAAGATCGTCCCTGCTCCTGCGAGGGCGCCGGCATCGGCTGCGTTTTGCAACTCCCCTTTCACCACATACAGGTAGCCAACATCGATGCATAGACCCATCAGGAACAGGATAACGAACATGGTGAGCGCAAAAAAAACAAGGGATATACCTCGCTCGTTTTTGAATACTCGCTGAAATATTCTCATGTCCGTCTCCCTTTGAAGAGCACAGGCAGAAACTCATTATTCGGACAACGCCCAATCCCGGGAGCCGGGCAGTTCGCCTACAGGATGTGGGAGGTTGCGCGGTCGCTTACTCGTAACGCATCGAAGCTTCGCCCGAAATTGTCATGGAACTAGAGGTTTTGGAAGGGTTTTTGGTGATTAACGCCATAAGCTTGTAAAGCGGAGTGATCAAGGGAAAGTTTTGGTACGTCAAGGTGACACGGACCTGGCTTCCTGAGTCGACGGTGCCGGCAACCGGGGCGCCGTCACCGTCATATATGCCCACTTCATACTGGATTTCGGCATCCTGCGGGACCCCGCTGGAGAGGGTTCTCTGGATCGATTTCGCAGGCTCGCCGGTGGCCGGAGTAGCCAGAGACAACGGAGTATCAGGTGGGATTGGATATAACGGCGACGTGACCGCAGCGGCACGCACACCGGAACGAGCGGCATTGGTAAGGGTGTTTTTGGTGTACATGGCGCGACCGAAGTCCACCATCCCGAAGATCAGTAGCAGCAACAACGGTAAAATTAAGGCAGTTTCGATGAGGACCTGCCCCCTGTTATTTTTCATAGCCTAGGCACCTCGGGACCTGAGTGTCTTCATGGACTCCTCGCCTTGACGGCCATTGAGCCAGGGCTGGCGCTGACACCGTCGACATTCCGGGCGTCACCGGGACAAAGCTTAAAAGCGGTACATTCCGGAAGTGAAGCCGTATTAGAGAATATAAAGATAAGACGAGTCGTCAAGCAACCGAAGGCGTGATTGCAAAGAAATATGGCCGAGGACGTCGTTGAGATTTTGGCATTTGATTTTGGAAACAGACGAGGGACAGAAAGAAAAAAAGCCACTCGTTGCACTAACGAGTGGCTTATCTGGCAGAAATGCTTATGAGGTGTTTCCTCATTCGATGCTGAAGGATTTGCTTATACCGCTTGTCAGCGCCTTGGCGGCAGATCTCAATTCGTGGCAGCTGTTACGGGTAACAGCTGAATCCAGGCAGCTTTTTATGTTTGAAGGTATTTCGCTCCCTTTTACCACCAGGTCGACACCGTCACCTTTAGTGACATGGACCGATCCCGCATACTCAACCTTGAAGTCGTCTTTGTAGTCGCATCTCATCTCTATCACCTCTTTTCATCCTTACATTATGCCAGATAAGGACTTAAAATTGAAAGACCAAGGACGCCTTAGCTGCGTTCGCGTTGCCGGAGAAGCGTCAGCTGTGTCAGCGGGTTGATCCCGGTTCCGCTCGACTCCCTCTTCTTTGCGCCGGTTCTAGGGGGCGTAAGTCCGGGGACCTACCAGCATCAGGGTGATTTCGCCGACCTTAAGTTTGGTCGTTATCTTGACCGGTATCCGACGGCTGTCGTCGGTAAACCAAAAGGTCGCGTCGCCGACGCGGGCTGCGACTCCGTTATGCTTGAGCTGCGACGTCACCATGACGGTCTTGAAGGTTCCGAGTGCTGTCGCAATCTTCTCTCGCTTCACCATGCGTGCCTCGGCATTCAGCAGGCGCTTGGTGTCGTAGATGTCGAAGAAAATGGATCTCCCGGGGGCGAGTTCGCTTGAACGTATGAAGTAGATGCTGGAGAGATTGTCGTGGGTCTTGGCGCTGATGCGGTCCCTCTTCGCGGTCTGGGCTCGCAGGTCCTTACTGTCGGCGTGGAGGCTGGTAAAGTCGAAGGTTACCTCCCTCATGGATTGGTGTTTCCCCTCCTTGATATTCTTCATGAAGAACTTTGGCCTTCCACTGCGGGAAATCCGCGACTCCATTTTGTCGTCGATACGGAAGAAAGAGGAAACGAAACCGGTCGACTGGATGGTGTTGACGATACGGAACTCATCGCCCTGTGCCGTCACTTCCAGCACGGCAGACCCGGCCTTGATGCCGCTCCAGGTCACATCGTAGACCAGTCTTTCCGGGATGATAACGCCCGCCGCAGGTGAGCATACCATCACCACGAGCAGAATAGCTCGGGCGAGAAGGGATAGCTTTTTCATCATTGCCTCATGCATCAGTTTACGGAAAACCAGCTTGCAACGTTTGGGGAACCGTCACAGCTGTGCCGACTGCTTGGTTGATTTAGCCGCTTCCTATGGCTGCGAAAGGAAATGGCAGGTTGGGTTCGGGTACCTCCTTGGCTATCCAGGCGGTGAAGGTGTTGCTGTTTGGCCCTTGAAAAGCCTTGTAGTCGGCGCTTCGATCATCTGCACGATTATTCGGCGTATCGCCTTTAGGAGTCAATACAATTCACCCCGTCCGGTTTTATGGCACTACCGGTGATCCGGGGCCAGGGAGGGTTCGGGTCTGCAGAAAAAACAGTACATGGAGGAAAGGCTTCGCAACATCATTCGTCAGTTCCTTTAGATGGCGCCGCGATGGATTCCGCCATCTGTTCGATAACCTCTTGAGTCTCCTTCAAAGACGCTCCGGTAACCTCGCGGTAAGCCCTCATAGCCAAGATCTGTTCGCCTTTTACGACCAGGTTCCTGACATCCTCCAAGGTCACCTGTCCCTTGGCAGGATACTGTCCACGCCTTCGGAAGATTTGCGCGAACAGGTCGACAGACAAGGCTGAGAGTACGATAGCGACCAGAACCAGAAAGCCTATGCTGAATAGGGTCATCACGGACTCCTCCTGTCGACAGTCGAGCTTGTGCGGAGAGGACATATGTTCGGGTGTCGCCTGGACGAAAGGTTCAATGCAGTACGCTGCGGCGGCGGGAAACATAGTAGAGGATATAAAGCTAAGGCGAGTCGTCAAGCACCCGGGTAACAGGGTGGGGGGACGCCCGCTGTTGCCTTAAAAACCGGATTGCTACGCTAAACACCGGATACCTTGGGATGATTTCTAGCATTCCGGCTAAAGTTCTGGTGGTTCAGGCCGATGAATTGGTTTAGCGGCATACATGGATTATGGAAATGCCTCTGCTGATGAAGTAACCTGAAATGGTGTTGATGCCGGCGCCGCCCATTGGGGCCGACATCGATGCCGCCGGTTGGTGGAAAAGTTGCTGAAAAGCCGACAGGTTGGACATAGTGGGGCGAAACTATGGATGCATTGGCGAGTAAGGTTGGTTCAGCAGTTATCGGGGTGCTGGATATGGTCGATGCCAGCTTGGTCCTGCCGGTTTGGTATGGTACGTTCGTCGATACCTATTGTCATGACGGGGTACGGCTAGGGTACCACGTGATCGCCATAGCCTTTTTCTTGTTGGCGTGTTGTGGCCGGGCCCTGCAAAAGCAAAAAACCAGAACCTGTTTCGAATTGTTCCCCAGAACAGGAGGGGACGACGCGTGTAAGCTCTGTGAGCGGTTGAGTGCGACCATGTCACATTACGATAAATCCGGAAGGCGCACATGAAACCGTTTTTCCCCGCGATAAGGGGAAAGAGGAACTCATGGATCATTTCCTCAGCAAAGCGAAACAAGTGAGGGCACCCAGGCGGTAATGCCGGGTGCCCTCACTTGTTGGTGTCTGTTCTCAAAGCAACTGAGACCGCGTCTCTTAAAGCATCTTTTTGGAGTGGAACTCCACGTCGGTGAGCTTTCCCAAGAGGTTGTCGAACATCAGTTGGGTGTAGGACTTGCTAAGCTCCCTGCTTTGATCGATTGCGTCGAACACGCCTTTGTTTGCGCTCTTCATATACGAGTTGGCACTGAAGTAGACGTCGTTGTTGATCCCGGCCTGGTCCAGTATCTCGGATGCCAGAAAACTTACATCCAGATTCCTGCTGACATGCGCAGCTGCCCCGAAGTTTTTCCAGATGAAATAGGGGGTGTCGGTTAACGATCTGCCTGGCCTCAGCCGGACCTTGTCCAGGGTTTCACCTAATCCCGGCGCGTGATCTCCATAAAAAGCAAGGACACACGGGCGGTTGCTTTTCTTCATCTGCCGGGTCATGTCAAAGGCCATCTCCCCTGCATTCACTACGTGGTGGAGATACCGGCCGACCTTCTTTCTGTCCTTTGCATCGATCTCCCCTTGTATCCGGAATTTCCTGCGGCTGGCGACGCGCTTTTTATCCCACGGCCCGTGGTTCTCCATGGTGATCGCAAAGATGAACAACGGGGTTTTGGCTTCCTTCCGGACTGCGGCTATCCTGTCGGCAACTGCCTGGTCGGATACGTATAGCCCTTCTTTTTGTCCTACGGTAAAGAGGCTGCCATCTATGAATTCATCAAAGCCAAGGAACTGCAGCGCGATGTTCCGGTCCCAGAAGGTGCGGCTGTAGGGGTGAATCGCCACCGTTGCATAGCCAAGCGTCTTCAGATACCAGGCGATGCTCCAGATGTTTCTTCTGACCAGGGAGCGGTACGGGTATTCACATCCGGAGGGGAGGATGGTGCTTTCGATCCCCGTCAAAAAGGAGAACTCGGTCTTCACCGTATTGCCCCCGACTGTCGGCACCCCCAGGTTGCCGCTGACGGCCGCTTTCTGCGCGGTCCTGTCGTAATCGGCATAGGCCGCGCCGTCAAACTGCAGAGCATGCTGCCTCAGATCGTAGAATGACTCACTTTGCACCACCACTATGTCGGGTAGTGCAACCGGTCGCTTGTCGGGCGCCTGCGCATCGGAAGCCGCGCCGGCGGCCCTTTTGATGAGGGAAGGGTCCCCGAAGTGGTCGGGAATGGAAAAGTCGAGCTGCTCGCTTAGCCGTATGAAGGTGTAAAAGAGCCCACTGGAGTTGACGGAGGATCTGGGATCCCAGCTCGAGTACCGCAGCGAATTCTTGCTGTAGCTCTTGGCGACAAACGAGTCGGCGTTGTCGATGCTCGTGAAGAAGGTAAGTGCCACGGCGGCCACTGCCACTCTCAAAATGACAACCTTCCCGGTCCTCGCCAGTTGCTTCTTTTCGATCCGGTAAAAAAATACGATGGAAAGAATTGCCAGGATGACGCACAAGGAAGAGGTGACGTTTATGTACTTCATGTAGAGGTCGGGACTTTCAAAAAAGTACCTGGTCAGTAAAAAGTCGGAAGGGATCAAAGGCTTCCCCAACACCGAATACTTGATGTTGTTCACCGAGACGAGGGCTATGGCAAAAATGCCCGATACAAGGGTGGAAAACACGCTCCTGTTGGTGAGGGCAAACAACAGCAACGACAGTATAAGGAAGGGAGCGTAGTTGAACGCAAAGTATTCAAAGCTATGCCGTACTCCAAAAAGAGGCTTTGCGAAGACTTCACATATGACTATGGAAATGAGGAATACGGAAACAGCCATTGCCGGCTTGAGAAGTGTTTGTTTCATGAGTTTAAAACCTGCTGTAAAGCCGGCCACGCGTTGCCGACAGAGTACGAGGTGGCCGGATTGATTGATGGTAAGTATCGTGGCCAAACCCGGGCATTCTACAGGAATCGCAGCTTTTGTGAAGGCAAAATTGGGGTTCCGATTCTGCGCACCCCTCTCAACTTCAGGTGGTGAGGAGCACGCCCCCCATCTCGTCCACAACCTGCCTGAAGAAACGGCCGTACTCCGCCTCTTCGAGTGACGCCATCTCGCCGAGCGTCACCGTCTTCAGCGTGTCGATCTCCATTTCGCAGCTGTTGTAGGTGGTGTTGTAGAAGGCGATCCGCTTCCCCGGGTCAAGACCCATCTGCAGCAACTGCCGGGCCCCGCTCCGTATCAGGGTGAATTTCCTGTGCAGATCCTCGAGGTCCTTCACGGACCAGACCCCCAGGTAGATGGGGCTATTCACGTTCCTGACGTCTCCCACCAGCTCGCCCCGCAAAAGTTCATCCTTGCCGCGCGGGAGGTAGGGGACGAAGTCGAGGTGCTCGGCGAGTTTCCGGTCGGTGCAGAGGAACGCACCGGAGCAGGGGTCGAGCGTGAAGATCATGGTGCGGTCGGTCGCCTGGCCGTAACTTTGGAAGAGGATGTCCTTGTACTCCCCAAACGGCACATGCTGCTTCAGGTAGCTCTCGTTCCTGCTGATGCGCTTGGTCATGCCGAGGACCCAGGCCCGGATGCCGCCGTGGTCGATGCGGCACCTGCCGAGCTCCCCCTTCAGGGATTCGAACGGCACGCCCCCCATCCGGTACGAAAGCACGCCCTGGAAGATGTCGCGCACGTTGTTGTACCTGCTGAAATGGTAAATGAGATCGCAGCTGAAGAGCTCCATCTGCCTCAACTGCCAGATGAAACTGCTGATCTCGATCCTCGTGCTCTCCTTTGTCAGCTCGATCCTCTGCGTCGACTTCAGGAACCTCGCGTACCGGGTGAAGAGATCCACCAGCAGAGCCGTCTCCTTGCTGGTGCTTTTGTTCATGGAGATGGTCCACCTGGTGAATTCCCCCTCACTGCTTTCCACCCGTATCCGGTCGGCGCCGAAGGTCGAGTAGATCTGCCTCGTGCCGATCCCCTCGCCGGAGCCTCCCTTGGTCGAGCGGCCGACGAAGAGCGGCACCTGGTCCGCCCCCTTCTCCAGCAGGTCCTGCGCGATCCCCACCCCGTTGTCGGTGATGGTAAGGGTGACCTCGTCTTCCTGCTGCTCGAGGACCAGTTCTATCAGGCCGCGCCTCCCTGCCGACTTTATGGCGTCCACCGCGTTGGCGACGATGTTGATCAGGGCCCGGCTGTAGCCCAGGTAGCTGCCGTTGACCGGTTCCAACCTCGATTTCAGTACCAGTCTCACCTCGCAGCCGCTGTCCACCGCCTCTATGAAGGGGATGATCCGCTCGGTGATCAGCTCCTTCACCGACACCTTGTGGGAGAGGTGCACCTTGTCCTCGTACATGTTCAGGATGTTGAGCAGCGTGGTGGTTTCCCGGTTGATGTTCTCGGCGACCTTGTTGAAGTTGTCCACCGACATCATGGCGGCCATGTCGAAGAGGACCTTGAGGGATTTCTTCACGTCGTGGCGCACGCGGCTCAGCTCCTCGACGATGGAGACCTCCTCGCGCCTGGCCGGGGCCACCTTCTCTCTCAAGGTCTGCGCCGTCACCGACATCAGGAGGAACTTCATCCTCCGGTAGACGATGACGTCCTCGCTGCGGAACCCCTTGGACTTGAAGAAGTCGATCGAGCTGATCAGCTTGTCCCAGACGTAGAGGTAGATGTGGGAGCCCGGGTCCACCGAGTGCGCCAGATAGCGGGCCAGGGTGGTGCCGATACCCTTTCCCCTGCCGAAGGGACTGGTCACCTGCCGGTAGATGTGGAACTTCTTCCTGTCGGGGGTGGCGTAGACCAGGAGGTAGCCCAAGAGCTCCCCCTTTTCCTCCCAGACGAGGCTGTGCTCGTAGTCCGCGTCGATGGTCTTGTCGAGGACGTAGGGGGAGGGGATCAGCAGGGAATCGATGTTCAGGAGGGGGAGCTGCTTGATCGCCTTCTCGTCCTCCGGTGTCAGCCTCCGGATGAAGGGGAACCGGGCGGGGTCCCATTGGGCGACCGCCGGCTCATGTGCAGTTGCATCGTTGCTGTTTGTCATGGCGCCCTCTGGAACCTTGCCGCCGGCCATCCTACCCTTCGAGGATCGCCCGGATTTTCAAGATAACAAGGTGTCTACGATGTATCAACATCATTATTGCCGCGCCCGGCGGACCACCGGGAGCGGCAGGCCGGTGGTATCTAGTGCGCCCGGTCGTTCTGGGTCTTCGCCACCAGGTAGTAGACGATGCCGAGGATGAGGAGGGTGCCGGCGAGGAAGGCCTGGGTCTCCAGCGCGTCGTGGCGCAGGGTCGAGATCAGTATCTCGCGTATCAGCGCGACTATGATGACGCCGATGAAGATGAGGATGTTGAACTTTCCACCCTTGAGCGTCTTGATCTCGTTGTCCATGAGTTCGATCATCATCCAGAGGATCAGGAGGGAGCCGAGCGCGGAGAGTATTCCCTTTTCGATGTTGCCGCTGAAGACGTGGACGAGATCCCAGAAGAACAGGGCCACTACGGAGACCGAGACGATGGTGAGCGCCACCACGAGGACCAGGTTCAGGCCGTAGGTGAAGCGTTCCGCGGCATGGATCAGCTTGGACTCGATCCGGTGCGAGACGAACACCTTGCGCAGTTCCTCTTCCTGGTAGGAGGTGCTCATGATGTCGAGGTTGATGTCGAGGATCTTCTCGACGGCGATACGGTATTTGCGCCTGACATCTATGACGGGGAAACGGCTCTGCAAAAGCTCGATGAGAAAGCGGCGAACCA
>Ga0209317_1002788_pt1 | contig 12048 bp, 7 predicted proteins | sample RifGroB2_FD_183994 | JGI IMG/M metagenome (GOLD analysis project Ga0209317, IMG submission 183994) | Soil microbial communities from Rifle, Colorado, USA - Groundwater B2 (SPAdes) (version 2) | ecosystem: Environmental > Terrestrial > Soil > Unclassified | place: Rifle, Colorado | collected...
GACCGGGAGAGTCGGATAGGTCAGATAAAACGCATTGCGCCAGAGGCTCTCGATCAGGCGGATAAAATCCTGCAGGAAGAAAGAAGCTCCGATAGCGGAGATCAGAGGAATAAGGCGGGGTGCCCCGCGCAGCGGGCGGTAAGCGATCCGCTCCAATCCCATCGCAGCCAGTCCGCTCAGCGCCATCCCGGTGAGGAGGACCAACAGCAAGACGAGGGCGGGATGGAGCACGGCGAGAGCGCCCGTAGCCTCGAATCCCAACAAGATCTCCGCCCCGATAAAAGCCCCGATCACAAAAATCTCGCTGTGGGCGAAGTTGATGAATTCCAGCACTCCGTAGACCATGGTATAGCCCAGGGCGATGAGCGCGTACATGAAGCCCAGAACAATGCCATCGACGAGGACTTGAAAAAATATGCTGAACGCAAGTTCCAAAGCGGCGCGATCCTTATTAAACGTTTTCATGCTAACAAATCCTTCCCCCCATCGCCACTCTCCGCCAACTCTTTAACCTGATAGCGCAGAGTTGACATGACGGTTGCATAGCGGATACCCTTTCCTACGATTGGAGCTACAATGAAAAAAATATTTCTGATCAGCCTGGCGCTATTAGCGCTCGTCGCCCTAGCGGTCCTGATCTTGCCGCCCCTCGTCGATCTGGCCCCTTACAAGAGCCGCTACCTGCCGATGGTAGAAGAGGCCCTTCAGCGTAAGATCGACGTCGGAGAGGTCCGTTTCCGCATCTTCCCTGCGCCTTCCGTTCGTCTCTCCGGCTTGAATGTTTCCGACAATCCCGCGTTTTCAAGAGATCCTTTCTTCACCGCCCAGCAGATCAGGCTCGAGCTAAAGTTCTGGCCCCTTTTCAGGGGAGAGTTCCGGGTGGAAGAACTCATCCTTGAGAAGCCGGTGATCAACCTGCGCCAGCAAACGGACGGCACTTTCAATTTCGCCGATATAGGCAAAAAGAAGGGGATAGCCAAGAAGAAAGAGGCCCCGCCGAAGCCTCAAGTGCCCGCAAAATTCTCCGAGCTGATTCCTGCCCGGCTTGGCATTGAAAGAGGAGAGGTCACCATCCAGACCATGGGACAGAAAGCGCGTACGATTCGGGGCGTCGATGTCTCACTGGAAGATTTTTCCGCCGACCGTCCTTTCCCGTATCGGATTGCTTTGAACCTGCCCGGCCTCAAAACCATCACCCTGGGAGGGCGCTTGAGTTACGAGGAATCCCGGGCAACCCTGAAGCTGACGGAGAACCATCTCAAAGCCCAAGATGTGGACTTCGCCGTGAACGGCGCCGTCACTGACCTGAGCAGCGTCCCTAAGATAAATTTAACCCTTGCCAACGAGCGGTTTGAGACCAAGCCGATCTTCCAACTCCTTACCGCGGCAGCCCTCACACCGAAGGAGCTTGAGGTATCGGGGCCGATGGGATTGCGGATCGCCTTGACAGGCCCCTCGCACAGTTTGGTTACCGCAGTCAACGCTCATTTGAAGGAGCTCAAAGTCAATGATAGTCGCGCTTTCCATGGGACCATCGGCGGGGAAATCCTGTTGTCGCTTCCCCTAGGCGGCGACGCACCGATAAGCCATAATCTCAGCGGAAACGGAAAGCTCGTTGCAAAGGACGGGAGATTGACCGGCGTGGATCTTGTTTCCAAGATTGAAATGCTTACCGGCCTTCTCGGATTGCCCAAGGAGCAGAGCAGCGGTGCGACCACTTTTAAAACCCTAGAGGCCGAGTTCCGGTTGGGAGGCGGCATAGGTGACATCCAACGGCTTTTTCTGGTAAGCCCGCTAATGGAGGCGGTGGGCGGCGGCAAGATGAGTTTGGCTGCGCCATCGTTGGATCTTGGGATCGAGGTGGCCCTGGCGCCTGATGTTTCCGCCCGTGCCGGGGGCGGCAAAGCGGTTACCTTTTTCAAGGATAGCCAGGGCCGCATCGTGGTGCCGCTCAAGATCACAGGTCCAATCAGCGCACCCTCCGTCTCGTTGGACACCGGCAAGGTAATCAAGAAGGGTATCGGCCAGTTCTTTGAGCGCTTCTTCAAAAGCAAATAACGAAGAGATCCTCCCTCGCCTTTCCTGAGGGACATACTGTTAGAGAACCGCCAGGTGCTAAAAAGGAAGGGTTAGAATCATGAGAGAAAGCGGCTTCAGCCCAGATACCCTCTTGGAAAAGGCCCTGGAGGACTACGCGGAGACCTTACGAAAGATAGAAAGCATCTGATTCAGCACTGAGGATTATATGATTGAAGGACTGAAAGACAAGGTTGCGATCGTGACAGGAGGCGGACACGGCATCGGAAAAGCGTACTGCCTGGGATTCGGGCGGGCCGGCGCCGGCGTAGTGGCTGCGGACATCGACAGCCCGGCTGCTGAAGCCGTCGCTTCTCAGGTAGCGAAGGAGACGGGAGCCAAATCACTGGGATTCTCTGTTGACGTTTCGGATGAAGCATCCACAAAGGCCATGGCAGCGGCGGCTATCGAACGCTTCGGGCAGATCGACATCCTGGTCAACAACGCGGCTATCTTTGCGACGATTCCTATGAACCGGGGCGGCATCGAGACTATCGATCCCAAAGAGTGGGATCGTCTGATGGCCGTGAACTTGAAAGGACTCTTTTTTTGCAGCCGCGCCGTCCTGCCTGCCATGCGCGCCCGGAAATCCGGAAAGATCATCAATATCTCCTCCAGCACCGTCTTCTCGGGCAGCGCCGGAAGGATCCATTATGTGACCTCCAAGGCCGGAGTGATCGGATTCACCCGCACGCTTGCGCGCGAGGTCGGAGAGGACAATATCCAGGTGAACGCCATCGCTCCCGGCTCTACCCTCTCCGAGGAAAACCCAACCAAGGAGATCGTCCGCTTCCGCCAGTTACAGGTCCAGGGCCGTGCCCTCAGGCGCGTTCAGATGCCGCAGGACCTGGTCGGAGCCGTCCTCTTCCTGGCCTCGGGCCTGAGCGATTTCATGACCGGCCAGACGCTTTCCGTGGATGGCGGCGCGGCGATGCGATGAGAGATCTTAAGGGAGCTTGCCAAATTAGCAATCAACAACCTGACGCCTGGAATTATCAACGTGGGCCTTTTTCAGCGGTCTGAACTGAAAGCCGCAGCAAATTGACTCCCCTCCACTCCGGCGATATAGTCCGGACCGCAAGTCGGGAGGAAAGACTGTGGAAGTCCTCGGAATGGCCCTGGCCGGAGGGCGAGGGGAACGGCTCTATCCGTTAACTAGGGACCGGGCAAAGCCTGCAGTTCCCTTTGGCGGAAAGTATCGGATCATCGACTTCGTCTTGTCCAACTTCGTTAATTCCGGGATCTACTCCATATATGTCCTGACACAATTCAAAGCCCAATCCCTGATGGAGCATCTCCAAGAAGGATGGCAGATCAGCGGCCTCCTTCGGGATGACTTCGTCATCCCGGTGCCGGCCCAGATGCGCTCAGGAATCGACTGGTACCGGGGGACAGCCGACGCCGTCTATCAAAACCTCCATCTGATTCGGCGCGCCGATCCAAGGTCCGTCGCCATCTTCGGCGCCGATCACGTCTACAAAATGAACATCCGCCAGATGGTGGAATACCACTGGCAGAATGATGCCGAGGTAACCGTCGCGGCGCTGCCGGTGAAGGTCCATGAGGCCGCACCGTTCGGCGTCATGGAGGTGGATGACCAATGGCGCATCCTCGGCTTCGAGGAGAAGCCTGAAAGGCCAAAGTCTATTCCGGCAGAGCCGGACTGGGCCCTTGTCTCCATGGGAAATTATATTTTCGCAACGAAACTCCTCCTGGAAACGCTGGAAGACGACGCCCGAAAAGCCCAAAGCAGCCATGACTTCGGTAGGGACATCCTCCCGCGCTTAGTAAAAGAAGGGAGAAGGGTCCACGCTTACGATTTCAGAAAAAACCGTATTCCGACTCAGCTCAAAGGGGAGGAGCCCAGCTACTGGCGGGATATTGGGACTATTGAAGCCTACTACGAAGCGAATATGGAGCTCAGGGCCGTGGACCCAGCGCTTAATCTCTACAACCAGAGCTGGCCGATCCGCACCGTCAGCTACAGCGACCCGCCTGCCAAGTTCGCTTTCGACGAAGAGGGGCGGCGGGGGATGGCGCTAAACTCCATCGTCGCGGAGGGGACCATCATTACCGGGAGCCTCATTCGGAACTCAGTTATCGGCCGCAACGTCCGTATTCACAGTTACTCGATTATTGAAGATGCAATCATCATGAGCCGGGTGGAGATTGGAAGAGATTGCCGGCTCAGGCGGGTCATCATCGATAAAAACGTCCATATCCCCTCGGGAACTGAGATCGGCTACAACTCTGATAAGGATAGGGAGAGCTACTCGGTAACGGATAGTGGAATCGTCGTTCTCCCCAGGGAAGAACCCAGACATGTTGTGCCCTGATCCTATTTCGGTACTCGTTACCCGTTTACTCGATTAATTCAGACTCGTGCTCGTTAAGGAGCCCGGCTCCGCCGCGACTTTTACCAGTATGGTCTTTGATTAGGCCCTGAGACCCAGCCAACGACGCACGACCTCTTCGACCTGAGCGACTTGCTCCGGCTTGAGACTGCCCAGACAACGAAGGAGCTTTACAGTTGGAACCGTCACGATGCTCTGGGCATCAAAGGCTCCTGAGCGGAGAAAGGGTGTCGGCAGTTTGCATTCGAAGCGGGAGCTCCGAACGCTCGTGGTGTGAGGAATCAACGTTACTAGAGAACGTTCTTCCCCTTCGCCGGGGATGCTCAACACCAGGCAGGGGCGCACCTTGGCGGCAAGGCCAAGATCGACCATCCAGACCTCGCCGCGTTGAGGAACGCTCATCTTTTAGCTTCGTGGTGATCGAGATCGAGGAAGACATGGTCCGCAGCCGCTAGCAGCTCATCGTCGGTCATTGGATCCAACGTGGCGGTTTTTCTGAGCAGTACGGCGATAACGTCGCGCTTCTCGGCATCGCTCAGCGCGTCGAAGCTTTCTATGATCTTTTCGGCCGGGTGGCTCATGTAGTCATAATGGCATCAAGACTGGCACGTTTCAAGGGGAACCTGACGCTAACGGCTCAACGTCAGCCGTCGCATTAGCAATCGGTCTGACGCGGCCAGTTGAGGAGGCGGCAGACACCGATGCCCTTATCGCTGAAATCGAAGAGATCAGCAAGATGCTTGCCTCTCTGATATCCAAGCTTGTTTAACTGTTGCCTTCCGCCTCTTGCCTCACACCGGTTTTGCCTTTTTATTCCTATTGCTTATTACCTGTTGCCTGTTTTATATTTTACGCGAAACTGACTTCGGCTGGGTCCTCGATCCGGTCAAACCTTGGTAGCACACCTTGGCCCGGAGTGACTCCGCCGAGGCGGACAAAGAAAAAGGGGGGCGGGCTTTGTTTCCGCAAATTAAGGCCCACTACTTGAGAGGCGACTGTAGACTTACCCCTTTTTTCTTCTCTTTCGCATCTTGAGGTATACGAAGAGCGAACCTGCGGGATCGGAGGCGATTGAAAATGTCTTCCCCTCGCGTTGTCTATCACTTGAAAGATAATGACCTGTTCGATGTTTTCGTCCGTGGACTCTCACACAAAGTTTTACTTGAACCGGTCCGCAAAGATGTAGAACTGCGCAATCGATACTTTAGGGGCTACCACATTTCCGACCATTATCCCGAGAAAAAGACGCTAGCTGATGCCTACCACAGAGAAATAAATGTCTACGATAACCATCACCTCTGTACCTTCCTGTGCGGACATTGGATATCTTCGCACCACGACCTGAGTAAGACAGGCCTCCAAAGCATTGGCGTTGATTTATCTAGTAAAGATTGGCTTGCGGAAGCGCACAAGGTACTGCATAAGCAAGGACATGTAAACACCGCGAAATCCATTGTCCGGTCACTGGCGGTTGCTTATCCCGCAAATGAGATATTGATATTCGTCTCCATACTGAGTTATGAGCACGATGATCAGGAAGGACTGAGAAAAGCTGTTCAGGACGAGATATCGCTAACGCAGAATGATCCCAGTGTCCTTCGGGGTCATTTTCAAAGCCAATTGACCGCAATTACCTCCCGTCAAGTCTCTCTAAAGAAACTAGTCAATGAGACTAAGTCTCAGAGTGGAAAGCACCAGACGACTACAGACGAGCAGTCAGAAGAACTCCAGAAGGCACTGACCACGGTTGAGGCAGATTTGCAATCCTGCGCGGAGGAACTCGCGTCGAAGAAAAAAGAGGTGGATGCACTTAACGAAATAATCAAAGAACAGAATGCAAGAGCGAGTGGGCTGAAGCAGCGGAAGGAAAAAGTCGAAAATCAACTTGAATACATGCGCAAACAAATAAAGGAGCAACTAGATGCTGATCGCTTAAAGCTTACAAAGTTGGAAGCGGACTTTGAAGAAGGCAGACGAGAGGAAGATCGACTTCGAGAACAAATTAAGGTAGTTGAGGCGCGCATTAGGGAAGAAATGTCTGCGACAGTGCCTAAAATTAATGAGGCGTCCAAAGACCATGTTGCAGCAGACGAAAGGCATAATACACAGGTAGCTTCGCTAGAATGGACGGACCGCCTTTTTGAGGATATCTACGAGGTCATTTCGTTTTCAAGCTGCGTTACTTTAGAGCTCATCTGGTTACGATTTGCCAACTTGATCGATAGGAGCTCCAGAGCGGAAAAGCCAGAAGTTGGCTTTCTAGCGAACCCTGTCGCATGGCGACAGTACTATGAGCAGCAGGTCTTAAATGACAAGAAACCGTGGGACAGAAGCCAACTGGCCTGGTATGCTTGGCTAAGGACCCTAATTCCAACAGATCATTCGAGAGAAACGCTGGTCGATTTTGCAATATCAGGGCTATATCACGCTGCCCGAAGTAATGATGAAAATATTATTGACTTACTTCTTGGTCGATTAATGGAATTGTGGGCTGGTACGTCCGAAACTAATGAAAGTCCGAGCCGTTTTTCTAAGGAAGCCCTCGATACTCTGGAAGAACGTGGAAACAGTCCTGAGGAGTCGCGATTTTTAGGATTGATCCAGGCCAAGCTAGCTGCCGCCAGCCCTCAAGCTCTTAACAGGCTTTATGATTTGTTACCGGCTAGGCCACGAATTGTCGCGAAGCGGGGGCTTGTCTCCCATTTAAGGACGTTCGATCTCAATGAAAAGGACCCCGGTCATGAGATGCTAGATCTGATCTGCACGACCATAGGCGCAAACACCGCACCACTAATGGGTAATCTTCGATCATGGTGCAGAAGAGCTAGCTTGCAGACGATTGTTAGTGAACGGCAAACGGCTTTAAGGGTTAGTTCGAAGCTGGCTAATTTGTTTTCGACTGAATCGCAGCGCCGGATTGAATTGTTTCGTGGCTTAATGGGAAACCAGCTGTCTGAGGCGATATCTCAGAACACACCGGAGGGCTACGCGGCTTTTAAGAAAAGGTGCATTGACTTTACTGACGCGGAGCTTAAATCACCAGAGTGGATCTCAGCAAGATACCTTTTCCCGTTGGTTATAGAGCTTGCGCGGTGTGCCTCGAATGCGGATGTGGAGATCCGAAGAACACTACGGGCAGAGGTGGGCGTTTCCCTAGAAAAGAGCCAACATCCCATCGGGGGCATTCCTCGTGAGATTCTCGTCGGGATTCGGCTTATGAACAAAGGCACGGCGCCAGCAGACAACCTAACCCTCACTGTTATGGCAGCTCGGAGCTCCGAGCAAAATGTAGAGTTGAAGAACCCAGAATCTCGAATCGGGCGCCTTCCAGTAGGGGGGGAAGAACATAGCCACGAATTGACCGTAAATATTACTATACCATCTCCGATTATAGAATTAGAGTACCTAGCTACATGGAATGATCCCTCGGCTGATGACAGGTCAGAAGTTGGCAAACTCAAATTAACCGCTCAACGCGAAGTCGATTGGGAAAAGGCAAAAGTTAATCCCTACTCCCTCCGAAGTATTACCGATCCAAATCGATTATATGCTCGAGAAAACGTCCTGGACAGACTACGAATTGGGATAATGGGACTGCAGTCCTTCTATCTCACTGGGCAACGGAGAGTCGGAAAGAGCAGTGTTGTAAGAGTTCTTTATAGAGAGTTCCGTATGAATGGCGAGTATATCCCTGTATACGTGACACTGGGTGAGCTTACTACGACCTCAGTTGGCGCGATGATGTATTCCCTACAAAAGGCGCTCGCGGAAAATGTCCCACTCACCTTAAGGGAAACTGTCATGGAATGCCTACCGAGTGAGGCCGACTTCGGTCGCGAGATGGGAGCTGCGGCTCGGAGTTTTCAGAAGACACTTGAGCAATTTCTTCCGGACCGAAAATTCCTGTGTTTAATTGACGATTTTGATGAGCTCGGTCAGCACCTGTACAAGGGAGCGGATTCCGACGCTTTGTTTCTTTACTTTCGGACACTGATTGACAGAGGCACATTCTCCTTTGTATTTGTAGGCAGTGAAAAACTACCAGAGATATTGCGAAGACACGGAGAAAAACTGAACCAGGTGAAGACAGTAAACCTCGATTACCTCGACAGCATCGGGGGTTTAGTCAAAGATCCCGCGAGTCCCTATCTAGAGTTTTCCACGGAAGGCGTATCTCTAATCCACAAGTACAGTGCAGGAAATCCATATTACGCCACCCAAATCTGCCTACGGCTCTATGAAGATATGGTCCTCCGGCGTGACCACTACGTGGGAGCAGCCGATGTCCAAAAGAGCGTTGAATCAATTGTTAACGAAGAGAGTGTGAGTACGTTCCAACACTTCTGGAAAGACGGAGTATTCGAAGGAAGCGCCGACATTGAGAGACTCCAGCAAGTCAATGCTGCACTGCTGATCGCTTGCGCGGCACTGGAAGGCGGTGAACAAAAACTCGTTGACCGGGGCCGCTTGCTAGAGTCTGTGTCATTGAGAAAGTATAACCAGCCACTACTGAAGTTTCAATTAGAAAATTTAACTGAACGGCGGGTTATAGTAAGTCGGGAAGAATCATTACACCTTAGAGTTCCATTGTTTAGCATGTGGCTGCGAGGGGTTGGATCCGCGGCTGTGCAATCGTCGTTTGGAGAACGAGATTTTGAGCTAGCACTAACACCTGTTCGAGTAGGTGTGGGCGAACGAGAGATACTGGAAGTATCGAAGGATTTGATATATCAAGAGCACGAGGTGAGTGAGATTCTGGTCAAAGCGTGGTTGGAACAGTTTGGCGGCAAGCGAGAACAAGAACTAGTATTCTGTTTGCTTAGAAGGTTAAAAGAAGAAGGATACTTAAGCGCGGCAAAAATTTACACGACTTTTAAGCGTATACACTCACTCATCCTGGCGGAGGAAGGGAGCTCGGGTCAATGGGCGCAACTTATTAAGAAGGGAAAAACGTCGAATGTCTTCGTAACGTGCATCGATAGAGAAGGAAAAAGCGGCGGTTCCCTTCTGTACTACTACAGGCAGGCGAACCAAATTCCGAATAATCTTGCGGGATCCATGGAGGATGCTGCAGATTTCCTAAAGAAGGCTACTCGACCAACTGTAGTTATCTTTGTCGATGACTTCATTGGGAGTGGGGGGACATGTATCGAAAGCTCACGACGATTCTACAATTTAGTTCCTCGCGAGCAGCTTCAACGCGCAGGGCATTTGCTCTGTATTGCGGCCCTTGTTGGTATAAGTGCTGGCAAAGCTGCCGTAGAGGCCGAGACAGACAATCACTACGGTGTTTTTCTAGGGGAAGAACTTGCGTCACGACACAGAGCGTTTTCACCAGAATCCGGCATATTCTCTTCTGAGAAAGATCGCCTTGAGGCGGAGGCGCTTTGCCGGTCCATAGGGGAGGTTTTGGAACCGAAGCATCCACTCGGCTATCAGGATTGCCAAGCTCTCGTGACTTTTTCACATCGGTGTCCAAACAACACGCTTCCAATTTTCCACAAAGCAGGAAAGGCTTATCACGGAAGGGAGTGGATACCGCTGTTCCCTAGGTAAAGTTAGCGCAATTGATGTTGACTGATTCGCGGCACAGTCGCCGCATCCAGCAGAGCCTCGAACGCGGGACAGAGGGTCGAATCTTTACCTTTGCAAGTTAAGGCATGGACCTTAACAGAAAAGAAAGGGGCCGGGAGTCTTCATCCCAACGAACTACGTCAGTGCGTGTCCGCTGTTGTCTCGGTCCGCGGGCGGTCCGCGCACAAAAGTGAGGGGTTCAGGCATGCCTTATTGCTATTTGCGTAAAAAATGAGGCAGGCCTGCTATTGCCGCTTTAGGCAGATAGCTTGATCTCGATTTTTGCTCCGAGAAGAAAGAGGGTCGCCTTAGCCCGACGAATTCTGTCAGTAGATCTCCGTTCGTCGATTCGTCGCGCGCCTCGCACCTGAAACCTTCGGCTAAGCTCAGGTCAAAGCCTTTTTAACTGGCCTGAAATCAGGGTTTTTCAGCACCCGATTTATCCCTGCGTGGGCTGCCTTCCGTCAGCTTGCGATAAAGAGCAACATATTCCTTAGCGGACTTTCCCCAGGAGAAATCGCATGCCATCGCTTTGGCCATCAGCTGACGCCACGCCTTTCTGTTGCAGTAAACGGCTATGGATCTCTTTACCGCTTCCAGGAGGGTTGCGCCGGAATAACCGCTAAACTTGAACCCGTTGCCGCTTCCCGATAGCGGGTTGTAATCTTCGATGGTGTCGTCCAGTCCTCCCGTAGCGCGAACTACGGGAATCGTTCCATATTTGAGACTGTACATCTGGTTTAGACCGCAGGGTTCAAATTTAGAAGGCATAAGGAAAAGATCGGCCCCAGCCTCGATCTTGTGGGCAAGGGCATTGTCAAAGCCGATCTTGACCCCTATCTTTTCAGGATATTTGCCGGGTAGTCCGTCCAAGAGTGTCTGGTATTTCTGCTCCCCCGCTCCGAGGACAACAAGCTGCAGGTCGAGGTGCATAAGATCTTCTATCGCCTCAATAAGGATGTCCAGCCCCTTTTGATCCGCCAGACGGGAGACCATTCCGATCAAAGGGACCGAAGCCTTAACGGGCAAGCCGTAAATCTCCTGCAGATCCTTCTTGCAGATCCTTTTGCCGATCAGGTTCCTGGCCGAGTATTTTTTCTTGATGTAAGGGTCCGTCCCGGGATTCCATTCCTGGTAATCGACGCCGTTTAAAATTCCGTAGAGATCCTTCTCTCTATCGCGGATGACTCCGTCGAGGCCGCATCCCCACTCGGGGGTTCTGATCTCGCCGGCGTATCTCTTGCTCACCGTGGTAAGGGCATCGGCAAAGAGCATCCCGCCTTTGAGCAGATTGATCTTCCCGTAAAACTCCAGATAGCGGGGGGTAAAGTATTGCATGTCCAGATCCAGGAGGTTCCAAGAAGGGAAAGGGAAGCTCCCATGGTGGGCGAGATTGTGGATGGTGAACAGAACTTTGGCTTCCTGAATTTCGCCGTATGACTGGCCGTGGACTTTTTTGAGGACTGGAATAAGGGCCGTTTGCCAGTCATTACAATGGATCACGTCCCAAGGGGCCGTTCTGCGCGCCAGCTCCAGGGTAGCCTTACAGAAAAACGCGAATCTCTCCGCATTATCGGTGTAGTCGCCTTTAGCGTTACCGTAGAGCCCCTCGCGTAAAAAGTAGGAATCGGCCCGGATCAAAAAAGCCGGGAGTTTCTTCCCGATCCAGGTTCTGAGGATAACTCCCCGCATGCTCCGTCCCGCGACCGGGACTTCGACCTCCATCCCGGTTTCTTCCAACCCGGAGTTGTTTTCCAGAATGGTACGATAGGCGGGCATAACCAGGGTCGCTTCGCAGCCGAGATCAACCAAGGCGCGAGCAAGAGCGCCGACAGCATCTGCCAGCCCCCCCGTCTTGGCCAAAGGGGCAATTTCGGGAGAAACCAATAGGACTTTCATCTTTAATTAAAAATTCCCGCAGCCACAGGCGATGAACGGGATCGTTTTACAGCGCGATCTCCCGCAGGCAGATAGTGGACTCCTCGGGAGTGACCGGGTTGATATAAAAACCTGTGCCCCACTCGAAACCGGCCACCTGGGTCAG
>Ga0209317_1002789_pt1 | contig 12047 bp, 7 predicted proteins | sample RifGroB2_FD_183994 | JGI IMG/M metagenome (GOLD analysis project Ga0209317, IMG submission 183994) | Soil microbial communities from Rifle, Colorado, USA - Groundwater B2 (SPAdes) (version 2) | ecosystem: Environmental > Terrestrial > Soil > Unclassified | place: Rifle, Colorado | collected...
TACTTCAGGAAATATCGCCAGGAATACTACGACCGTCTGAACATGGTCCGTGACAACGGCGATTTCGAGCAGTGGATTGCCTTCTTTCTGAAGGGCGTGGTGGTGACCGCTGATTCGGCAGTGGACGCCGCCAAGCAGATCATGGAGCTGCAATCCCGTCATCGGAGCCTGCTTTGGCAGAAGAAGATGTCGTCTCCATTGGCTGTCGGTATTCTGGAAAAGCTATTTTACACACCTTATGTCTCGGTCAACGACATAGCCAGTGATTTTTCCATTACTTACCAGGCCGCTTCTACTCTAACTTCCCAGCTTGAAAACGCCGGCATCCTGAAAGAGATAACCGGCCGTAAGAGAGACAAGCGGTACATCTATGCCGACTACCTGCAAATCCTCGAAGAAGGGACGAAGCTGTAAAAAAAGAAAGAATGCGTTCCTGCGTCGGGCCTTAAGCAGTATTTAAATTCAAAAGCGCCTCTCAGCCGTGCTTGGAGAGATAAGAGCAAGTTCTGCAGCGCGCCTCCAATCGGGATCTCATGGTGTCACCGGCGTTGAAGTGTCCTTTTGCGGAGTGGATGCTGTCTTCCTCAATCCGTTCTGCTTCCCTGGTCAGGGCCTGTATCATTATTGCGTTGTCTGTCATAGCCTGTTTTTATACTCCTGCCTCATTAGCAAAACAAGTTTTTCATCCTTTTTCCGCTGTTTCGTTTAGCTACGAAACCTGGGCTCAAACTGTCGCCTTTACACGGATTTACCCATCAAAACAGCTGAACTCCTTCCACTCTTGCCCCTCCTGACATACCAAGAGGTGTATTTTAAAATTGTTCAATAAAAACCTTTACTTATGCTATCGTTTGCGATAGTATTTGCTGCGTTTTTTTGAATTTGCCTTCACGGGATGACAGACCATGGGCCACGAAATCGTCGTAATCAGCATCCGGACGGAGGAAACTGCCAAGGGTATCCTGAAGGCGGAGCTGACGAAACATGGCGTTTCGTACCAAAAACTTGCAGAACTGCTTAACGAACGCGGCTGGCAGCTCAACAAAGCTGCAATAGACAATAGAATGAGCAGAGGGAAGTTCAGCGCCGACTTTTTCCTCGACAGCTTGAAGGTGATTGGTTGCGAACGCATTGGAATGTTGATGGAGACCCCTGAATAAAACTTTAATGCCATTTATGTAATAATCTGGAGAGGCCATGAAAACAGTACGGGACGCCTGTAGACTTCAAGACAACGCACTCGATATCAGGGTTAGCGACCAGGTTGAGCAGCTTGACGAGCTGCTTGCTTCTGAGGGGGATGGTCACCTTTTCTTTGAGCGCACCCACCTGACGGAGGGGATGAGAGCTCTTGTTACCGAAGGGACCGCTCGTCTTGCCGGGAAATCGAGCCAGGCAATCTTCCACCTGAAGCAAGCGATGGGCGGCGGTAAAACCCACCTGCTCGTGGGATTCGGGTTGTTGGCAAAGCATCCGGCCCTCCGTACCGCCTATTGTGCCGAAATACCCTATATGACCTCCTTTGATGTTGCCGCTGTCGCCGCTTTCAACGGCCGGAACAATCCGCATAACTACTTCTGGGGTGAGATAGCCGAGCAACTCGGGAAACCGGAACTCTTTCAGGACTTCTGGGCTTCCGGACCCAAGGCCCCTGATGAAAAAGCCTGGGTCAGCCTGTTCAGTGGTGACAAGCCCATCCTCATCCTTCTCGATGAGATGCCCCCGTACTTCCACTACCTCGATACCCAGAAGATTGGTAACGGCACCATAGCCGACATCGCGACCCGGGCCTTCGCCAATATGCTGACGGCCGCGGGAAAGAAGGCCAACGTCTGCATAGTCGTATCCGACCTTTCGGCCACCTATGATACCGGGAGCCGGCTGATAAATAAGGCTCTGGAAGATGCCCGCCAGGAAATAGGCCGCCAGGAACGGAATATCACCCCGGTCGACCTAGCAGGAAACGAGATTTACGATATTCTGCGGAAGCGGTTGTTCAAGAGCCTCCCCGACGCCGCAGTAATCGGCGATATTGCCGCCCACTACGGACAGGCTCTCGAGGAAGCGACCCGGGCCAAAGTGGCAAATCGTGGTGCCGAGGCGATAGCGGACGAAATTTCCAACACATATCCTTTCCACCCCCGCCTGAAGAACCTGATAGCCCTCTTCAAAGAGAACGAGAAATTCAAACAGACCCGCGGGCTTATGGAGCTGATATCGCGGCTGCTCAAGTCAGTGTGGGAAAAACAGGCAAATGACGTCTTCTTGATTGGCCCTCAGCACTTTGACATGGCGATTTCCGATGTGAGGGAGAAGCTCACGGAAATCTCCGGCATGCGTGACGTCATCGCCAAGGACCTGTGGGACACCAACATCTCCGCGCATGCCCAGATAATCGACCTCCACGCCGGCAGTGACGTCGGCTCGCAGGTCGCCGCCATTTTGCTTACTGCCAGCCTGTCCACAGCAGTAAACGCCGTGAAGGGTTTGACCAAAGAGGAGGCCCTTGAATGTCTCCTGACGCCTGTGCATGGCACCGCTGAGTTCGGGGCGGCATTCGAAGCCCTCGATGCGAGCGCCTGGTATTTGCACCACACACCTGAGGGACGCTACTACTTTGACCGGCAGGAAAACCTGACGAAGCTCCTCCAGAGTATCGCCCAGGAAGCGCCGGAGCCGAAAATCGAAGAACTCATCGTGACCAAACTCAAGGAGTTGTTCAAGCCCAGTCGGAAAACCATCTACGAGGAAGTCCTCCCGTTGCCGAAACTCGATGATATAGCTGACCGGGTCAGGAGAAGCCGGGTACTTCTCATCGTTAGTCCCGACTCAAAGGTCCCACCTGAAGAGGTACAGCGGTTTTTCGATTCACTGGCGCAAAAAAACAACCTCTGTGTCCTAACTGGTGAGAAGACCCAGATGGGCAGCGTGGAAAAGGCGGCCAGGCAGCTATTCGCCGCGCTGAAGGCAGAGACGCGTATCCGGCCCGGACACCCTCAGCGTAGCGAGTTGGAGCGGAAGCATGAGACCTACACCCAGGATTTTACCTCGACAGCTTTGAACCTCTTTGACAAAATCCTGTTCCCGATAAACCGCCCGGGAAGGTCGCCGCAGCTGGTCTCCAAACCTCTCGATATTACCCGGGACGTCATGAAGCCGTTTGATGGTGAGGTGCAGATTGAAAAGACGCTGGTTAGTGACCCCCTGAAGTTGTACCTGGATATTGAAGGGAATTTCGACGCCATACGCGACAAGGCAGAGACCGTTCTGTGGCCGGCAGGCCAGGATGACGCTCGCTGGTCCGATATCGTCGACCGGGCCGATGAGGAAGCCGGCATGCCCTGGCTGCCGCCACGCGGTCTCGAGCAGCTGAAAACAATCGCCTGCAACCGCGGAAAGTGGGAGGACCTGAGAAACGGTTACATTACCAAGAGCCCGAAGAAGAAGCGGACCTCTGTTCAGGTTACCACCGATTCCGAACCGAACGACAAGGGCTTTGTGCGCCTTCGGGTCATGACCCAGAACGCTGGGCCGGCTCCACGCGTCCACTATGCTTGCGACGGCCCTGTCGGTGAATCATCACCTGTGCTTGGTGAGACCTATCTGGAGAACAACGCTTTGCGCGTCCAGTTCCTGGTCGTTGACCCGTCCCAGCAGTATGAAACCGGCAGCCCGGTTACCTGGGTCAACAAGCTGGTCATTCGGAACATGCTCCATGACGAAGGGAAAGGCCGCACCGTCGAACTGTTTGTCGCACCTAAGGGAACCCTGAAATACACCCTCGACGGTAGCGAACCTCGTGACGGGTTGCTCTATACGGGTGCAGTCGCAATTCCCGCCGATGAAGTGCTGATGAGGGTGTTCGCCGAGGCGGAGGGGATTGAAGAGAAGGCCGATTTCAGGTTCGCAAAGCCTGGCGAGCGTGGCGTACGGGTTGACGACACCAAGCCGGCGCAGTTGTCCGGCCGCGGGGCAAAGAAACTCGATTCCCGTGAAAAAACCTTCGCTGGTCTCGAAGACGCGAAGAGCCATGGCATATCCTTCGGCCGGGTGATGCTGACCATCGGGCAAGGGAGCAACTCGGTCACCATTGCCATGACCGATTCCAAGGTCCCGCCGGGGTACATTGAAGCCATTCTCGATGCGGTTTTGCAACGCTTCGAGGCAACCACCCCGATTTCCATGACTTTTGGTGTGGCGGAATTCGCTTCCGGCCACGACTTGAAGCAGTTCTCCGAAAAGGTTGGTATAGAATTTCAGCAGGATGAAATAACCCAATGACGACACAGTTCAAGACAGTAGATTTTGGAGCGGTTGACGAATACGGCGCCCATGTATTTATTGTGGATATTCCCGTCTCCAGGAATGCCGATATCGTCATTACAGAGGATTTCGGCATCATTGGCGGTGAGGATGGCGTGCCCCATAAAGAGGTGCGTGCGCTTCTCAGCCGGCAGGTGTGGTCCGGGATATCCGATGCCGCCAGGAAACATTTCAACGAAAGGCTAAAGGCCAAGAAGCTGCCGGTGAGCAGATGGAAAACCGGTGAGAACCGGGTGGACCGACTGCTGGGCAAAGAACTTTGTGTCCTGGCCTGGGCGGCGGAGAAAGCCTCCCCTGAAAAGTACCCGGTAATCTGCAGCAAGTGGAACGGGTTCCGCCCGGAGGAACGTTGGTGGCTTTTTTCGGCAACAGCCGCAGAGGCGGGTCTTGCCGAAGACACCGACCGCGGGTGGCGCAAGGCGTTGACCTTGGCCTTCTCCGACGGAGTTGCAGACGAACCGGCCGCAAAGCGCCGTCGGTCCATACAAGAAGTGACGCCATCCCTGTTTGATATTGAGGAAAACCCCAGTGATAAATAGCGTAGTTCCCTTTTCACTAAAAGATACTCCAGCCCTGATAGAAAAGCTGTTGCCGGCGCAGAGGCTGTCCATCGAGGTTTTCAAGGAGAGAAAGGCAGGCCCTGGGCAGACGCTGACTGCTCTCGGCAGTTACTGGAAGGGTCGCAAGCCGCTCATCATGAATAAGGCGTGCATTCTCGGTGCCCTGCTTCCGTCTACGGATGACCTGAAGCGTGACCTGGAAATCTTTGAAATGCTGATGGCGATGGATGCTGAATCCCTTGTTGTTAGAATTGGGCGTGTAAAGCCAGCAAAAATACTCGGAAAGGTATCGATAGAAAACATCTATGACTACTTTGAAGTGGAACCGGAAGGGGTTTTACCTCTACAGGCGCCTTTCAATTTGAATGATTTTCCTGCCGAAGAGGGGAAACTCCCCCGTGTCGGCTGGCGTAAGGACCTGTCTGAGAATGAACGGAGAAAACTGGAAGCACTCGCCTTGTCAGACTTGCCCTACAAAGACATTGTCGAAAAGGCGACCCGACCGGAGCTTTGCGACCAGGAAGACCTCTTTGGCCATATCTGGGACAGGGTTAATGCACACCTTGGGACCAGGGCTGCATCAATGCCGGAGCTTGTGGAACAGCTTGGTATCATGAGATTTGGTCACACGCCGCGGGTGTCGGATACTTTTAGTGGTTCTGGCCAGATACCGTTTGAAGCTGCCCGGTTGGGGTGTGAAGTGTCTGCTTCCGACCTGAATCCCATAGCATGCATGCTGACTTGGGCAGGGCTCAACCTGGTTGGGAAAGAGGAAGCTATCGAGAAGGTATCATACGAACAGTCTTTCTTGGCCGGGACAGTCCAAAGGGAAATAGACAGACTGAAAATCGAAACAGATGGGGCTGGCTGGACGGCAAAATCCTTCCTCTATTGCCTTGAGGTTCGGTGTCCTCAAAGCGGGTGGCTTGTCCCGTTATTGCCTTCTCGAATCATAAGTGTCGGGCGCGGCACCATAGTGGAGCTTGTTCCTGATATTGCCAATAAGCGTTATGGAATCCTCCTTCGTTCCGGAGCAACGCCGGAGGAAATGGCGTCAGCAGCTACCGGAACCCTGAGGTCAGATGGGAAGGGCCGCGACCCCTACCTATTTCATGTCGTTGATGGGTGTGAATTCAGAACCAAAATTTCCACTCTCAGAGGCGATTACAAGGTACAGGATGGGATAAACGGGAATCTGTTGCGGCAATGGGACAAGTCGGATTTTGTTCCACGGCCTGATGACATCTTCCAAGAGCGCCTTTACGCCGTGCAGTGGATGCGGCGCAAGCCGGACAGTAAGCGGGATGAATATGATTTACGTGCTGTAACAGCGGCAGACCTCCAAAGGGAAAAAATAGTCGAAGACTATATTCGTGAACACCTGAATGAATGGCAGGAAAAGGGATGGATTCCTGACATGCGCATAGAACCGGGTGCCAAGACAAACGAGCTGATTCGCAACCGTGGCTGGACTCACTGGCATCACCTGTTTCCGCCGCGCCATCTGCTCGTGCTGGGGCTTATGAGGCAGAACGTAATTGATGGTCATACGGCGGTCATGTTCGCTCGTGTCCTTGATTTTACCAGTAAGCTTTGTCGCTGGACGACGTCTGGCGCGGGGACCAGTAATGAGGGTGGTAAGCGTACCGGAGGGGCCAGTGACAATCCCAGTAATGTCTTTTACAACCAAGCGTTAAATGCGTTTTTTAACTATGGTTGCAGGTCTGGGGCTCAAATACTCGACCTTTTCGAGAAAAAAATAACCACGTCTCCAGTAGTCGGCCAGGCTCAAGTTATAAACCATTGCTCCAATGAAGTTGAAGAATTCCATGACTTATACGTAACCGACCCACCGTATGGCGATGCCGTTAAATACGAGGAAATTCTTGAATTTTTCATCGCTTGGCTGAGAAAGAACCCACCCTCTGAGTTCGCCGACTGGACCTGGGATTCCCGCCGGGCACTTGCGATTAAGGGAGAAGACGAGGATTTTCGTCGTGGCATGGTCGCTGCCTACAAGCGCATGGCCGAGAAGATGCCCGAGAATGGCCTTCAAATTATCATGTTCACCCACCAGTCCGGGAATATCTGGGCGGACATGGCGAACATCGTTTGGGCGTCCGGGCTTCAGGTGACAGCTGCCTGGTATGTGGTCACAGAAACCGATAATGCCCTCCGCGAGGGGAGCTATGTGAAAGGGACAGTGCTTCTTGTCCTTAGGAAGCGCAACGGTTCGCATCGAACCAGTAGGACAGACCTTGCTTGGGAGATTCAGGAGGAAGTAGAAGAACAGGTGCAGACGTTGACCGGGTTAAACCAGAAAACGAGGGAGATGTATCGCGACGAGAACCTCTTTTCCGATGCTGACCTGCAGATGGCCGGCTACGCCGCTGCCCTTCGGGTCCTGACCAGGTACGCCGTTATCGACGGCCAGGACATGGCGACCGAAGCCGTTCGTCCGCGGGTGAAGGGGCAAAAGACCTTTGTCGACGAGCTCATCGGGTTTGCAGTCGGAGTTGCCAACCAAGCCCTCGTTCCTTCTGGAATCAGTAAGACGCACTGGGACAAGCTTCAGCCGGTTGAACGCTTTTATCTGAAAATGATTGAGATGGAGGCCAAGGGGACAAAGAGTCTGGACAACTACCAGAATTTTGCGAAGGCCTTCAAGGTGAAGAATTTCAAGGTTCTGATGGCGAGCGAAAAGGCGAACTCCGCCAAACTTAAGAGCGCTTCGGAATTCGGCAAGAATGAGATGACGGGTGATGCCGAATCGGCGAATACTGCCCTTCGAAGTATCTTGTACGCGCTTATGGAACTGGAGAAAGAGGTGGACAGCGACGAGGTGCTGGCTCATCTTTCCTACAACCTCCCCAACTATTTCAACCAACGGGACACGGTGGTTGAGGTTTCCAATTTTCTTGCCAAGCACCTGGATGCCTTGCGCCCAGCAGAGGCCAGTGCCGCCAGGGTTCTCTCAACATTGGTCCAAAATCAAAAATGGGGCTAAGCTATGCTGACCCGCTTTTCGTCGCGACGTCAGCCGCTCGACAAGGCATTTTTATCCAAGAAGCTCAAAGGTGCCCGAGCCTATCGGCGCATCGCGGGGTACTTTCGCAGCTCGATTTTTGAACTGGTCGGGGAAGAAATCGCCGGGATACCTGACGTCAAAATCGTCTGTAACAGCGACCTGGATTTAGCCGACATCGCGGTTTCCAAGGCCGCCCGGGAAGGGGCGCTCAAGGAAAAATGGAATGAGGTCCAGGTCGCTACCGAGGCATTGCTCCACCAGGAGCGTTACCGGCGGCTCTATGACCTGCTAACCAGCGGTACCTTGGAAATCAGAGTCGTCCCAAGGAACGACGTCTTTGTCCATGGCAAGGCCGGGGTCATTGAGTTTGCTGATGGCAGCACCACTTCTTTCCTGGGCTCGATAAACGAGTCGAGGTCCGCCTTCTCCAAAAACTATGAAATCCTCTGGGAAGACCAGTCCCCAGAGGGCATCCAGTGGATTGAGGAAGAATTTGCCGCTCTCTGGAATGATGCCTACCCTCTCCCCAGCGCCATCATCGAGGAAATCGAGCGCGTCGCCAACCGTGTTGAAATACGCTTCGATGAAATCACCCCTTCCGAACTTCCCGCTGCCGCTCTCGCGGAATCTCCCATTTATCGTGGCGGCGAACAGCTCCAACCCTGGCAGCGTGCTTTCGTGGTCATCGCTCTGCAGCATAAGGAGCGGTACGGTCGGGTCCGTCTGCTTCTGGCAGATGAGGTGGGACTCGGCAAAACCCTTTCGATGGCGACGGCGGCCATGGTCACGGCGCTTCTCGGCGACGGGCCTGTACTTATCCTTTGCCCATCCACCTTGACCTTTCAATGGCAGGTTGAGCTCAAAGACCGCCTCGGTATTCCCAGTGCTGTCTGGCTCTCGAACAAGAAGGTCTGGGTTGACGATAATGGCCATGTCATCAAGACCAATGGCGCCGCCGACGTCATCCACTGCCCCTTCCGTATCGCCATTGTCTCCACGGGTCTAATCTTCCATGACTCGGAAGAGCGGGCCGCCCTTTTGGGACGCCGCGGGGGCTACGGAACCGTTATTCTTGACGAAGCCCACAAGGCAAGAAGGCGAGGGGGGCTTGGCGACCAAAAAGATGAGCCGAACAACCTGCTGGGGTTCATGATACAGATTGCGGCCAGGGCCAAAAACGTCATTCTTGGCACCGCAACGCCCTTCCAGACCGAAGTTCATGAACTATGGGACCTCATGGCCATCCTGGACTCAGGCGTCGAATTTGTGCTGGGTAGAGAGTATGTCAGCATCTGGGGGAGCTGCGCGAAGGCCCTGCCATTCGTGAAGGGGTTGCTGGCGCCGGCCGATGAACGTGAGGCCTGGGACCTCCTGCGCGCACCATTGCCGCCGGCGGACGAGCACACCTCGATTGCCACCCTAAGGATGAACCTGGGGGTGGGCGACGATACCTTTTTCTCCGACAGGTCATTCGGCAGCCTCGGGTTTCTTGAACAGGAACTCATCAGGCAGACCATGGACACCCAGTTCTTTCAGCACAACAATCCTATCCTGCGCCACACCGTGCTCAGGCGCCGGGATGTGTTGGAGGAAATGGGGCTCCTGGAAAAGGTCGGAGTGAATGTGCACCCGGATCCTGATGTGTCTTCTGACCACTATAAGGGACAGAATTTCTCCGGTTTAGGGTTGATGACCAACCACCCCTTCAACCTGGCGTACCAGGCGGCCGAGGCGTTCACTGATTTGCTGCGAGCGCGCATGCCTGCTGCAGGCTTCATGAAATCACTCCTCCTGCAACGTATCTGCTCATCCTTTGCCGCTGGGAAATCGACCGCGGAAAAGATGTTGCGCAGGGAAATCATTGAGGACGAGGATGAGCTCGATGTCTTGGAAAACGCACTGGATGTGCTGATGCCAAACGAGGCCGAATGCCTGAGGCGCATCGTTGAGGAGCTTTCCCGGCCTGAGGCCCGGGACCCGAAACTCTCGGCCGTGAAATATTTCCTGACCGAGCACCGGACGGAAGGGAAAACCTGGCTGGAGCACGGGTGCATCGTATTTTCCCAATATTATGACACTGCGTTCTGGGTGGCGTCCGAAATCGCCAAAGCCCTGCCAGGTGAGGTGGTCGCCGTCTATGCGGGTGTCGGGAAAAGCGTGCTCTTCCGTGACGGGCATTCCGCGGCAGTCGAACGCGATGATATCAAGTTGGCTGTGAAACGAAGGGAGATACGGCTCGTGGTGGCGACGGATGCGGCCTGCGAGGGGCTTAACCTGCAGACTCTCGGAACCCTCATCAATGTCGACTTACCGTGGAATCCGTCCCGCCTTGAGCAAAGGTTGGGGAGGATTAAGCGGTTTGGGCAGGCCCGCAGAATGGTTGATATGCTCAACCTGGTCTACAGCGAAACGCGGGATGAGGACGTCTATCAGGTTCTTTCACGCCGCCTAAGAGACAAGTATGACCTGTTCGGCAGCCTCCCGGATACCATCGAAGACGACTGGATTGCCGATGTGGGGAAACTGGGCGAAATGATGGACCAGTACATGCACCTGAGGCGCCAGGCGACCAATGCATTCCAGTTGCGGTACCAGGCGAATGTCGACCCTGACAAGAACCGGTGGGAGTTGTGTTCTAAGGTTCTTTCGCGGCAGGATGTCATAGATAAATTATCGGAAGCCTGGTAACCACTGGCCCGGAATGCCTTGGTTACCGTCATTCCCGATCTTAACCGACATCCATCTAAAGACCTGACGATGACGACCCTAATGGCGATGCTGGAGATCCACAATGAATAATGGGAAAAAACCACTGACGATTCTTCATACCTCTGACTGGCATATCGGGCGGACCTTGTATGGTCGAAAGCGTTACGAAGAGTTCGAGGCCTTTTTGAACTGGCTGGCAGAGACAATTCAGCAAGAACAGGTTGATGTCCTTTTGGTTGCAGGCGATGTTTTCGACACCAGTGCCCCTAGCAACCGGGCGCAGGAGCTTTATTACCGATTCCTATGCCGCGTTGCTGCCTCCTGCTGCCGATATGTTGTCGTTGCAGCAGGTAATCATGACTCACCCTCATTCCTGAATGCCCCTAAGGAGTTGTTGAGGGCACTCGATGTTCATGTGATCGGCGCAGCCTCCGAGAACCGGGAAGACGAGGTTCTTGTTCTTAGTAAAGAGGATGGTTCTCCGGAGTTGATCGTCTGTGCTGTGCCATTCCTGAGGGATCGTGATATCCGGGTGGCGGAAGCCGGTGAGAGCATCGAAGACAAGGAACGGAAGCTTATCGACGGCATCCGAAGCCACTATGCCGATGTAGTTGCTTTGGCCGAACAGAAACGCACCGAGCTGGACACTGAGATCCCCATCATCGCCATGGGGCACCTTTTCACCTCGGGGGGACAAACAGCCGATGGTGACGGTGTGCGGGAGCTTTATGTAGGGTCGCTCGCTCATGTAGCTGTCGGTATCTTCCCTGACAGCCTGGACTATCTGGCCCTTGGCCATCTTCACGTGCCTCAAAAGGTGAACGGTTCTGAAGTGATGCGCTACAGCGGCTCTCCTCTACCCATGGGGTTCGGAGAAGCAAAACAGGAAAAGAGTGTTTGTCTTGTCGGGTTTGCCAGCACCGGTCCTGCCGTCCGACTTATTCAAGTGCCCATTTTCCAGAAACTCGAACGCATTAAGGGGAGGTGGGAAGATCTCTCTGCCAGGATTCTTGAGCTTTCCGCTACTGGGTCTCAGGCATGGCTTGAGGTCGTCTATGAAGGCGACGAAGTCATAGGTGACTTGCGCGAGCGGCTGGATGCGAGCGTTTCGGGATCAGGAATGGAAATTCTGCGTGTGAAAAACAACCGGATCATTGACCGGGTACTGGCTCAAATCCATGATGAAGAAACACTTGATGACCTGAACATCGATGATGTGTTTGAGCGCTGCCTGACAATGCATGAGGTACCTGAAGATCAGCGACCGGAATTGCTTCGCACCTACCGGGAGACCGTCACGTCTCTCTTCGAAGACGACACCAGGGCAGAATAGAGAGGCTGTTGATGCGGATACTACAGGTACGATTCAAAAATCTGAACTCACTGGTCGGAAACTGGGAGATTGACCTTACACATCCCGCCTTTAT
>Ga0209317_1002790_pt1 | contig 12046 bp, 19 predicted proteins | sample RifGroB2_FD_183994 | JGI IMG/M metagenome (GOLD analysis project Ga0209317, IMG submission 183994) | Soil microbial communities from Rifle, Colorado, USA - Groundwater B2 (SPAdes) (version 2) | ecosystem: Environmental > Terrestrial > Soil > Unclassified | place: Rifle, Colorado | collected...
GCACGCGAATGGGCACTATCGCGTGCAGGGCACGCTCCTACGAGATAATCTCAGCTTCTCACTTCAAAAGCCATTTGAAGCTTCTTGGAGATGCATCGCCTGCCAGGCGTATCCGCAGTTCCACTGCCGCCGGTGGCGGGGCAATCGCCTTGAAGCGCAACACGCCCTTGCGGTGATGGCCTCCCGGCGGCGCGCCTTCCCAACCCAGCGGCAAATATTGCTTGCCATCCGCAATCAGCACCGCAGATTTGGCCAAGTCATCGTTCAAGGCTTTTGTATGGGTTTCCATTACCACCTCAAAATCCCATGTTCTCGCTTCGCCCAGAATCTTTTGCGGTGTGGCCGTGACCTTTATTTCCCGCTCATTGCTGATTTGCGGCGCATAGCCAAGCTCCGCTGCATTGCTCGCCGCGATAATCCCGGCCGCCCCTGAATCAGAAGTGAAGGAATAAGCGGCCATTGCCGCAACAGCCAAGCCAATCAGGAATTGATTGCGCATTTTTTATGCTCCTTGGTAGCTTTCATAACCATCGACGCGACATACAGGATGCCGGCAGCGTTGAAGGCCAGGCCAACCCAGAACAACCCGACCTGATATTCTGCAACCACGGTGAGAATGCCGGTGACCCCGAGGATGGGCAAGATGTTGGTCAGGTAATGGGCGCAGCAGGAAACCATCGCGGCGGTAGAGGTCGTGCCGGATACCGCAACCACCTTGCCCGACGCGCCATGCTGCCCGACGAGATTTCTGAGGTAGGTATAGAGCCCGACCTGGATGCCGAAGCCCAGTGCAAGGGGCACGATGAAATACCAGAATGTTGCGAATTGCTCGAGCGCGAAGTCCCTCCCGGAAATCAGGCTGACCACCCCGAAATAGACGGCGAGCAACAACACGCATGCTCCGACTCCAAACTGGAGCGGCCTGGCGATTCCCGTTGCCACTGCGACCGGCGATCCTTCCTCAAGAGCCATGCCGCATTTTGGGCACGAACCGGGTGCAGCCTGGCGCACCTCCGGGTGCATCGGACAGGTGTAAATTCCGGTCGGCTGATCTGCTGCTGCCGCAGCCGGTTTGAGGTATTCGGCGGGATTTGCCTGAAATTTTTCCAGGCAGCGTTGCGAGCAGAAATAATAGTGCTCACCCGCATGTTCCGCACTATATTGCGACCCGCCGTCGACCTTCATGCCGCATACCGGGTCTGTAGCAGTGTTCATGGCCCATTCCTTTCAAGCGTGTTAATCGGAAGTACCGTTTCTCCGGAAAGATTGACATCATGCAACTGCATGCATTTCGCTGCCACCATTTCGCGTAGTGTAACCTCTTCGGCCAAAAATGCCTGCACGGCCACCGGATCAAACTGCGTGCCGCTCATTTTAACGATTTCCGCACGGGCCTGATCGAACGACAGCGCCTTGCGATAAGAACGATCGGAAGTCATCGCGTCCAGCGTGTCGATTACGGCAAAGAGCCGCGCTCCCAGAGAAATTTGTTCGCCCTTGAGCCCGCGCGGATAACCGGTTCCATCGAAGCGTTCTTCGTGGCTGAGCACGATTTCTGCGGCTTCTTCCATACCCGGAATTTGCGCCACGATGCGGTGCCCCTTTTCGGGATGCGTCCTCATTTCCAGCCATTCACCTTCATTGAGCGCTCCCGGCTTCAACAAAATTGCATCCGCTATTCCGATCTTGCCGATATCGTGGAGCAAAGCGCCCCAGTAAATCTGGCGCAGTTGATCGGTATTTGCGGTAAAGCGGCGCGCCAGCACCAGGGTATGACAGGCCACCCGTTTGGAGTGGTCGCCGGTTTCATGCTCACGGATATCCAGAGCCTCGGCCAACGCCTCGGCGAAGGCCGCATCTGCCCGCTCCAAAATGTCTGTTTCCGCATTCACTCCATCTTCTCCGATTTCAACTCGAATCCGGTATTGCCGATACTCTTTAGGGTGTTCGAGACATGCAGCGCGGCAACTGCGCCGAGCGCGAGCAGACCGGCGATCACCCAGAACGGCATTTCGATATGCACGGCGAACAGCCAGCCGGCGGCGGCCGATCCCACGGCCTGGCCGAGGTTCGCGGCGGCAGTCTGCTGGCCGATGGCCGCACCCGGCGCGGAACCGGCGGCCAGCGATACCAGATAGACGAGCGCCGGGATCAGCATACCGGCGGCGGCTGCGACCAGTCCCACGCCGATCAGCATGGCCGGATAACTCGCGGCGTACGGCAGCAGCGCGATACCGACAGCCATCGCGAGGAATGCCGGCGCCAGCAGGCCGCTGCCGACGCGCTGAAGCAGTGGTGCGAACGCGAAGACCTGCACCAGGATCATAACCAGGCTGCACTCGGCGAACATCCAGCCGATCTCGCGCGGCTGCAAGTTCAGTACCTGCTGGCCCTGCAACGCCAGGCTCACCTCGTAGCCTCCCAGGCCAAGCATCACCAGCAGCGACAATGCCAGCAGCCATAGCAGGGACGGCGCCCTGGATTCCGATTCGTTTCCAGCACACCGCGAGATGCTCTCCGGAAAGAACCGGTAGGCCGCAAGCCACACTGCGCCACTCAGCAGCGCTGCCGCATAGAACGGCAACGCCGGGGCGGCATCTTGACCGGCAATCTCGGCAGACGCAAGCCAGCCGCTCAGCGCCGGGCCGAACAGGAAACCGAGCGCGCTCGCCGCGCTCAGCCACGCGAACGCCTGCGCCCGCGTACGCGGCATGCTCACGTCGCTCACCCAAGCGAATATCACCGGCAGCACCGCCGCCGCGAATACGCCGGCAAGCACACGGGCGCCGTAGACAAACACGAGACCGCGCGCCACCGCGAACCACAACATCGCGCCGCTGAAACCGGCAAGCCCGAGCAAGATTACCGTGCGGCGGCCGGCACGATCCGAGATGCGCCCCCATAACGGCGCAAACAGGAATAGCGCCAGCATGTACACACCCGTCAGCAGGCCGGTATGCCAAGCAACTGCGGCGCGCGCCGCCTCGCCGAGCGCGCGCTCCAGCATGAACGGCAATACCGGCAACACTACCCCGTAGCCCAACGAGACTACGAACACCGCCGCGAGTGGCAAGGCCAGGCTCGTGATGGACTCCCGGTTCGCGATCGTGAGCGTGCTCATACGGTATCTTTCACGTATGCCTTCCTCATGCTTATCAATAACTTTCCACAGTAATGTGGCCAGGATCGCGCCGCCGGTTTTTCTTCAGGCCGCGCGCGAGCAACGCTTCGGTCGTATCGTGCACCATGCCCGGGTTGCCGCACAGCATCACTTGCGAATTTTGCGGCGCAAGTACAGCACCGGCCCTGGCTTCAAGCCGGCCATCGGCAATGGCTTCCGGGATGCGCGCCCGCAATGCGAAATCCGTTTCCTCGCGGCTGACGAAAGGCACGAAACGGAACTGTTCTCCATGTCGTTGCGCGAAGTCGCGGATGGTTTCGCCGTAGGTAAGTTCCTCGGCATGGCGCACCGCGTGCGCCAGCACGATGTGCTCGAAGCGCTGCCACGGCGCATCGGTTTTGAGGATGGAAAGGAACGGCGCGATACCGGTATGGGTCGAGAGCAACCACAGGTGCTTTGCATCGGGCACTTCGGCAAGGGTCAGGAATCCGGCGGCCTGCGGTGCAACCCAGACTGCGTCGCCCACTTCGAGCGCCGCCAGGCGTTGGGTGAGCAATCCACCCGGCACCTCGATGAAATAGAATTCCAATGGTGTTTCGCCGGGCGCGTTGATGAAGGAATAAGCGCGTCCAACCACTTCCTCATTGATATCGAGCGCGAGCTTGGTGAACTGGCCGGCCTGGAACGGCGCCACTTCGGCGGCAATCTGTAGCGAATATAGCCGCTCGGCCCAGCGCCGCTTGCCTGCCACCATGCCTTCTACAAGTTTGCCCATTCGCTTCTCCATTTCACCCTGCGTCAGCTACCGCAGGCCTTGTCAGTCATAGCAATGCGATGACCGCCGTGCCGGCACCACACGCAGGTGCAATTGACGTGGTCGCAACTCTCATCCCGGCGCCGGGAGTTGTAACGGCGACGCGCCCAGGGCAGGAGCAAACGCTTGATCGGCCACGGCTGGTAGATCGCGTGGAGGGCGCGATGCGCATCCCAATGTTGCGTCTGGTTTCTCCGCAGTACCCAGCGGTAACCGCGGTTACCCAGCAGGCCGAAGATCACCCGGTTGACCATGGAATTCCACATCTGCGGTTCCAGCTCCCGCCGCCAAAGCAGGTCATAGTCCTTGCCTTCCAGCAGGCTGCGCGCCGCCAGCACCCCGGAGACGATGGCGTAACGCATGCCGAAGCCCCATAGAAAATCCTGGAAACCCGCTTCCTCTCCCGCCACCGGATGCTCGCCGGTAACGGCGCGCGCCGGGATGCGGAAGTTGCCCGCGCCGCCGTGGGGGCGCGGATTCACCATCTCCAGTCCTACCAGCCGTTGGAAAGCGGCCACGGTGCGCTCGACATACATTTGTTCCTGCTTGAAGCCCGAGAACATGCAGCTCTTGACTGTGCCGCGCCCGTTCATGACCAGAAGGTAGGCATAGCCCTGCGGCGCAAGCTCATCGTCGTAAATCACCCAAAAGCCGTCCCGCATGGCGGTCTCGAAGTGGTAGCCGACGGCTATGGCATCCGCCGCCTTGGGGCCGACGGCAAGAATCCCGGGGCCTTCCAGATGGTCGAGACGGCTGTTGAAACGCACCTCGACCCCCAGCCCGCGTGCCTGCTCCAGCAGCGCGGTATCCAGCGTCCCCGCACCCGGCCCGCGTTCCACCAGGTAAAAAAGTGTCTTGCTGCCCGCCAACTCGTAACGCTCGCCCCAGGCGTCGAAAGCGTAACCGCGACTGCAGGGCAACATGGCGAACTCCGTGGTAATGCCCAGCGCCCGCAATTGATCGAGCACGTCCTGCTGCGCGCTCCAATTCTCCAGCCCCTGGAAGTCGCCGTCGAAACGGTATCCCACCTCACTCTGCGTCTCGTGAACCAACACGCGGCGGCCGGCCCTCGCGAGGGTGATGGCGGCCGCGAGCCCCGCAGGCCCCGCGCCGCCGATCTGGATAAGATCAGTCTGCATTACGTCGCTCATTGGCTGCTCCATCCCTGTAGTTACTTATGCCCACAGCAGCATGAGTGGTCGGCCGGTGCTGCACCGCTTGCGTACTTCTCCGGCTCGGCGACAAATTTCCTGTGGCAGGTTTCGGAGCAGAAGTAATACACCTGTCCGGCATGTTCCGCCTTGGCTGCTGCCTTCCCCGGTTCCACGTTCATCTTGCATACTGGATCAGTTGCCATTTCTTATCTCCTTATCACGATAGTGTGGTTGCCACGCTTTTTGGTACTGCCGGCTCCGGGGGCAACCGATCCGGAACCGGCACAAGCTCCGCTCCTGCCTGCGGCATCATCCGACGGACAATTTTTTAAGGCGCTCGCGAAAGGCGGTCTCCTCGAACCCGCCGGTGTACTCCAGCTTGCCGTTGATCACGATGCCCGGCGCCGACAGCACGCGGTATTGCTGCAATATCTCCGGATGCACGGTGACATCGAGATACTCCACCTTCATGTCCGGGAAGTCCGGCTGCACTTTTTCGATCACGTGCCTAGCCTTGGCGCATTGGGCACAATTTGGAACAGTGATAAAGAGTACGTCGATCATGTCCTCTCCTCCAGCCGGTAACCCAGCCCTTCCAGCGCCTGATTCATCTGCGCCAGGCCAACCTCGGCATCGTCGTACTCGACCTCCGCGCTGCATGAGTCATAGTCCGCGCGCGCCGACTTCACGCCTTTCAGGTTCTTGAGGATCATGCCGGTGGAAACGGCGCACGAACCACAATGCATGCCATCCACCCGAAATACCTTCCGTATGATCGTCATATCGTTCCTCCTAAAAAGTTGCCGCCAAATAGCCGAAAAAAACCCCCGCCAGGAACACGAACAACATCCCGACCACGAGGCTCTTCCTCTCCAGTTCGATCTTCATGCGCCCTCACCTCGCCTCAATGGCTCACCGTCCCGCCGGCATGGGTTTCGGTCCGCCGGCAGGCCATGCATAAGGGACCATTTGTTCGGTGCCGCCGATTTTGAGCAGAATCATCACCGTGATCGGGGCGTCGGCGGGGATGGCCGCAGCGCCTTCCAGGCGGTCGTCCACCACCTGCAATGGCACCTGCCGGGCTTTTTTGCCCTTCACCCGCAGATTGGCCGTGCCGGTGACTCCCTGGATATTGACAGGTTTGTCGAGGTGATCGGCCACAAAGACCTGCACCCGGTCCGGCTTCAGCACCAGCTCCACGTGGTAACCACCCGCGGCGGCGAGCAGGCCGCCGTGCGGCGGGATGAGTTTGGCAAGCTCCGATTCCGAGTGCGCCCAGGCCAGACCGCTCATGGCCGTGGCGATGGCAAAAGACAACAGGGATCTGAATGAAATACGTAACATTGATGCCTCCTTTGGTTTGTGACCCAGACTTTCGATAGCCCGGCTCTCCCTCAATCTTTACAATTGATTACATGGCCTTGACGCCAAATGGCATGACGCTGAGTCCCCATAGGGTGAAAATAATCAACACCACGACCACCTCTTTGGTGAGTTGCTTGCCATTCTTCCACCAGAACCAGAACAGCGTCCCCAGCATGAGCGCCAGATTCGCCCACGGCGCCCATTTAATCAAAGGAGGTATCTCTTCTTCCTTCATTTCGATGGCCGCCTCGGCGAGCCGTTCTCCGCCTATCCTTTCGGCAAGCATATTCAAACCCTCATGAAAGAAAGAGGCTTCGTACCAGTAATGGCTGAAGAAGCCGTTGAAGGTGATAAAAGAGGCGATCGCCACCAACGACCAGCCGACGATCTTGTCGACGGTGATCTTTCTTTTGAGCAAACCCGGCAGGGCATTCACGCCCAGAATTCCCAGCACGGACAAAAAGACCAGCGGCAAGGCGCGGCCGATCCCGTTTATTCCCATGAGCCAGAAACCGTCCCACATACTGCCGGTGCTGGCGACATAAACCAGCAGCACATAGGTGATGGGGTTGGGGCAGCCCACGCCGGCGTTGCCCAGAAACAGCCCCAGGAAAAACACCTTCAAGTAATCCGAGCGCTCCTCGATGAACTTCGGCGTCCGCGTGTAGGCAGGGAGAGATAAGGAAATCAACTTGAGTTCGGAAAGACCGAATAGCAATGCCGCGATGCCCGCGACCACATACATGATGCGGGTGGCCTGGTCCAACCCCAGATACTCGCCGAGAACGGCCGAGGCGACCCCATAGAATCCCAGGGTGATGGTCAATCCCAGACCAAACAGCACGGCCATCGTCAGACCCTTGCGGTAACCCTGGCCCATGCTCATCGGCACGATGACGAAAGCGAGCGGCAAGGTGCACGGCAAAAAGATGTTGGACACCCCGCCGGCGAAAGACAGCGTCGCTGTCGCCGCCGTGGTGGTGCCGGTGGCGAGATAGACCAGCGCGATGATAATAAGGGACAACAGCACGAAGGCGGTGCTGACAAAAAACACGCGTGTCCGCTTTTCTGCGTCGGTCAAAGTTTTATCGGTATCCATGAAAATCTCCTTTTCGATTGTCGGCATTTCACACCACGGACGATTCTGTGGCACACCTTTTCAAAGTCACGCCCCAGCCGAGTCACACATTACCCTGCCTTGCTCCCCGGCTCGTTCCAGCACCATCTTCTCGCTCATGGCAAGACGGATGACGCCAAGTCCTTACGCACCGTGCGCTGCATCGCCAACGACCAGCCGCGCTGCGCCAGCCCCATGAACACCTCCAGGGCCCATGCGGCTATGGCTGGCCGTTATCCCAGCGCCGCTTGAGAAAGTTGTAAATCGGTACATACACCAGCCCGGCATATACGCCATACAGAAAACTCTCGACCAGCCCCAGCAGGAATCCCCACCAGGTAAGCCACTTGAACGCCGGCAGCACCTGCTCAAGAAGTTCATGCATGTGCAGCGTCTGCGGCGTGGCCAGACCGTAGATCACGCATACGACAAACGTGACCGCGCCCCACAACCCCAATGCCCAGGAAACGAGTTTGATATTCAGCATGATTGTTCCTCCTCAGTGTTGATGGCCTTGCGGCCTGTCTTTGCCCGGTTGCTCTCCGCCTGCGGGTCGTTGATCTTCACCGCCACCACAGCCACCGTGCCCGCTATGTCTGCCGTGACCACCGTGGCCGAACAGATGCATCCCGATGAACGCCGCGAACACCAGCACCCACACCCAGTTTTGCGCTAACCAGTCCATATCCATCTCCTCATGCACGTTTGCTTCGATAAATGCGCTCACTACCCGATCAGTTTGGTCTTGCGCTCCTCGTACTCCTCTGTCGAAATCTCACCCGCGGCATAACGCCGCTGCAATACCTCGAGCGGTGTCTCGCGCCGTCGTCCGCGCGAAACCGGTGTGAGCGGTAAAAACAACACCACGACCACCGCGATCCAGAACAGCCACCAGAAAACGTGCATCCCCCAGAATCCCCACTCACCGTAATGCATGGTTCACCTCCTCGTTAAAATCAAAAACAAGATAACCGGACTCCGCACCGGAATGAATCACGCGCGGTGATGCATCAAGTATGGCGCGCGCGCTTTTCCCAATTTGAAGTGCAGATAAATGACAACGCTCAGTATCGCGGCAAAAAAGCACCACACGGAAAAAAAGGCGACGGTGTAGAACCAGTAAGCCACCATAAAAAGCAACAATGCCAGAACGCCGAAGATATTGATCAGCTTGTGGCTCGAAAAGAAGCAGCCGACACAGGTTGCCGCAAGGTAGAGCGCCATCATGGGAACCTTATAAAAATGCGGTGAAACATACACAATGTGCCCATTAATTTTGGAAGTGACAGGAAATTTGACGACCAAGTAAAGCAGGTACAAGCCGACCGCAATTCCGATGAGCTGGAATGCCGCTATCACCTTTTTGCGCCAGGCTACGGTTTCCACCAAGCCGATGGAAAGTGGCACAAACATTGGCCACAGCACGTGCGAGAACAGCGTGAACATGTACGTCATGGTCACATTGAGCAACGGGGCGTCGAACCGGAATGACAGCCATAGCATACCCTCGATGATTTGCTGAACCCCGAACAAAAGCGGGATCATCGCAAACGGAATATCTGCCTTTCGTTCCGCCTTTTTCACTGTCGCCACACCGAGTGCAGACAATGAAACTCCGGCTATAAAACTTGCTGTCGCTGAAAAACACATCGTGCCTAATTCCTTTCATGCCGGGCGGGATCGACCCGGCGCGCGTTTCATGGCAACACTCCAGCCTTTGGTAAGTTTTGCATGCTGATCAACATGGCTTCTGATAAAGATCGCGCCGCGTGAGCGGAACCGGGTTGGAAAGAGGTGCGCGCCTGGAAACCAGAATCTGATATACCCCGGCGATGCCATCTTCGAATTGCAACGCGCAGGCCGCCATATACAGCCGCCAGATGCGGTAGACGGCTTCCGGCACGTATTTCAGCGCTTCCTCACGGCGCAGTTCGAGGCGCCTTACCCACTCGCGTAACGTCAGCGCGTAATGCTGCCTGAGACCTTCGACATCGTGAATCTCGAAATCCGCATCCTCTATGATCTGCTGCACCGTGCTGACAGTTTCCATTTGACCGTCGGGGAACACGTAGCGATTGATGAATTCGGTCGCGACGCTTTTTTTCCAGCCGCCTTCATCGCTGGTGATGCCGTGGTTCAAAAACAGCCCGCCGGGTTTGAGCAAGCGGTGGGCAATTTCAAAATAGGACGGTAAATTCTTCAAGCCGACGTGCTCGAACATGCCGACGCTCACCAGCTTGTCATACTTGGCTTCACCTTGAAGATCGCGGTAATCGAGCAGCCCGACGGAAACTTTTTGTTCCAGCCCGCGCTGTTTGATCATATGTTGAGCATGGTCAAACTGGTTCTGGCTTAACGTGATGCCGTGTGCATTCACGCCGTAATGTTCCGCAGCCCAGCCGCAGCCGATGTCGAGCAGCCGCTCGCCGGATTTGAGCCTGAGTTTGCGGCAAATGTGATCGAGTTTGTTGCATTGCGCTTGCTCCAGGCTCTGACTGGCATCCTCGTAATATGCGCAGGAATAGGCCATCTGTTCGTCCAGCCACAGCGCGTAGAAGTTGTTGGAAACGTCATAATGGAAAGAGATGGCATCGCGGTTGAGCTTTTTGCTGGAGCTGATCCCCAGCTTTTGTCCAAAGGTTTTTGCCCACTTTGGGGTGTCGCTGCCAGTTGATGCAATTTTGTCCGGCTTGATCCTCAATGCTTTAGTCACAAGCGCCGCCTTCTCTATCAGGGACAGTTGCAACGAAGTCAGGTGGTGGCGCAGTTTGAGTGCACTGTAGAGGTCACCGTCAATGTTGATGAGTCCCTGAAAATAAGATTCCGCAAGACATAACGGGTCACGCGACAAGACGAGTTCCTGAAAAGCTTTTGCGGAGCGGAAGGTCAGTGAAAACGCCGGGTGGTCGCGGCCCAAGTGCACTTCGGTGCCGTCCCACAGGCAGACTCGGAAACATCCGTCGAAATCCCGGAACAGGCGATGCAGGATATGTTTAGCCGACTCGATGCCGGTCATTGCAGGCGACAAAGCTATTTCCGAAGAGGTTGACATTTCACTGAACTCCTTACTCGACTGATTGGGGACGCTCTGATCTGGTTGGTCGGGTTGGCGGCCGCCAACCCGACCTGCCAATGCTTAATTGCTAGAGCTTGCCCCCGGCCAGAAACTGATCGACTTCTGCTTCTGCGGCCAACCAATTTTCCAAATCACAACCGTCCTTAAAAAATCCGTCGCTCTCGGCAATGTAATAAGCCGCAACCTCAATATATTGCCGCCGCTGCTCTTCGGACAGCTTGGTTTCTGCTTTGGCTTTGCTGCTCTTGGTATTAGTGCTCATGGTTTATCTCCTTGTATCGTTACCGTCTGGTTAACTGAAGGTGTGTCACTATTATTTTTCCCCTTGTACTATTGTTACAGTGCCCACTATAAAAGCTATGTGCGACACACAGGTCAATCTTCTATTGCGATCGCTTCGATAAGCTGGCACATGGCTTCCCCATCCGCCATGCCGTCGGGCATGTTCGCCCATAGTGCTGCCGCATGCTCCATGCGCGCCTGCAATTTCTCCAAATTTTGCAGCCCGAGACGGGTCTCCTGGAGGCGCTGCTCCATGAGCTTGCGCACCTGCGGGCAGGGAGAGTGACCATGGCTGCTCTCTTTCAAAATATCGCGGATGTCTCCCAAACTGAATCCCAGCAGACGCGCCTTGCGGATAAACAACAAGCGTGCAAGATCACCGCTGCTGTAACAGTTATAGCCATTGCTTTCATCGCGTATCGGGGCAAGCAAGCCACTGCGTGTGTAGTGACGCACGGTGTCCGCAGTTACCCCGGCAAGTCTGGCGAGTTCTGAAACTGTCATGCATTCTCCTCAAATATTCACGGCTAATCAGATGTTCCGCCCAAAGTCTCACGTTCGAGATAATCGGGTATGGCGCATGGCCAGCGCAATTCTTCTTCGATGCGGCGGCATAGCGTGTCCGCCATGGAATAGATCTCATCATAATTCCCGCACCCAGCCCATTACTTCGCATGTATTTGCAAGAACTCGATAACAGTTTCGAGCGTTGCCTGATCGGGCAGCGGCTTGCCCATCGTCTTCATATTTTGCGTCATGCGCCCGACCACCCCCAGCCATTCATTGGCCGTATGTTGCCTGGGATCTGGCAGGACGTGACATTGTGAACATATCGCTTCGAACAATTTCCCGTTTGGCGCGCTCAAATCCGTGTACCGAGCTCTGTCGATGGGCACTTGGGCGTGCTGTTGCAGATAGGCCACCAGCGTGCGGAGTTCGCCGTCATTCGGTGCCTCAATGTCGTGCATCATGCCGCCCATCATCCGCATGCGCCGGCTCATGCGGTCGACTACGGACGACCACTCGTCCGCCGTGTGCAGGCCTGGACCGGGCAACTCATGGCACTGGATACAATATCTGGCAAGCAGTTGCGCGCCGCCTGATCGCGGATCGGGTA
>Ga0209317_1002795_pt1 | contig 12040 bp, 8 predicted proteins | sample RifGroB2_FD_183994 | JGI IMG/M metagenome (GOLD analysis project Ga0209317, IMG submission 183994) | Soil microbial communities from Rifle, Colorado, USA - Groundwater B2 (SPAdes) (version 2) | ecosystem: Environmental > Terrestrial > Soil > Unclassified | place: Rifle, Colorado | collected...
TTGTCCGGTCTGCCAAGGAAATATTCCACAACATCATATTGTTCCGTTTCTGGCTTAACTCTAAACCCTGCTTTTACAAATGCACGTTTTGCCACTTCGTTATCTTGTCGTACACGGGCGACGATATGGTCAATATCCCAGTGACTGAAAACTTCACAACATCCTTTCAGCATCCCCGCAACACCAAATCCCTGCCCCTCAAGACTTGGTGCCACATAAATCGATATCTCTGCAGCAGTACCAGATTCTCGGTCGAATCTAACCTGCCCAACAGGACATTCTTTAAGCTCAATAATATACATGAGGCGAGTATCGCTCCGGATCACTTCGTCGAACCATGCGACGTGTTCGTCCCAACTCACAGTACGCTGGAGGAAACCTTTAGAAACGATAGACGGATCATTACGCCACTTAAAAACGGTTTCAGCGTCGGAGACAAGAGCTTGACGTAATGAAAGCATGCTACTCAAGCACCATCTCCTGCATTTTTCTTCTCAGCAATCACTCGCCATTCTGCCTGAACCGTGTTTTTGGGCAACAGTGTTTCAATGCTTTCATGCGATTGAACACTCAGCAACCGCCAGCCTGTGCGGAATAACCGCTCCAGATCTCTGCGACTGTAAAAGCAAACCTGCCCAACACCCATCAGTGTACCCTCCTGAACATCGCAGATTACTCCATTGGGCCCACAATGCCCAGAGGTGCAGCTGGTGTGTTTTACGCCGAATGCGTTGAAGAAAAACCGCCCACCCATTTTCAATACGCGATGAATTTCCTCAACAGCCAGCTCCGCGACAGAGAATCCCGTATGAGTTAAGGCCGCACGGTCTATCACCAGGTCAAAGGCCTCTTCTGCGAATGGGAGGTCGGAGAATTCACCGACGTAAAAATCCCCCTCAAGCCCTTCCCGTGCAAACCGACTCTTAGCGTATTCAATCGCGCTAAAACTTGCATCTATGCCGGTCACTCTGAAACCTTCCCGGGCCGCAAACCACAGATTATTCCCCGCGCCACAGCCCACTTCCAAAATACGCACATTTTCGTTTGGTCCCACCTCCGGAGCATTGCGAAAGACGAAACTCACTACGGAATCAAAAGGATATCTATTGAGCTGTTGCCTCTTCCCGTATATCTCACGTTCCCAAGTATAATCAAACCTTACAGTCACAACACTTCCTTTTGCTGCAGCAACTACACCTATTGCAAGAAAACATGTCCAGGCAGGTCGATCATGAGATCTCGATATTTCACGAGCATGTCTTTTGCCCGCTCATCATTCTTGATAAGATCCGTCATAACACCTTCTATTCTCATCGATTCATTTTCGTCTTTAATTTTGCGAAAACACATCCAAATACAATACCAGGCAATTATATGAAATGGATGTTTTCTAACAATATCCTGGAATAAGTCAATTGCTTTAACATAGGCACCGCTGATAATATTGGGATTGTGTAAGAAATTACACTCAAGATTGGCTCTATAAACAAAATCATTCAGTTCATCGGCGGAAATATCCTTTGTATCAAATTGCCGCCTATCAAAAACTGTCGATGCCCACGCATCCGAGCAATCGCGTATGCAACCCATCTCTACGAACTGATTATACATCTCCGAACCAACCAGTGGCGTAGCAATATTGAACACACACCAATCGACCTGCAGTGTTTTTGCATACTCGACTGTTTCTCTCATTTGTTCCTTCGTTTCGGTAGGGAATCCCAAAATAAAATAGCATCTTACCAACAATCCCTTGCTTTTTGCGTAGTTAGCAAGGCGCCTAGCCTTTATGATATCGCAGTTCTTTTTTATGACATTCTTCTGCACAAACGCTGAACCTGACTCAATTGCCAGAACGAGAATCCTCATACCGGCTCCCATCAACGCATCGATTAAAGATTCGTCAAGTGTGTTCACTGAAAGCGCTGCCGGAAACTGCATTTCGAGATCAGGAATTTGCATTTCCTTAATTGCAGCCAGTAGATCAAGTACTCTTTGCTTGTTAGCTGTAAAAAGATCGTCTTCCGGCATGAACAACGTAATCCCATATCGATCATACAACGATTGCATCTCTTCTAGAACGTTCTCAGCCGACCTCAGCCGCATCGTCCGCCCATGGACAGTATGCGCCGAGCAAAAAGTGCATCGGAAATAACATCCACGCGTCGTGATTAGGGAAGCGTGTTTCTGAACTTTGCCTATGTCTCGCTGTCGGCCAAGCGAAACAATGTATCGATCCATATCAATCAATCCCCAGTCAGGAAAAGCCAGAACATCCAAGTCCTCGACAAAACTCACGGGCTCAATGTGACCGGCTACCGGCAGTTTCTTACGAGAATATATTCCTTTGATATCGACATCGGATGATTCCCTAAGCTCCTTCAGAAAATCTACTAACGAATTCTCGCATTCTCCGCATGCAACATACTCGATATCAATTTCATGAAAGAGATGCCTTGCTATATTACTTGCATGGACGCCACCCGCGATGGTTACAGCTTCCGGCCACATTTTGTGTAACGCATTGAAGGTTCGAATAAAAAAGGCATGGGACGCTGAAAAGTTCAATGAAAAAGCCAACACATCAGGTTCAAAATGGGCGCTCTTTTTAGCAACGCCTTCAATAAACGCATCCATGTCGCTATAACTTCCGGAGTCCGTAAGCTCCAAGACGTAATCGATGATCCCCACTTTGCCGACGCAATCTGCCTTCTTGATAGCTGATGAGAGATAAAGAATTCCCATAGGCATGTTTACCGATTGAGTCCTGATGCTTTTCAGATTAAAAACATCCATTACATCATCGAGCGGCAAAGTTAATAGATTAACAAACAAAACGTTTGGATTAGTCTTCACGAACAGTCATCCTCCTTTGATCTCAGATTATCCTCTAAAAGCACACTCCCTGCGGAAACATTACATTTCAATTTGCAACCATAGAGCTTGGGAGCCATGCGTGGCGGAACACCATTGCCAGGTCGTCGAAACACAATATCCTCTTCCTGCAGTACCTGTCCAGACAGTAAGTCCCTTGATGCTACACAGGACAAACGGAATTGTTGTCTTGCATCATTCTCGGCTGGCGAGAAATCAATCTCATCGCTCCCAATCTGCTTTTCTATTATACGAACTGCTCTAACAAGATCCTTCAACTCAGCAGGATCTGCTGAAAATCTATGGTCAGGGCCTGGCAGCGTTTTATCTAAGGTAAAATGTTTTTCAATCCAGCATGCCCCAAGCGCAACAGCCCCGACTACAGCCTCATTGCCAGAAGTATGGTCACTAAACCCAACCAGACACTCGAACTCACTTGCAAGCGAGATCATTCTCCGAAGATTCACGTTCTCTGGCGCGGCCGGATATAAAGAAACGCAGTGCAGAAGGATAAGGGCATCATTTCCTGTTGAACGAAACGAGTCGACTGCCACCTCGATTTCTCTCCGCGTTGCCATTCCCGTAGAAAGAACTGAAGGCAAGCCACTCTTCCCCATGGCATTTATCAAGGGTAAATGGCCTAAGTAATCGGACCCGTTCTTGAGAACCCCAACCCCCATGGCAAGTAAATCCGCAAGGCCATCTATTCCCGTGGGAGTACTATGAAAATCAATATTTCTTTTATCGCAATAAGCCTTGAGCTCTGTGAGCATCTCGCAATCAAGTTCACAGCGTTTGAACATTTCGTACTGGGACTCGACAATTTTTATTCCATTATTTTCATAAGTGTGTATTAGACTTCCATCAATTATGAAGTCCTCAGTCTTATAGTTCTGGAATTTAACGGAATCAGCACCTGCTTCAACCGCGGAATCTATAGAACGCTTTGCCAGTTCCAAGTCTCCATTATGATTCAGACCTATCTCAGCTACGATAAAGCAGGGTTGATTTCTGCCTATTAATCTGCTACCTATTTCAAATTCTTGCGAAAACTTCACCGTTATTCCAACCTTTTCTCTAATATATCAATTACTCTATAGACACCTTGACCATCGACCAGACGCATCCCACTGTCGCGCATCTGTCCCCGTTTTCTTACATCAGGCACCAGAAGGCGAATGGCACTCATAACCGCTTCTGCCGATAATTCACTTTCCAAACCAAGATTAACAGCGGCACCGGCTTTATCCAGGAACAGCACGTTAGGCTCCTGATCTCTAGCTAATATAATGCAGAAGCCAGGTACCCCTAGGCAACACCGCTCCCAACTCGTTGTCCCCCCTGCCGATATCATTATATCTGCCCTTGCCATTAACTGCCCCATCTTGTTCGTGGCAATATGAAGAGACAACCTCCCTTGACTGTCAGCACACAAAGACTCAAGTAGTTTTCTTTGCGAATGTCCAGCCCCAACGACGATATCTATAGACGCTCCATCTATTTGCTGAACCGCATCCAATAGCAAGCCAGTCACATTTCCTGGATCAGATCCACCGCCCATGGAAATAAGAAAATGCCGTGCACTTTCTGAAATTGAAGATATTCCTGATCGTGCATCCCGTAGCTCCCGACGAATGAGAGCATATTGGGTGCCCAGTATAAGCCTCGTCTCTTCTGCACATCGGTATTTCATCGATGTAGCTGTAGCATTCTGATTCAACACAAAATCAGAAACCTGTCGGACTTCGGCCAGATCATCAATATTAAGGCTAATGACGCCAGACTTCTTGAGATTCTTAAAGTAAGAATCATCAAACTTATACGAATCCGTAACAACAATGGATGCACCACTCGACCGAATCGCGTCACAGGTTTCCGCGCAATCCAGCTGAAGAGATATTTCCGAGGCCATTGTCATCACTGAATAGTCTTTGCTCTGAAGAAATCTCACACCAGTTTCGTCATACTTACGAGTAAGAAACTGAACGTGCCACCCCCTTGCAAGCAATTCTTCGGACAGCACCAGACAACGCATCAAATGCCCCATTCCAATTGATGCGCTACCATCTGCTCTGATGATGGCGGTTCTTCCACTCACTGTTCTTATTCAACCTTTCTAATATTGCTAATTGAGGCGTTTGAACCCTGTATGACATACTGGACCACTCAGCAAATCTAATACATTCCTTCCTTGCTCACACTCTCCAATAATGGAAAAAATAGATTCAAGCTCTGCAAAGTAACCATTAACAATGTCAGGAGAATGGGCGATACAAGCGTAGACACAATCGCTGGCAAGGTAGCCTCTTCGTAGCATTTCCTGGGTAATAAGGGTCTTATACGCCAAGGATTGAGGGCTTTTGATTGTAAATCCGGCTAGAGCAGGAAGGCCCCACAGATCGATTTGAAGATTAAATCGCTCAGCAAGTTGCTGCCAACGACTCTTTATCTCGTTTCCGGTTGCAGAGATTGTTTCCCAGGATCGAAGACGTTCCATTATCGCGAGTGTTTTTAACCCGGCGGTAGGGCCAATTCGCTCAGTCCAAAAAGTACTACTGATAAAGCTCGTCTGAGCGGCCTCCATAACCTCTCGTCTACCTATCGTAGCAGTTATTGCATATCCATTGCCCAACGCTTTACCAAACATTGCCATGTCTGGTTCGACGCCGTAAAGCTTGTGCAATCCACCAAATGTTTGTCGGAATCCAGACGTACACTCATCAAAAATGAGAACAATACCTTTCCTAGATGCTAATTCTCGAACTTTCTCCAAAAAGCCATTTTCTGGCCCTTCATTACGCGACACCTCCATTTTAATAACGCCGATGTCCTCTGTGTTGACCAAATTCTCCAACTCGTCGAACCGGTTATAATTAAAAGGGAAAATAGTATCGCGCAGACTAGCCGGAACTCCGTTTGGCTCTAAACCTGGTAATAAATGACCTGCAAGATTTTTTCCATCACCCAAATTTGCCGCCAAATACCAATCATGCCAACCATGATATCCACAGAAAGCCACCTTTGCCTTTCCACTTGCGGCTCTGGCTATTCGTATAGCTATGGCATTCGCCTCGCCACCTGAACGGGCAAAACGTGCCATATCTGCCCAAGGGTGAAGCTCAACGAGTCTTTCTGCAAGATATACTTCTTCCGGGCAATTTAAAGTGCTCATGTTGCCATCGTCAACGGTTCTATGCACTGCATCATCCACCTCTGGATGACCATAGCCCAAAATATTGGTGCCGATGCCCATGATGGACATGTCAACATATTCATTACCGTCGAGATCCCAAACCTTACATCCTTTAGCTTTCCTGAAGTATGCTGGCCACTGCTCGGGAAGAAACATCTCTGCTCGCTTTGACAGCAACATATTCCCACCAGGAATAACTCGCTTGGCGCGTTTCCAGAGTTTCTGGCCTGAACCCACAGATGCCCCCTCGTTGCGAATGAGATGACGATTGGCAGCAAACCATTCAGGATTTCGTTGACTCAGCGACAATACTTCCAGCCAACTAAAATCAAGTCGCGGATGAAAGTGTTCAATTACCTTTTGTATGACGACCAGATCCTCCGGCTCGTCTACAGTCCAACGTTCTGCCGAATGATTGCTGCTGCACGTGAGATTGGCGTGGGAAAAAAGGTGTGATTCAAGCAGGAATGGTGTTACGTGCTCCCGATGAAAGGCTTCTTGAGCATCTTTCCACGCTTTCTTCAATGAAATAAATGAGAAGGCCTCTACATCCAATCCATCTGGATAACTTGGTGGATTGGTATTGGTTGCGTAATCAACCTGTCGGTTGAGATACAACTCAATTACCTCATCTACGATTACGGGATCAATTAATGGGCAATCTCCAGTAATCCGAACCACAACATCAGCCTCGACATGTTGAGCCGCTTGAAAATAACGATCAAGCACATCATGTTCACTCCCTTGAAACACAGTGAAGCCAGATTCCCGCACAGAGGTGACCATAGGTAAATTACATGGCTCAACGGAGGTGGCCAATACTATTTGGTCGAGACGCTTGGCCAGGGCTAGTCTTTTGAGTAAAATCACTATCATGGGTGTCCCACAAATTGGCAACATCACCTTGTTCGGTAAACGTGTTGAACCCATTCTTGCCTGAACGATAGCAACAATTTTCACAATAGCTCCTTATATTGGGCAGTTCGTGTATCGAGAGATACAAGTGATCTATTTTCCAGCCAGGTTTCTCGCATAAGGCCAAAAACAATTACATCGTCAGTCACTTTATCTGCCATAACATGCTGGTTAAACAACCCCTCTCGGACAAATCCATTCTTAATAAAAACCCTTTCCGAGGCGATATTCGCGCCATAACAACCGGCAACTACTTTGCGAATTGCTAATGTCTCAAAAGCAAGCTTAAGCGCCAAGGCAACTGCTTCTGAAGCAAATCCTTTACCCCAGCAATCTTTTGCGCCAATGATAAATCCAAGTTCTGCTGTCTCATGAACAGCGTGGCGCGGCCCAATTTTTATGTTGCCGATATGCCTGCCTGAAGAAATTTCTTCAATAGCAAGAAATTCAACATTGGGGTCAACTCTTTGCCTGAGAATGTACTGTTCCAGATCATCACTGGTATATGAGCAGAAGCGACTTTCAAGAAAGCGTATGACCTCATAATCATTCATCCAGTTAGCATAATCCCCCCAGGCATCCGAGGGTTGCATGGGGCGGAGGCGAATATGGGTACCAGTTACCAATACTTGAACATCTCCCCAAAGATCCGGCCGTAACACCTCAAGCGGAATAAACTTCGTGTATGTATCCAGTTCTTCAAGCGTACCTTGAGGGAGGGGATTGGACCAGGAGGAGACATTTTCAGACACTTGTTCCGTCCTTTCAGCACCAAACACTACCAGAGAGTCAGGCCAGTGTTCCCGGACAAATCCGATACATAGGTCCCTTGGATTTATCCCTTGGCAATGCGCCACTTCGTGTATTGGTTCCATATATGGTCGGGCATGATGTATTCGCTGCGGCAACTTGTCTTCAGGAAGAAGCAAAGCTCCCTGAAGAAATATACTTCGGATTACAATGGTTTTTCTCAAACTGTGCGCAAGGGCCATAACACCCGCTCGTTCATGTCTTCGATCTAAAACATTGGCAGGCAGTTGAATCAGATCAATACCTTCTGTTTCCAACGCCCACCTGGCCGCAGGGGGATCATACACTGATACGCCAACGCGCGTATACAACCCCTGATCACGACATTCCCGCAATACCTCACCCAGACCTTCTGGCCAATGTTTAAGATATTCCTCATTATGCAGCATGAGGCAATACAGGGCAGGCCCAAATAATGTACTGCTTTTGCATATTGCCTGACGAATAGCCAACCAATCAGTATGGTCAATCGCAGGATCGATTTTAGTGAAAACACGCACTTCAGAGAGAATCTGAAGGTCTGTCAGGGCTTTTGCCAGAACAGATTCACTTTGACCATAGCCTTGTGCGGTATCGAATTGATAAATACCAGTTTCCCAGGCCGTCGCTATAATCTCCCGAGCCTTTTCAAAATCTGGCTGTCCACTCTCATTGGCAATACCATATGGCATGCCCAACTGAACGGTGCCTAATACGAGTCGATCGTGCCTATCTGCCATTTCCGTATATTTATTTTACAAGTCAGGCTTTCACGCTAAACATGGCCTGCAATTCCTCAATGGATAACCAGGCGCTGTTGGTTCCGGAATTGAATTCAAAATCTTCTGGAACAGTGGAATACCCCGCCGGACTAAAGCGACGATCGAAAAACCAGAACTGCGGCTTTATGACGTAATGATCTTCAAACTCGATGGTATTTCTTGCATCATCCCGTGAAATCATTACCTCGTGCAATTTCTCTCCCGGTCGAATGCCAACTATCTCTATCTGGCACTCCGGAGCTATCGATTTTGCGAGATCCATTATGTTCATGCTTGGTATTTTGGGAACAAATATTTCTCCACCAACCATATCTCTCAGACAGCGTAAAACGAAATACACTCCTTGCTCAAGGGTAATCCAGAATCGGGTCATGCGGGGGTCAGTGACAGGCAATACACCAGTCTTTCGTTTGCTCATGAAGAAAGGAATCACGCTGCCACGACTGCCTACTACATTGCCATATCGCACAACAGATAAACGCGTATCTTCTCTTCTCACATAAGCATTGCTTGCGACAAACAATTTATCCGAACACAGTTTCGTAGCCCCATAAAGATTGATGGGGTTACATGCCTTATCAGTAGAAAGAGCAACCACTCCTTTAACTTTTTTGTCGATAGCCGTATCGATTATATTCTGCGCTCCAAGAATATTCGTTTTTACTGCCTCGAAAGGGTTATATTCCGCGGCCGGAACCTGCTTCAATGCTGCTGCATGAATAACATAATCGACCCCGCCAAATGCCCGATGCAACCGTTCTTTGTCTCGAACATCACCAATAAAATAGCGAATGCATTTGTAACGCGTGTCAGAAAAAATCTGTGACATTTCAAATTGTTTAAGTTCATCTCGACTGAAAATAATCAGTTTTCTGGGGCTGCTGTTCTGTAGAATTATTTCAACACATTTTTTCCCAAAAGATCCAGTTCCTCCAGTTATAAGAATTACTGAATCGTTAAGAAATGAAATATCTTCAGTTGTCAAGGCGCTTCTCAAGATCATGTTTTAGCTCCGTTTGCATTGCATAGAGTTGCGTGTAAGTGTTGCTGGATTGCATAAGTTCCTCGTGAGAGCCAATAGATTCTACCTTTCCATCTTTTAAAACAACTATCCGTGTGGCATTGCGAATAGTTGAAAGACGATGGGCAATGATTATGGCGGTTGCTCCTTGTACAGCCTGGTCGATTGCCTCCTGCACGGCCCTTTCGGATTCAGCATCAAGGGAACTTGTGGCTTCATCCAAAACCAGAATTGAAGGTCTCCCATATACTGCTCTGGCAATCGCAATGCGTTGCCTTTGCCCTCCAGACAAACGCATTCCACGCTCGCCCAAGACTGTATCCAAGCCCTCCGGCATCGAATTGATGAACTCCGAAGCATTGGCAATTTTTATAGCCTGCTGTAAATGCTCCTCGTCATATGAGCGTCCATATTGGATATTCTCGCGGACAGTGGTATTGAAGAGTTGGCATTCCTGAGGTACCACACCGAACAGCCTACGATAGCTTTCCTGACGAAGTTCTTTTATATCCTGGCTGTCAAACTCGATAGTGCCATGAACAGGATCAAAAAATCGCAGCACAAGATCTACCAGAGTGGATTTTCCAGCACCGCTGGGTCCGACCAAGGCAACGGTTTCTCCTGCGTTGATGGTAAGCGAAATATTTTGCAAAACGTCACGGTCCTTATAACCGAAAGAGACATCTTTCAGTTCCAGTTTTTTCAACATCGGTCTTGCTAATGCACTGCCATCCACCAAATTGCTTTTGGTATTGAATATCTCCATTACCCTTTGGGCTGAGCCAAGCATTCCCGAGGTTGCCAGAATATGGGTCGACATCATTGAAATCGGGCTGATAACCTGCCTAGCCAAAACAATAAACAGACCAAATCCTTCAAGAGAAAGACGGCCAGCCTGCATAGCTTGAAAAGTGAGTAATAGTATGAGGGATACCGCTACCGCATCTGCGACGAAACGAAGCGGTTCTTCAAGGTGTTTCGCAAATACGAATCGCATCATCATGCTACGGTGGTTCTCGGCTTCAACACCAAACCGCTTTATGGCAAATCGTTCCGCGGCAAAAGATTTGATTACCCTGACCGTCAATACTGCTTCCTGAAGCACTGAGCTAAGTTGTCCCAATGCAGCATTTTGTTCCACCATCCTTGACTTCAAGCGCCCACCCAGAAGGCGAGTAATCAAAAAATGTCCGGAGCCCAAAGCAAAAGCGGCAACAGCCAAAATAGGCTCCGTTTTTACAAGAATGACAATACTGACAACAATCTGAATACCGGATTGGAGAATACCACGGACGATTCCATCCAAGGCATATGCTGTTCCCCTGGCATCTTCTGTGAAACGGCTTATAAGATCGCCCAATTTCTGAACTTGAAAAAAAGAAATCGGTAAAGATAGCACATGGCGATAAAGATCTACCTCGACATCTCGTCCCACATGAGTACGAATATGCATTGCCATCAAATAAGCACAGAAGTTCAAGCTAGCGTAAACGAAAGAGACAAAAATATAAGCGATAATAACAGAAATAATTACATTCCACGTATTTCCGGCATTGATATGTAAAAGAGACAATAGCGTCGGTCCAAAATTATTAAGCGAAAGATCCGCCATGCCGACTGCTGGCGCAGTTGACGACAACGTGATGATATGAAGTGCTGGTGCCAAAACAAGTGCGGTCAACGGCATGGTAAAAGCGGCTAGAACACTTAAGAATACTAGGAAAACAATTTTCCGCCAGTAAGGCCAGGCATATTGGCGCAGCAGAAAAAAAAGAGCCCTTCGATCAGTTGTTGTTTTGAACGCTTGGTTCATTTTAGTGCTGCTTTGCTCGGCTTTTTAGCTATTTGCCGGAGACACTCAATAACAGTATCCACATCATGATCACTCATTCCTGGCCAATTCGGCAAAGAAAGTATATGCCGGTAAGCTTCCTCCGCAACAGGGCAAAGCCCTTGTCCATAGCCAAAACGATGCGAATAAAATGGGTGCAAATAAACTGGGATATAATGCACATTGACTCCAATCCCGGCACTTCGCATTGCCTGAAATACTACTTTTCGCTCAACAAGTCGTCCCGCGAGCTTGACCACATATAGATGCCAGGCATGGCTGTCGTTATGATTAACCCGCAACGGAAGGACATCCTCATTATCTCCAAAAGCCTTAGCATATTTACCAGCTATTTCCCGCCGGCGATAAAGGAAATCAGGCAAAGAATGCATCTGGGATATGCCAAGAGCACACTGAAAATCCGTCATCCTGTAGTTAAAACCTAAATCCACCATTTCATAATGCCACGACCCCTGCTTTTCTCGTTCGCGAAAATCAGTGGAAATGCCGTGGTTTCGAAACAGCCTCATGCGGCGGGCATATTCAGAATTATCTGTAACAGCCATTCCGCCTTCGCCGGTGGTAATATGCTTGACAGGATGAAAACTAAAGACTGTGATCTCCGCCAGGGACCC
>Ga0209317_1002796_pt1 | contig 12037 bp, 4 predicted proteins | sample RifGroB2_FD_183994 | JGI IMG/M metagenome (GOLD analysis project Ga0209317, IMG submission 183994) | Soil microbial communities from Rifle, Colorado, USA - Groundwater B2 (SPAdes) (version 2) | ecosystem: Environmental > Terrestrial > Soil > Unclassified | place: Rifle, Colorado | collected...
GAAAAAGAGCTGTTCCAGCTTTACAAGCCGCAGTACCCGGATATTCATTATGTCATCACCAATCTGAGGGCCTATTCCTTCGTAGACCACAACGACGACGTAATAATGGCCCTGGATAAAGTGATAGCGGATACGAAAACCTATGCCGCCGGCGCCATGATCGGGTTCGATCTCATGGCCAGGAACCTGCTCGCCCTGCTGGAGGAAAGCGGCACCCTCGATGACGAACCCCTTTTGGCGACGCTGTCGAAATACGACGAAACCCTGCTTACTCTTACCTCAAGGATCATTTACCAAGAGGAAACGGGTTCCACGGCTTCGTATGAGGATTACCTTGCAACCAAGCTGTCAATCAAGGAGACCGGTGACTGGTTTTCTCTGCACGTAACGAGCGACCAGAGATATTTCGCCGCTGTAATCGAGACCATGACGCCTCCAGTTCTTGTCATTCCAGTGAATTATCGCTGGTTCTCCAGCATGACCACCCCAAAAAAGCTGCCAACCCTGGACCAGTCCGATGACCTTATGCTGCACTTGCCCGGAGATATCCGCATGTTCCTTTCCCAAGGTCAGGCCGAAGAGTTCAAGAATGCCTGCCAGCGGGTTTACTCCCGGGCGGACTATCAAGCGCACGCGAGGATCCTCTCCTGGCTGAACGGCACTGCGAATTGAATCTGAAAGCCGGGGATACCCGATGCGGCCAAGCGAGCTGGCGGGCTGGGGTCGGCCTTGGTTCTGCCGGGCTGTCCGGCAGGTTCATCGCCGGTCAGACTGGCGGGTTCGGTTTTCCGGCTGTCGGCTTGCCGCGGGGTCCGGCAAGCGGGCGGACGGTGTCGCAGGGAACCTGTCCGTGAAACGGACGTCGGAGCCGGAGCGAAAGCGGTAGCCGGAGCTGGAGCGGTATTTTCGCGGAAGTGGAGGCGGTAGCGAAAGCGGATGGCGCAGGTGGACGTCCACGGACGGGTTGGGACCGGGAAAGCGGCTCGGGATGCTGTCGAGCGGCGTTGGTCCCACTTTGTGGGGTGCGGGTTTAGCATTGCAGGGGAACGCCCCGCTGAGGGGAAAGTGGGCGCTCTCCAAAAAACGCCTTAAAGCCTTCTAATTTGCCCTGCAACCGGCTTGAGCCTGCGGCAACACAGGTTACCATTCCCGGCAATCGCTGACCCAGCAGAATGCCTTTAGGGAGGTTACAAGGATCATATGGACTGTTGCGGCCCTGACTGACGCCGCTGCTCCCCTCCCCTCCCCTACCCGCTTCCGGCATGCCCAGGACCCCGGCCAGAGCCGCAGCCACTGCGTTTGCGGAATCAGGGGAACGCAGTTCCTCGGGCACCAGGGCGGAGCCTATGATTAGTAAACCAAAAGCGGATCGGTATCTTGTCTATGCTTCGTTCGTTTAGTTCTAAAATTGTTTTTCAATGTATTCTTCTTATCTTTAGAATGGTTTTTGGACTTCATTACAATGTCAGCTATCAAATTTTCAAGTGTATTATCTAACTCCTTATTTTTGGATCTAAAAAGATAATATGATATTACTTTAAACAACGCCATATCAAGCATATATGTTCGTCTAATTCCCTTTACGAATTGTTTGACATGCTTCATATAGTCCTGACCTTTGAGATCAGCATAAAGAAATACAGATATAAATTTTTCGTAATCAGAAACCGAATCATTTCTTATATCACTCTCTATTTTTTCTTTGATGATCAAATTAAGCTTTGTAGTTCCCATAAGCATAAACAAACCTACCTCAAGCAGCCATGGGACAATATTTCTTTTAACAGTCAATTCTTCCTTAAGGTTGAATGGTAATTGATCTTTGTTTTTATCAAGAAATGCCTCTAGTTCATATTTATAAATAGATGAATAGGCCATTGATGTTTTAAGAATACTGTTATAAGCCAATCCTTTTAAGCCTTCTTCTTCAATTTCTTCGGAATTTTTTAATACCTTCGCGGTTAATGCCCATATCCTACCAAATCTCTCTAGGGGACTAAGTGTTTGCTCTTTTAGTTTTATTTCTTTTTCCGGTGGTGAGTTTTCAAGCTGTCTATCTTTAGCTTTATCAATATCATCTTCAGATGGTTTTGGATTAGACTTTAAATCTTCAATAAAATTATCATTCAGTGACGCTGATAAAGATTTTTCTACATTAAACATATCGTCAAATCCAATCTCTAATGCATCGATTTTATCAATTATTTCTTTAAATGATTCGTTCATACGATCAACCAAGGTCTTTAGAATTTCGGTTTGATCTCTTTTAAGCCCAGTATAGTAATCAATTTCATCATCAAAATATAAATAATTATCCTCACTGAGAACGAAGTCTCTAAAATCTGGGTCAAACTCCATTTTTTTCATCATGAAATACTGGAATAGACATGAGAACCGAAACCTTACATATTCAACATGCCCATCATGCTCTTTTGACAAAACCCCCTTATCTAAAAAATGCTGCAAAACATCAACGGGATTATACATATATTCAAATTTTTTAGCTTTGAATTTCATTTCAATAAAAGCTAACAGTTGGGTATAACCCATCTTATAGTTATGGTTTTTTAAACAAAACATTTCATACGCTATATCGGTAAGAAGTCTTTCCTTGTTTCTATAATCAAATTTAGCAGAGAGAATTTCTTTTTTAGATTGCTTTTGAAACATCTTTTCGACAAAGTTTTCGAGCATAGTAGCTTGATTGACTGGTTTATAGTTTTCTTGTTGTTCAAAAATCCATAAAAACATTGATATTGCTAATGGTGTTCTAGGGAGATTCAGATTGCCGAAAACAGTAAGTAATTTATCCAGCTTAGTTGCAGGAAACATATCATTATCTGAGAACCATAGCCTCACTAGCGCTTTGATTTCTTTGGTTTTGTACGGCTTAATGGTCAAAAATTTGTAAGATGCAAACACATCATGATTCAGGAGTTCCAGCGGCAATTGGCCTTCGAAATTTTGCAGAATTGTCCCAATAATTGTGACTTTAGGGTAATTAATCAAGAACTCTTCTATTCTTGCTAATTGGTAAACATTTTCTACATCGAAACATAAATTATCAACCAGCAGCAAAATGTTGTTATTTTTAATATATTCTGGAGTTTCTGTAATTTTAACATGCAAAAACTGCGAAACCAATGTCTCAATCCGCTTGTTGCCGATATCGCCAAAATCAATGAAGACTGGAATTTTATGGAATTTTGACACTTCATTGGCGGATTCGATTACGAGCCTATCAAGTAATATTGTTTTACCAATTTCTTTCTGACCAAAGATAAGTATGCTTTCTTTTGAAGAGCATAAATCTTCCAAGCTGTAAATTTTTTCATCGGATTTCTTTTTTTCTTCACTGTCTATTGTTATTTTGTCTGTTACAGTTGGCATAACAAAAATATCTTTAATTTTTTTTGGCGCGGATGTTTCTGTTGAAAAACTTAATAGATGTTCGTCCATATCGTTGATTTGGAAATTTAAAATGTTTGAGGAAGCCTCTATTTCTTGCTGCATCTGCTCTTTTTGGTGAAGGTTAGGTAGATTTATCAACGATTCACCGTTATCATTACCCAAATCTGGATTGGGATCAAACTTCCTTTTGTCGTGATTATATCGCCTAGCATATGTAGTAATACTGTTTTTACTTATATTAACATCCAGCATGTAATATCCAACTGCATATCTCCGACTATCATTCCTGAGATTGGCGTCCCAACTTGAGGGAGCAACCGACACAAACATATTTCCATACATATTAGATAATGACCAAGTTGATCCCTCATGGCTATGGCCACACAGAATCAAGTTGAATTCTCTTAAGAGAATCGGTTCAATACTTTTGCGATCGAATTCTGTTAAATTGGATATCGGGTGATGCATTAGTGCAATAGTGAAATCTCGTTCACCGATAGCATTAATCGAGTTTACTACCTGTTTTTCACCAACAATTAAATTTCCATTATCTGACGTACTATCCCAACACCTCCACGCGGAATTGAGGCAACTAATACCAATCTTATGATTGCCCTTTGTAATTTTGTATATAGAATGAAAATTTGTAATACACCTTTCAGATGGACTCGATTTATAAAAAGATGATTCAAATGCCTTATATGGTAATGCTCTTTTCATGCCTACTGCGGTATTTTTGTCTATGAACTCGTTTACACTATCCACGGTTACTAAGTGTGATTTTAATCCATTTTCTACAAATTCTTCATCATCGTTGCGTGCAACATCATGATTACCAGGCGTAAAAAATATACAACTGGCATCTAAACCGGTTTGAGATAGTAGAGGCTGGATGAATTTTGTTTCGAAAATTTTAAACGCGTCGGCGGTTCCCACTTTAAACGATACACCGGCTTGAAATAATAAGTCACCAGTAATACATATAATATCTGGAACGCCTAAACTTTCCTTAAAATCCTTAACCAACGCGGGAAGGAAATAATTTTCAAAATTATATTCTGAAGATTTATCAAAATGGATATCAGAGATATGAGCTATTTTTATCACAAGTATGTCTCCATATGGTGTGTGCTACTAATAACTAATTAAATCTGTGCCCTATTACCATCACTCAACATCCTAGGCATATTCGCCTTTAAACTGTCTTCTTTTTCCTGGACATAGGAGACGTTCCCTGTCATGTTTTAAACGCCTTGTTTGGCGTCCTTATTGTGCATCTCTTTGTACGCCGCTCGCTGATGAAAAATGCATCTTTCTCTGGCTGCATCTTGGCCCGAACTGACAACCATGCCCTGATTGCCTTTAAGTCCTCAGGAAATGCCAATTCCTTTAATATGGCGGGATGGCAAGGCAAAATTTTCACAGGGACTTGTGCACCACTGCGGTTTTCTTCAGAGTTCTCTGGAGTCTTCATAACGAGGCGGCATTCGGCTCTTAAAGTTTCTTGTAGTATAGACCGCGCCTGATCCCGGACTCGTTTAACTTGAGACTCTACAGCTGAATCTACCTCAGCTATGAGATCTGAAAGATATATTGCCATGTTATGTTCCTCGAATATATCGAAAGCGAGTCTGGGTCTTATGAATGAGATTGCCTATCTTGATTGATTTCAAATCTGGTAAGGCAGGAGTTACACTCATAGGTGTGAGTATGTTCCGACGTGGTACCATCTTTTTTAACGTATCCCTTAGATTTCATCTTTTGTTTTGGAACATTTACCATATCGGCTCTACATATCGGACAATATTTAATATCTGGTTGAGGACCGCTTATGTTAGCCATACTATTCTCCAGTTTGATTTTATTTAGTAACTTTTGGTGCCAGCAATTATAGCTATTAATTCTTCGACCGTTAATATGTTGTTGGGCCTTCTATGTATCATCCTATGGCAGTTGGAACACAAGGTTACCAGGTCAGTTCTCGGATCTATAGCCTGTTCCTTACCTTCAAATGCGTATATTGGTTTCCTATGGTGAACTTCAATATAGTCAATCCCTCTTTCTCCATAGACTGCTTCGAAGTTGAAGCCACACGCTTTGCAGGTTGGCCCGTGATATTTTATAGCTTGCACTCTGTTTCCGGGATCTCGTTCGTATCTTTTACCAAAATATTCTTTAACAGCGCCTTCCATTTTTGGGCCAACTTCTTCCAGTTTTTCAGCGTCTAAATCGCATTTCACTACATTTTCAGGCACTTCACCTGCAAAAGACACCTGATACTTCTTATATCCATCAAGGCGCTGAAACTGGATTATAATCATTGACTCTGGTTTGAGATTTTCAGTGTACATCTGGTGGTGATGAGGAAATGACGACTTTATGACTTTAGAGAAATCAGAGTTCCAGAAAAGACGAGTCCTCGCTGTAGAGTTGGCTTCTAGATCTACATGTGCTGGATATTCTTCACCTGCAAACAACAAAGTGACACTGCGTTTTTCTCCAGGTGACATTTCTTTATCGATGAAAAATGGACGTACTGCGATTGGTATGCCTGTCCCCCAATGCAAGAATGCCGATTTGTCCAATACTTTTCTGGCAAAATCTGTGTTCTCAATTGTCCATGAAAAAGATGAGACAGCCCATTCAGCGTCTTGCAATGCAGGGAAATTATTCAAGACCGTTTCCTTAATAAGCTGTCGTGGGTCGGGGATAGATCTACGCCCAGACGGCACTCAGCGTCTCTGCCTGGTCGAGCACTAGCTGCACTGCCTCTTCCTGTTTCAAGGGGGGGTATTTGTATTTGCGTAAAATGCGCTTCACCATCAGGCGCAGCTTCGCACGAATGCTATCGCGCACGGACCAGTCGACGCTCACGTTTTGCCGCAGGCTCTCGGCCAATTCGTGGGCGATTTTCTTCAGGATCTCGTCGCCCATCTCTCGCACGGCTTCTTCGTTGTTCGCCAAGGCATCGTAGAAGGCCAGTTCGTCGGCATTGAGACCGAGATTCTCGCCGCGGTTGATGGCTTCTTTAAACTTCTTTGCCATGGCGATGAGTTCTTCCATCACTTGGGCGGTTTCTATGGCTCGATTTTGATAGCGCTTAATGACGTTGGCGAGCAGCTCGGAGAACTTGGCTTGCTGCACGACGTTGGAGGCGAAGCGGGACTTGATCTCTCCCTCCAGGAGGCGCTCCAAGAGTTCGACGGCGAGGTTTCGCTCGGGAAGGTTGCGCACTTCGTTCAGGAAGTCGTCGTCCAGGATGCCGATGTTCGGCTTGTCCAGCCCAACCGCATCGAAAATATCCACCACTTCTTCTGAAACCAGCGCCGAGCCTATGATCTGGCGGATCGCCATTTCACGCTCTTCGTTGGTGTGCTTCTTTTCGCTCGCTTCTTTTTTGGTAAGCAGCACCTTGACCGCCTGAAAGAAGGCGACCTCTTCGCGCACGGCCCTGGCTTCGTCCAGGGTGCAGCAGAGGGTGAAGGCCTTCGACATGGCGAGTGCCGTGTCGGCGAAGCGTTTCTTGCTGTCGTCGAGGCCTAGGACATGGTTGGCCGCTTTGGCCAGGATGCTGTGGCCGCCGGTGAGGAAGCCGGAGTAGTCGAAGTCGTGCAGCATGGCGCGCAATATGTCGAGCTTCTCCTCGAGGACGGCGTAGGCCTCGTAGGCGTCGACGGTGGGGCGTCCCCTCCCCTTGCTCGCAGTGTATTCCTTGAGGGCCTGTTTCAGGTCGTTTGCAATCCCTATGTAGTCGACCACAAGGCCGCCCTGCTTGTCGCGGAAGACGCGGTTCACCCGGGCGATGGCCTGCATCAGGTTGTGGCCCTTCATCGGCTTGTCGATGTACATGGTGTGCACGCAGGGGGCGTCGAAACCGGTAAGCCACATGTCCCGCACGATGACCAGCCGCATGGGGTCGTTGGGGTCTTTGAAGCGTTTCTCCAGGCGTTTTTTGACTTGTTTCGAATAGATGTGGGGGCGCAGCAGCGGTTTGTCGCTAGCCGAGCCGGTCATGACGATCTTGATTGCACCCTTTTCCGGGTCCTCGTCGTGCCAGTCGGGCCGTAGGGCTATGATAGCGTTGTAGAGGTGGACGCAGATGTCGCGGCTCATCGCAACCACCATCGCCTTGCCGGTTTGGGCCTTGCTGCGCTCCTCGAAGTGTTCCACCAGGTCGAGTGCCACCCGTTCGATGCGCGGTTCGGCACCCACTACCTGTTCCAGCGCCGCCCATCTGCTTCTGAGTCTCGCCTGCTGGTCTTCTTCCTCGTCCTCCGCTAGTTCGTCCACTTCGGCGTCCACTTCCGGCAGCATCTCTTCTTTGAGCCCCAGTTTGGCCAGGCGGGATTCGAAGTAGATGGCGACAGTCGCCCCGTCGTCGCGGGCCTGCTGCATGTCGTAGACGCTTATGTAGTCGCCGAACACGGCCCGGGTGTCGCGGTCCTCGGATGATACGGGGGTGCCGGTGAAGGCCACGAAGGTTGCATTGGGGAGAGCATCGCGCAGGTGCTGGGCGTAGCCCACCTGGTATCCCTTGGCATCTCCCTTGAACTTCGCCTCGAAGCCGTACTGGGTGCGGTGCGCCTCATCGGCGATCACCACGATGTTGTGGCGCTCGGAAAGGATCGGGAAGCTGTCCTCGTCCTCGCCCGGCATGAACTTCTGGATGGTGGCGAAGACGATGCCGCCCGAGGGGCGGTTGGCGAGCTTGACGCGCAGGTCCGGGCGCGTTTCGCACTGCACAGGTTGTTCGCGCAGCAGGTCCTGGGAGAGCGAGAAGACGCCGAACAGCTGCCCGTCCAGGTCGTTTCGGTCGGTGATGACCACAATGGTGGGGTTCTCCATAGTGGGCTCGCGCATGACTCGGGCGGCGAAACAGGTCATGGTGATGCTCTTGCCGGAGCCCTGGGTGTGCCAGACCACCCCGCCTTTCTGGTTTCCTCCTGGGCGCGATGCGGCAACGACATGGTCGATGGCGGAGCGCACCGCGTGGAACTGGTGGTAGCCCGCGATCTTCTTGATAAGGGTGCCGTCGTCCTCGAAGAGCACGAAGAAGCGCAAGAAGTCAAGCAGGTAGGCCGGAGCCAGCACGCCCCGGACTAGAGTCTCCAGCTCGTTGAACTGGCCCAGAGGGTCGAGGGTCATGCCGTCGATGGTGCGCCAGGCCATGTAGCGCTCTACATTGGCGGAGAGCGAGCCCAAGCGGGCCTCGGTGCCGTCAGTGATCACCAGGATCTCGTTGTACTGGAAGACGTCGGGGACCTGTTCTTTGTAGGTTTGGATCTGGTGGTAGGCCTTCCAGACATCGGCGTTCTGGTCGGCGGGGTTCTTCAGCTCCAGGAGGACCAGGGGAATGCCGTTGACGAAGAGGATGATATCCGGACGGCGGGTGTACTTGGCGCCCTTGATGGAGAACTGGTTGACCGCCAGCCAGTCGTTGGCTGCCACGTTGTCGAAGTCGATCAGGCGCACGAAGTCGCCGCGGGTCTCGCCGTCCTTTTGGTATTGGACCGGGACGCCATTGATGAGCAGCTTATGGAAGCCCCGGTTGGCGGCCAGCAGCACCGGAGTGTCGAGGTTCAGCACCTGGTGCAGGGCGTCCTCTCTCGCCAGAACCGGCACGGAGAGGTTCAGTCGGCTGATCGCCTCCCGGAGCCGGCAAACCAGTAGCACCTGACTGTAGTTCGCCCTCTCGGGCGAGATTCCATCAGGCGCGATGTCGAGACCCGAGCGATGCAGATATCCGGTGTCGGCCAGCCAGCCTAAGGTTTCCTGCTCAAGTTGGTCTTCGGTCATGGCATCACCTTTCTAGGGTGGATTGGTCAGAGTTCTGAAATCTTACGCAGCAGCCTCTTCGACCTGCACCTCAGCGTTCGGTAGGCGCAACTGGCCGGAGATCAGGCGAGGAAGCATGGTGTCGCGAATTGTGATGAGGGTTTGGGCTTGTTTTTCGTTCTCCACCAAACGGTTAAACACGGGTCCTGCAACGCCCAAATATGCGCTCAAAACCTGATTTGGCGGTACGATTACAGGGATTGGACGAAAAGCTTTTTTGCTGATCTCCATAAAGGTTGAACCGTTGGAGCGGCTTTTGATGATTTCCATATTCTGTCGGCACCAGAAGAGCATATATAGTGGTGGCAATTGGCTACTTGGCAGCATGGCTATATAGCCTTGATTTATCGATAGCGGTATTTGTGTGATGGCAAGGTAACCAATCGGGGCACGAGATGACAAGAGCAATGTCCCCTTTGGAAGCAAACCAGAACTTACTTTGGATACTCCTATTGCGGAAAGCAATCGTTCGGTTTTTAGCAGAACGGGTGATTGCAAACCGGATAAATCCTTGGGTGTAGTCCATGAAAATTCTGGAGGTTCCCAAAACTCGGGTTCTTTCGTGTTTGGTGTGCCACCGCCAACAGTATCCACTGCTTCTCCAAGCGGCAATACCTGCCACCCCTTTGGCACAGTCCCCAGTTCCGATTCCTCGAAGCTGTCGGGGAAAAGTGCGGCAGTTTCAACATCCATTCCTTCCGGTTCTCGGCCTTCCTGTTTGGCACGAACGGGGTCAAAGTCCACGAACCACGACTTGAACAGGGCTTGGGCGATTCCTTCAAGGGTGATATTAATGTTACGTAGCAACTCAATTCTGCTAGATAGCTCGAAATAAAGGTTCCCTATATAGTCCTGTGTCACCAGATCTGGTAACGGTATAAGAAGCTTATCAAAATCGGTCTTTTTGAAGTGTGGAATAACTGCATCAACGTTCAAGGCTTTTATTCTCTTTTGGATTAAATCGGAACGTAGCGCAGCAAAAAGATAGAGCGGGACGATTTTAGTCGAATCTGCTCGCAGAGCAACCATATCTTGGGCAATACAGAAATCAACAGATCTTGGAACTAAGCATACTGCGCCATTTTGGCTTCCTTTGTTTGTGAGCAAAATATCCCCAGGTATCGGGTGCGCCCTGAACCAATTGTCGTAAGTGTGCTGAGAAACGAATCTAACACTCTCCTTTCGTGGGTAAAGGTCACGATTATTAACACAATTGGTAGCTATGAGTACGATTCCTGAAGATTCAGTAGGGGCTGATTTACCTCTGTTGTCTACGATAAACTCAACAGCATTTTTAAGTGAAATCCGACGCATTTCCAATCTCTTAGAACCCATACCCAAGCTCCCCCAACTTCAGCCGGATCAGCGCATCTAGTTCCGCCCCTTTTGCCATTTGCTCACCCAGTGTCTCGGTAAGCCTCTGCATCTTCTCGACGAAAACTTCGCCATCATCTTCAATAGCCTCTGCGCCGACATAGCGGCCTGGGGTCAGGACATGGCCGTGTTCGGCGATCTCGGCAAGGGTTCCACTACGGCAAAAACCCGGAATATCAGAATACTCAAGGTCAGTTTCACCATCTACTCGCCAGGCATGCACTGTGTCACCAATTTTTTTGATATCGTCATCGGTAAATTCGATCTGTGCCCGGCTGATCATGGTGCCGAGCTTACGGGCGTCGATGAAGAGCACCTCTCCTTGTCGTTTAACCTTTTGTTTGACGAGGAACCAAAGACAGGCAGGAATCTGTGTGTTAAAGAAAAGTTGCCCAGGTAGGGCAACCATAACTTCAACCTTGTCGTCCTCGACCATGGCCCGACGAATATCACCCTCTGAGTTTTGATTCGAAGACATGGAGCCGTTCGCTAGGACGATTCCGGCCCGACCTGTCGGTTTCAGGTGGTACAGCATGTGTTGCAGCCAGGCATAGTTGGCATTTCCCTGAGGGGGCGTGCCGTAGAGCCAGCGCGGATCCCCTTCGAGGCTGCCATGCCACCAATCGGAAATGTTGAAGGGGGGGTTAGCCAGCACGAAGTCGGCGCGCAGGTCGGGGTGCTGATTGCGCACAAAGGTGTCTGCAGGTTCCTTGCCCAGGTTGAAGTCGATGCCGCGGATGGCGAGGTTCATTGCCGCCAGGCGCCAGGTGGTGGGGTTCGACTCCTGGCCGTAGATGGAGACGTCGCCGATCTTGCCGCCGTGGGCCTCGATGAATTTCTCGGATTGTACGAACATGCCGCCGGAGCCGCAGCAGGGGTCGTAGACCTGGCCCTGATGGGGAGCAAGGACTTCTACCAGGGTTTTTACGATGCTGGCGGGGGTGTAGAATTGCCCGCCGCGTTTCCCTTCGGCGCTGGCGAATTGGCCGAGGAAATATTCGTAGACCTGCCCCAGAAGGTCGCGGGCGCTTTGGCCGGTGGTTCCGAAACCAATGGTAGAGACCATGTCCACGAGTTCGCCTAGTTTGCCATCGGGGAGTTGGACGCGGGCGTAGCGCTTGTCGAGGATGCCTTTGAGTTTCGGGTTCTCGGTTTCGATCAGGGAGAGGGCGTCGTCGATGCGCTTGCCGATGTCGGCCTGCTTTGCCTGCGCCCGCAGGCTTTCCCATCGGGCGGTTTCGGGGACCCAGAAGACGTTCACTTCGCGATAATAGTCGCGGTCCTCCAGCTCTTCGGCCAGCATGGCGGTATAGTGGTCCCCGTTTTCAGGACAATAGTTTAAGATGGTGCCTGCGACAAAAAGGAGCAGGCAATGAGCGAAAGGAAACGCAAAAACTTCACCAGCCAGCACAAGACG
>Ga0209317_1002799_pt1 | contig 12028 bp, 12 predicted proteins | sample RifGroB2_FD_183994 | JGI IMG/M metagenome (GOLD analysis project Ga0209317, IMG submission 183994) | Soil microbial communities from Rifle, Colorado, USA - Groundwater B2 (SPAdes) (version 2) | ecosystem: Environmental > Terrestrial > Soil > Unclassified | place: Rifle, Colorado | collected...
AAGACGGCAATCCTAACGGCGACCCTGACGCAAGGAACCTCCCGCGTGTCGACCCTGAAACAGGCCACGGCCTGGTTACCGATGTCTGTTTGAAACGGAAAGTGAGGAATTTCGTACAGCTTGCAAAAGGGTGCTCGGTCGGCAACGATATTTTCGTTAAGGAGAAAGCGGTCCTCAACAACGTGATAGGCAATGCCCATGATCAGAAAGAGGTCAAGTGCAAGGAGAAAGGAGAGAAGATCGATGCTGCGCGGCGATTCATGTGCCAGAACTACTTTGACGTGAGAGCTTTCGGGGCAGTGATGTCGACTGGTAAAAATGCAGGCCAGGTCCGAGGACCGGTACAACTCACCTTCGCTCGAAGCATAGACCCGGTTGTTCCGATGGACCACAGCATCACCCGAATGGCGGTCACGACTGAAGCGGAGGGGGATAGACAGCAGGGTGACAATCGGACGATGGGACGCAAATTCACCATCCCGTATGCGCTTTACAGATGTCATGGCTTCGTTTCCGCGCCACTGGCATCTCAAACGGGCTTCGGGGAAGAAGATCTCGATCTTTTCTGGCAGGCTCTCATCAATATGTTCGAGCATGACCGTTCTGCGGCCCATGGTCAGATGTCGGTCCGTAGATTGGTCGTCTTCAAGCATGCATCAAAGATGGGCAATGCACCCTCCCATAAGCTATTCGACATGGTGCATGCTGAGGCAGCGGAACAGCCGACAAGAGCCTTCAGCCAGTACCGGATCACTGTACCGGACCAGGCTGACATGCCTCAAGGTGTAACGGTCATCGATAAGGTCTGACGCTGGGCAACGCTCGCAAACCAAGGCGGGTGAGGATTGAAACTAACACAATACTACGATTAACCGTGCAAAACGTGCAGCGCGCGCAAACCGGCAACACGAAGCCACAACTCAGCCTTCCCTCAACTCAAGTGGCCTGTAGGTCTGCTCCTGGCCGAGGCAAAACATGGGGACGAAGCTATGACAAATGGCGAAGAGCTACAGATTTATCTGGTTGGGGTGAACCAACTGCAAAACGAGCTACTGGCTTACTTCATAACAAACGAAGTCGGAGCGACATGCGAAGTGGTAGCTTCACTGGGGTGCGTCCCTCCCGTCGAGACGATCACTTCTGCGAACAAAAGGCTCGTGCTCTATGACTTCAGCGCTGCCAGCGAGACACTAGAGGGGCTCATCGCGTCCGACACCGAGAGCATCTTGCAGAGTGACTACCTGGTCCTGATAAACCTCTCACATAATTTGCGCATCGAGATCGAAGCCCTCCATTGCGGGATACGCGGTTTTCTTTATTACCAGGGCGGCACTGAAGTTCTGGTGAAAATGATACGTGCCGTTCAAAATGCCGAATTCTGGATTTCGAGGGAAGTAATTTCCGACCTGGTTTTAAACGACAAAGTTAAAAGAAAACCCAGTTCAACCGAAAGAGTGGGGACTCTCTCCCGCCGGGAGATCGATATTCTGAACGGCATTGGCAAGGGCCTTACTAATGAGATGATTGCCGACCTGTACTGCCTAAGTCCCCACACGGTAAAAACGCACATTCACCACATCTTCAAAAAACTGAAGGTTTCCAACCGCCTGCAGGCAGCCCGCTGGGCATCGGATCACCTTTAGAGCGGTGTCTTTGCCAAAAAATAGGAAGAAAGAGGTATCACCCCTGGCCATTCCGGCCTATTTTTTTATCGCCCATCACCCTACGCCATAGACGGTCTCCGCCTGATATTCATCACCCGATCTCCGTATCAACGTCCTCGCAATATTACACCTGCAAATACACTTACATGCTTATTGTTAATGTCTCCCAACCTTATAATATTCTATCCCGTGGGCAGGGTTGGTGGGTTGACCATATCCTGTTGCTGTCCCTAGATCAATAAAAAGCGAGGTCTTACTAGAATCAGGCAAGAAGCACATCTGTGTTTTTTTGACTGCAATTCATTTTCATCAAAATGTTATTCACTCCTTGCCGATGGCGCTGTCCAATTTGGCAAAATAAATATAGGGGGGGGGAATTATATGTTTGATGATTCTTAAACAAAACAAGTTGGACTGGCAATCCGCGAACTCGACCATAAGGAGGTAAAGCCATGAGACATCAAGCGCTGTTGCACAACAAGCTGCGGGCAGTGCTTAAAGATGAAAATGGCGCCACCCTGGTGGAATACTCCCTTATGGTAGCCTTCATTGCTATGGTAGCGGTTGCTGCCGTAGCACTACTTGGAACCAACCTCGCTGCTAGCTTCACCACAAGCGCGGGAATATTCCCATGAAATGGGACAAAAAGGAGATATTACCATGAAAAAACTGACCTCTATGTATGTCGCCCTGCAGACCATGATGCAGTCCAAGCTTAAGGAAGAGAAAGGGGCAACGATGGTCGAGTATGCACTGATGGTAGCGTTGATCGCGGTAGTTTGCGTGACGGCCGTAACGGCGGTGGGTACAAACTCCAATACCAAATTCGATAGCATCGCAAAGACAATAGCAGGATAAGGATCAGCAGCATATCTGGGTGCATTGGTTGGAGGGAGGGCTGTCAATCGCCCTTCCTCCAGACCTTAATACTGGAACTGATAGATTGGACGCTAATCACCAAAAAAAGGCAAAGCCATGAACCTAAATAATAAAAAAGGAGCGACGCTGGTAGAAACGGCGATAATCCTCCCGCTCCTGGTTCTTATAGTGTTCGGTATTTGTGAATTCGGCTGGGCCATGTATGTAAACAACACCCTCAACAACGCAGCGCGCGAAGGGGCAAGGCGTGCCGCCGTCACGCCCACCCCCATCAATGTAAGTGATCACGTAAGAGCATGCCTTACCTTCGATTACGATGAGTCAGACCTAACCATAGATACAACCACTCCCGCGGCATCAGGTGATCCGGTAACAGTTACGGTCACCCTGAAGTTCCATACTTTCACACGCATGTTCCCTTTGCTTGACGGTAAATTGCTCAAAGGCGAAGCCACCATGCGGTATGAATTATGACTCGGCAAATGCGAGTCAGACTATTGGAGGAATTATGACGCGCCCGAGTACGGTAACCATTGTATCTGTTTTTGCGATCCTAATCGCAGGCTGTGCTTCCGTGTTGGCCTACAAGTACCTTCAGAAACAGACCGGCCAACAGAGCCAGACGGTTGCCATTGTTGCAGCGGCAACAGATATACCGATTGGCACCAAACTTGATCTCGGCCACGTCAAGCTTTCTACGTGGCCGAAGGACGCGGTGGCAAAGGATTATCTTACCGATTCCCGTAAGCTCCCCGGGCGAGTTGCCGTCCGACCGATGAGCGCCGGAGACATTATAACCGAGGCCAAGCTCATGCCGCAAAATGGTACGGCAAACGGTGGCATCATGACTTACATCGTGCCTCAAGGACACCGGGCAGTCACGGTTGCTGTAAATGAGGTGGCTGGAGTGGCTGGGTTTATCACCCCAAACAGCAGGGTGGATATCGTGCTGACAACGCCGAAGCCTGGCGCGGCCGACAAAGAGGACAAAATCAGCAAAATAATCCTGCAAAACGTTCCGGTGCTGGCGAGTGGACAAGGCACCGAACAGAAGGATGGGAAGCCGGTAATCGTCCCCACGGTCACTCTTGACCTGACTCCGGAAGATGCCGAAAAACTGATTGTCGGCGTTGGTGGTAACGGTAACAGTGCCAATAAGGGTGCACTCCAACTGCTGCTGAGAAATGTCATCGACATGGCCGCAGTCGATACCAAGGGGGCCACCATACCCAAGGCGCTCAACCTTGCGGAGCCTAGGATCGTCCGGGTGGCGGCCCGCAAGCCCGCGAAAATCAGGAACGTCGCCCCTTCCCCTCCCCCCCCGGTACAGGCAAAACTTAGCGTGGAAGTCATCAAGGGTGGCGTAAAGACAACGAAAGAATTCCCTATTGGAAACTAATCTCCCAGGCGAGGTGACAGGATGCGTGTCCTCATAATCCACATTAAGATATCCGCGCTTCTGGCGCTGTTTGCAGGCCTTCTGCTGCCCGGGACCAGCCTCGCCGGCGTAGCAACAGAGGTGACCCTTAACAAGAGCGTGCTGCTTAATCTGCAGAAACCTTTGGAACGGGTTTCCATAGCCACTCCGTCCATTGCGGAACTGATTGTCATTTCGCCTACTCAATTGCAGATCAACGGTACCCAGATAGGATCCACCACCCTGGTTGTCTGGGAGAAGGATGCGAAAACGACTTTTTACGACATACAGGTTAAAGGCGACAGCACTCTGCTGGAGAACCAGATCCGGGAAATGGCCCCAAACGACGACATTACCGTCAACTATGCCAATGACACCATCGTATTATCAGGGAAGGCCGCCAACGAACAGACCGTCAACAAGGCTGTTCAGATCGCCAGGGCCTATGCCTCCAAAGAGGAAAATTCCGGCACAAATGGCCAGAGCACCATTCAGCTGTTGCCAATGTATGGCAACGGCCCCGCCAAAGAGACCGAGAAAGAGAAAGGGGCAAAACTGAAGGTCCTCAATCACATCGTGATTGATGCGCCACAGCAGGTACTACTTGAGGTAAAGGTGGCACAGGTGGACAAGACGGCCCTGAAGTCACTGGGGATCAGTGCATTGATAAAGGGAGCCGGCGGCGAGGGTTTTTTGAACATGGTGGGCGCTCCCGATAGTCTGACATTTAACAGGGATGGTTTAAGGGTCGATCCTCCCGGAATAGCAGGCGACCTTCCGTGGGTGGGCGCCATCAGCCCGCTCTCCCCGTTCCAACTCGGCGGTTCGCATTTTAACAGCGGTATCGGCGGCGTCCTCAGGGCTCTCGCAACCAAGAACCTCGCCAAGATGCTGGCCGAGCCGAACCTGCTCGTTGCAAGCGGCAAGGAGGGCAAATTCCTGGCTGGCAGCAAGATTCCTGTCTCTGTCCTGTCCTCGGTTGGCGGCGCCGCGACTCCTTCCATCGAATACATCAACATAGGCGTGAAAATCTACTTCAGGCCCGAGGTCATGGAAAACGGCCTCATCTCGCTGATGATCGAGCCGGCCGAGGTCAGCAGCATCGCGGGGACGTTGGCAGTCAATGGCTACCCGATCATAGACACTCGCGAGATAAGAACCAACGTTCAGTTGAAGGATGGTGAAAGCCTTATCCTCGGCGGGCTTCTCCAGGAGGAGGCGGTAAAAACGATGTCGAAGATACCGTTACTGGGCGATATCCCGATTTTAGGCGCCCTCTTCCGCTCCACCCAGAATGACTTGACTGAGAAGGAACTGGTATTTTTCATTACGCCCAAGGTGGTCAAACCGAATGCCCCAGGCCATCAACCGCAGCTGCCAACCGATAAACCGATCACACCTGAAGAGGAGAAGGAGTTCAAATGGATTCCAATGGGCGACTAGCAATACGCGGAAATCAACAAGGGGTGGCGCTTGTCTATATAGCTCTTATGCTGGTTAGTCTCTGCGCCTTTATTGGGTTGGCCGTGGACATAGGCTATATGTACGTTGCCAAAGGGCAGCTGCAGAACGCTGCGGACTCCGCCGCACTGGCCGGTGCTTCGCAATTGCCATCTCAAACGGATGCCAGAACCAAGGCCAAGGAATTTGCCGCCGCTAATAGCGCCACAAATACTCCTGTCAATATCTCGAGCAGTGGCGTCAACACCCTCACTCCTGACAACGACATAACTGTTGGGAACTGGACGCGAACCCTCAATCCTCAATATCTCGCGGGCAGAGAACCAATAAATGCCGTCCAGGTGAGAGCCAGAAGAACGGACAGTTCAGATGTCGGCGGTCGATCGGCCGACGGACCGGTCGGCCTGTTCTTTGCCAGTGTCATCGCCCCCCGATGGTCCCAAATGGGTACTTCGGCAGTAGCGATAGCGAATCGACCGCCAAGGGCAGGGTTTTTCTTGATGGTAGGCAGGGACACATGCAACAGCACCAGCTTCCCGGTTCATTTATCCCCGGCAGCCGGCAACATGGCATGGACAAGCTTGCTAAACAATTCGACCAGCACGAGCGATACAACGGACAATTTCATATGCCCCATTGACAAGGTGCCCGATGAGGAAGTGTGCGGTCATTCTATTTACACTACTAACGGGACAGCCAACGCGGTTTTCCAGGCGGTGGAGGTTGATTTCTACGACCCGGATTATGACAGGATAAACAAGACTTATGGTGCGGACGGTAGTGTATCCACTTGGACCATCATCGTCCCGGTATCAACGGTCAACGATCCGTCAATACAACCCACTCCACAACCGGTATGGGGTTATGCGTCAATAGTATTGACACGTGCCTGTGGTGCGGGTGGTGGCAACGCGTGTCCGGGAAGGCCATTCACCTCATCGGGGGTCTGCGCCGGTAGTGACAGCTTCATTGAATTCAATGCGATCACCTGTGTCGATTGTGCCAGCAGCAGCGAGATGTCCGGCGTCAAACCGAGCCTCGTCCAGTGATGCAAACGAAAGAAACTACCAGATGCCATATCTGCACAATGCACTAACAGGACCTTGCCAATGCCTACCAACCTATCACTTGCCATCATTGAAAGCGACGTCCATGCCCGTAATGATCTATCCGGGATCATCGGCACGTTCGGCGGCAGCGTCGGCATCCTCGCCGCGACGGGTGACTTCGACGAGGGGATTCGCTGCATCCGGGAGAGCCGTCCGCAGATCGTCATCCTCGGGGTCCGGGAGGTCGAACAGGGGGCAATGGAAACCGCGGTCATTCTTTCCCACTCCCCTCACAGTTCGGTGTTCGTCTCCTGTGCGGAAAAGAACCCCGACTGGATTCTCCGGCTGATTCGGGCCGGTGCCGGCGAATACCTCACGAAGCCGATCGTTGCGGCAGAACTGAGGGACGCCCTCAAAAAAGTGAGCAGGCTTCATAACCAGAGAATCAGGCAGGTCACCGCAAGGGGGACCGCCATATCGGTCTACAACCCCACCGGAGGCATGGGGACTACGACAATAGCCGTCAACTTGGCCGCAACGCTGGCCGGGCGAGGTGAAAAGGTGGTGCTGGTCGATCTGAACCTTTTCAGCGCAGATGTCGCGGCGTTCCTGGATCTTGCCCCCCGCTACACCCTGGCGAACGTGATTGCCAAAAGCGGGCAGATAGACGCCAGCTTCCTCAAGAGCGTTATCGTTCAGCACCCTTCAGGGGTACACGTCCTGAGCGGGCCGGCGGATCTCGGGGACGCGGAGAACGTGCTGCCAAAGCAGATTCAGGAACTGATCGCCTTGCTGCAGACCATCTTTGCATACACCATTATCGATACCGGGGGACGACTTTTCGGGTGCAACCTGGCTACATTCAACTGCTCGGATCGGATCCTTTTCACCACGGTCGTCGATTTGCCGTCTCTCAAAAACGCCAAACGCTACCTTGCCACCATGCAAAAAGAAGGTTTCGGCACCGACATCGTCAAGCTCGTCGTAAACAGGCACTCGCCCAGGGACAGCATCCAAGTTTCCGATGTTGAAAAGGTCCTCAACAACAAGGTGTATTCGGCCGTCCCGAATGCCTATCCGGACGTCAGAGCTTCGATAGACAAGGGTCAGCCACTGGTTAGCTGCTGTCCCCGGTCACCGGTTACGAGAGCTATCGATGAACTTACCAGAAAACTGCTGTCGGAAACCGAAGTCGAGGGCAAAGTTGCCTTTCAGAGGGGGATTTGAACATGCCATTTCCCGAGCATTTCGCAATCAGAGGCGACCAGCCAGGCGACAAATCCACCATGTCATTTCAGGACCTGAAGAGCCGCATTCACCGCCAGCTTATCGAGCGGATCGATCTTTCCAAAATCGACCTGCTCCGTAACGGCGAGTTGGCCAGCGAAATCGGATACGTGATCGAAAAGCTTATCGTCGAGGAAGGTGTTCCCTTAAGCAGACAGGAAAAGGAACAGCTGGTGATCGACGTCCAACACGAGACCTTCGGCCTTGGTCCGATTGAACCGCTCCTTTCCTCCCCGGACATCTCGGACATCCTGGTCAACAATTACAACAGCACTTACGTGGAGCGCTTCGGCAAACTGGAAAAAACCGACATCGTCTTTCGTGACAACAACCATCTGCTGCAGATCATCGATCGAATAGTCACCAGGGTAGGACGCAGGATCGATGAATCCTCCCCCTATGTGGACGCCCGCCTACCCGATGGCTCCAGGGTCAATGCCATTATCCCGCCACTGGCGATAGACGGTCCTGCGCTATCGATCCGGCGCTTCGGGTTGGAAGCGCTGAAAATGAAGGACATGCTGGCACTACGATCATTTGATCAGCGCATGGCCAAGCTCATTGAAGGGGCGGTAAAGACGCGGCTCAACATCCTTATCTGCGGAGGAACTGGAACGGGGAAAACCTCCCTGCTCAATGTCATCTCGGAGTTCATCCCCGATGATGAGCGGATCATCACGATCGAGGATTCGGCTGAACTGCAATTGAAACAGGATCATGTGGTGCGCTTGGAAACACGTCCGGCAAATATCGAAGGGACAGGCGAGGTGACGCAGCGAGACCTGGTGCGCAATGCCCTGCGCATGCGACCGAACCGTATCATCCTGGGCGAGGTGCGCGGCGGCGAAGCTCTTGACATGCTGCAGGCCATGAATACCGGCCACGACGGCTCGATATCAACGATCCACGCGAACACGGTGCGTGATGCGATGGCGCGTCTGTCGACCATGGTCATGATGACGGGGTTTGAACTGCCGGACCGGGCCATCAGGGAGCAGATCTCCTCAGCCATCAACGTGATCATTCACCTGGTCAGGTTTGCCGACGGGACACGAAAAATAGTCAAGATAGCCGAGATTACCGGCATGGAGGGAAACACTATCGTCATGCAGGATATCCTCTGCTTCGTGCAACGAGGGGTCGACCAGGAAGGGAGGGTGCTGGGGGAATTCAAAGCAACCGGCGTCAGGCCCGCTTTCGCCGAGCGGTTCAAGATGTTCGGCTTTGCCCTGCCACCGGGCTTTTTTGAAAGGGAGGCCTGAAAATGATTGCAGTTGTATTGCTGACGTTTGCAGCGGTGTTCCTGTCCATCCTGGCCCTGTTCTTCGCAGTGACGGCGGACAGGCGCTCCACTGAGGCCCAATTGAAACGCAGGTTGCGCCGCATGGAAAAAACCGACGGCGAACTTACTCCCGAACGGGCTACCGTAGAACTGCTCCGGGAGACACCTGCCTCCGAACAGTTTATTTTCCGACTCCCCTTATTGAGAACGATCAAAAAGCTGGTCGAGCAGTCCGGCGTCATGATCAAACCGTCCCGGTTTGTTCTGCTGGCCGGCATACCATCCATTTCGGGCTTTGTCGCCCTTTATGCCGTGAAGGGAAATGTGCCTGCCGCCCTCCTGGCAGCGGCTGTGATCGCCTTTATCCCGGTCGGCTGCCTGGCATACCGCAAACGGCAGCGGGAAATCCGGTTCGCCGAACAGTTACCGGATGCCCTGATTATGGTGGCCCGGTCTCTCCGGGCCGGACATTCCTTGACAGCGGCCGTTGAACTAGTGGGCGAGGAACTGCCGGAGCCGGCCGGCGGGCTTTTTAAATTTGCCTACAACCAACAGCAGCTCGGCATGAGGATAACCGACTCTCTCGGGACCTTGCTGGACAAAATTAACAGTGTCGATCTGCACTTTTTTGTCACGATCATCAGGATAAACAGCGAAAGCGGCGGCAACCTGTCGGAAATTCTGGACAAGCTTGCCGAAACCATCAGGTCGCGCTTGCAGATACGACGGCAGGTCAAGGTCTATACAGCAGAGGGGCGCTTGTCCGGATATGTGCTCGTGCTTTTGCCGGTATTCGTGTTTCTGGTTTTTAAGCTCAAGAACCCCGAGTATATGGAGGTGTTCTTCACCGAACGGGCCTGCCAGATGAGTCTAGTTGCCGCAGGTCTGGCACAGGTCGCTGGGTTTCTAATGATCAGGAAAATCATCAACATCCGAATTTAGGGGAGGAAACGTGCTTGCCTTAATCACGGTCTCCATATTCGCCAGTGTTGCGCTGCTCATCGGCGCACTTCTCCATCCCATTTTGAGCAGGCGAGACGCCGTCAGGAAAAGGGTGGCGGAACTGATCGAACAGGAAAAGGAACAACCGGCCTTGGTGCATACCAGGACAAAATGGCAGATATTCCTGGCAGACATGGGTGCCAAACTGCGGATGACGCCGGCCGACTTGCGCACCTACCGGGAAATGGTCACCGCAGCCGGTTTCAGGAGAGAAAGCGTCTATATATTCCTTGGGAGCAAACTTTTTCTTGCCGCCGCTCTGCCGGCACTCTTTCTGAGCCTCTACGCGCTGCCTCACGCAAAGTTGGCTTACAACACTTCATTACTGGTAGCGCTGGCAGTAGCCATCAGCGGTTATCTCCTGCCGACGTTCTGGCTTGGCCGACGGGCGGAAAATCGCAAGACCGAGATTTTCCACTCGCTTCCGGACCTGCTCGACCTGCTGACCGTCTGCGTTGAGGCCGGTCTCAGTCTGGATGCGGCGTTGATAAAAACTGCAGAGAATTACCAGCAAAAAAGCAACCCCCTAATCAAGGAAATTAACACGGTGACGCTGGAGATCAGAGCAGGAAAAGCCCGAACTGAGGCATTGAAAGGGCTCGCCGAAAGGACAATGGTCGAAGACATAAGGTCGTTCGTCTCAATGCTGGTGCAGACGGAAAGGTTCGGCACCAGCCTGGGTAAAACCTTGCGGACCTATTCCGACTCGCTTCGGATGAAAAGGAAGCAACTGGCTGAGGAAAGGGCCGCCAAAACGGCCGTAAAGATGCTTATCCCTCTGACTTTTTGTGTCTTTCCGGCACTACTCGTAGTCATGCTGGCACCGGCATTTTTCAAGATATACGCCATGCTTGACAAGACCAGGTAACGGCCTCTTCTCCAGATAGGCATTCAAGGACGATCAGTGCGGAGCGCATTGCCATGGAACAGTCAAGGACTTTTCTGCAATCGAGGCGGATTGGTTTTTGTAGCGGAGTCATTTTGGCTATCGCCTATGGGATCTTCGCTTCCTCGCATTTCGTCGGGTTTCAACGCACGCGTGAATGGGTACTGCTTCTGTTTTGTTTTTCGGAAGCGCTTACCGCTGTTTTCATCATGTTTCGCAGCAATCCGGAGACGGTTTCAGTCAATCCCTTTGACTGGATTGTCGGCATTGGAGGCACCTTCGCACCACTGTTGCTGCGCCCTGCCCCCTTGGGAATCGCTCCTTTGGCAAAATACGCCATTATTGTCGGCGTGCTGATGCAGGTAGCAGGGCTCGTTTCGCTTAATTGCAGCTTTGCCATAGTTGCAGCTAAGCGGGAAATTAAAACCAAAGGGATGTACCGCCTGGTACGCCATCCGCTCTATGCCAGTTATCTTTGTATCTTCACTGGATACGTGCTGATGAACACTTCCGTAACTAATATTATTGTTTACACCTTCACAATGATCCTTCTTTTGATCAGATGTTCCAAAGAAGAGGAGCACCTTGTCCTGGACCCCTCATATCTTGAATACATGCAGAAGGTGAACTATCGGATCATCCCTTATGTTTATTGATATGAACCGGAACAAATTATTGCATTTGAACACGCGGTAAATGGTGAAAACATCAATCTACTGAAGTCGAAATTCGGGGGTGTAGTTATGCAGATCCTAAAAGCAGTCACTTTCATCTTCATATACACCGCGTTTCTCTCACTATCCGGATGTGGAAGCAGTTCGGATCAGTCGAATTCCGTAAATGATCAATTTTCCGTTAAGAGCAATGATATTTTCGGCAACATCTCGACTGCCACCGGAACAACCGGTATCACCGTGAAAACGAACCAACCCAGCATAGATGTCAATAACGGCCAGATACTTGTGACAGCTGAGGTGGTCAGAGATAGCGCGCCTGTTTCCAGGGTGCCTGTAACTTTTACCATCAAGGCACCCACCGATGGCCCGGCAACCATTGAGCCAGGGTTGACCACCGTCGCCACCGACACAAATGGCGTGGCAG
>Ga0209317_1002800_pt1 | contig 12026 bp, 10 predicted proteins | sample RifGroB2_FD_183994 | JGI IMG/M metagenome (GOLD analysis project Ga0209317, IMG submission 183994) | Soil microbial communities from Rifle, Colorado, USA - Groundwater B2 (SPAdes) (version 2) | ecosystem: Environmental > Terrestrial > Soil > Unclassified | place: Rifle, Colorado | collected...
ACAGATTTCAGCATCCAGCCAGAGCCTCTCGGAATCCACTTCTGAACAGGCTGCCTCAATTGAAGAAACTTCTTCAACTATGGAAGAAATATCATCCATGACAAAGCAGAATGCCGACAATGCAGTAGAGGCATCCAATCTGGCCAGGTCGTGTAATAATACCGCTGTAGGAGGCAATACGACAGTAACCGAAATGGATGATGCAATGAAGAAGATTTATGAAAGCAGCGGTAGGATTGCAGAAATTATTAAGATTATCGAAGGGATTGCCTTTCAGACGAATTTGCTGGCATTGAATGCTGCGGTCGAGGCGGCAAGGGCAGGAGAACATGGACGTGGATTTGCCGTTGTCGCAGAGGAGGTTCGGAATCTTGCACAAAGAAGTTCTGCCGCATCCAAAGATATAACAACCTTAATTACCGACAGCGTTAAGAAGGCAGAAAGCGGAACTGAGCTTGTGAAGAAGACCAAAGAGGTATTTTCGGGGGTAGTGTCGCAGGTTAAAAAGGTTACCGATCTGGTAAATGAAATTGCAACTGCTTCAGCAGAACAAAATAATGGTATTGAGCAGATAAGCAAGGCGATACAGCAGATGGATCAGGTAGTTCAGCAGAATGCGGCTAATGCAGAAGAAACGGCGGCGGCCAGTGAAGAGTTGACTTCTCAGGCAGAGGCGCTCAATGCCTTAGTTGGTAAAATTGGCAAAGAGGTTGGCGCTAAAGACAGCGGGGATGCTACGGCAGCCAAAACTGCGATTTCAGGGAAACAAGTGTCTGCTCCTGTAAACAAGAAAAAATTACCTGTTCATGTAAAGCCATCTGGCGCTGGTACGCGGAAAACAAAAGTTGAAGAGACTGACAGGACTGCACTTGATGCACAGGAAGAAGACGCATGTGAGGGAAACGGAAAGAAACATGCTGCGGCGAGCGCCAGGGCAGATCGGTTAATTCCTATGACTGATGACGAGGCGTTTAAAGATTTTTAAGTCAAGAGGTGCAAAGGTGTGAGGCATACCTCCCGCCCTGGTAGGGGCAATTCATGAATTGCCCCTACATGTAAATAAATCAAGTTGCCGAAGGACTAATTTAATGTTCGGGAATTTCAGAGTTGCAGTTGTAGTGCGGACTTTAGTTCGCGCTACACTGAAAAAGCTGCCAAAGGCAGCCTAATTTAATGTTCAGGAATTTCAATGTTTTTGGTAGGAGCCAACTCCTGTTGGCGACCGGGCACTAATTTAATGAAAGGAGATTCATATGCAGGCAGTATTGGAGCAAAAGAGAAAATCAGATATATCTACCGGATCGTCGCACGAAGGGAAGTACCTTACCTTTGTGCTCTGTGGAGAAGAGTACGGAATAGAGATTCTTAAGGTAAGAGAAATTATTGGAATTATGAACATAACACCTGTGCCACAAACCCCCGGTCACATTAAGGGAGTAATCAACTTGCGTGGAAAGGTCATTCCGGTAATAGATTTAAGGTCAAAATTCGGATTTCAGGAGGCAACGCACACAAAAGAAACATGCATAATAGTAGTTGAGGTGCAGCACATCCTTACAGGAGTTATCGTAGATACCGTATCAGAGGTGTTGGACGTCAATGCAGAAGAATTAGAGGCCTCGCCGCATTTTGGGAACGGCGTCAATACCGAGATGTTTCTTGGCATGGCAAAGATAAAGGACAAGGTAAAAATTCTGCTCGATATAGACAAGGTGCTGGGAACCGAGGATATCAGCGCTGTAGAAAGTTTAGCCAGCTAGATGTACAGGAATTTTCATTTTATTTATGCGGGCTATACGATGTATGGCATAGAGAATCCCCCTTAGAAAAGGGGGCTAGGGGGTTGTAAAGTAACCTCGAAAAAAACACAACCCCCTGAATCCCCCTTTACTAAGGGGGACTGCGAAGGCTTAATTTATGTTATTTCTGGGAGGAAATATAATGATTGGCAAAATGAACTTGATGGCAAAATTTATCGTGACGACTATCGTTGCTGTTGTAATTTGCACGGGTATTTTGACGTATATAAACACCGCAAGGCAAAAGACACAAATGTTGGAAGAAGTAAGAAAACAGGCCAGGTCTGCGGCTGATCAACTCTTTTCAACACGAAAAGTGATTGCGGAAAAACAAAAGGCAATAAACACGGATTCAAAAGGCAACTTCGAGTTTAAGGGTGTAATTCCGGCAATTGTCGGACGTGAAGTAGCTGAACATTTTAGTCAGACAACCATCTTTAAGATGAAGCAAACCAGCTTAAAATATCGCAACCCAAATAACAAACCCGATGCCTGGGAGATAAAGCAGTTGGAGCGATTTGAATCTGATCCAGGTTTAAAAGACTTTTCAGAAACTACGAAATTAGAAGACGGCAGCGGAGTGTTTCGTATGATGGTGCCATTAAAGATCGAAGAAGCGTGCCTGAAGTGTCATGGCAACCCTGCAACAAGCCCCACGAATGACGGCAAGGACATTGCCGGCAGGCAAATGGAAAATTACAAAGTGGGAGACATTCGTGGAGGAATTAGCGTAATCGCACCGCTGGCAACGGTAAATGCTGCGATTGCATCAAACAACTATTTTAATATCATCGGAAACGTAATTTGCGTGCTTGTTATCGGCGCTGTAGTCTTCTTCATCTCGCGAAACGTTGTATCATTGCTCAAGAGATTGACTATTAACTTGTTGAATGGCTCAAAAGAATTATCTTCAGCGGCAATGGAGATTACTTCTTCCAGCCAGTCGTTGGCAGACGGCGCTTCACAACAGGCATCTTCAATAGAGGAAACATCTGCTTCTATAGAAGAAATGGCATCCATGACCACGAGGAATGCCGATAATGCAAAAGAGGCAAACCAGGTCGCAGTGAATGCGAAGATTTCTGCTGAGAATGGAAATGAGGCATTGGATACATTGCAGACTACTATGAAAGACCTCAACGCAGGAAACGACAAGGTGCTTTCCATAATCAAGTCTATTGATGAAATAGCGTTCCAAACGAATCTTTTGGCGCTGAATGCAGCAGTTGAGGCTGCAAGGGCTGGCGAACACGGGAAAGGCTTTGCTGTTGTTGCCGAGGAAGTGCGCAGCCTGGCGCAACGGTGTTCCGTGGCATCCAAGGAAACTGCCGACCTTATCAATTCCAGGGTGGTTAGCACGGAAAATGCGGCAAAAATAGCAGAGAAGTCCGCTGCAAACCTTAAAGAAATCGTGACTGAAACAAAGAAAGTAACAGACCTTGCCGGTGAAATAGCCACGGCATCGCAGGAACAATCTGAAGGAATTAATCAGATTTCAACAGCCGTTTCGACAATGGATACCGTTACCCAGCAGAACGCCGCTAATGCCGAAGAATTGGCGGCAGCAAGCGAAGAATTAACAGCACAGGCAGAAAGCCTGAAGACTATTGTAGGCGAACTGGCTGCACAGGTTGGAGATATCAATGTGGATTTGAACGATTCAGAGATAACCAAGTCCAGTATAGAGGAAAAAAACTATACTCCTAAAAAAGGAGTTGCCACAAGAAAATTCAAACCGGCAGTGCGGTCCATGGAGAATAACAGACCTCCGAAGACAAAGACGAATGGAAATGGTTCGAAAAAAGACAAAATGCCTGCACGCGGCACTCCTGAGGAGTTGATACCTCTCAGTGGTGATTTTACTGGTTTTTAGTATCAAACAATTTGAATTAGATTCCTCGTCTCCGCCCGGGATGACGTCGTCCCGGGCGGAGACGAAGTGTAACGTAGGCACTTATCAAAAATATTTTAACCTCTTTTACAAAAATAAGCGTAAATGAAAAATGCAAAATTCAAAAGTCAAAATTATGGTCCGGGGTACAACGTAAATATTTCATTTTGCAATTTGCATTTTTCATTTCCGACTCGTTCGGGTCAGGTATCTCGGTATTTTATTCGTAAAATTTTAATGTATGGACACGAATTATTGACAATTTATGTCCATGCCGGGAGGATACGAAAATGTTTAAGAAAATGAAATTAATGTCGCGTTTTATAGTTACAATAATTGTATCAATAGTTATTGCGATGGCTGTACTGTCTTACTTTAATTTGAAACGGCAGAATGATCAGTTTTTAGCAGAGGTCGAGACACAAGCCACTATGGCAGCACATGAACTGATGTGTGTTAGGAAGGTAATAGCAGAAAAACAAAAAGTAATTAACACTGATTCAACAACGGGCAATGTCGAATTTAAAGGTGTGATCCCGGCAATCATCGGTCGGGAGGTGGCAGAGTTATTTAGCGCAAGCACCCCATTTAAAATGAAACAGACAAGCCTTAAATACAGAAATCCAAACAATAAACCTGATGACTGGGAGGCAAAACAGCTCCAGAGATTTGAGTCAAACCCTGACTTAAAAGAAATAAAAGAGATTGTAAAACTGGAGGACGGTTCAAAATTATTTCGATGCGTCATACCTCTTAAGATAGATGAAGGTTGTTTAAAATGTCACGGTGACCCTGTAACGAGTCTGACAGGAGACGGCAAAGATATCGCAGGTAAACAAATGGAAAATTATAAACTGGGTGATATACGCGGGGGTATAAGTGTAACAGCGCCTATGGCTACAATCACCAAAGCCATTGCGTCTAACAGGAATTTTAACATCTACGGAAGCATAATATTTATCTTCGTTGTCAGCGGCGTAGTGTTTTTTATTGTAAGAAACGTAATAGGTTTTCTGAAACGATTTGTAGAAAGGCTTTATGAGGGCGCTGAACAGGTTTCGTCTGCATCGGAACAAATATCAAGTTCGAGTCAGGCCCTGGCTTCTGGCGCTACTCAGCAGGCGGCATCTTTGGAAGAAACATCCTCTGCAATTGAACAGATGTCTTCTATGACGGCGAGAAATGCAGACAGCGCTAAAGAGGCAAATCATCTTGCGATAAAATCAAGAACCTCGGCAGAAAATGGCAGCCAGGCAATGCAGGAAATGCATAATATCATGAAAGAATTGAATTCCGGTAATGACAAGGTTCTTTCGATTATCAAATCGATTGACGAAATTGCTTTTCAGACGAATCTTCTGGCTTTAAACGCAGCAGTAGAAGCAGCAAGAGCAGGCGAACATGGAAAGGGCTTTGCGGTAGTCGCTCAGGAAGTAAGAAGCCTCGCGCAGAGATGCGCTGTCGCTGCAAAAGAAACTGCCGGTCTCATCCATTCAAGAGTCGAATGCACTGAACGCGCCACGAAAGTAACGGATAAATTGAGCATTGCATTAAATGACATTGTCGTGGATACAAAGAAGGTCACCGACCTGGCCGGCGAAATTGCCGCTGGTTCACAAGAGCAGGCGGACGGCACAGGACAATTATCAAAAGCAACTACTCAAATGGATCAGGTTACACAAAACAATGCCGCTACGGCCGAGGAATTGGCGTCTTCAAGTGAAGAACTGTCAGCGCAAGCTAAAAGTTTAGAAGACAGGGTATACGAACTAGCCAAAGAAATTGGAACGAAAAATGCAAATTCAGATACATCGGAGCATACTTTCACACATGCTGATTATGATCAACAAACCCATCGGGAGAATACTGTCCGGCCAAAAAATAATAAGTCAAGACACGATGAAGATACTATAATTTTTGATGTAAAGAAAAAGAACAATGGACACCGTAAGTTTAATAGAGAAAAGGTAGATCATAACAGACACATAAGTGATGAAGTAATTCATATGGATGACTTCAAGGGTTTTTAATCTTATGAGGAAATTAACATGTTTAAAAAGGGAGGTAAGTGAAACGTGAATTATACTCCAAGTGCTATTACAGTCGGCGTGGGTGATTTAAAAATAACGCAGGCGCCTAACGTTTTAAAAACATTATTGGGTTCGTGTATTGGAATTGTACTGCACGATCCGGTAAACAAGATTGGCGGGCTCTTGCACATAATGCTCCCGAAGAAAAACGGCAAGGATTTAAAAATAACGAAATATGCTGATCCCGGGCTGCCGTATTTTATTTCGCATATGGTTACGAACGCCGGGGCTTTAAGAGGCACTCTTTACGCCAAGATATTTGGCGGCGCCAAGATGTTTGAAACAAACGGTATGCTTAATATAGGCGAATCAAATGAGCTGGAGGTGCGGAGGATATTAAAAGAAGAAGGTATAAAAATTGTAGCATCTAGAACCGGTGGTACAAAGGGATACAATATAGCATTCGATACGCACACCGGCGACGTAACGTGCCGCATATTTGGCGAAACAGTCAATATCTATTAGTACAACCACATTATGAACTACAAAGGCACGAAGGACACAAAGAATTTAATGTACAGTATTTCAATCTTTTATAATTCCCCTCTAGAAAGAGGGGATAAAGGGGTGTGTAGGTTTGCCGCAACACACCCCCGGCCCCTCTTTCTAGAGGGGAGCTTAAAAGTCGCTGCCAAAGGCAGCCTGATTAAACCACTTTGTGGCTTTGTGGTTATAAAAATTAAATAGAATAAGAGAGGTAAATATGAATATTACTCAAGATAGTATGAAAGTAGTTGAAATAATGTCACGACTTAGTATCGATAGGGCTTCCAGGGCTCTATCCAAGATACTGAGAACCGGCGCAAAGATTTCACTTTCAAAAGTGTACATAGCAGATTTAAGCGAAACTACTGCAAAGATGAATGACGATCTCAGAGAAATGACGGGTGTTATGGTCAATTTCAAAGGGAATGTGAGTTGTAAGCTTCTGTTTATGCTGCCACTTGAGGGATCCTTAATTCTCACAGACCTCTTTCTTAGACAACCCGCAGGAACAACTAAAGAGTATAACGAATTTACGGAAAGCGTAACACAAGAACTCGGAAACATTCTTGCAAGCCACATTAGCAATGCCCTCGTTTCTGATTTTAACGCCACTCTGGTTCCACAACCTCCGCACGTACACAATGACTTTGCAGGAGTTATATTTTCAAATCTTGTTTTAGAACAAGGCATGATGGATGACCAACTCTTGCTGATAGAGACGCAATTCGAAATTTGTAAAACCGAACTCGATTGTTATTTATTTTTAGTTCCGGAAATGACATCGTTTGGAAAATTGTTAGATAATATAGGAGTTAAATCATGAGAAGAATATTAGTAGTAGACGATGCTAAAGTCATCAGAATGGTGATCAAACAGATTTTGACCCGTCATGGATTTCATGTCGCGGGAGAGGCAGGGAATGGAAGGGAGGCATTTGAAAGATACAAGGAATTAAAGCCAGATGCGGTAACCATGGATATTATCATGCCGGAGGTAGACGGTATTCAAGGGCTTAAAGAGATATTAGCTTTTGATAAACAGGCGAAGGTAATCATGATTTCTGCCATCGACCAGCATGATGCATTAACGGATGCCATTCGAAACGGCGCTGCGGATTATGTAGTAAAACCATTTGAAGATGACCGTATGGTGACGGCATTAAAAAATATCTTTGGCGAGGCGTAATCCTAACCGAGACAAACCAGAACCAAACAGGGACTGAGTTAAAATTTTAGATTTACGATTTTCTTAATCTCAAATCGTAATTCGTAAATATACAACAGGAGAACTTCATAATGGAAATTGATATCAATGACAAGGAATTTGGTTTGTTTCAACGCTTAATATACGACGAAAGTGGCATAAACCTTACTCCGGCAAAAAGAGAATTGGTAAAATCTCGTTTAATGAAGCGTCTCAGAGAAAGGTCGTTGACCTCATTTAAAGAATATTACAAATACGTTACAGAAGAAGATACGACAGGCGAAGAAATGGTCATGATGCTCGATTGCATCTCTACCAATCTGACGGAATTTTTCAGAGAATCTGCGCATTTTGATTTCTTGTCAAAAAAAGGACTGCCTGTCTTATTAGAGAATAAAAGAAAAAGGAGAGATAAAAAGTTACGGATATGGAGCGCCGGGTGCTCCACTGGTGAAGAACCTTACACCCTTTCCATAGTTCTATCGGAGCATATCGGAGCGACCCATGAATGGGATATAAAAATATTGGCAACGGACCTGTCGACACGAGTTTTAAAAAAGGCAATGCAAGGACTGTATCTCAAAAACCGAATTAAGGGCATATCCCCTCAAACATTGAACACACATTTTAAAAAGGGAGACGGCAGTTATAGTGATTACTATCAAGTCCAGGATCACTTAAAGAATATGATTATTTTCAGAAGGCTTAATCTCACCAACGATGCCTTTCCTTTTAAGGGGCACTTTGACTTCATATTTTGCAGAAATGTGATGATTTATTTTGACAAAGAAACACAGTCAGACCTGGTATCGAAGTTTTACAGACATCTTGCCCCCGATGGGTATCTATTCATAGGGCATTCCGAGAGTCTTGCGGGTACGAATAATAAATTTCGCTATGTACAACCCACTATTTATCAAAAATAATGCTGTTATAGTAACAGTTCCCCCCCCTCCCCTAGCCCCTCCCACAAGGGGCGGGGGAAAACGTTTCCTCCCCCTTGCCTGCCCTGAGCAGAGCCGAAGGGATGGGGGAGGTCAGGTGGGGGTGCTGAACTGTTACACTTTAAAACAAGGAGATATATCATGGACAGGAAAATAAAGGTATTAATCGTGGATGACTCTGCAGTAGTCAGAAAAATACTATCAACTGGCTTAAGCAGAGACCGGGAAATTGAAGTAGTCGGAACGGCGGCAGACCCATTTATTGCCAGAGATAAAATCATAAATCTAAGACCCGATGTAATAACCCTGGACGTTGAAATGCCCAGAATGGATGGTATCTCCTTTCTGCAGAGATTAATGACATATTTTCCGTTGCCCGTTATTATGGTCAGTTCATTGACACAATCCGGCTGTGAAACTACGTTAAAGGCTTTAGAGGTCGGAGCGCTGGATTTTGTCACAAAACCCTCGTTGGACGTATCGCATACGCTTGAAGAGATCGTTACGGAGTTAGCGGATAAGATAAAAGAATCTGCTAACGTTAAAGTTAAAAAGAGGGAATATTTTAAAAGTGCAGATACCGTACAACCGCGCACAAGTCATGCATTAATCAACAGCACGCATAAAATTGTTGCAATAGGAGCATCTACAGGGGGAACTGAAGCGCTCAAGGAGGTATTGATACAAATGCCTCCAAATGCGCCGGGAATCCTGATTGTTCAGCACATGCCTCAGTTATTTACAAAATCATTTGCCGAACGGTTAAATTCTCTTTGTGCCGTCGAAGTGAGAGAGGCAAAGGACGGTGACAGCATTATTCCCGGTCTGGCGCTGATTGCGCCGGGAAATTATCACATGGAGTTACGAAGAAACGGCGCCCGGTATTATGTAACGACGAATCAGGAGATGCCTGTTCGTCGCCACAGGCCGTCCGTTGAAGTGTTATTTGATTCTGTCGCAAAATATGCAGGTTCTAATGCCGTTGGCGTAATCATGACCGGCATGGGTGATGACGGCGCAGGCGGGCTCTTGAAGATGAAAGAATCGGGCGCCAAAACGATAGCACAGAACGAGGAAAGCTGTGTAGTATTTGGTATGCCAAAGGAGGCAATAAAGTTAGGCGCGGCAGAAACGGTTGTACCTCTCAATAAAATCACGCCTACAATACTATCTTTGTTGAACTAAGGGTATATTTCCCGGATATTCCCTTTTATTTTTTATTTAATCAGTAAATTATTTTATTAAACATTTTATAAGGAGGCTGAAAACATGGCAATGCAATGGAACGAAAATCTGTCTGTAGGTGTAGATGTAATTGACAACCAGCACAAAGGAATCATTAGCAGAATAAACAATCTGTTAAATGCAATGTCACAGGGCAAAGGAAAGGATGAGGTAGGTAAGGTACTAACATTTTTAGCAGATTATGTAGTAAAGCATTTCAACGCTGAAGAGGGCTTGATGCAGAAATATAACTTCAGTGGTTATTCGGAACAGCAAGCAGAACATGCTAAATTTATAAAAGACTTTTCTCTGTTAAAAAATGAATTTGAAACGCGGGGTGTTACTTCGACTTTAGTGCTGCAAACCCAGCGGCAGCTATGCGATTGGTTGACAAATCATATTACAAATAAGGATAAACAAATAGGTGTGTTCATAAAAAAATGTGCGTAGTTTTTGCATGAATAGTGTTCTCTTGAATATTATCCTCGTTCCCATGTCCTCCATGGGAACGAGAGATTAATTTGTATTTTGAATCATTTCTCGCTGGTTCAATCGTTCACGATTGAACCTAAACATTTGGCATTTTTCATAGCTGATAGCAATTCAATGACTATTGCACGATTCGAAACATCTGGTTCAATCTGCAAGATTGAACCAGCCGTGAATGGCATAAAAGAGTTTTGCATCAAGTTATACCGTTTAAGTTCCCCTGGTTTAACAAAGGGGGACTTCGTCGTGAGCGTTTTTGTTGGCTATCCCCGTTTTCACGAGGACAAGTTTACAACCCCCTACCCCCTTTTCTAAGGGGGATTTTTAAAGACCCCCCTCTTCGTTCGACTGAGCGCTCACGACGAAGTCTAAGGGGGATTCTCTATTTATAGGTCTATAGTCTTTTAGCGATAGCGTGTAATAAATGTTTTACTAACCCGGGATCAGTTGCAAAATGGACGTGAGTGTAGGAACCTAATACATGGCCGGCAAAAATGCCGTCCACTTTTGATTTCTTATCGTCGCACTTAGAAATTGCGTAAGCATACGGCGTACCTTCAGGCACGTGCAGCGACGACCAATGAAATTCATGGCCTTTGAACGTTGCCCCTTTTTTGCATAAGATATTATCATGCAATGCTTGAACGGTAATGTATCCTAAACCCTGTCTCTTGTTCTCCATCCGGGTTGTTCCCTTCAGAATTCCGCACATCTCGTGTGTCTTGTTTTTAAAATCAACCATGTGTTCAAGCAGGTACATCATCCCCCCGCATTCACCATAGATAACCACGCCATTTTTATGCGCTTTTCGTATAGACTCCTTCATGGTGGTGTTTGAAGCAAGCAGGTTAGCATACAGTTCAGGAAAACCCCCGCCAATGTACAATCCATCAATATCCGCTGGCAGGTATTTATCATACAATGGACTAAAATAAGTAAGCTCTATACCGTACAATTCCAGCAGGTCAAGGTTGTCCTGATAATAAAAATTAAATGCCTCATCGACGGCTACGGCAATCCTGAAATAAAACCGTTCGTTTATCCCGCTAAATACCGTTTTTTTAAATGATGGAAGGTTATCCGATGTGGATGCGATGCTGATGAGTTGATCAATATCCACCGTAGAAGACAACAAATTTCCGATTTCTTGATAGGTAGACTTTGAAAATTCCTGCTCTACGGATGGCACTAAACCCAGATGGCGCTCCGGGAGCGTTATATCTTCACAAAAAGGCAAATACCCTAAAACGGGAATGCTACAATTCTTTTCGATAGATACTTTTAGAGATGCATAGTGCCGCTCGCTTTTAACTCTATTAAGGATTATCCCTCGAATTTTTACGTCTCTATCGAAATTCTTATATCCCAATACCACAGCGCCTGCGCTGCGCGACATTCCCTTTGCGTCCATTACCAATATCGCAGGTACATTTAATATCTTGGCGAGATGCGCTGTACTTCCCAGTTCACTTCCGTCCAGGCATCCGTCGTAGAGTCCCATTACTCCCTCGACAACCGCCATATCTGAATCTGCCAGACCATGCTCGAACAATTCCAGGCAAACATCCCTGCTCATGAGCCATGTATCAAGATTACGCGAAGGTTTTTGGGTAATTGCCGTGTGATGTGAGGGATCTATATAATCAGGTCCTGCCTTAAACCCTTGTACTTTGTAACCCTTTTCTATCAATGCGGACATCAGACCAAGGGTAATGGTTGTTTTACCGACACCGCTGTGCGTGCCTGCTATTAGTATCCGTGGATATTTAGGTGAATGATGCATAATTTAACGTACAAGAATTTCCATCTTTTATGATTCCCCTCTAAAAACATGTCCTCACGAAAGTGGGGAGAGGGGATAAAGGGGTGTGTAAGTTTCCCGCAACAAACTCCCAGCCTC
>Ga0209317_1002801_pt1 | contig 12019 bp, 13 predicted proteins | sample RifGroB2_FD_183994 | JGI IMG/M metagenome (GOLD analysis project Ga0209317, IMG submission 183994) | Soil microbial communities from Rifle, Colorado, USA - Groundwater B2 (SPAdes) (version 2) | ecosystem: Environmental > Terrestrial > Soil > Unclassified | place: Rifle, Colorado | collected...
GCAAGTGGACAGCCAGCAGGTACGCATCCGCTTCCCGGCATTTCTGCCCGAGCAGATATCCACACTGAGCGCAAATTACCAGGCAGAACAGATAGGCGTGGCACGCGTGGCGGGGTACAACGCGCAAGTGATCTTGTTCGAACCCAAGGACAATCTCCGCTACGCTCACAAGATTTGGGCAGATACCGGCTCTGGCCTGCTGTTGAAGGCAGCTGTGCTGGGCGACAAAGATCAAATAATCGAGCAGTACACCTTTACCCAATTACAAATTGGCGGAAACATCGACCGCTCCTGGATTAGCACCACCGCACCGGGCAATAGTTTGCCGGTGTCGCCGGAACTGGCCAAGGGCGGCACACCGGTAAACAGCGGCTGGACGGTCGGTGCCTTACCGGCGGGATTCAAGAAGACCATGGAAATCCAGCGCCCCATGCGCGGCAAGCACACTCCCGTGACACAAATTGTATTTTCCGACGGACTGAGTGCGATCTCCGTATTTATCGAGCCCGATGACGGGGACGAAGACAACGTGGGTGGCTTGTCCAGCCGCGGCGCGGTCAATCTGTATCACAAGGTCGTGGCCGGTCACTTGTTCACTGTCGTTGGCGAAGTTCCGGCGCGCACGGCGATACAGGTGCTTGATTCAATACGCTATAAAGGCAAGTGACCATGCTGGAAACACGCGCCATTGTCGTGCAGGTTGATGGCAAGCATGCTTTTGTCCAGGCCAATCAGGGCAATGGCTGCGGGCAGTGCAGCGGCAAGGGTTGCGGGACCGGCAAGTTATCCCAGTTGTTTTGCAGCAAGCCACGCCAGTTCCAGGTGGACAATCCGGTTAATGCCCGCGTGGGTGATGAAGTTATCGTATCCATTGCCGAGGGTGCAGTATTGCGCGGGATAGGATTGGTCTACCTGTTACCGCTGCTGCTATTGTTGGCGGGCGCAACGCTCGGCAGCCTGCTGGCTGCGCAAGCGGAGCAACGCGACATCTATGCGGCAGCCGGCGCGTTTTCCGGTTTGGCGGCCGGCTTCATTTTTGCCAAATGGTCTTCATCGCACCGCTCTGGCCGCCAGAACCTGCCATTCATTGCGCGACAATGCGGCAGGAGCGATGCATAACCCGTTCATGCAGTTCGATTGATAAATTTTTTTCTGGAGAAAGGCACATGTTGAAGAAATTTTATGGTCTGGCTGCCCTGATGACAGGGATGTTTTTTATCTCGCTGGCTCAGGCCAATGGCCTGCCCGACTTTACCGAGCTGGTAGAAAAACAGGGGCCTGCGGTGGTTAATGTCAGCACCACGCAAATCATTCGCAATGCGCAGGGTTTTCCCAATATACCGGAGAACGATCCGTTCTATGAATTCTTCCGCCGCTTCGCGCCACAAATGCCACGCGAGCAGGAATCGCAATCATTGGGGTCGGGCTTCATTATCAGCGCAGACGGCTACATCATGACCAACGCGCATGTAGTGGACAGCGCCGACAAAATTACGGTACGCCTGACCGACAAGCGCGAGTTCAGTGCCAAGGTCATCGGCGCGGACAAGCGCACCGATGTGGCTTTGCTGAAAATTGAAGCCACCGGCCTGCCAAAAGTTACTGTGGGTGATCCGGACAAGCTCAGGGTTGGCGAATGGGTTATCGCCATCGGCTCGCCCTTTGGCTTCGACAGCAGCGTCACGGCGGGTATTGTCAGCGCCAAGGGACGCTCTCTGCCACAGGAAAATTTTGTGCCGTTCATCCAGACCGATGTGGCGATCAATCCCGGCAATTCCGGCGGACCGCTATTCAACATGAACGGCGAAGTGGTTGGCATCAATTCGCAAATCTATACCCGCTCAGGTGGATCGATGGGCTTGTCTTTCGCCATTCCGATCGATGTGGCGACGCAGGTAACCGACCAGCTGCGCGCCAGCGGCAAGGTGACGCGCGGACGCATCGGCGTAATGATCCAGGAGCTGACAAGCGAGCTGGCCGAATCATTCGGCCTGAGCAAACCCGTCGGCGCACTTATCAGCCACGTCGAGAAGGATGGCCCGGCGGACAAGGCAGGGATTGAAGCGAGTGACGTGATTCTCAAGTTTGACGGCAAACTCGTAGACAGCTCCGGCGATTTGCCTCGCATCGTTGCGGCGACCAAACCCGGCAGCGGGGTGGTGATCGAGCTGTGGCGCAAGGGTGCGATCCGGCGCATCACGGTAGAAGTCGGCGAGATGCCGGAGGAAGAAAAACTGGCGCGCTCTGCCAAAAAACTGGCCGACGATGTCGCCGAAATGGTCTCACGCCTGGGTATTGCCGTTATTGAATTGACTCGCGAGCAGTTGCAGGAGCTGCAAATCCAGGGCGGGCTGCTGGTGGAAGAGGTCAAGGGCTCGGCCGCGCGCGCCGCCGGATTGCAGCAGGGCGATGTACTGCTGGCAATCGGCAATATGCCGATCCGTTCAGTGAAGCAGCTCAATGAAATCCTCAAGCAGGTTCCCAAGGGGCGCAATGTCGCGCTACTGGTGCGCCGCGGTAACGCGGCCACATACGTGGCGATCAGGCTCGACGAAAAGTAATCACAGTCCTGCGTATCCCGCCCAAATCGGCTAGAATTCGCGCCTTGCGAAAACGCCGATTACGGCGGGATTTTATTTAGGTTCTCATGCAACACATCCGTAACTTTTCCATTATCGCCCACATCGATCACGGCAAATCCACGCTGGCGGACCGCATCATTCAATTATGCGGCGGGCTATCCGACCGTGAAATGGAGGCGCAGGTGCTCGACTCGATGGCCTTGGAGCGCGAACGCGGCATTACCATCAAGGCGCAGACCGCCGCGCTGAACTACAAGGCGCGCGACGGGCAGGTGTACAACCTCAACCTGATCGACACGCCGGGACATGTGGATTTCTCCTACGAAGTGTCGCGTTCGCTGTCCGCCTGCGAAGGCGCGCTGCTGGTGGTGGATGCCTCGCAGGGCGTGGAAGCGCAGACCGTGGCGAACTGCTATACCGCGCTGGATCTCGGTGTGGAAGTGGTGCCGGTGCTAAACAAGATCGACCTGCCGTCCGCCAATCCGGAAAACGCCATCGAGGAAATCGAGGAAGTGATCGGCATCGACGCGCATGATGCGGTGCGCTGTTCCGCCAAGACCGGCGAGGGTGTGCGGGACGTGCTGGAAGCGTTGCTGGTCAAAGTGCCCGCGCCAAAAGGCGATCCGGAGGCGCCGCTGCAGGCGCTGATCATCGACTCCTGGTTCGACAATTACGTCGGCGTGGTGATGCTGGTGCGGGTGGTGAACGGCACGATCAAGCCCAAGGAAAAAATCCTGCTGATGGCCACCGGCGCGCAGCAGTTGACCGAGCACATCGGCGTATTCACGCCCAAGTCGCAGCCCCGTGAACGTTTGAGCGCGGGGCAGGTGGGTTTCGTCATTGCCGGTATCAAGGAATTGAAAGCGGCCAAGGTGGGCGACACCATCACCCATCAGGCCAAACCCGCACAGCAGGCGTTGCCGGGCTTCAAGGAAGTGCAGCCGCAGGTGTTTGCCGGGCTGTTTCCGGTGGAATCCAATCAATATGAAGCGCTGCGCGATTCGCTGGAAAAACTCAAGCTGAACGATGCCGCATTGCGCTACGAACCGGAAGTGTCGCAGGCACTGGGCTTCGGTTTCCGCTGTGGCTTCCTCGGGCTGCTGCATATGGAAATCGTGCAGGAGCGGCTGGAGCGCGAGTTCGACATGGACTTGATCACCACCGCACCGACAGTGATTTACCAGGTGGCTCTGCGCGACGGCACGATACTGACGGTGGACAATCCGTCCAAAATGCCCGACCCGTCCAAAATCGAGGAAATTCGCGAGCCGATTGTCACGGTGAATCTGTATATGCCGAACGAATATGTCGGTGCGGTAATCACGCTGTGCACGCAGAAGCGCGGCGCGCAGATCAACATCAGCTATCACGGCAAGCAGGTGATGCTGGTATATGAAATGCCGATGGCGGAGATCGTGCTGGATTTCTTCGACAAGCTGAAATCGGTGTCGCGAGGCTATGCGTCGATGGACTACGAGTTCAAGGAATACCGTGCGGCGGATGTGGTCAAGGTGGACATGCTGATCAACGGCGAGAAGGTGGACGCACTGGCGGTGATCGTGCACCGCGCCAACAGCCAGTATCGTGGACGCGAGGTGGCGGCCAAGATGCGCGAACTGATCCCGCGCCAGATGTACGATGTGGCGATCCAGGCGACCATCGGTTCAAACATCATCGCGCGCGAGAACGTCAAGGCGATGCGCAAGAACGTGCTGGCCAAATGCTACGGCGGCGACATTTCGCGCAAGAAAAAATTGCTGGAAAAACAGAAGGCCGGCAAGAAACGCATGAAACAGGTGGGCAACGTAGAAATTCCGCAGGAAGCGTTCCTGGCGATTCTGCGCGTGGATGATTAACCTTTGAAAAACCTTGATCCGCAGATTACGCAGATTAGATTGATTGATGATGTTAATCAAAATGTTGTTGCGTGCCGCTAATTCACTGGATGTGTATGACGCGGGGATAATAATCGAATGAAAATCTGCGGATAAACGCTTTTGTAGTATCAAGGAATAAAAATGGATTTTGCGCTAATTTTGTTTGTGTTGCTGATGGTCACCGGCGGGGTGTGGCTGCTGGACCGCTTCGTACTGGGGAGCAAGCGCGGCGAGGGTATAGCCGAGCCATGGTGGGTGGAATATGCCAAGAGCTTCTTCCCGGTAATCCTGGTCGTGTTTTTCATCCGCTCGTTCCTGGTCGAACCATTCAAGATTCCGTCCGGTTCGATGATCCCCACCTTGCAGGTCGGCGACTTTATTCTGGTGAACAAATTCACCTATGGCATACGCCTGCCTGTCGTCAACCGGAAAATTATTCAGCTTAACAACCCGCAGCGCGGCGACGTAATGGTGTTTCGCTATCCCGAAAATCCATCGCTGGATTATATCAAGCGCGTGATTGCGCTTCCCGGCGACACCGTCGAGTACCGCAACAAGCATTTGTGGATCAACGGCGCCGAGCAAGCACAACTAGCGAATGGCGATTACAATTACGTCGAGACCGGGCTAAACTTCGTGCACACCGAGAAACGCATCGAGTCGTTCGGCGAGCGCAAGCACGCGATACTCGTCAATCCAGAACTTCCGACGCTACGCCTTGATGCAGTAGCCGAATTCAAGGGGCGTGAGAATTGCGCCTATGACGACGAAATGGTGCGCTGCAAGGTGCCGGAAGGGCACTACTTCATGCTCGGCGACAACCGCGACAACAGCCGCGACAGCCGCTATTGGGGGTTTGTGCCGGACAACCAGATTGTCGGCAAGGCATTTTTTATCTGGATGAATTTCTCCGATCTGAAGCGGATCGGCCTGTCAATTGATTAAGTCAAGGGGGAACGCAGAATGAGCACAGCAACGCCGTCAAAGCAACGTGGATTAACTTTTTCCGGCTTCCTGTTCGGAGCAGTGATTCTGATCTTCGTCAGCCTTATCGGACTCAAGCTCATTCCGGCTTATATGCAGGATTCGACAATCAGGAATACCTTCATCTCTATAGTCAATGATCCGGAAATGCAAAAGGCCAGCCCGCGTGACATTCGCACGGCCTTTAGCAAGCGCGCATCGATCGATGACATCAAAGCGATCACCGCGGAAGATATCGCGATTGAGAAGGATGGGGATCGTCTGGTGTTGAGCGCGAGCTACCCCGTCAAGATACCGCTGGCAGGCAACGTCAGCCTGTATCTGGACTTCAATCCAAGCAGTGATTGACAAGGGAAGCAGCGCGCTAAGCGAACAGTTGGGGCATGTTTTCGCGCAGCCCCAATTGCTGCAGCGCGCGTTGACCCACCGCAGCTACGCGCCGGAGCACAACGAACGCCTGGAATTCCTGGGCGACAGCGTGCTGGGTTGCGTCATCGCAAAATACCTGTACGCCAGTTATCCGCAGTTGAGCGAAGGCGAGCTGTCACGGCTGCGCTCCAATCTGGTCAGGGAAGACACCCTGGTCACCCTGGCGCAACAGCTCGATCTCGGCAACCATCTGCGACTCGGCGAGGGCGAACGCAAGAGCGGCGGTTTTCGCCGCCCGTCCATCCTGGCCGATGCATTGGAGGCATTGTTCGGCGCGGCGCTGCTGGACGGCGGCTTTGCTGCTGCGGAAAAGGTCGTGCTGGGATTGTTCGTTCCTTACCTGGAGAAAATCGACATACAAACACTGGGCAAGGATGCCAAGACCCTGCTGCAGGAATATCTGCAAGGCAGACACATTCCGCTGCCAACCTACAGCGTAATCGCCACGCAAGGCCAGGCACACAAACAATCCTTCGATGTGGAGTGCGCCATCCCGTCGTTGAGAATATTTACGCGCGGCGAAGGCAACAGCCGCCGTAATGCCGAACAACAGGCGGCGCAAGCCGCCTATCAACAACTATCGATCCCCCATGACTGAACAGAAATATTTCAAAAGCGGCTTCATCGCCATCGTCGGTCGCCCCAACGTGGGCAAGTCCACGCTGCTCAACCACCTGATCGGGCAGAAGATCAGCATCACTTCGCGCAAGGCGCAGACCACGCGCCACCGCATCCACGGCATCTTCACCGACGAACACGCGCAGTTCGTGTTTGTGGATACGCCGGGTTTTCAGGTCAAACACCTGAACGCGCTGAACCGCGGCATGAACCGCGTCGTCACCAGCAGCCTGCGCGACGTGCAGGTGGTGGTGTTCGTGCTGGAGGCGCTGCGCTACGACGAGCGCGACCGCGAAGTGCTCAAGCTGCTGCCGGACAACCGCCCGGTCGTGCTGGTGATCAACAAGATCGACGAGGTCGAGGACAAGGGCAAGCTGTTCGAATTCGCCGAGCGCGTCGCGCAGGATTTCAAGTTCGCCGACATCGTTCCGGTCAGTGCCAAGCAGGGCACCAAGATCGACGAGCTGCGCGAAGCCCTGCGCCGCCACCTGCCGCCGGGCGAGCTGATCTACGACGCGGACGACATCACCGACCGCAGCGAAAAATTTCTGGCGGCGGAAATCCTGCGCGAAAAAGTATTCCGCTTCACCGGCGAGGAACTGCCGTATTCGGTCAGCGTGGTGATCGAGCAATTCAAGCTCGAAGGCAAGCTGCGCCGTATCCACGCCGCGATTCTGGTGGACAAGGAAGCGCACAAGGCGATGCTGATCGGCAAGAAGGGCGAGAAGCTCAAGGAGATTGCCACCCAGGCACGCCTCGACATGGAAAAGCTGTTCGACGGCAAAGTGTTCCTCGAAGTATTCGTCAAGGTGCGCAGCGGCTGGGCGGACGACGCGCGGGTACTGCGCTCCCTGGGCTACGAATGACCGCAGCGCACCGGAACAGGCAGCAGGACGAGCCGGCCTTCGTGCTGCACAGCTACCCGTTCCGCGAAACCAGCCTGATTCTCGACGTATTCAGCCGCCGGCATGGCCGGCTGGCAATCATGGCGCGCGGCGCACGGCGCCCACGCTCGGCGCTGCGCGGCGTGCTGATGAATTTCCAGCCGCTGCTGCTCTCCTGGTTCGGCAAGGGCGAGGTGCGCACGCTGCACAGCGCGGAATGGCAGGGCGGACAGCCCTACCTGCAGGGCACGGCGCTGATGTGCGGCTTCTATCTCAACGAGCTGCTGCTCAACCTGCTGGCGCGCGACGACCCACACGAGCAACTGTTCGATTATTACCGCGCCACCCTGCACCGCCTGGCGCATGAGACCGACCACGCCGCCACGCTGCGCTGTTTCGAAAAACACCTGCTGCAGGAGCTGGGCTATGCGCTGATGCTGGAGCGCGAGGCGGGCAGCGACAAACCAGTCTGCGCCGAAGCCTGCTATCGTTATATTGTGGAGCGCGGAGCGTTGCCGGATAGCGGCGATATCCAAACGGGCTTGCCGGTGCTGGGCAAGACCCTGCTCGACATGGCGGCGGACGACTATGCCGATCCGGTCACCGCGCAGCAAAGCAAGCAACTGATGCGCATGTTGCTGAACCACCACTTGGGCGGCAAGACGCTGCATACGCGAGAGCTGATAAGGGAATTACAAAAGCCCTGAGGCACTGGTTATATACAGGACAACATGAATCGCAGCGAGCGGTGAGGGTGGAGCCGCACGCACACGAATTCATGGCGTCCTGACCAGGATAATTATCGCCTCTGAAGACCTACTGCCGCTTCTTCACAAGAAAATTCACTATCGACTTCTTGTCAGCATCGCTCATCACTTCCCTGCCCTGTTTCTTTCTATACGCGTTCATACGGTCGACGACCAGATGCCATTCTTTTGCAGAAAGCTGGGTGGCTCCTTCTGCAGAAAACTGAATGGGATCAGGTACGGCGTGGCATGCCGAACAGAACCAGGCGACATTGAATCCCTCCGGTTGTGTAAGCAATGGTGCATATTCGGCAAGCCCGATAAATCCGTTCTTCTGCAGATAAGAAACGATTTCTTTTTTCTCATTATCGGCAGGCAATTTGATGCCAGGGGTCGTTCCCGCCAGAAGCCTGAAGTGATCCATCATCTTTTCAAACCGCATGGGCCAGTCGCTTGTTGAATGCATCCTGGGACTCGGGAGACTATGGCACTTGCTGCAATACAAGGCAAAGAGCTTGGCGCCTTTGCTTTTTGAATCAGGCAGATTGTCCGCCGTCAGACCACCCGGAATGGCAACTTGTTTTATATTCTCTTCCCATGCAACAGCCGTACCGCAAGCAAAGAAAAATAATGCAACCGCAATCGTTAACCGGCGTAAATAATTTGGATTCATGACACACCTCCTTTATATGGAATTGGAAACCATAAAGTACCCGGCCTCAGATATTGTCACACTTCCGCACAGCCATTGCCATATATCGAAAAAAGGGGGCGGATCATTTATCCCGCATCTTACTGACAGGCTAGGCGACGATCCATTTCCCCTCCCAAGACCCGATTCATCTTAATCTTGTTTACTGCGATAATCAAACTGCCGCTACGGCGTATTGCATCCCGATTAAGCCTCTGTTACGTTGCGCCCTTGCTTGGACAGGTATTGGACTCAAGAAATGATTAAGCTCGGACTGAATATCGACCACGTCGCCACTTTGCGCCAGGCGCGCGGGGCGCGCTATCCCAACGTGGTGCGCGCCGCGCTGATCTGCGAAGAGGCGGGCGCCGACGCCATCACGCTGCACCTGCGCGAAGACCGCCGCCATATCCAAGATCGCGATGTGGAGATTTTGCGCGATATGTTGCAGACGCGCATGAACCTCGAATGCGCCGTGACCAATGAGATGATCGCGAATGCCCTGCGCATCAAGCCGCACGATTTATGCCTGGTGCCGGAGCGGCGCGAGGAACTGACCACCGAAGGCGGGCTGGACGTGGCGCGTTATTTCGATGCCGTCAAGGCGGCCAGCGAACGCTGCGCCGCGGCGGGCATCCGCGTGTCGCTGTTCATCGATCCCGATGAGAGACAAATCGATGCGGCGCGGCGCATCGGCGTGCCGGTGGTGGAATTGCACACCGGAAAATACGCCGATGCGGACAGTGTGCCGGCGCGCGCGCATGAGTTGGAGCGCCTCCGCATTGCGACGGAACATGCCCATGCGCAAGGCCTGCAAGTAAATGCCGGGCACGGCCTGCACTACCACAACGTACAGCCCATCGTTACTATTCCCAACATCGCCGAACTGAACATCGGCCACGCCATCATCGCAGAATCCGTGTTCATCGGGCTGGATGCGGCAGTGAGAAAAATGAAGGCACTGCTCGCTCAAGCATGATATTTGGAATCGGCACCGATATCGTCGAAGTCTCCCGCATCGAAGCGCTGTGGGCGCGTTACGGCGAACGTTTTGCGGCGCGCGTGCTGAGCGAGCGTGAGTTGGCGGAATACCAGGCCAGCCCGAACATCCCGCGCCTGCTCGCCAAGCGATTCGCCGCCAAGGAAGCATTTGCCAAAGCCGTCGGCAGCGGCATGCGCCCCCCCGTCAGTTTTCAGCGCATCAGCATCACCCATGATGGCCTTGGCAAACCGGTGTTGCTGTTCGACGACGTCCTGCGCGACCATCTCGCCCAACTCGGAGTCACGGGGCATCATCTCTCCATCAGCGACGAGCGCGGCATGGTCGTCGCCTTCGTGGTGCTGGAAACACTGTAAATGGGTTGGCTAAGCAAGCCCATCAGGAGAAATGATGGGTAGCCTCGCACCGTCATCCGGCGCGGCAGGTTTATTTGGTACCGTCCACCTTTTTGTCATGCATGTGGAGCATTACCTGCTGCTTTATCTCGCGCAGCTTGACCTTGATTTTTGCTGCGTTCCCGCTGCCCATCCGCATGAGAATTTTCTGGCCGGCCGAACGCGCCTCCAGACTGGGGTCGGCAAAGTTGTATAACACATGGGGCTGAACAAGCTTGACAGGATTTTCGAGATTGGGCGCAGCCAGCATATTATCGATTGCCACCAGCAGGCGGTCGTTGAAATATTTTTTCGGATAGCCGAGCTCCTCGTATGCCTGTTGGAACAGCGGATAAAGCCGGACATAGGCTTCAACCAGCTTCTGCGCATCCATCGCCTCGGCGATTTTCACATAAGCCGCATAACGCGCGGCATTCTTCAGGCTGATGGTTTTGCCGCCTTCGGGGCCTTCAGCGATGAACGCACCGGCTGCCGGCTTGACCGGCGCCACACTGAGCGGCACGCGCTCACGCGGCAGATTGTCGACAGTGGCGACGATTTTGCGGATGATCCGCTCGGTATAAAAAAGTTTCATCAGCGACTCGTTGCCAACCAGACCCGCCAGGGTGTCCAGCATGAACTTGTCGCTGGCGGACAGCTCCGGCAGTGGCGGTTGCGCCGGAGCAGCCTCGATGACCTGCTGTACCGGCGGCTCGGATGGTAACGGAGCAGGCAAAATAACCTGCGCCTGAACCGGCTCGGGTTGCCGCTGTTGCTGCCGCCAATAGAAATAAGCCGCAATGCTGACAACCATGATAACAACCACAACAGCAACCACGATTCTGTTTTTCATGAGTAAGCCTCCTGTAACAAGTTAAGTGGACGGGTTATGCGGTACATTCCAAAGAGCCGAACGGTGAAACACCAGATCCCACACACCGTGCCCCAGGCGAATGCCGCGCTGCTCGAACTTGGTGAGCGGGCGGTAGGCGGGGCGCGGCGCGTAGTCCGCCGCCGTGTTCTCCAGCAGTGGCTCAGCGCTCAACACCGCCAGCACCTGTTCGGCGTAATCCCGCCAGTCGGTGGCGACGTGGATATAGCCGCCCCTTCGACCGAGCTCAGGACAGGCGGGTTTGAGTTTCTGCACCAGTTGCGCAACGAACGGTGCCTGAATCAGGCGGCGCTTGTTGTGGCGCGCCTTGTGCCACGGGTCGGGGAAGAAGATATGCACGCCGGAAAGCGACGCATCGGCGATCATGTCGCGCAGCACCTCCACCGCGTCGTGCTGGATGATGCGGATATTGGATATCTGCTGCACGTCGATCAGCTTGAGCAGGTTGCCCACGCCCGGCGTATGCACTTCCAGCGCGAGATAATCGTTTTCGGGATGTGCCAGCGCGATGGTCGCAGTGCTATCGCCCATGCCGAAACCGATTTCCAGAATCTTCGGCGCAGCGCGTCCAAAGGCTAGATTCAGGTCGAGCGGCTGCGCGGCGTAGGGGATACCGAAACGCGGCAGCAGCATTTCCACCGCGCGCTGCTGCGCGGGAGAGACGCGGCCCTGGCGCAACACGTAGCTGCGGATGTGTCGTTTGGCAAGATCGGTGGTGTCGGTCATGGTGTTTAAAAATAATACCTATCCGCAGATTGCGCAGATTAAACAGAGGCGGATTCAAGTTCGAAGTGCAACAGCCAATGGTGGCTTGGTGTAACGCATTTCCACCCCGAATCAGTAGTGTCCGGTTAAATTGGAGAGTGCTGGCTGAAAAGTCAATATTGACAAGGGTTCCAAGCGATTCATAGATGTCCACGATTTGAATTTTCATCTTCAATC
>Ga0209317_1002802_pt1 | contig 12016 bp, 9 predicted proteins | sample RifGroB2_FD_183994 | JGI IMG/M metagenome (GOLD analysis project Ga0209317, IMG submission 183994) | Soil microbial communities from Rifle, Colorado, USA - Groundwater B2 (SPAdes) (version 2) | ecosystem: Environmental > Terrestrial > Soil > Unclassified | place: Rifle, Colorado | collected...
TTAACCAGGTATGGCGAAGATCCTGATCATCGACGACGAGGAGACCGTCTGCCAGTCCATGTCGCTGATAGGCAAGCGCGCGGGGCACGAAACGGTCTGTGCGAGAACCCTGACCGCCGGTTTCCGGATGGCCTTGGACGCGGAGTTCGACCTGGTGTTTCTTGACGTGCGGCTCCCCGACGGAAACGGCTTGGAGCTGCTGCCGCGCCTGGCCCAGACCCCTTCCCGGCCGGAGATCGTCATCATGACCGGGTTCGGGGATCCAGCCGGAGCGGAACTGGCCATCAACAGCGGCGCCTGGGATTACATAGAGAAGGGGTCGTCGGTCAAGGACATCACCCTCTCCGTCGTGCGCGCCCTGGAGTACAGGAAGCAGAAGCTCTCGCTCTCCGCGCACCAGGAAGTGGTCGCACTGAAGCGGGAGAACATCATCGGCCACAGCCCCCAGTTGACCGCCTGTCTCGACCTGGTGGCCAGTGCCGCAGGAAGCGATGCGGGAGTCCTGATCCTGGGAGAAACGGGATCGGGCAAGGAACTCTTCGCGAGGGCGGTGCACCAGAACAGCAGGCGCTCCGACAAGCCTTTCGTGGTGGTGGACTGTGCCAGCCTGCCGGAAACGCTGGTGGAGAGCCTGCTTTTCGGGCATGAGAAGGGTGCCTTTACCGGTGCCGATAAGGCGCGCGACGGTCTGATCTGCCAGGCGCACGGCGGGACACTGTTTTTGGACGAGGTGGGCGAGCTTTCTTTCGCGACGCAGAAGTCGTTTTTGAGGGTGCTGCAGGAGCGGCGCTACCGCCCGGTAGGGGGGCAGCGGGAGCTGGAGAGTGACTTCCGGCTGGTGGCTGCGACCAACCGCGATCTGAATAAGATGGTGCAGGACGGCCTGTTCAGAAGCGATCTGCTCTTCCGGCTCACTTCTTTTGTTATCGAGCTTCCGCCGCTTAGGGAGCGGGCCGACGATATCAAGGAATTGGCCCGCTTCTACATGGACAAATTCTGCGAGATGAACGGTCTCTCCCCCAAGGGGAGCTGCCCCGAATTCATGGAAACGCTGCGTGCCTACAGCTGGCCGGGTAACGTTCGCGAGTTCAGCAACACCATCGAAAGGACCGTCATCACCGCCCGGGAGCAGCCGGTTCTTTTCGCACAGCACCTCCCCACTCAGATCCGCATCCAGGTGGCGCAAAGCGTCGTACACCACCACGAGGCTCCGGTCGCAGCGCCTAGCCAGCCGGCTTTGCCAGGCGAGCTCCCCAAACTGAACGATTTCCGCGAGAGCGTCTACACCCAGGCGGAAAAGCAGTATCTCTCGGACCTGATGTCACTCTCCCACAACGATATCCCCACAGCCTGCAGCCTCTCGGGACTCTCCCAATCGCGGCTCTACGCACTGCTGAAGATCCACGAACTGCACCGGATCACCTAACGCCTCAATACCTTCATCCCGTACTCCATTCACAGCTCCCTCTTTCCTTCCTGCGGCGCAAGACTGTTCCTGCGCGGCAGGAATGCCCTTCCGGTCCCCATCGATCAGCCCCCTTCTGTAATTAACCGTAATCATTCAACAATTGTGCTGTGAACCGTGATTTACCGCTGAAGCTCAATTCCTCCGGCAATAGGACGGTTCTGGCTGGCTAAACTCGTAACTTCGTGCAATTAGGACCGTTATTTCCGATTGGTTCAGTCCGGCATCCTCGTTGCTAAGTATGGGTAACCCCACGGGGAATAATCTGGAAAAGGAGAGGGCCATGACAAAGGAAACACGCGAATCGTTATCCGGGAAAGTCACGAGTTGGTCGATTGTCGGGGTGGTCCTGGCCGGGACGCTGCTCATCTCCGGCATAGCCGACGTCTCCGAGGGGAGCGGCATTATGGCAAAGATCTTCCTGTTCTTCATCGGCGCCATCATCGTGGTGCAGGTGATACCGGGCGTCATGCTGTTCTGCGCCATGCTGAAGGGCGTCTACGGCCTGTTTGCCAAGAAGGTCAAGGTTCCTCTTGAGCAGGACAAAAAGTAGCTGTCGCGAGACGCGAGGTGGGTTATGGACGAGCGGGGAATCATAATTGCGGACCGCGACGCCGAGTTCCGCAGCCAGGTTGCCGAATACTTCCGCAAGGCGGGATATGAGGTCGAGACCACTGATTCAACAGTCCACGTGCTTTGCAGCATCCTGCAGAAACAAACTCCGGTGCTGTTGTTGGGAAGCGACTTTGACAAGAAGGTTTCGTCGTCGGATCTGATTCATCTGTTAAAAAAATGCAATCGCCATCTCAACGTGATCATGGTCTCCGAGGACCTCCCCCTGGCTCAGGCGAGGCAGGTGCGTAAGGCGGGGATCTTCTACCAGGCCATGAAGCCTGCGCAAACAGGGGATACCGAAGAGCTGGGGCTGGCAGTCGAGTGTGCCTTCAAGAGGTACCATGCCACCAGGCACCAGGAGCGCATGGAGGCGGCCATGAGGCGCCGGGCGAACCGGCGGGAAAACGCAGAAAAAGCGCTCCACCCCGGCCCGGCCACTAAACGGTTCAGGTGGCTGGCGGGCCTGGCTCTGCTGGTTTTCGGCACCAGTTTCCTGGCACTCACGGCGGCGCGGAGCGCTGGTCAGGGGGGCAACCTGGGGATCTGGCTTTTCCTCAGCTTCTGCGCCCTGCTGATAGCGACGCAGCTGTTCCCGGTTTTCCGGATCAGACTGCCGCAGCGGATCATAAACAGGGAAGCAGCAAAAGAGCAGGTCGTTCCATCCGACAAAAAATCACTCTAGAAGGAAGCGCTCCTTGAAAGGAGGGATACGTGAAATCGACCGACCAACGAAAAGTGAGTTTTCTCGTGAAGCTGGCATTCTGTGCCTGCCTATGGGTAACGGCGCAAGCGAACGCCTGGGGCTTCTCTTACGGAGACCAAACCGGCAAAAACCAGGCTTGCCTTGCCTGCCACGGCGAGACCAGCGAGGTGCCGAAGGCCTCCTTCATCGACCCTCAACGTTTCACCCAAACCGCCCATGCCGGCATCGGCTGCGAAGCCTGCCACGCAAAGGTAGCCGCGAACCACCCGGACGGTACCAGGCTGCCGCGAGCCGAGTGCCGCGAATGCCATTACGAGATCAACGAGGAGTATGCCAAAGGGCTGCACGCCTCCAAGACCGCCTGCAACGGCTGCCATAATCCTCATCTGGTGCTGGGCTCCCAGGAGGTGTCCGGCGAGGACATCAACCAGATCTGTTCCAATTGCCACAACGGCCTGGAGATGACGGCGAAGCACGGCGAGTGGCTGCCCCAGTCCGAGCTGCACCTGCGCATGCTGCCGTGCATCACCTGCCATACGGACGCCAGGGATTACTACATCAGCATGTACATCGTCAGGAGCAAGGGGGACAGCCGGTTCGGCAAAAAGGAACTGGCCGGCTACGCCGAGCTGAAACGGCTGGCTGGCGGACGCGAGATCGTATCCCTCATAGATACGAACCGCGATAACTACGTCTCCCTTGAGGAGCTGCGGATCTTCAACCGGACCCAGAGTTCGCTGCGCCTGCACGGCATGATGACCCCCACCACGGTGTCGCACAAGTTCGAGATTCTGGACAGCCGCCGTAACTGCAGTTTCTGCCACACCTCCGGCTCCGGGCCCATGCAGACCAGTTTCATAGCGGTGCCTGGATCGGACGGTTCCTTCCTGAGAGTGCCGGTTGAGAAGGGGGCTGTCCTCGATGCCCTCTACGCCGCTCCCGACTTCTACATGATGGGCTCCACCAAGAACGGGAGGCTGAACCAGATAGGGCTCGCCATCATCTGCGGCGGACTGATCATGCCGGTGGGACATGGTTTCGTGCGGTTCCTGACGCGTAAGAACAGAAAAGGAAAGGAGCATCAGTCATGAGCGAGAAAAAGAGGATCTATCTGCAGCCCTGGCCGGTTCGCATCTGGCACTGGATCAACGCCTCGGGCATCATCATCCTTATCGTGTCTGGTGCCCAGATCCGCTTCCCCGAGAGCTTGAGCATCTTCCACAGCTACAAGAGCGCCATCGAGGTGCACAACATCGCGGGGATCACCGTCTCCATCTCCTTCTCGTTCTGGTTCTTCTACTACAAGATGGTGAAGAACACCTTGGATAAACTGTACATCCCTGACGAGGAGGACCTGAAACACGGTCTGGTGCGGCAACTTCTTTACTACTGCTTCTGGTACTTCTTGGGCAAACCGAGCCCGTACCATGCCACGCCGGATCACAAGTTCAACCCGATGCAGAAGTCGGCGTACCTGGCGGTCATGTTCGTGCTCATGCCGCTGGTCGGCCTCACCGGTATCCTGCTGCTCAACGTGACCCCGCTGCGCGTCCTGATCCTCATGTGGGGCGGGATCAAGTTCATCGTGGCGCTGCATTACCTCCTGGCTTGCTCGCTGCTCGCCTTCCTCTGCACCCACGTATACCTCGCGACCTTGGGCAACTACATCAAGCCGATGCTGATTGGCTGGGAAGAGGTGGAAGAGCATGAGGAGCAGGAGCAACCGGCGGAGGTCGCCATACCAGGTTACCGGCCGGTACGCCACTACCCGGAGTACGAGCAAATGCTCCTGGAGCAGCGTCACAACTAGCGGGATAGGGTTGCCGAATCGGAGAAAGGAGAAAGGCCATGTCAGGACATCTCATTGAACATATCAAGGTAAAACCGGTTCACGGAGCCGGTCCCGCTGTGGCAGACTCCACCACCCCCTCCTGGAGCCGCGAGCAGGTGGCCGGGAATGTCGCCCGGCTGCATGCCCTCTCACGTCGTGGACTCTGGGGACTCATCCTCTTCCTGGTGCTGAGCGCCGTGACGCTTTGGCTCAGCCAGGGAACCTTCTCCATTGCCGCTCAAGCGGAGCTGAAGGAGGTTTTCGGTCCCCTGCCGTCGGTCGAGGTATTGAATCTGGTCCTCGGCGTCTCCTGGCTTTGCGCCCTGGTGATGATCCTGGGGCGCAGGGGGACCGATGGAAGGCCGGGGTACAACTGGTACAACGTAGGCATGCCTGCCGCCTTCTATCCGCTCTACGTGTTCTGTGACCCGACCGGTACCTACTTCCCGGCGGTTTTCCTGGCGGGGCTGGTCTTGCTGTTGCTGGAACACGCCTTCGTTCATAGCTACACCGCGAGGGCGATCCGCGAGGAGACCGCACGTATGGAACGTCTGCCTCACTGATTCGTTTTCTGTGCTGGGAAAATGGCCCTCCATGCACAACCGGCCACTCGATGTTTCGAGTGGCCGGCTTCATTTCTGCTACCAATATTGGGTTTGACGCTTCGTATCTCAGCCGTGCAGGTGGCAGGTGTCGCAGTTACCGTTCACGGTGAAGGCCGAATTGCCGTCGTGACAGGCGCCGCAAGACTTCGCCTTCTTCATCTCGTTCATGGAGACCGGTTTGCCGCCGCGTCTGGTCGGGAAGGTGCCGCTGTGGCAATCCTGGCATTTGTACATGCCCAGGTGGTTACTGTGGCTGAATTTCACGTCCCCTATGCCGGCAACCTGGAACTTGATCTCCTGGACCGGATGGCACTTGTCGCACTGCGATACGGCAAAGGCTTCCTTGGCGTTGTGGCAGGCCCCGCAGGATTTCCCCTTCTCCATGGCTGCCATGGTGACAGGCTTGCCGGAGCCCAGCGGGAAGACCTTGGTATGGCAGGAACTGCAGCTGTAGAGTTCGACGTGCTTGCTGTGACTGAAGACGGTGGGGCCGGTCTCCTTCACCTTGAACACGACCTGCCTGGGCGAAGGATGGCAGCCGTCGCACTTGGCGACGCTGAAAGCCTTTTTGCCGTTGTGGCAGGCGCCGCACGATTTTCCCTTCTCCATCTCCGCCATGGTGACCTGCTTGTTGGTGCCCGTCTTGTAGAGGGAGTTGTGGCAGGCGCTGCACTGCATGCTTTTCAGGTGCTTGCTGTGGCTGAAGAGCACCGGGCCGGTCTCCTTCACTTTGAAGGTGATGTTCTTCACCTGGTGGCAGGCGGTGCACTTGGCGACGCTGAACGCCTTCTTCCCGTTATGGCACTTGCCGCATGATTTCCCCTTCTCCATGTCCGCCATGGTGTACTTGGCCTTGGCGGCACGGGGGTTCTCGTGGCAAACCTTGCAGCTTACGTTCGGACTCTTCTCCGTTTTTTTCTTCAGGTGTCCCTTATGGCTGAAGACCACCTTCCCCGCCCCATCGGTATGGTAGGTGATCTCCTTCAGCTCCAGGGCATATGCTGCGGAAGATCCTACGGCTAGCGCGGCCACGACGATGACTGCCGATTTGAATCCCATGGTTTCCTCCTTTTACGATGTATTGGATTGCTTCCTTATGACCTCTTCGCGACAAGACGAGTTCAGTGGTCAGGGCCGGAGGTCCCGACAGATGCCGTTGACCTCCACTGGATAAAACGACACGTGGATCTCTATAGCATTAGCCGTGCCTGATTTTTCTAGTTCGCGTAAGTTCTTGAGTTGGCTTGTTATTTGCCGGGGGAGCACCGCCGCTACGCCTTGGCGCTGTATAGAGATGCTATACAGCAAGCAGGGGGGTGATGAGGCAACTATTTGAAAATGCGCAGTATTTATCCGCAGCTGGCCTCGCCGGCCGATGGACTCGCTGTATAGAAAAGATATACGAGAGAAGAGGGAGAAATTGCGCCCTTAAGCGATGAAAAAAAGAGAGGGCCGCCAGCATGAACTGGCGGCCCCCGCGGACGGCCTTGGCTGGGAATCGCCCGGTCACATAGACCCGGTGGTCACCAGGATGATGTGCACCAGGATGATCTTCCCGATAGTGGCAAAGGGGAAGACGCAGGCGTACCCCTGGTCCGAGAGGTCGTTGCCGGTCTGCTCCTTGATGTAGCCCAGGCCAGGCGTCGAGGTGTGCATCCCCGCGACGATGCCGACCACCAGCGTCATCGGCATCTTCATGATCTTGTGCCCGATGTAGAGACCTAGAAATGCGGTGATGGAGGTGATGCAGACGCCGGTGATGAAGATGCTGCCGCCGCCACCGCGGCTCAGCGTGGTGAGCAGGCTGTAGCCGGAACGGGTGCCGATGCCGGCGAGAAAGAGCACCAGCCCCACCTGTTTCAGCGTCATGCTGGCGCTGTAGGGAAGGCTCCAGACCATCTTTCCGGTCCTGCCGAAGGTGCCGAGCAGGATCCCGACGATGAGCGGGCCTCCGGCAAAGCCCAGCTGCATGCTCCCCCCGCCGGGGAAGGGGAAGGGGATGAGGCCCATGATCAGGCCGATCACGAGGCCCAGGCTGAAGGTCATGACGTCCACCTCGCTTACCTTGCGGTAGGAGTTGCCGAAGAAGGCGGTGACCTCGTCCATGTTGGTCTTGTGCGCGAGGACCCTGACCACGTCCCCCAGTTCCAGCACCATCTCGGCGTCCGGGAGGAACTCGTTGTCGCCACGGCGCACCAGCGTGATCACCTCCCCGAAGCGCTGGTTCTGGTGCAACTCGCCTATGGTGCGCCCGATCGCCTGGGGACTGGAGACGAAGACCCTGCGGTACTCGTACTCGGTACGGTCGAGCCCCAGACGTTCCTTGCTCCTTCTCTCACCAAGCACCGCGGCGATTTTCTCGATCTCCTGCGGTGCGCCGGCGACCATCACCAGGTCCCCCGGCAGCAGAACCGTGGCGGGTCCGGCATAGAAAAATTCATCGCCTCGCTTGACCCGGCTGAAAATGAGATCGCAGTTGTTGGAGTCGTTCAGTCTCTGAACTGTGGTGTCGGCCGGCTCCACCGTTTGCACCTTGATGGTGCAGTGCACCAGCGAGTTGCGGTCCTCCGGTTTGCGCAGGACCTTGAACTCCGCCTGGTAGTCCACTTTCCAGAGTTTCTGACAGACGTTGATGGTCAGCATCAAGCCGATGACGCCGATGGGGTAGGCGACCGAGAAGCCGACCACCGGTTCGGCGAGGAGGGCCTCAAGGAGTTCCTCCGGGGCCGTCTGCCGGATCGACTCCAGGGCGCCGCCCAGGGCCGGGGAGGCGGTCATGCTGCCGCAGAAGATGCCGGCGGCGATCCCCGGCTTGATCTCGAAGTACCTCTGCAGCCAGACGCAAAGCGCCGCGGAAGCACAGAGGACCCCTCCTGCCAACGCGTTGTTCATCACGCCGTTGCGGCGGAAGGTGGTGACGAAGGAAGGGCCGGCGGAGAGTCCGACGGTGTAGACGAAGAGGGCCTGCCCCATGATGTACACGATGGCCGGCGCCTTCATGTCCGGATGGAGCATCCCGAAGGCGAGCCCGACGAAGAGGACCGCCCCTACACCGAGTGTTATGCCGTAAACCTTGATCTTGCCAAGGGGATAACCTAAAGCCGCCACCATGAGCAGAAGCATCAACGGGTTCTCAAGGAGTATCTTGACCATGATTGCCACCTCTATCGCTGTTGTGCCGGGCACGGCTGGGCGCCCGGTTCCCCGATCCCCTGGAGGTTTGGTCCTTTCCTACTCGCTTAGCTTGAACTGTCCCACCAGCTTTTGCTGCTCTTCTGCCAACTGCGAGAGGAGCAGGGCCGAGGATGCCGATTCCTGCGCGTTCTTCGCGGTGTCCTGCACCACCTCGTTGATGTTCTGGATGTTGCTGCTGATCTCGGCGGTGGTTGCGGTCTGCTCCTCCGCCGCGGTGGCGATCTGGTTGACCTGCTGGGTCACCGAGCCTATCTGCTGCAGGATCTCCTCCAGGGCGGCTCCGGATTTGGCCGCCTCCACCGTTCCCGCCTCGACCCTGCTCACCCCGGACTGCATGACGCTGATGGCCCCTTTGGTCTGCTGTTGCACCGCCTTGATCATCTCGCCGATCTCGCGGGTCGCGCTGGTCGTCCTCTGGGCCAGCGCGCGCACCTCGTCGGCGACCACGGCAAAGCCGCGCCCCTGCTCTCCCGCGCGCGCAGCCTCTATGGCGGCGTTCAAGGCGAGAAGGTTGGTCTGGTCCGCTATGTCGTTGATGGTGTTGACGATGGCGCCTATCTGCTCCGACTTCTGCCCCAGGTCCCCGACGGTGACCGCCGAGGCGCGCACCTGCTCCGCTATCTGATTCATGCCCTGGACGGTCTCCTTCACCACGTCGGCGCCTGCCACCGCTGCGTCATTGGCCTGCCTGGAGCCCTCGGCCGCCTGCGTGCAATTGAGCGCGATCTCGTTGGAGGTCGCTGCCATCTCCTCGCTGGCGGTCGCCACGGTGGTTGCCTGCCCGGCGACCCGGGCCGCGCCGGCCGCCATCTGCTCGGCGGCGCAGGAGAGTTCGGTCGAGGCCGAGGCGACCTGGGCGGTGTTGTGCGATACCCGCGAGATCACCTCGTGGAAGTGAACCACGATGTTGTTGATGCTGTTGCAGATGTCGCTGATCTCGTCCCTGGAGCCGACCTTGATCCGTCTGGTCAGGTTCCCGCCGGCGATCTCCGCCGTGACCAGCTTGGCATGGGCCAAAGGCTTGGTTATCGAGGCGATGATGCGCAGGCTGATCACCAGGGATATCAGCACCACGGCGATCGACACGGCGATCATGACGTAGGAGAGGAGGGTGGCGTTGTCCACCGCGTTGCGCACCCCGGTCAGGATCTGCTGCTGGTTCTCGCCGATGCTTTTAACCTGCTCCTCGCTTCTTTGCGCCTGTTCGCGCGAGATGCCGCGCGCCGACTCCAGCGCCTTCTGCATGGCGAGGTTGCTCCTTATCACCCCGAGCTTGGTCGCCTCGATCTTCTGGATAGAGGCCGCCGCACGCCGCACCGTCCCGGAGACGTCGGTGATTTTCTGCGCCAGATCCTTCTGCCCTGAGTCGAGCAGCACCTTTCTCGCCATGGCGATATTCGCCTCGATCCTCTTCCGGGTCTGCGCCAGCACGCCGGCGAGCTTCCCCACCTCGGCATCGGTGTTGCTCAGCATGATCTGGCGCACCGCCGCGTTCAGCTCCTTCACATCGACGCTGATGTTGCTCCCCGCTTCCATGACGCTGTTGGCCGAGTTCTGAAAGCCGAGCGAGGAGACCACCTTGTTGCGGTCCTTGACGATCTGCAGCTCCAAGGTGTCGATGGTGTTGAAGATCTTCCTGCTGTTCTCCTCCAAGGGCTTCATGATGTCACGGCACTTGTTGGCGTAATGCTCGGCGTCCGCCTTCTCCGGGTTGTTCAACAGCCCCAGTTTGAGCGCCACCAGTCCCCCTTCCTCCGCCCCGATCTGGTTCAGTATGTCGGTGGCGACCCCCTTCACCTCCTTGATGGCCGGGTTGTCCCCCGGGTCGACCTCGATGTTGCGGGTCAGCTCCACCGTGTTCTTGAGCCTCTCCCTCAAAGGGGCGATCTTGAACTTGCTCTTGACCAGTTCCAGGTCGCTCAGGATGATGTTGATGTCCTTGAGCCGGCTTTGCAGGGTGAGGAGCTTCTTGATCGAGCTGTTCACCTGGAGGTTCGCCGCCTGCGAGGAGTTGATGTTGGAGAGGGCGCTGTTTCCCATCTGGCTGATCTGCTTGCGCAGGGCGCTCACGCTCCCCTCTGCCTTTTGCAGCTCCGCGTTCACCGTGGCGATCTCGTTTTTGAAGAGGGCCATGTCCTTGAGCCTTTGGGAGGCCACCTGTACCACGGTCTTCTCAATGTCGCGTAACACCTCGGTGTCGACCCCGCTGGACGCGGCACCTCCCTTGACGATCTCGTCATTCAGGGTCTCCATCCTCTGGATCCGGGTGGTGATCGCCTCGGAGAGGCGGGCGACCTCGGCGGGCTCGGTGGTCATCTCCAGGCGCATGAAGTCTGCGGAGACCTTTTCCACCGTCTGCTGCAACTCCAGCATCTTGAGGTGCAGCGGAGTCGACTTGCCGGTCAGGATCTCTATGCTGGATTTGACCTTGGCTATGGAGAAGAGCCCGATCCCGGCCAGCACGGAAATCCCGATGATGGTCAGCGCGATGTTGCCCAAGAGCTTGCTTTTGACGGTCATTGCCACGCCCCCGAAATAAGGTTGCAGTATCAATAAAACCGGTGCCGCGCGTTAGTAACGCGGCACCGGTTTCCGGCTCGCCATCCCTGTCCCCGGCAGCCGTTACTTGAGGGAAACCAGCTTGTTGTCCTTCACGACCTGCAGGTAGACGTTGTCCTGCCCCTGGTGGTTGTCGGGCGAGAAGGTGAGCTTGATGCCACCCATGTCAGCCCCCTTCATGCTCTCGTAGGCCTGTATGAAGGCGGCCCGGGTGGGCGGGTTGCCCGCTTTTTCCAGCGCCATCACCATCGACTTGGCCGCCATGCAACCTTCCATGCTGACCGTGTTGAAGCCGACCTCCTCGGGGTTCTTCTCGACGGCTTCCTTGCACTCCTTGGTGATCGGGAGCGACAGGTCGTCCAGTTCCGGGACCACCTGGCTCATGATGACCCCTTCCGAGGCGCCGGAACCCACAGCCTTCACCAGGTTCATGCCGCCGGCAAAGGAGCCGGAGGCGAGGTAGGCGGTTACCCCTTCCTTGCGTGCCAGCTTGATGAACTCCGCGCCCGGCTTGTAGACGGCGCCGACGATGATGGCGTCAGGTTTTCCGGCCATGATGCCGGCGAGCCCGGCCGTGACCGCAACGGTGTTCCTCTCGAAGGAGCCTTTGGATACCAGGCTCAAGCCATGGCGCTTGACCGCCTTTTCGGTGGAGGCAAGGATGTCGGTCCCCAGGCCGTCGTTCTGGTAGAACACGGCGAAACGCTTCGCCCCCTGCCCGACCAGCTGGTCCACCATCCGGTCCACTTCCTGCTGATAGCTCGCCCTGATGTGGAACACCTCCCTGACCACCGGGGAGCGCAGTTCGGTGGCGCCGGTCCTCGGGTTGATGTACGGGAGCTTGTACTCCTTCACCACAGGGAGGCTCGCGACGCAATTGGAGGTGCCGACAGAACCGACCACCGCGAATACCTTCTGCTCGTCGGCCAGCTTCAGCAGACAGTCGATGGTCTTGTCCGTCACCATCTGGTCGTCCAGCGCGACCAGCTCCACCTTCCTCCCGTTTACCCCCCCCTTGGCGTTGACGGCCTTGAAGTACGCCT
>Ga0209317_1002803_pt1 | contig 12013 bp, 9 predicted proteins | sample RifGroB2_FD_183994 | JGI IMG/M metagenome (GOLD analysis project Ga0209317, IMG submission 183994) | Soil microbial communities from Rifle, Colorado, USA - Groundwater B2 (SPAdes) (version 2) | ecosystem: Environmental > Terrestrial > Soil > Unclassified | place: Rifle, Colorado | collected...
GAACGCAATCGCGCGTAGCTCAAAAACGTTTCGCAGTTCTTGTGAATTCACAACGTAGCTTCCCATCATGGTTACTCCGTTAATTGGAGGAGGCAGATGGGTCATGCAGAGAACCCTGCTTTTGCTTCTATCCGTCATGATTGCTGCTCTCCAAGGTTGCTGCCTTGCTTCGACATCTGTCGGAACGGGAGAATGCCCATTGCGACGCTGCAATAATTCCTCTGGCAGCATTGTCAAAAGTGAACTCGGCAACGGAGTTTATAGCGTTTGCACCCATTTCTTCCCGCAGGGAGCTGTCTCCCAGAAGCTCCTTGATTTTGCCGGCCCAAAGGTCGACGTCCGCCTCAAGAACGTGGCCGTTCCAGCCGTCGATGATCAGATCGTGAGCCGCCCCTGCATACGGAGTCGTTATCACCGGCGTACCGCTGGCAAGCGCCTCGTTTGCGATTATTCCCCAGGGATCGTTGCTGGTGGTAAACAGAAAAAGTTTGGCCCGGCTATAGTGGGAAGGGAGTTCGCTTTGGGGAAGAAACCCGGCGTAATCGACCTCTATGCCGGCGTCGGCAAGCCTTGCCAACATGCTCTCCCGGAGCGCCCCGTCACCGATGACCAGGGCGCGCAGGCTCCCCCGCATCTCTTTTACCTTGCAGACCACATCGGCAAAGAAACCGGGCATCTTGCGGGCAATGATCTGTCCTGAGAACATCACGTCGTAGCATCGGGTTGACAAATCTGCCAGCAGAGAAAACCGTTCGTTATCAATGCACAGATGGCTCTGAAAAAGGTCGGCATCCGCCCTGCCATAATTGCGATAGAGCTCCAAGCTTTTCTTGCTGGCACCGATAAATGCCCGGGAGGTCCGAAACACCAGATGACGCACAATCCTGTGCATAGGGCCGAGATCGCGTTCCGAGACCATCCAGCCGTCGGTCATCGGTATATGACAGACGCCCGGGAGAAGTGCATAGCACCAGGCATAGAGAAACGTCGGATTGAATCCGGTCGTTATGACCACGTCAGGCTGGAACCGTCTGAGATGGGCTATTACATCGAAGTTATTGTGGATGTAACTTGCATTGGAGGTCCTGAAACTTTCCTTGAGGTAGATATGGTTGAAAAGAAAGGGTTCAAGATCCCATTTACGGTTCGGCTCGATCCGTGCGCAAAACAGCACGAGAAAATCATCGCCCAAGACCTGCGCCACCTTGTTTAATACAGGTACGCGGTACGGTGCGGGTATATTGGTGACCAGTATAATCTTCATGCCTTGATCGCCGTCTCCTCATTTCGCGGGGAAGGTGTTTTAGTGCGCCGCGAGTTTAGCAGGCTTGCGGCATGCCCTATGAAATCGAACACCTTTGCCTTCAGAGCCACAATCAAATGGAGGGGAAGGTAGATAAGGAAAAGTGCCGGCAACCATCCTTGCGGAATCAGCAGGCCGATGCAGGCATATGCCAGTGCGGGACAGAGGAGGAGAAGGAGTTTACCGGAACGGATCAAAACCATTCCCCTGAACCGCCGCCTGAACACGAGGTAATTGGAGATACTGAACGCCGCAAATCCGAAAAAAATGGCGCCGGAAATGGTGAGTTTCCCCAGAGCGCCCAGAAACACGAATGCCGCGGCGCTTATTGCCATGGAGAACAGTTGAACGAAGGCAGAGTACCAGGAAGCACCGGAGCCCTCGATCGCCTTGTAAAGTGGCTCCGTTGCATAATAGATCGCAAACGCCGCAAATATCAGGAAGACTTCGATAGCCGTTTGACCCGCTTCATGCCCCAGCCAAAACGCGATCAATTTCGGAGAAAACGACCCGAGGAACAGGACAGCGGGGATGAGGGCCGTGCAGGTAAATCCGAGTATCGGTCTCAGTACCTTGGCAAGCTCCTCCCTTTTATTGCAGAGCAGCGCCGATGCCGCAAAGGTGCCCAGAAGCGGAGATACTATAATGGAGACAAGCTGGGTACAAAGCCGATACGCCACCTCGAAAGAGGCAAGACTTTCCAGGTCCCCGGTGCGGGATATCAGTATCTTGAATATCGGCTCCCGCAACGCAATTACCAGGGTCGCCACCTGGATCCCGGCCCCGAAACGGAACAGGTTAAGGGCTGCCGTCCTGTCAAAGGAACCCGGGAGAATGCGGGCAAACGGGAACCGTGCCCGAACCCGGAGCACAAAAAGAACGAGTATCATGACGTTGGCAGCGACACTGACCGCACCAAGGGTGTAGACATCCGGTCTCAGCGCAAGAGCGACCATGGAGCCTACCGAATTCACGACCACCCAGCAAAGAGACACGGACTGTGAATAGAAATGTTCCTGAAATCCTTCGATAACCGACTGAAAAGGGGAGGCGATAAATCTCAGGGCGAAGCTCCCTGCTGAAACCAGGATGACGAAAGTTGCCTCATTGTGGTATTGAGGCGGGACGCGCAGCAGTCGCGACACGATTTCGCCGGAAAAAAGCACGATAAAAGTCATGAATACCACGGAGAGCAGGCTGTACATCCAAAATGCCGCGCTGAAATATCTCCCTATCTCTTCCTTTCGGTCGAGGTTCATGGCCACATATCGGATCAAACTGTTTTTGAACCCGAAATCGGTGAGATTCACCAGGCTGATCATGATTGTGCTAAACGACCAGATCCCGAACATGACCGTGCCCAGCCGGGACAGCGCATACGGGGTAAGCACGAAGTACAACGGGATCGCGACCCCAACCCGCAGCATTCCGGCGAAAGAGCCTTTCATCAACTTGTCCTTCAAAACGGCACTGTCCATCGCCTCACCCGACCCATGCGGCTTGCGACATTTTGTAAGACGCGGCGATTTTCTGAGCATTTCTGAAATATGCTTCCGCGTAGCGTTTCGGGTGGAATTTAACCGCCCTTAAGCGAGCCGCCTCACCCATGAGTCCCTTTAACGTCGAATTCTTGGCGAGCAGACAAAGTACCTCAGCCAATGAGTTGCTATCGCCGCCACGGTAGAGCATTCCCGAAACCCCGTCTTCAATGAGCTCCGGATGAGCGCCCTTATCGGAAAGGACAACAGGAATACCCGAAAGCATCGCTTCTACAACGGCTATGCCGAACCCTTCGTCGAGCGTCGGGTTCACATAGACATCGATGGCATCGAGGTAATCGCCGATTTTGTCGGTATACCCCGTAAATACGACGCTTGAGGTCAGTTGATGGCGGGCGGCTAGCGACTCCAGGTCGGCCCTGATTCTTCCGTCGCCGATCAATACCAGCCGGGAGTTGGGATGGTCGAGCTTCACACGCGCAAACGCCCGGATAAGAGTTGCCTGATCCCGCTGCGGGATCATACCTCCTACATGACCGATCACCAGTTCATCAGCCGAAAATCCCAATGCCTTTCGGATGTCGTGGTGCGTTGTCGCGCACTCACGCTTCTCGACCGGATTGTGGATAGCGACGAGTCTCTCACTGGGGAGTGCGTACGCCTGCCGAACTGAATTGAGGGTGTAATTCGAGTTGCAGGTAATGCTCTGGACTCGCGGCAGCATCAATTTCGAGACGATGCGACCCAATCCCCGCTGATAATTAGCGCTGCAATGCTCGTTGTGGATCACCGGAAGACCCGCGGCCCTTGCAGCTAGATATCCAGTAACAAGCGGACGGGTAAAATGGGTACAGATAGCGTCCACCTCGTAGGCATGCGCCAGACGGATGGCACCACGGATGATCGCTACCGGCGAGGCGCTGTCAAGACACTCTACCACCGCGCCGTACCGCTCGAATTCAGCCTTCAGGGGGGACGGCAGATAACAGAGGAAAATCTGACGGCATTGCGCTGCATCGAGGTGCCGGCTAAGGTAAAGCAGCTTGCGCGGAGTACCGCCGAAATCGGCAAGGCTTTCGATTATGTGGAGCAGAGTCAGCATACGGTTGCCTTCCCCGATTCCAGCATGCTTCGTTGTTTCTCTATCAAGCCAAGAGCAATTCCGAACGGCAACAAGGAGTAACTGTAGGTAAAAGGAGCGTGTACCGGCAGAACAGCAATGGATACTACTAAAATAGTGGCCATGGTCATGCATCTGGCATAAAACACTTTGTTGTCATAGCTTTGCGCCATTCTCAGCAGGGACATTATCATAGATGCGACCACCAAAAGCAGGATCCCAAAACCGATGTACCCGAACTTGATGGGGACATCTATTGTTCCTTTATCAATAAATCCGAGATTGTGCCCGCCGACTTTGTAAAGCAATTTTCTTCCGAGCGCTGATTCCTTGTCGATGAACCCGTAGCCGAACGCAGCATTCTCCATCAACAACTTCCTTTTGGATTCGGTAACACGCTCTCTGCCAAGCAAGGACCCGCCGGAGTGAGTTGCGACCTCCAGGATCGGGGACACTAAATACTTGTCCGCAACTCTATCCAACGTCTCCAGCCCGCTGCCGAAGGTAAACGAGAAAAGGATAAGAGATACGCACAACACCATCAGCGATGCGGTTGCACGCTGTACCGTCTTGAACACCCCCTGACCGGTTAGGATAAGGAGCAAAGGCACGACGACCAGCGAGGCGATAAAATAGGAGCGGAAAAAGGTCAGCAAAAGCCCTATGAAGCATATAAACATGCGAAGATAGCGCTTTTCGATGTTTTGAGAGGTCTCGTAGAAGTAATAAAACAACGCTATAAGTATTAAGGGCCAAAAGGGAAGATATATCTTAGTCAGGAATTTATCTTCCCTTCTCATCAGATAAGACATGATTTCTTGCAGTCCCGGCCCGGTTAATTGCCCCGCCACTTCGACTATGGAATAGTAGACCCCGAAACCAACCAGATACTTCCACGCTAGGTCGATTTCACTCTCTGTTTTTACGAAAAGCAAAACAGCCACAAAGGAAAAAATTGTAAAAAATTCTTTTGACGCTTTAAGGGAGTAAAACAATGAAGAATGACCCATTTGCCATGGATAAACAACGCCATAGCACCACAAGGTGAAAAACACGAAGATGGGCACCTTCAGCTTGGCATCGAGCAATAAATTGAATTTAAAGATAGAGACCGTTATTGCTGTCAAAATGATGAGACCAAGGAGGGCATGGATGTCGAAAACGCCCTTAATTGCTATTTTCATGGGATCGACAAACCCGAGAAACTCGGATGCCGGCAACAGCATCAGCAGCACGAGATTCCCCCGCGAAAAAGTGGTGCAGGCAAAACCAAGCATAACGATCAATAACAGAAATAACACTACCATAGGCCGGTCTGAACCCCTTCGGTGTGCCGCCATGCAGGCAGCGCTTTATTTAGGAATGTCCCTCGTGCCAGGGTCTCGACCTGGTCATCGCTCAACTGGCCGTACAGGTAAAAGGCCACGCCGCTTCCCATCCATTTCAGTCTGGCATATGCTGCATAGTTATCGACAAGCTTGCCGGGACGACCTACTACCGTCGTATCGCGCTTGTCATAGTTTCCAAACAATACGATAAGCTTGTTCGGATCCAGCAGACCCCGGCGGACCTGGTCAATTGTTTCAAAATCAACACGCTCGCTGTAATCCATAGCGAAAATCACATCTATCCAACCGTTATTGGCCCACAAAAGCTCATCTTTGCCCTGCAACGGCCTGATCGCGTCCTTTGGTTGCGGATGACCGTCAACACTGACGATCAGTCCCGGCTTTAGTGCCTTGGACGCCTGGGAAAAGCCGAAAACGATGTCCGACACCGCCTTATCCTGCCAGCTTTGCAGTCGGTCGCGCGCCGGGCCGCTCACTTCTCTGAGCGCATAGTCCGGCCAGAATTCGCACCCGGTCTCTTTTTCATAGTCCGCGCGACACGATGCAGAGGTACAGACTCCCATGGCTCTGATGTAGTCGAGGTTGACGCCATCCACATCATAGCGCCGGACGACGTCGAGCATGAGAGCCTTCACGAAATTCCTGAATTCGCCGTTGTGGACATCAAAGGCAGCCTCGGGGGTCCCGCTGCTGTAATAGTCCGGGTACCCGTCCGTGCTCCGTTTGACGACGGTGAACCACGGATGGACCTCGATTCCGAGCGCATGCGCCTTTTCGATCAGGTATGCCAGGGGGTCGTCACCCGCATCGATCCTGCGTTTGATGCGTGAATCCGGCCCGCCGACCAGAGAAGGGAAATAGGCGCTTTTGCCATGCCAAACGCACGGGAGGTAAACGTTGAACCCGGCGCGCTTTATTCGCGACAAGATGGTGTCGGTTGCCTGACGTGACGTCGCCCAAAGAACATCCTCGTCGAAAATCGCCCTGGTTTCTATCAAAGTCCCGGCATCATTTTTCCTGTTGTGCACGGGAAGCTTCATCCCCTCATGTAACCATTTCCATTTCTTTTGTTCTGCAGCGGCAGAGTGTTTGCGATCGCTCTGGAAGCGAGTCCAGATCTCGTCACCGGAAAGCGGTCCGGCAGCAACGGTTAGACCGGAGACTAGCGCCTCAATGCCTCTCCCTTTTTTCTCGGCAGTACCTCGGTCGCTACCGATTATCAGTGGTCCGGCTGCACGATAGTTTGATAAAAACGGCTTGTCCGTTTGGGCAACCTTCTCGCCGTCTATGTATATACGGCAGCTTCCTTTGTCGCCATTTTGCCAGGTTACGGCGATGTGGGTCCAAAATCCAGGCACGAGCCGGTACGGTACCGATGAATGGAGGTAATCCCGGTTGTTGAGAATGAAATATAGGCGACCTGCTCCGGCAGGCTCCCACCAGCCTTGAGACAGGGCCAGATACCCTTTCCGTCCGTCATCCCAGGGCAATGAGAGAATTGTCCGCGAGCTTTGGTCCGTTTCGGTCCAGAGCGGCTTGATCCAAAAGGATATGCTGCCGCCCCGCGTTGCAAGCTTCGTTGCCGGCTCATATTCCGCCCAATTCTTTCCGGTGATCTTGATCGCCCTGCCGTCATCGACATTTTCAACCGTTGCCCCATGCAAAGAGAATTTCCCCGCACCGTTGGCAAGGCCGTATTCCATGGCACGGCTAACTGGTGCAACCTGCTCTGTACCTGACGCGGCGCTTATTTTTCGATCCGCGCCGGTAGCGCCACTGGCAAGAGCTATCGTAAGAATCAGGCAGGCGAACGTTCGTTTTACCGAAAACATTTCCAACTATATCCTTCGCAAAATGGCCGGCATAAACAACCCGTTACCGTGATGCATTCGTTTCAGTAAGCAAGACAGACTACGCCCCGTAACAGAGCGCGTTCTTCTTGGTGAGCACGTTGCGCGTATCGACAACCGGAATGCCGAAGGCGAGCAGGTCAAGCGCACGATATTCATCATGCGCCGTAGCCAACAGCAGCAGGTCGTAATCGCCGCTGACCGGCACCGAACGCCGCCCTGCGTATTTTGCATGCTCACGCGTCTGGCGGATCACCGGAAGATATGGATCATTGAAGCTGACAGCGCCCCCAAGTTCCTCCAGCTTTTCCATCAGCCGATAGGTGGGAGACTCGCGATCGTCGTCCACGTTGGCCTTGTACGCCAGGCCGAGGATCAGGATGCGGGCGCCGTTAACCGGCTTGCCGGCCTCGTTCAGTGCCAGCACCACCTTGCCCACGACGTAATCGGGCATGGACGAATTGATTTGGCCGGCCAGTTCGATGAAACGGGTGTGGCAATCGAATTCCCTGGCCTTCCAGGTCAGATAGAAGGGATCGATGGGTATGCAGTGGCCGCCCAGTCCCGGCCCGGGATAGAAGGCCTGGAAACCGAACGGCTTGGTCTTGGCCGCCTCGATGACCTCCCAGATATCGATGTCCATCCGATCGAAAAGCACTTTCAACTCGTTCACTAGGGCGATATTGACCGATCGGTAGATGTTCTCCAGCAACTTGGACGCTTCGGCAACCCGCGTTGACGAGACCGGCACGGTCCGTTCGATGATGGTGTCGTACAGAGCCGTCGCCGCCTGCAGACAGGCCGGGGTGTACCCCCCCACCACCTTGGGGACCGTGCTCAGCGAAAAGTCCTTGTTGTTGGGGTCCTCACGTTCGGGCGAAAAAGCGAGATAAAAGTCCTCCCCCGCCTTGAGCCCTGACAGCTCCAGGATATGCCGCATGTCTACGTCCGTGGTCCCCGGATAGGTAGTCGACTCCAGGATCACCAGTTGTCCTTGGCGCAGTTGCTCCTTGATGGCGCGCGTGGTGTTGAAGACATACGACATGTCCGGCTCGCGGTTTTTGTTCAACGGAGTCGGTACACAGACGACGATGCAGTCCATGGTACTCAGCAGGTGGAATTCGGTCGTGGGGGTGAAGCGTCCCAGCGCCTCCTTCCCTGCCGCCTGGAGGTCGATGTGGCGGATGTAGCTCCTTCCCTCGCGCAGCATGGCGACCTTTGCCTCGTCTATGTCGAATCCGGTGACGCGGAAACCCGCCTTGCAGAACGCGCTGACGAGCGGCAAACCGACGTATCCCAGGCCAATGACCCCGACAGTAGCCTCACGGGCGGCGATTGAATCTTTCAGCGACATCATCATTTTCTCCTGTTCAACTTCGAAATCACACCATCTGCCCATGGTGTCCTATCTTTATGCGGAGGCGGTCCCGCCGATGATCCCGGCGATCCTCCGGGCCGCCCTGCCGTCCCCGTACGGGTTGTGGGCCGTGCTCATCTGCCGGTAGAGGTCCCGGTCATCGAGCAGCAGCTGCGCGGCCCGGAAAATCGCCCCCCTGTCGGTGCCGACCAGCTTTACCGTTCCGGCCGCGACCGCCTCGGGGCGCTCGGTGGTCTCGCGCATGACCAGCACCGGTTTGCCGAGGGAGGGGGCCTCTTCCTGCACCCCGCCGGAATCGGTGATGATCAGGTGCGAGCGGTTCATCAGGTAGACAAAAGGGAGATAGTCGACCGGCTCGATCAGGTGCACGTTCTGCAACCCGCTGCCACCCATGATGCGCCGCACCGGCTCCTGCACATTGGGGTTGAGATGGACCGGGTAGAGAATCTCCGTGTCGGGGTTAGCCGTGGCGATATCGACCAGGGCCCGGCAGATGTTCTCGAACCCCGCCCCGAAGTTCTCCCGGCGATGGCCGGTCACCAGGATCAGCCTCCTGGCCGGGTCAAGAAAGTCGAATTGCCGGTCCAGTTGCATCCTCAGCCCGAGCTGACTTTCGAGCCGGTCGACAACGGAGAGGAGCGCGTCGATGACCGTGTTCCCGGTCTCGAAGATGGCGTGGTCGGGAATTCCCGCCTTCAGCAGGTTCTGCAGCGCCGTGGCAGTCGGCGCGAAATGGAGGTCGGTCAGCACTCCCGTGAGGGATCGGTTCATCTCCTCGGGAAAGGGGGCGAATTTGTCATGGGTGCGCAGACCCGCCTCCACGTGCCCGACCGGCACCTTGCAGTAGTAGGCGGCCAGCGCGGCTGCCATGGTGGTGGTCGTGTCGCCGTGAACCAGCACCAGGTCCGGCTTTTCCTTTTGCAGCACCTGCCTTACCCCCAGCATCACGTTGCAGGTGATGTCGAACAGGTCCTGGCCCGCCTTCATGATGTTCAGGTCGTAGTCGGGCGCTATCTCGAACAGCTCCAGAACCTGGTCCAGCATCTGCCGGTGCTGTGCGGTCACGCATACCAGGCAGTTGAAAAGTTCACTCTGTCCCTGAAGCTCCTTGACCACGGGGGCCATCTTGATCGCCTCGGGGCGCGTGCCGAATACGGCGATGATTTTTTTGGGCGCTGCAGTTCTCACCATTGTTGGCCTTTGATCGCGTTTTATTTTGCTTCTTAGACTGACCGAAACGGTGCGTAGATAAGAAACCAGGCGATCTTTACATATTCGCTGACCATGGTCTTCCTTCTCCCCTTGTCGAGCCAGTCGGAGGAGGTAAAAGGCGCCTCTTCACGGGCCGGACTGCAGATGGTCGTGTATGCATCATCCCGGAACACCCGCCCCGCCATCATCTTTATCCTTCTCATGTGGTACGGGGAACTGACCAGCAATGCGCTGCGCAGACCGAGATCATCCATGACCCGCTTCGCCTCGCAGGTTTCGACATCGGTATTCTCGTAATAATCCCGGTAATCGGCTGCCTTGCGTAGCAGCAGGAGATTGCCGCGGGTCCGGAAGTCCCGGGAAATCCGCTTCAGCGTCCCATCGTTTTGCACCTGATGCACCTCACCGTGGGTCGGGATGATCAGGTAGCGAGCCTGACCTTCGCGGATAAGCTGTCGGGCCTCGTTCAGCCTGGATTCGCGCTCCGGCCCAACATAAAGAACAACCGCATCCGCTTTACGCGCCGTGTCGGAATAGGCAAGAAAGCCGGGGGCAAGCAGCATGAAAAGGGTCACAAACATCAGAGCCGAAGCGAGAGAGCAAAGAATCTTCTTCAAAATAGGCTCAGCCTTTAAAGGTTTGTTCGGAAAGAGCGCAGGCGGTTCCTTGCAGCGGCGCTGGTTCGATTTGAATGGAAGGTAACATCCCAGCATTTTAATGCCGTTCCATTTATGTAACGATTGTATTTCGGAGCATATTTATCTGAGTCAGCTGTGGCAGCTTTCAGGGTGCTGAGCTGGATATCTCTCTGGCGCGTCAGAGAGACAGTTTGGGATGGGGGCAAAGTCGAGGGGGCTTTACTTGGATGTCATAGGTTGGGATACACGAAGAATTGACCTCCTTTTAAAGAGAGCAAAACGGCGCTGTAACATGGCCCTGTCATAATGGAACATCAAACGTACCGCAACTGCCGCCAGGGTCGCGGCAGACAAAACAGGAGCGAACTTGTTATGAACCGTGAAAATTTCGGGCCATTCCCGACACAGTGCACCAGCGTATGCATCGTAAAGCAGTCCGTGGTATCCGAGGAGAATCTGGGGGAGATCTTGGGGGTGACCGCTTTCGAGCAGCATCCGCTGATCAACCTCGGGGATGTCATCAGCGTATTCTACTTTCACAGCGGGTCTCTGAGGAACTCGGGGAGCGTCACCATCTGGCACAACCGGGACCAGGCCGCAATCAAGACCGGATCGGCGGCCCTTTCCGGCGAGTGGCTCGATGCGCTGAAGCTGATCGTTTCGGAGGAACAGGAAGTCGGCTGGACCATGAAGGGGGAGCTGGTTACCGGCAGGATCGCCATGGACATCAACGGCACCCAGGGGCTCTACAGTTGCGGCGAGTTTTTTCCGAACCACCTGGAGAGGCTGGCCGTCGGTTTTTAACGGCCTTTAACTGCCAGGCAATGGGACGCAGATTTACCTGATCGAATCTGATCAACCGACGTCAAACCAAAAGAGGCTCTGTTTGATCCCCCCAGCGGGGGGAGGGGACGCTTTTCAACTCACTCAGAATCTTTGGTTCAGGTCAGTGCCACTGAAGGGCTCCTCGCCCGCCGGGAGAGTGTAGGGGCGAATGATTATTCGCCCCTACGGAGGTGCCGACGGCGATGAACCGGCAGTAATCGGTAAAGTTACTTTTTGATACAGGGTCGCCAACGGCGGCGCGGAACGCTCTGTGGTTCATGCCCTTGATTTCACGGTCCCAAAAGCTTCCTGATCTCTTCCTTGCTTCTGGCGCCGGCCAGCACCTTGCCGCTGGCAAAGGAGAGGGTCGGCGTCACGCCGATGCCGAGCTTGCGGCCGATTTTCTTCAGCTCGGCCCCCATCCCGACGGCACACGCCCCCCTCGGCACTTCCTTTTTCTCATAGCTGTTCTCCAGCATGGCGAGCGCCGCTTTCTGGTCCTTCTTCGAGGTGCAAACGATGGACTCGGTCTTCCAGAGCGCATCGGGATGGATGTCCAGCGGGATCAAGATGATGTAGACCTTCAATTCCGGCTCCTCCCGGATCAGTTCCAGGACCGTCTTGTGCAGCGTGGTGCAGAAGGGGCACTCGGGATCGCTGAACAGGTACAGCACCTTGCTTCCCTTGGGATTGCCGGCGATCAGGGCGTGCTCCAGCGGGATGTCGGCGGGGTCGATGGTTGCCGCGTCCTCCACGCTGTCACGGGTCAGGTCCCGCCTGTTCCTGATGTCGATCAACTGCCCGGCCAGCAGGTAGTTCTTGGAGAAGTCGAGGTAGGC
>Ga0209317_1002805_pt1 | contig 12006 bp, 9 predicted proteins | sample RifGroB2_FD_183994 | JGI IMG/M metagenome (GOLD analysis project Ga0209317, IMG submission 183994) | Soil microbial communities from Rifle, Colorado, USA - Groundwater B2 (SPAdes) (version 2) | ecosystem: Environmental > Terrestrial > Soil > Unclassified | place: Rifle, Colorado | collected...
GGAAACCAATGTTGTTATTTCCGGGGATAAAATTCCCCCGTGGAGTAAAGAGATAATGATTCAAATAGTTCCTCTTCAATACGAAAACCCAAAGAATTTGAGCGCTACGATAAAACCATTTATGACCGGGATTGGAAATATAGTTACTCACGCCGACTCTCCGTATATCATACTCATCGAAACTGCCTCAAATATGGAAAAACTGCTTACCTTGGTAAAAACCTTCGACGTTCCGTTCTTTGCCGGTAAAGCCGTAAAATTTTACGATTTTAAATACGTCGATGCGCGAAATATGGCAAAAGATCTTGCCGCCATTGCACAATCGATGGGCGGAAAGGCAGGCGGTGAGGGTGAATTCAACTTCGTGCCATTTTCTGACACTAACAAGATGTTAATCGTCACCAGAGTACCAGAACTCTTACCGAAAATCGATCTTTGGATAAAAAATGTGGATGTTCCTCCATCAGAGTTGGAAGAAGAGCTAAAAATATATGTATATAAAGTGCAACATCAAAAAGCCGAAACGATTGTGCCTGTTCTAACACAGATTTACAATGAAAAAATGGCTGCGCAGCCTAAACCGTTGGGGAAGAAACAGCTTGAGACAATGAAGATCGTTGCCGATGCAAAAACAAATACCATTGTCGTTAAGGCATTGCCGAGTGATTATAAAGGTATTAAAGCGATCATTGAGGCTATAGACGCAACTCCTCAACAAGTATTTATCGAAGTGCTGATTTTAGAAGTTGATCTTAAGAGTAATTTGGATTACGGCACAGAGTGGTCATTAAAAATGGGAAGCACAAAACTATTCGGATTGGGAGATCTCCAAAGGACAGCCGATACACCGGCTATAAAGTTTGAGAAAGGAAATTTTGAAATCCTGATGGATATCCTTGCGACAAATTCTAATACCAAGATATTATCTGCACCGCATATCCTTGTAAGAGACGAACAGCCTGCAAACATACAGGTTGGCAGCGAAGTGCCTATTCTTACAAGCTCTAGTGCGACTCAAGGTACGGATGTTGTCTTTGAGCAGGTACAGTATCGTGATACCGGTATCATCCTGACCGTAACTCCTCATATTGGAGAAAATGATTTTGTAACTTTAGAAATAAAACAAGAGGTGAGTAATGCAGAAACAACAACTACAGGAGTTAGTACTTCACCGACCTTTAGTACCCGCAAAGCGGGAACGTCTCTTGTGATAAAGAGTGGACATACCGTAAGTCTGGGTGGAATAATTGAACAAAAAAACGAAAAAACTATCAGCAAAATACCCCTGCTGGGGGATATACCTTTTCTGGGGAATCTGTTTAAGTCCACATCCATTGCCAATAAAAGAACAGAGTTGATCATGCTAATAACTCCCTATGTTGCAAACGATGCTGAAGAGGCAGATTCTTTGACCAACGCATTTCAAAAGAAGCTAAAAGAAATTGAACCGTTAATAACCCAAAGGACGAATGAAGTTGAGAAATATTGAAGCTGAGTATGAAAACGGCTTTACCATTTTAGAAGTTATGGTTGCGCTGGCAATCGTTGGAATTTCCATTGGTATTTTCTTTGGTTTGATCGGGAATTCTTCTAAATTAAGAGGTAAAATTGATGAGCACACAAAATTGTTGCTTCTTGCAAGAACCAAAACAGAAGAGGCTTTTCTGGGCATTCTGGGTAAAAAATATGAGAAATTGAATGAGGAAAAGACCTTTGAAGGCGTTACAAAAGACGGTGTTCAATGGAAAGTATCGCAGGTAGATAAATATAAAGAAGCCAGGAAAAAAATCACTATGGAAGCATCAAATGAAGATGAAAGCGATGTAGAACTTCCACCCAAAGGGACTACGGCACTGAGCATACACGTTGAAGGAATAAATATCAACACCGTTTTTTTTGCTGAAGAATCAGAAGCAGATGAAAACGATAGTGAAGAATCGGTTGAGGAGGATGACGCTGGAAAATCTGAGAAGGAAAATGATGATTAAACGCAAAAAAGGCTTTACCTTATTTGAATTACTCATAGCCATGTTCATTGGTACAATCTTGATTATGTCAGGCGCTTACGCAATAAGAACAGGCTTGTTCTCGATGGAAAGAGAAGAGGCATGGTTTAATGATACAACAAAAGAAAAAGCTGCCTTTGATTTTTTCTGGCAACAGGTCTCTTCATTACGTGTTCAAAAGATTCCAAGAAAGGATGACCTCCTTGCCGAAGAAAACAAAACGGCCAAAAAAAAGAAAACCAATTATTTTACAGGTGAAAAAGATTATCTTTCCTTTGTATCCCCCCTTTCTTTTAAAAAACATTATGGACAAGGATTGATAATAACTAATTATAAAGTACAATTAAACGATAATGGCTTATGGGATCTAGTTTACATGGAAACCAGGGTTACTCCCACAATCCTGGTTAAATTATCCGAAGAATCTGAAACCACACTGAATACGGATAAGGATTACACGATATTCCTTAAGGATTGTGATGTGATTTCATTCGCGTATCTTGACACAGTGGAAGAGGAAACCGATAATGAGGAAGAAGTCCATGTAGCCACTCTGGATGCCGATGTTATTGAAGGTACGGATTTAAAATGGAAAGAAAAAATAACCGAGAGAATCCCGCGGGCGATAAAGTTGTCGGTCACAAAAAATGGAAAGGCACAAGAGCTTATATCACCAATCATGGCTATGTACTCATTTTTAGCCTCTGGGCAATAGTAATCTTTGGATTTATTGCAGTAAGTTTTACCCGGAACACCGGAATTGCTATAAAAACAGAAATTACTTCTACGGAACGTGTAAAAAACGTTTATGCAGCACGAGGTGCCTGTATTTATGCAACACAGATGTTATTATTGCCGAAAAAACAGGAAAAGGAAACCAAAGGTGGTAAAATCAAAAAATTGAAAAAGAACAGAGATAAAGATGCAAGTAAAAAAGACAGAAGCATCGATCCCTGGATGCCAAGCAGTGACCCATACTCGGTAGAGATAAGCGATAGAAATTGTGATGTATTCATCAGCGATGAGGGTGGAAAGATTGATGTAAATAAAATAACAGAAGAGACGCGGGATAATTTTATTAAATTTCTTATTGCCTATAAGCTGGAGGAACATACTGCAGAGATCATAACGGATTCTATCCTGGATTGGCTCGACGAAGACGATTTACATCATGTCAATGGTGCAGAGAAAGACTATTATGCCACATTCCCGGAACCGTATGAGCCAAAGAATGGGCCGTTCGAATCTCTTGAGGAACTGACCTTAGTTAAAGGAATTACCCCGCAAATATTTGAATTGCTGCGGGATCACCTGACGATTTACGGATCGGGCAAAATCAACGTCAACTTTGCATCGAAGGAAGTTCTTCTTTATGTGCCTGCAATTACCGAGGAGATAGCCAAGGCAATGATTAAATATAGAGGGAAGAGAGGGAAAATTGCAAAAATCGGGGATTTAAAAGAAATCTTTAGATACTTTGGCATTATCGGTGCTGATTTTCTAAAGATTATGGAATATTTAACCGTATATGATTCAAATTATATGACAATCAATTCAATTTCTTCGGCAGAAAAAATAAATAATTCCTATAAAATAGTTGTTTTCAAGAGTGCGGATCATTGTAGAATTATTGCGGCATATCCTGAATAGCATTTAACACCTTGCAAGTATGAATAAAATACCGTTCGTCAATTTATTTTCCCAGAGTTCAACGGGCTTGTCCATCAATGGAAATGACCTCATTATAACAGTCGTCAGCAAAAAACTGGTTAAATATTCACACGAAACGCTCAAGGTAGAAGATTTTATGCTTAAGGATACCCAGCAATTAAAACATGCGCTAATCCAGAAAAGGAATTTTGTGGGAGAGACTATTCTTTCATTGCCGCGGGAACTTGCTATTATCAGAGAAACAACCTGTCCGTATTCGAACCAGAAAGAATTAAAAGAAGCGCTCAGATATCAATTGGATAGTTTCATTCCTTTCAGCAGTGAAGACGTTTATTTTGATATTCATTCGTTATCGCAAAATAGACACGAGACAAAAGTTCTGATTGTTGCTATAAAGAAAACGGAATTGGATACTATTCTATCAAAATTGAAAGTCCTTGAAATTATTCCTTCCCGGGTTATTATTTCACCTTTCGCCTTTCTGCCTATCCTTGAGGAACGAAAAGGTTCGGTCGCAGTGGTTAGTAAAAACATAAAATATTACAGTTACAATGTATTTGAAAATAACCTTTTGGTTTTATCTTCGGTTGCAAAAACTGAGGCTGAATTAGCTAATCAGGTCAAATCAAGGCGCTCAGATGAAATACTGTTAGCGCATGTTACTAATGGATTTTTACCGGATGAATACAAAACCAATTATAAATTGTTAGAAGAAAATTCCGAATCGTATGGGACGGCGCTTTACGGTTTAGCAGAATACCCATGCTATTTAAGCCTTGTTAAATCACATAGAAAGCGGCTAAATCCCCAAATTGTATTAATATGTTTCCTTATAGGATTTTTGATATTTTTTTCGTTCCTTATTCCATACATTCAAAAGATAAATAATCTGGCAATACTAAAAACAGTGAATGCACAAGTTAAATCGATTAAAAAAGACGTTGTAATTGTTGAGAAACTGCAAGAACGCATAATCGTGTTAGATGAAGTCGTTAACAAGGCCAATGCAATAAGAGGGAAATACATTCCCAGAATTGATGTGATCCTTGAGTTGGCGAAGACATTGCCTAATGATGCATGGGTAAAGGGCATTACAGTCATGGACAATACTTTTGAAATTGAGGGAGATGCAGTATCTTCGACGAATTTGATACCAATTCTAGAAAATTCTTCTCTTTTTTCAGGCGTGGGTTTAACTTCTCCCGTTACAAAAACACAGAGTGGCAGAGAAAAATTCCGAATTAAAGGAAACATCGAAAAATAGGTAATATGGGACGATTCTTAGAACTATTTTATAGACTCAAAATAAGAGAAAGAATACTGTTGGTTGTTGCCCTTATTGTTCTCTTTTATATGAGTCTCGACAGGGTTGTGATTACCCCATTTTTTAAATCAATTAATGAAACAAAAGAGCGGTTAGAGACCCAAAAGAAACTGCTTATGAAATATTATTCGTTTGCAGCCAATAAAAAACAATATGAGACCAGGCTGGGCGAACTGGAACAATATAATGCAAAACTTCAGGAAAAATTCCTGTCTGAAGAAACGGAGGAACTCGCATCTGCGAAATTACAGGAAATGATAAATAACCTGGCTACAAAGAATGGATTGGTTGTATCCAGGAGTACGGCCTTAAAAAAAGAGGTAATTAACAAAAAACCATATCTCATTGCCATGTCAATTAATTTCGAAATAGGTGATTTAGATAGTTCTCAAAAACTACAAAATTTTCTGTACGATATAGAATATAATAATGACAAACTGCTTTTTATCGATAATTTGCGAATAAAAACCCTGGGTTTAAATGTTATAAAGGGGGCGACTATTTCTTCTACCTTAACGGCAATTGCTTCTATAGGAAAGAAATTGTAACGTACATGAAGTCTATTAACCTTAATATAAAATCATTACAACCTCTCATAGAAACCTTTGGTAAAAAGGTAAAACAATGGAAGCACTATTTACCCATAATAAATCTTGCTTTACTGATAGGAATTGCCGGTCTGGCAATTATTTGTGTGTTGTTGGTTTATCATCCTCCGGAAAATATGACAAAACCAGAAAGACTTACAGAAGAAACCCTTTTTAAAAAAAATCCACTGACTCCTCTGGCGGTCGATAGCAAATCGGTAGACTACTATGAACTTATGCTTTCAAATAACCCTTTTTCACCAAACCGTACTGCCTGGAATCCTCCAGAAACAAAAACGGATTCCAAACAAGAAGAAGGAGGGGCTGCGCAATCTGCAGAAAATCAACAAAAACCAAAGGGCACCCCCAAAAAGATTACTTTACGAGGCATCATGATTCTTGGAGATACCAGAAAAGCATTAATAGAAAATCCCGATACAACAAAAAACAAAAAACCTTTTGTTTTTATCGAAGAAGGCGAGGAGATTGCAGAATACAAGGTAAAAAATATTGAACAAGACCATGTAAAACTTGACTGGTACGGTGAAGAGCACATTGTTATTATGAGGTCCAACATTAAAAAATAGCTATTTATGAGTATCTTTAAATATAAGTTATTAACAACTTCCAGTGGCGTTATTGAAGGGGAAAAAGAGGCGATCAGTAAATTGGAACTGATTAATGATCTCCGCAAATCCGGCCATGTCATCTTAAATATCTGTCAGGTAGATAAGAATAAAAAATTTGGACTTTTTGTAAATCGTGTAAACAAGAAAGCCGTTTTGCCTTTCACACAAGAATTAGCAACACTGCTCGAAGGTGGCATTCCGATTGATAAAAGCTTGTCCATTCTATTATCCGGACAGGACAATAACACAATTAAAAATGTTGTTGAAGATTTGTTGAACGGGATAAAATCCGGAAAATCCTTTGCTGAAGCACTTGCAAACCATACCAAACTATTCACCAGTGTTTATATAAACATGATACGTGCTGGAGAAGAAGGTGGGGTATTGCCGCAGGTACTGAAAAGGTTGGGATCGTTTCAGGAACGCTTGCAAAAAGTTCGGGGTGAAATTATTTCTGCAATGATCTATCCGCTCCTGTTAAGCAGCACCGGCCTCGTGTCAGTAGGCGCTCTCATTGTCTACGTTATCCCTAAGTTTGCTCAGATATTTGAAGGAATGGGAATTTCTCTTCCTTTTTCGACTATGGTACTCATGGGTTTGAGTCGGTATTCCATTAGATACGGCTGGGTTTCTATTATTGTAGCCATGATCACGTTCTTTTTGTATAGAAGAGCAATGAAGGATAAAAACACTTCAATAAAAATGGACCAAAAAAAATTAAAACTACCACTCATGGGTAACCTTCTATGGAAAATGCAAATATCCAGATTTGCGAGAACACTCGGCACCCTGCTGGAAAACGGCGTACCTCTGCTTAAATCAATGGATATCGTTAAAGATGTGTTATCCAACCAATATCTTGCTGATATTCTCAGCACGGTAAAGACTGACGTAAAAGAAGGGGCAAGCCTCACAGTTTCGCTTGCGCAAAAAGGATTTTTACCGGAAATTGCAGTCCATTTATTAAAGGTGGGTGAAGAAACAGGGAATTTGGATCAAATGCTCCTTAAAGTTGCAGATAATTTTGATGCCGATGTAGAACAGCGAATGAAGCGGTTAGTGACTATGGTAGAGCCCGTCCTTATATTGCTCATGGGCGCAGTTATCGGCGTAATTGTAATTTCTATGCTAACGGCAATCCTTAGTGTAAACGACTTACGGTTTTGATTAAAATAGATGAAAGATTGCTTTCTGTCATTAATAATTCCTGCCTATAACGAGGAAAAAAGGTTATTGCCTACCCTTAGCAAGATTTGTGCGTATCTTTCCACAAAAGACTTTCCGTATGAAATCATTGTAGTGGATGATGGCTCTACGGATAACACCTTACAAATGGTAAAGAATTTTGCGAGTGCAGACAAACACATTGTTATTTTGATAAATGAACAGAACAGTGGAAAAGGTTTTTCGGTGAGAAAAGGCATGTTGTCTGCACGCGGTGAATACGCTTTCTTTACCGATGCAGACCTTTCTACCCCCATTGAGGAAATAGAAAAGTGCCTGCCGTATCTTATAAATAGTTATGATGTGGTTATCGGATCGAGAAGTATGCCCGGCTCAGATATTCTTGTTCATCAACCCTGGTACAGGGAAAAGATGGGGAAGATATTTAACTTCATGGTAAATATGGTACTGCTGAAAGGGATTATCGACACGCAGTGCGGGTTTAAAGGATTTAAACGAGAGGCCGTCAAAACAGTCTTTAGCAGGTGTAAAATCGATGGATTTTCATTTGATGTAGAAGCTCTTTATTTATCACGAAAGTATAATTTCAAGATCAAGGAAATCCCTATTCGCTGGGAAAACTCTACATTAAGTAAGGTCAGTCCTATAAAACACTCCCTTCAAATGTTCAAAGACCTGATAGGAATAAAGATTAAAGATTTAAAAGGCGACTATAGATGATGTCATTTTTTATGAAATAAAACCTGAACTGGAACAAGGGACTCGCTTCCACCAGGCGGCGTCCATAAAAATTCCATAACGGCGCCTCCCCCGCCATCGAAATATTTCACCCGAACATGGTGGAATCCCTCATCAAGTGACGCAACCCCGGAAATATGTCTCATCGCATGAAGGTCATCATTGTCGACGACCAGGTTCCCATTAATATAAACTACTGAACCATCATCCGATTTTGTTGCAAATTGATAGACTCCCTTTTGCGCTATGGACAGATATCCTTCCCACTCGATGCCAAAAGGAGACCTGTAAGGTTTTTGTGTTTCATCGTTATAGGTAAAGGAAATGGCCTCATTTTCCACCCTGGATAGAAAAGGTGTTCCGATACATTCAATATTGTCATAGTATTTACCTATCAAGCCCGACTCTAGTTCATTCTTTGAGACTTTGGTAATTGGCAGATTCGTTGCCTTTGATGTTGTTTCTTCACCGTATACGGCGTTATACAGACCTTCTTGTATATAAGCTGTGAGCCATACACCAGGTCGTAATACAAACCGCTCTTTCTTGTAGTTTCCCTTTAATTTTTCCTTTAGTTTGCTTTCACCACTCTTATCGACCAGGATAACAGGGGCGTTGGGATTATCAATAACGTGACCCCAGAACCTTGCATTTTTATACTCCCTGAAATACCAGGGTAATGGCCAATATTCTTTAGAAACAACATTGATGACCATATTCTTCCCACAAGAGTTTGAGAGTGATTTCATTCTGTCAAATAAATTAAAAACACCTCGTTTGGTCTGAACATAAACCAGCTCGTACCGTTCGTCGTCGTAATTTTTAAAATTTAACATAATGGACTGATAACAAAAAAAACCAAAAATGATCACGTATATTGGATAAAAGATAGCGTAATGCCATCTCTTTTTTACTATTCCAAATATACCATTTACAAAAATACCCGCTAGAATGGTAAACGGGAGTGTAATGTTCAAAATTAGCCACGGTGTTTTATATGGTACCAAAGAATAGATGATGTAGATGAGAATTGCCCATAATGATACGAAGACGGTAAATTTGTTCCCGCGTCTGAATGCATAATAAAATCCAGCGATTCCAAGCACAAGAATAGGAAGTTCAAACTTATACAGCACTTTAAAATAATAAATAAAGGGCTTGGCATGGCCGCCAATATGTACACCAGTCTTTGACCATATTTTAAGTGTGGTTAAAATACCCTTAATGCCTGCATAATACGTAAAAAAAGATGAGTAAAACAAGAAATTGATAAGCAAAAATACCCCGATACTAATACCTATGGCATATTTGTTTTTTTTGCAATCAATCGCAAATGTGGCAAAAACATCTTTAAAATGTCGGGATCTGGCGCCTTTAGGGAAGAAAACGATTTCATATCCATACGCAATAGCCAAAGATAATGCATAGACTGCAAAAGTCATTATATACGTTTCTTTTATGGTAATGATAAAGGCAAGGCTTGCGGCAGCGAAAAATATGTACCTCGATTTCCTTGTTTCAGAGTAAAGAAAAAATGAAACAACGGCTGCGAGTGAAAAGAAGACTAAATAGGTTTCATGAATGGTATCCCTTGAAAAAAAAGAATTTGCCGGAGAAACGGCAATAAGTAATCCCGTTGTCAGCAAACCCATCTTGCCAATTTTTTTCCGTAAAGGATACAGTAATGCAACCGCCATAATGCCAAACAGGACAGGCATGAGCCGGAACGAAAAATCGGAAATTCCCAAAACATAAAATGGAATTAAACCAATATAATAAAGGAATGGTCCGTGGTAATTGGCAGGGTCGTAGTGGTAATAATTGTTATTATATAAATTCAACAAGAAAAAACTATTCACCCCTTCGTCCGAATGAAGAGGTCTGAGGTCTATGTCCCAAAAACGGATCAATGATGCAATGAAAATGGGTACAAAAAAAGCGATGAGTAATTGAATTCTCTGCTTATGCTGTTCTTCTCTAGATTCCATTGACATGGAACATTTCCCCCTTTTTATCTTTAAAAATCTTTATCCGCAATTTAACTTTATAAATGAGTCAAGTTTTTAAGATGCCTATGGGAACCACAGATTTCGCAGATTACACAGATTTATGGCAATGCGATCCCGCAGATTATTTCTATTTTATCTGTGGAATCTGTGCAATCTGTGGTTCCAAACGTTTTTATTGGTCTGCGTCTCTATCACGCTAGTCCTTTACCTTTAATCTGTCTACTGGTATCTTTGATTCTTTCCCATTTGGTGGAGTCCACAACAGGCTGATCACAGCCCCGCCTCCGGCATCAAAATATTTGATCATTATTTTGTGTTTGCCGTGTTCTAATGTAGCCGTACCTGCCACAGATTTTGTCGCATGATTGCCGCCGTTGTCTATCACCAAAATATCATCTATGTAGAACCAGGAGCCATCATCTGAGGTCAATTTGAATGTGTATATACCCGGTGTATTAATCTCGATATAACCTTTCCATATTGCGCTAAAAGGGCTGGGTATGGGCTTTTTTTCTTCATGGAACCAATTAAATTCAATGTCTTCATTAATCTCTTCGTATACTGGTTCACCCTCCCAATTCGTGTTACTATAGTAAGATACACTTAATCCATACCTTTCATCGATCAAATTTTGCTTGTTGCCCATCATTGGGGCGAATGGTTGTTTGTCCTTCCGTTTGGTAAGGTCATAGATTCTATAATTCTCTGTGGTAATAATGCATGGGTAATTTGTGTCAAAAAATACCTTGTTGACGCCGATACGCTTTTCGTGTGGACCGACCGTAGCGTAGGAGGGTTTATATGTATCAATTAATGAAATTGCATCGAATTTACCTTTTAGCATCTTTTGGACGTCTTGTTCACGTCTATGGGCATCGCTATAGCCGTGGCTCCATATATGAGATGGATAACCCATTAATGACTTTCTACCGGACAAAAACACAGGATGGTTAAATATCGGTGCATTTAAAAAAATTGCATCTGGAGGAGTTTCAAAAGAAATGCGTTTGGCAAGCTTTACTTCTTCTGCACTAAATTCTTTCCATCCAGAAATGGGTGCTACGGCATATCTAAAAACATCAATACCTCCTGCAACTGTTAGAACAAACATAATAATGAAAAAGCCTATCCGTGAGGGAATCCTGAAACGCTTGTTTTTATACAAACACGTCAGTGCAAGCGCCGCCACAGGTGTTGTACCGAGAAACCAATAAATCAATATTTTTATATTATCCCAGTTCCACGGTGCAAAGAGTACAAGATTAGGTAACAGAAAAAGTATCAAGAATGGTAAAGAATAAAATCCAAGATGTGTAGGGGCACGGTGATCCATGCCCTTACGAAAAATGAAAATTGTTGTGAATCCAGCTATTATCAAAGGCCAGAAAAGTCCGGTATTCTTTAGCCAGAACCAAAAATAATTTTCCTTACCCGCCGTCCATCCAAAACTTGGTTTAAAAAAACTTCCTCCACCGACGTGTCCCGAAAGGTAAAGCACCTGCGGTAGTGATAGGATAAAGGCTGGCATAAAAAACAAAATCCACTTACGCCAGTCCCAAAATATGATGCCCAATGGGACGGTGACCATTAGCATAGCCAGGAAACTGTGTGAGTGAAAGAAAGGCAGTATCCCGGCAAGAACTCCTGCAAAGAGAAATTCTCTCCATTTTTTATGTTCGATACCCGTGTAGAGCAGAGTAAAGATTAACATTGTAATGGGAAAACCAAAGAGAAATGGCCGTTGTGGTACGTTAAGACACGTCAATGGTGTAATCCAATGGTAATTAAGGGAAGGTATTTTCGTGTAATCCCGGGGGAGGCTCATGAGGAATGACCAGATATTGCCCGAAGTATGTG
>Ga0209317_1002806_pt1 | contig 12005 bp, 7 predicted proteins | sample RifGroB2_FD_183994 | JGI IMG/M metagenome (GOLD analysis project Ga0209317, IMG submission 183994) | Soil microbial communities from Rifle, Colorado, USA - Groundwater B2 (SPAdes) (version 2) | ecosystem: Environmental > Terrestrial > Soil > Unclassified | place: Rifle, Colorado | collected...
CCGCCCGCTCCAGCATGAGTCCATTTTAAACCGGACAAATTGCAATTTCCCCATAAAACAAACTATCAGCCAGGAGGCAATCATGGAAACATTCGGATTCTTGGGACTCGGCATCATGGGGAACGCCATGGCCAAAAATCTGCTCAAGGCGGGGTTCAAGGTCACGGTCTGGAACCGCTCGCAGGATAAATGCGCGGAGCTCTCGGCGCTCGGCGCGGCGGTCGCGGCGACGCCCGCCGAGGTGACTTCTTCCTGCTCCATCACCATCGCCATGCTGGCTGACCCGGCTGCGGCGCACGCGGTCTGCTTCGATCCCGGGGGGGCGCTGGAGGGGATCGGCGCCGGCAGGGGGTACGTGGACATGTCGACCGTGGATGCCGCTACAGCTTGCCGGATCGGCGCGGCGATCGCGAACAAGGGGGGGAGGTTCCTTGAAGCCCCGGTTTCGGGGAGCAAGAAACCCGCGCAAGACGGAACGCTGATCATCCTTGCCGCCGGCGACCGGGGGCTTTTCGACCAGGCGCTCCCCCTCTTCGAGAAGATGGGCAAAAAGAGCCTGTTCCTGGGCGAGCCTGGCCGCGGCGCGCAGATGAAGCTGATCGTCAACATGATGATGGGCGGGATGATGACCATCTTTTGCGAGGGTTTGGCGCTCGCGGACAAGGCGGGCCTATCCGGTTCAGACCTTCTTGAGGTAATCGACGCCGGCGCCATGGCAAACCCGATGTTCAAGATGAAAGGGGCGCAGATCGCGCAAGGGGTTTTCGACCCGGCCTTCCCCCTGAAGCACATGCAAAAGGACCTGCGCCTAGCCGTGGCCCTGGGCGACACGCTGGGGCAACCGCTTTTCTCAGCCGCCGCTGCCAATGAAAGTTTCAAGAGGGCTAAGTCCCTGGGGCTCTCGGACCAGGACTTCTGCGCCGTGTTCCGGGCCATCGCTTCTTGAAGAAGCTGCTCTCTTTCGCCGCGGCAAGCCTGATCACCGGCGCGCTGCTGGATCCGATGATAGCGGTCGGCCTGGACAACCCGGTTCCATGGGGAAGGGATATCGCGATGGCCGGCTTCGGTATCCTTTGCCTCTACCTGCTGGTCAAATACCGGCGCGATCTGTAGGAATACACGGTTCAGTTTGGCGTTGACAAAAAGAAGCGGCTCCCTTATTCTTCACCAAAATTGAATAGAAAGACCTGCTTATCTAGAGTGGTGGAGGGAAAGGCCCTGCGAAACCACAGCAACCGGCCCTGAAAAGGGGCGCCAGGTGCTAAATCCTGCCGAAAGGCGAAGATGAGAAAGGCGCTTTGGATTATCGACACCCAAAAAGCCCCTTCTCATATCCGAGACGGGGCTTTTTTGCGTTCCGGCGCTATCCCGGCACCACACAAAGCACGAGAGAGACATGTCCTACGGCATAGTGACAGAACAGATCGCCACCTTTGACACGGAACTGCGCCTGGAAAGCGGTCGCATCCTCGGGCCGATCGACATCGCCTATGAGACTTACGGCACCTTGAACCCGGAGCGCTCCAACGCGATCCTTGTGGCCCACGCCTGGACCGGCAACGCGCACCTGGCAGGGCGCCATACCCCCGAGGAGAAAAGGGGTGGATGGTGGGACGATATCGTGGGACCGGGCTGCCTGCTGGACACGGACCGCTACTTCGTAATCTGCACCAACGTGATCGGCTCCTGCTTCGGCTCCACGGGCCCCACCTCGATCAGCCCCAAAACCGGAAAGCGCTACAACCTCGCCTTTCCCGTCATCACGGTGCGCGACATGGTCAACGCCCAGGCGCTGCTCATGGACCGGCTCGGCATAGAGAAACTCTTTTGCGTCCTCGGCGGCAGCATGGGGGGGATGCAGGCGCTGGAATGGGCCACCCAGTTTCCCGGGCGGGTCGCCTCGGCCGTCGTGCTCGCCGCGACACCGCGCCCCTCGGCGCAAGCGATTTCCCTGAACGCCGTGGCTCGCTGGGCCATCTTCAACGATCCCAACTGGAAAAAGGGGGAGTACCGGAAGAACCCCAAGGACGGTTTGGCCCTGGCCCGCGGTATCGGGCACATCACCTTTCTTTCCGACGAGTCCATGACGGCGAAATTCGACCGCCGCTTCTCGGCCCGGGATGGCCAGTTCGACTTCTTCGGCCAGTTCGAGGTGGAGCGTTACCTGAACTACAACGGCTACAACTTCGTGGACCGCTTCGATGCCAACTCCTTCCTCTACCTGGCTAAAGCGCTCGATCTCTACGATGTCGCGTCAGGGTGCGAATCCATGGAAGAGGCGTTCGAGCCGGTAACCGCCAAGATCCAGTTCTTCGCCTTCACCTCCGACTGGCTCTACCCGCCGGCTCAAACCGAAGAGATGGTCGCCTCGCTGCAGAGGCTCGGCAAGTCGCCCGAGTACCACCTGATCACCTCCGCCTACGGGCACGACGCGTTTCTCCTGGAACACGAAACCTTCGCCCCCATGGTGCAGGCGTTTCTGGAGAGGGTTGACATTTAAGGTCGCCCCGGGACCGGAAGAAATGAAAGAGGCCACGGCATTGCCGTGGCCTCTTTCGCATGCGCTTCATCTTCAGTGCTGAAAAACCATGCGCTGCAAGGGTCGCAATGGTTCCATCACAAGATGCGCTGTTTGTAACAACCTCACTTGGTTATGAGAACGTACTCGGCGACCACCGGGCGGTGGTCGGAGGCCTCGCCGGTCCCGACCCAGCAGCGTTGTCCGCGAAAGCCGGCACTGGCCATGATGTGATCGATGCGCATCCAGGAGGTACGCAGCCAGGGGAGCCTGTGCTTGAGCAGAAAATGCCCGTAGGTGTATCCATAGCCTCTTCCATGCTCGGCGAACGCGTCCTGCAGCCCGGCATCCCTTAGCGTCCTGCAAACAAGGGATGCGCCCGGAGCGTTCAGATCACCTGCCAGAATGACCGGCCCCGTTTCATCTGCCAGAAGCCCGGCTATCGATCTTGCCTGCACCAGGCGTGCGCCCACGTTGTTGTCGAACCTCCTGATCGCTTCGGGAATGCCCCGGGGGCCTCTCGCCGCCTTCCGGAAAGCGTTAAGGCTGCTTCTGGGCGTCTTCAAGTGGACATTGTAGAGCGAGACCTGCTGGGAGCCGATTTGCATCCTGCAGCGCAAGAAACTCTCCTTCTTCATCCTCGGCCCCGGCAACTCGTGAACCTCCGCCTGCGACAGCGGATACCTGCTGGCGATCAGGTACTGTCCGGAGCCGCGCACCTGCCATTTCCGGAAATAATCCGCCAGAGGGCCTTTCATGGCATCGACCGCGTCCTGGAAAAAAACGACGTCGGGCCGACAACGCTCGATCTCTTCGAGGAGCGGGGCCAGATCGTGCCGGCCGTACTTGATGTTCCAGGTCATGACCCGGATTGTCGATCCCGCCGCCTCGGCGCTCGCCAACTGCAGCGACCAGTTGTATCCCATTACAGGCCCAAAGACCCACAAGACGCATAGCAAGGGGAGCCAGACCCCGCACCTGTCGACCCTATACATTAAAAGAACAAGAACCACCCCCGGCACCGCCCACATTACCTGGGGAAGGTAGAGATTCAGCGCGCCCAGCCAGAAGCGGTCGGGTCCCAGCCAGTTGAACACGGTTATGGAGACCAGGATCATCGCATAGACGCCGGTCAGGATGAGCAGCCAGGCCAGCGGTTTCAAGCATACCCCCCATCTCCGCCGGTCATGGCGGCAGTGTCCTCCTCAAAGCCCGGCATTCGACCTCCCGCACCAACCGATTACCCGCTGCAGACACTCTTGCTCCAGAAGGAAGCCATATCCTGAGGTAGAAGGTGCCAGTATTCCCCCTCGTATTCGGTCTTTATGTGGGTCAGCAAATCCCGGTAAAGATCCGCTGAGTATTCGTCGAAGCGCGGGTTGCCGTCAAAATTCATGTAATCGGGATGGGTGATCAGGAGGGCCATGCCGCCCTGCTCCGCTATCCAGCGCAGCTTTTCCTTCCAGATCCCGATATCCCTCTCCTTGAACAGTATGAACATGGTGAAATCCTGCGGCAGGGTGTAAGGCAGCACGACGTACTCCCTTCCGGGCACTTTCCTTTGATGCACGGGGAAGATGGTCCTCAACCCGTCGGACTGCGGCTCGAACGGATCGGTGTCGAAGGCCGACGCTTCATAGCGGATATCCAGGCCGTGCAGCCATTCGAAGTTGTGATACACGCAGGGGGAGCGAAAACCGACAACCCCCCATTCCTTGAGATAGCCGTTGATGGTGACCGCATGCCTGGCGAAGCTGTCGGCCGATTCGTACAGACTCCGGTTATGCTCCAGGCCGTGCAAACCGACCTCGAAACCTTCATCAACAAGCCTGCCGCGCAGGCCCGGGGGAAGATGGTAGTCATGCGCGACAAAGTTGAAAGAAGAGCGAAAGCCTAGTTCCTGCTCCAGGGCCATGAGTTGTTCGCACCTGGCGACTCCGCGCGCCGTATCGACGTCATGGGTCAGCACGACGGAAAAGCGCCTCCCCTCGGGCCAGCCGGAAAAGCCCGGGGGCGTGGCGCCCGCCCCGGGATCTATGGGCCAAACAGCCTTGTACAGGTTCCTTTTATGCTTTGCCACCGTGCTGCGCAGGAAAATTTGCAGTCTACGCGACATAAAAGGCTTGATCTGGTAGTACGCGCGAGCAAGGGTCTCTTCATTGATCAGCTTCATGCAATTCTCCTTTTCTGAGTCGGGACACCAAAGCCCCAAACGGCGGAGGAGCCGACGTATCACGACTTCCAGTATGCCCGTGAAGGTCATCGTAGCTCACTTGAATGACGGAAAAAAATCTAATTAATGAATTTAAATTCAAAATATAGCCAAATGCAGGCACAATGCAAGCGTTTCGCCCCGGCCGATCTTGCGCCGGAGCCGTCCCGTTCACCGTTTTTGACCGAGACAGCCCCCGGAGGATGTGATATCTTTCGGCTTCCCCTGGCCGTGTGCAGAGAGCAGAGGTCACGAGAGGCGGAGAGTTTTTCACTGCCCCCCGGCCGGACCGAAACGAGAGGGAGTGGAAATGCCCCTGAAGATATATACCAGCAACTTGATGGAACGCCTGGTGCACGACCTGGAAAGGGTGGTCCGGGTGCCCCTCCCCTCCCCCTGCACCCCTTTCACCAAGGAGATCATCGTGGTGCAGAGCAAGGGGATGCAGCGCTGGCTCTCCATGGAACTGGCCGCCCGCATCGGGGTCTGGGCCAACGGGGAGTTCCCCTTTCCCAACAAGATCGTCGAGGAGATCTTCGCCGACCTGCTGCCGGAAGCCCCGGCCGAGGCCCCCGCCTTCCGCCCCGAGGTGATGACCTGGAGGCTGATGGGACTGCTGGGGGAGGCGATGGGGCGCGCCGGCTTCGAGGAGATCTCCGGCTACCTTATGGATGACCGCGATGGATTGAAGCGGATGCAGATCGCGCAACGCATCGCGGACGTCTTCGACAAATACACGGTGTACCGGCCGGAACTCCTTATCGGGTGGGAGTCCGGGGAGGGGGACTGCTGGCAGGCGCAGCTCTGGCGCTCGCTCAACGAGGGTGTGCAGGAAAAGCATCGTGCGCGCCTGCTCTACGACTTCCGCGACGCGGCCGGCGGGACATCCCTGAAAGGTATCCGGCGCATCTGCGTGATAGGGATCCCTTCTCTCCCCCCCTTCCACCTGGAGGTCTTCGCCAGGGTCGCCCGGCAGATCGAGGTGAACCTGTTCCTTTTGAACCCGTGCCGCCAGTACTGGGGCGAGATCGTCTCCGAAAGGGAACTGGCGAGGCTGGAAAAGCTCGGACGTGCAACTGAAGAGTGGTTTGAAACCGGGAACCCGCTGCTCGCCTCGTGGGGCAAGCTGGGCAGGGAGTTCTTCGAATCGGTCATCGAGGGGTGCGGGGAGCATGAAAGGGAGGACCGTTTCCCCGAGATGCCCCTGGAGTCGCTGCTTCATGAGGTCCAGGCTGACATAGTCGAATTGCGCGGCGCCGAAACAGGAGTGCGCCGTATTGCCGCAGACGATGTCTCCATCCTGGTGCACTCCTGCCACTCCCCCATGCGCGAGGTGGAGCTGCTCCACGATACGCTGCTCTCCCTCTTCGACGGGGATAAGAGCCTGTCGCCTCGCGACGTGCTGGTCATGACGCCGGACATAGAGAAATACGCCCCCTATATCTCCGCCGTCTTCGACACGCCGGAACAGGGGGGGGAGCGGATACCCTATTCCATCGCGGACCGCAGCCTCAAGAGCGAAGGCGAGTCGGCCCGGGCGCTCCTTGCCGTCTTGAGTCTTTGCGGCGGCAGGTACGGGGTCACCAGCGTCCTGGACATACTGGAGTCTCCCCCGGTCGCCAGGCGCTACGAAATGAGCGGCGATGATCTTGAGACGGTGCGGGACTGGCTCAGGGGCGCCAACATCAGGTGGGGCATAGATGCGAAGCAGCGAGCGCAGGAAGGACTGCCGCTCTTCGAGGAAAACTCCTGGGAGGCGGGGCTGGACCGCCTGCTGCTGGGTTATGCGGTCAACGGCGAAGGGCGCTCCTTCTTCAACGGGATCCTCCCCTTCGACGATCTGGAAGGGGGAGTCGCGCTGGTGCTCGGGCGCTTCCTCTCTTTTTGCGAGAAGCTTTTCGCCTGCACCCGGGCACTCTCACGTCCGCGCGCGACCGCGGCATGGGTCGAGGCGCTCCGGGAGATCCTGGACAATTTCATCCTCCCCGACCAGGATGGCGAGCGCGAACTGCTCTCCCTGATCGAGCTTGCGGGAAAGCTCGGGCAGTGCGGCGCGCAGGGCAAGTTCGAGGGCGAGGTCGGCATCGAGGTGGTGCGCTACTGGATCGAGGAGCGGCTCGGCAAGTCCGAGCGGGGTTTCGGATTCCTGACCGGCGGCGTCACCTTCTGCGCCATGCTCCCGATGCGGAGCATACCGTTCTCCGTGGTGGCGCTGATCGGCATGGACGACGGCGCCTTTCCGCGCAGGAATGCCCCCCAGGGATTCGACCTGATGGCCAAGGAGCGGCGCCGGGGTGACAGATCCCCGCGCGACGAAGACCGCTACCTGTTCCTGGAGGCGCTTTTGTCCGCGCGCAAGCGGCTGCATGTCAGCTACCAGGGACAGAGCATGAAGGACAACAGCGAGTTGCCCCCGAGCGTCCTGGTGAGCGAGCTTATCGACTACCTCGCCAAGGGATTCGAGACCCCGGACGGCAAGCCTTCGGGCCAGGTGCTGCGCCACCCTCTGCAGCCCTTCAGTTCGAGGTATTTCAGCGGCGACCGGCAGCTGTTCAGCTACTCGCAGCAAAACTTCAAAGGAGCGCGCGCCAGGCAATCGCCGCCAAGCGCACCGGTCCCCTTCATGTCGGCGCCGCTTGAGCCCTGGCAGGAAGAGTCAACCGTGACGCTGAAGGCGCTCACAGATTTCCTCTGCAACCCGGCCAAGGAGTTGCTGCGGCGCCGGCTCGGCATCCGGGTGGAACAAGGGGTGGAACCTCTGGAGGAGGTCGAGCCTTTCACGCTCCCGGCGCTGGTGAAGTACCAGCTGGAACAGGAAATCGTTGCGTCACAGCTTCGGGGCGAGGACCTTTCGGCTCCCTACGCCGTCGCCCGCGGGCGGGGCGACCTTCCCCCGGGGGAGTGCGGCGCGGCGCTCTTCGAAAAACTGAGCGGGCCGGCTGCCGAATTCGCGGAAAAAGTCGCCGAGGCATCCAGGGGCGAGGCGCTGCCGCCGCTCGATATCGATCTGAAACTCCCCGGCGGCAGGATCATCGGGCGCATCGCGTCCCTGCGCGGGGAGCGCCTGGTGCGTTACCGCTACACCAAGCTGAAGGCGAAGGACCAGTTGCGGCTCTGGGTCGAGCACCTGGCGCTCAACTGCGCCAACGCCTGCGGGTATCCCCTGGACAGCACCTTCATAGCCTCCGACTGCGCCATCCATCTTCCGCCCATAGAAGAGTGCCGGGAGTACCTGGACGGTCTGCTGGAGCTGTACCGCAAGGGGATGAGCTACCCGGTTAAGTTCTTCCCCGAGACCTCGCTGGAGTACGCCAAGAAGGCGAGGGACCCGAAGAAGGCGGCCAGGGCGCTGGGAGACGCCCGGGGGAAGTGGCATGGAAGCGAGTTTTTCCCGGGCGAGGGGAAGGACCAGCATTGCCGGCGTCTTTTCGGGGACGACGAGCCCCCCCTGGACGGGGATTTCACCGCCACGGCGCTCAGCGTCTGGGAGCCGCTCCTGGGGCACCAGGGCAAGGCGGGAAAGTGAAAGAGGAAAAGTGACCAGATAATGAACCGATTCGACCTGCTCAATACGCCGCTCTCCGGCCGCAACCTGATCGAGGCCAGCGCCGGCACCGGCAAGACCTTCACCATCGCCGGCATTTACCTGCGCCTCGTGCTGGAGCTGCGTCTGGAGGTCTCCCAAATCCTGTTGGTGACCTTCACCGAGGCTGCCACCAAGGAACTGAAGGAGCGGATCAGGAAAAGACTGAAGGAGGCGGAGAATGCCTTCGAGAACGGCGCAAGCAACGACCCGCTGCTCTCGGGACTGCTGCTGAATATCTCCGACCACGCCGAGGCGAGGCGTCTGCTCTGCGGCGCGGTGCGCTGCTTCGACGAAGCGGCCATCTTCACCATCCACGGCTTTTGCCAGCGCATGCTCCAGGAGAACCCGTTCGAGAGCGGCTCGCTTTGCGACACGGAACTGATGACGGACCAGGGCATCATCCTCAGGGAAATCGCACAGGACTACTGGCGCATCAACTGCTATGAAGCAACCCGCGAAAGGGTCAGCGCGGCCGGTGCCGCCGGCATCTCCCCCGGCTCCCTGCTGGTCATGGCGCGAAGGTTCAGCGGCGACCCCTCCGCCGGCGTCATCCCCGATCCTCCCGCCGACACCGGGGAAACCGCCGACTGGCTGCTCGGCCTGAAGCGGGGATTTTTCGATTACCTTAGCGCCGAGCTACCCAGGCGCAAAAGGCTTAGGAACGTCCGATCCTTCGACGACCTGCTCCTCGATCTCCATGCGGCGCTGCATCGCCCGGGCTCCGCCTTGGCTCAACTGATCCGTGACCGCTTCCAGGCGGGGCTGATCGACGAATTCCAGGATACCGATCCCACCCAGTTCGCCATTTTCGACGCCATCTACCCGGCCGGGGACCCGGTCCCGTTCTACCTGATAGGGGACCCCAAGCAGGCTATCTACAGCTTCCGGGGCGCCGACATCTTCGCCTACATGGGGGCGGCCAGGGCCACGCAAAAGCGCCATACGCTCTCGCAGAACTTCCGTTCCGAGCCGGGGCTGGTCGGCGCCGTGAACACCATCTTCTCCTCCCGCGCGCTCCCCTTCCTGTTCCAGGACATCGGTTTCACCCCGGTAGAGCCCGCACCCGTGAACGGGAACCTGCTCACCGAGGGGGGTGAGCGCAGGGCACCGCTCAAGCTCTGGCTCGCGCCGCGCAAGGAACCAGGCAAGCCGATCAACAAGGGGGACGCCTGGGAGATGCTGCCGGAGGCGGTGGCCGCCGAGATCTCCAGACTTTTGCGGGACGGCGCAGCGGGAAAGCTGAACATCCTTGAGCGAAAGAGCGAGGGGGACGTCGAGCGGGCCGTGCAGCCTCGCGATATCGCCGTCCTTGTGCGCGCCAACCGGCAGGCAAAGCTGATGCAGCGCGCGCTCACCCGCAGGGGGATTCCGAGCGTCCTTTGCAGCGCCGGGAACCTTTTCGAGTCGGACGAGGCGGCGGAACTCCTGAGGATCCTCTCGGCGGTCGCGGAACCGGGGCACGAATCGCTCCTGCGCGGCGCGCTCGCCACGGACCTGACCGGCGTATGCGGCGACGAACTGGCGCGGCTCATGGGGGACGAGGAGGGGTGGGAGCAGGTACTGGAGGAATTCCGCGACTACCACGAAACCTGGGGCGCCGGCGGCTGCATGGCGATGGCGCTGCTGTTCATGGAGCGGCGCCGGGTGAGGGAGCGGCTTTTATCCGCGCCCATGGGAGAGCGCCGCCTCACCAACCTGCTGCACGCGGTGGAAACAATCCATCAGGCGCAGGTCGCGGGGCGCCTCGGCATGGAGGGGGTGATCGCCTGGCTCGCCTGCCGCATCACCGAGGAGCCCAAACGCGAAGAGCACGAGATCCGCCTGGAAACGGACGAGGCGGCGGTGCAACTAGTCACCATCCACAAAAGCAAGGGGCTGGAATACCCGATCGTCTTCCTCCCCTTTTGCTGGGCCGAGTTCGCCGGCAAGGAGGAAACCGCCCTCTTTCACGACGAAGAGGGCCGCGTGGTGCTGGACATAGGCTCAGGGGAGCTGGCCGCCAACAAGGAACTCGCGCGGCAAGAAGGTTTGGCGGAAAGCCTGAGGCTCCTCTACGTGGCGCTCACCCGCGGCAAGCACCGCACCTATCTGGTCTGGGGCGCGTTCAAGGACGCGGGGGACAGCGCACTGCACTACCTGCTGCATCCCGATGCCAAGTCCGCCAAGGGGCAGGTGGCGCTGAGCGACGCCGAGATCCTCGCCCAACTGGAAGCCCTTGCCGCTTCCTCGGCAGGCGGCGTCGAACTGCTCGCCATGCCTGCGGCGGATCTGGAACCATACTTGGCGCAGGAGAGCGGCGCCTTGAAAGAGCCGCGTCGCTTCAAGGGCACCATTGCGGATAACTGGCGCGTGGCGAGCTTTACCTCGCTTACCACAAGGCACCATCACGCAGCCGAATTGCCGGACCGGGACGAGGGGAGCCTCAATGATCAGCAACCCTTGAAGGGGGTTGACCCTGCCGGCATCTTCGCCTTCCCGCGGGGAGCCAAGGCGGGTATCTTTCTGCATGAGATCTTCGAGCAGCTGGATTTCCCGGCCCAGGACGGGCTTGCCCCGCTCGTCAGCGACCTGCTTGACAAACACGGCTTCACGCCGGAATGGTGCGGCGCGGTCTGCTCCATGGTGCAAAATGTGCTGCAGGCGCCATTGGGAGAAGAGAGCTTCACCCTGGCGCAGATCGGGATGGAGCGGCGCTTCACCGAGCTGGAATTTTTCTTTCCGCTCGACTTGATAACCTCGGAGAGGCTAAAGGAGGCAATCGCACCTTTTTGCAGGGGGAAGCAGCCGGATGGCAAGGAAATCCAGGGAAAGGGCGACGAAGCGGCGGACCCGGCCTTCCCGGTGGACATGGCCGGACTATTCAATCGGCTCTCCTTCGCGCCGGTGCGGGGGATGCTGCGCGGGTTCATCGACCTGGTGATAGAGCAGGGTGGACGCTACTACATCCTGGACTGGAAGTCGAACCACCTGGGCAACAGCGTGGAGGATTACGACCAGCCGGCCCTGCGGCGCGAGATGGAGCAGAGCCTTTATCCGCTGCAGTACCTCCTTTACACGGTGGCGCTCGACAACTACCTGAGGCTTCGCATAGCCGGTTACGATTACGACCGGCACTTCGGCGGGATCTTCTATCTGTTCCTGCGCGGCGTGGACGGCAAGGGGAACGGTGTTTTCGCGGATCGGCCGCCCAAAGGGTTCATAGCGGAGCTGTCGGATGCGCTGATGGGGAGAGGTGACCTATGACTCCCGACGGAGTTCAGTTAAACGAAATGGACCGACAGTTCGCCGCCTTCATCTGCCGGCAGGAGGGGAGCCGCGACCCGCACCTGGAGGCGGCGGCTGCCCTTTTGAGCCGCGGGGTGATCGCTGGGGACGTCTGCCTGGATCTTGCCTGCGCCCTGAACGAAGGCGACCCCGCCCGCTACGGCATCCAAAGCCTGGAGAGCTGGGTACACAGGCTCGCCGCCTTCTCCGTGGTCGGCGCCCCGGGCGAGTTCAAGCCGCTCGTCCTGGACCACGCCAACAGGCTCTACCTGCACCGCTACTGGCGCTACGAGGATGAGCTGGCCGAGGCGATCATGAACAGGGGTGCGGCCGCACAGTTCGACAAGGAACTGCTGAAGCAGGGGCTGGCCCGGCTTTTCCCCGCGCCCGCGGGGGGAGAGACCGACTGGCAACGGGTAGCCGCG
>Ga0209317_1002808_pt1 | contig 11996 bp, 4 predicted proteins | sample RifGroB2_FD_183994 | JGI IMG/M metagenome (GOLD analysis project Ga0209317, IMG submission 183994) | Soil microbial communities from Rifle, Colorado, USA - Groundwater B2 (SPAdes) (version 2) | ecosystem: Environmental > Terrestrial > Soil > Unclassified | place: Rifle, Colorado | collected...
CCGGCATTGCCTTCATGCCAGCCCCGCCGCAAGGCGGCACCGGAAGCTACACCCCCTCTGCATACCCTGCCGCCTTCGCCACCGCGGGAACCGACGGCAGCTACAGCGTTACGCTCTACGGCGGGATCTACTCGGTATCCCTGTCGCAGAACCAGCAGGTCATGAATGCGGGCAACGAGATCCTCGTCGAGGGGAGCCTCATGCGCGACTTCACCTGGATACCCCAGCCGCAGATATACGGGTTCTTCCCGACCAGCGGCGGCATGGGGACCGACGTAACCATTGACGGCAGCGGCTTCGGCGCCCCCGGCTACAACGAGCTGCGCTTCAACGGCGCCCCGGCCAACATTGTTTCCTGGAGCGACAGCCGGATCGTCGCCACCGTCCCCTACGGCGCCACCAGCGGTCCGATCTCCCTGTCGGCGCAGGGGTGGCGGGTGTCGAGCGAAGCCTCCTTCACCGTCATGGTCGAGGCGCCCGAGGTGGTGCATGTCCTGCCTCCTCCCGGCGCCGCCGGCATGCCGCTAAACGGCGGCATCATGGCGAGCTTCAACCGGAAGATGGACGGCTCCTCGGTAAACACGAGCAGCTTCACGGTACGCGACGGGTCCGGCGCGACCGTGGCCGGACAGGTGCAGTGGCACGAAGACGCCTTCGTGTTCGTCCCGGCCCTCCCGCTTGAGCCGGGGCAGACCTACACCGCCCTTCTCGGCACCGGCATCAGGACCGTAGAGGGCGCGGCCCTTGCCTCCCCCTACAGCTGGAGCTTCACGACGGCGCAGGGGAGCACGGGGAGCTTCCCGCTCAAAGAGGGGATCTTCTTCCTTGAGACCAGCCACGACGTGACCCAGCCGGAATACCTCTACGCCATGCTGCAGCTCGCAGCAGACGGCCGCAGCCTGACCGAAACGTGGCACGCATACCAGCCGCAGACCGGCACGTGGGGGGACAGCGGCGGGCCGGACGATTCGGAGCAGTACTACTCTCTCACCGATTCGGGGTGGCAGTCGATCTCCGACGCCCCGAGCGCCGGTACCGTGACTGCCTCGACCGACGGCTCGTTTACCTGGACCAACAGCGCGGACGGGACCGGCTTCAGGATGGAACCGGTGGTCTACAACCTCGCGGGAAGGGCGCTGGCCGATTTCGCCAGCCCGGACGACCTCCCCGTTCTGCCGACGGGGAGCTATCCCGCCGGCTCCCAGGCCTACCTGTTCAGGAGCACCTCGCTCACCGACATGTACCGGATCCACACCTGGACCGAGCAGCCGGGGCTTCCCGACCAGAACTACGTCCGCTACTGGGACGGGGTCACCGAGCAGACTGTGCCGCAGCTTGTCGACCTGCCCAAGCTCTTCGCCACCGGACAGACGCAGAGGTGGCTCCACGTCGACGGCGCACTCGCCATGCAGCTCGGCGCCCAGGGGGAGGTGCAGCTTTTCCGCGCCGACCCTCAGGCCCCCCCCGCCCCGATCGCGGCTACGGCTACCTGGGAATACCTCACTGTGAAGAACCAGCAGCTTTTGGTCGTGAACCTGCCGCCGGAATACAGGCCGGTCAGCCGGGGCAAGCTTTTCTTCGCGGAGCTAAACGGCGTGGTGAAGACGGGCGAATGGACCGCCGCCGGGACGCTGGAGCTGGACAGCTACCCGAACTACAACCAGACGGCCTTCGGCTGGCTCGTCGGCGCAAAGGTCGCCACGATTCCCGGCGCCCCGACCGGCGTCAACGCCAGCGCCGGCAACGCGCAGGCGGCGGTCGGCTTCGTCCCCCCCGCCTCCAACGGCGGCAGCACCATCACCGGGTATACCGTGACCTCCATCCCCGCCGGTGGGGTTGACGACAACGCGGGGACCCTGTCGACGGTGCACCTTCTTACCGGGCTCCAAAACGGTGTCGCCTACAGCTTCACCGTTACCGCAACGAACGCGGTGGGAAGCGGCGCCGCTTCGACGGCTTCCGCCGCCGTGACTCCTTCCGCCAATGTCCCCGGCGCTCCGGCCATCACCGGCGTCACCCGGGGCAACGCGCAGGCCACGGTCGCCTTCACCGCTCCCATTCAGGACGGCGGCAGCCCCATCACGGGCTACACGGTGATCTCCAACCCCGCCGGCGGCGTCGATCAAAACGCCGGTACCACGGGCACCGTCCATACCGTCACCGGGCTCGCCAACGGCACTGCCTACACCTTCACCGTGACCGCGAGCAACAGCGCCGGTACCGGGGCCGCATCCGCCCCCTCCGGCATAGTCATCCCCGTCACCGTGCCGGGCGCGCCGCTAAACGTCGCCGCCATGGCCGGTTACGGACAGGCGCTGGTCAGCTTCGGGCCGCCCCAGTCGAACGGCGGCAGCGCCGTCACCCGCTACACGGTGACCTCGACCCCCGGCAACTTCAGCGCCAGCGCTTCGGCCAGCCCGATCAGGGTGACCGGCCTTGCCAACGGCACCGCGTACACCTTCACCGTGACCGCCACGAGCGCCGTCGGGACCGGCACGGCTTCCGCGCCCTCCAACAGCGTCACGCCCACCGACCTGCTGCCCCCGGTGGTGCGCGGCTTCAGCGTCCCCGGTTCCGTGGGCGCCCCCGATACGGCGACGAGCGTCACCATCCCTATCTCGTCGTTCTTCGCCTCGGATAACGACGCCGTCGCCGGCTTCCTGGTCACGGCGACTGCCGATAAACCGGCCGCCACGGCAACCGGCTGGAGCGCCGTCGCGCCGACCGGCTTCGAGACGAACACGACTCCAGGGCCGCGCACGCTGTTCGCCTGGGCCAAGGACGCCACCGGCAACGTTTCCAACCCCTACATCGCCACCGTGGCGGTAACCCCGGTCGACACCACCGCCCCGGTCATCCTGGCCGGGCCGATGATCGTCTCGCTCAGCGACTCCACCGCCGTCGTGGAATGGCTCACCAACGAGCCGGCCATGGGGGGGGTGAAATACGGCACCGCCGCTCCGCTTGCCGCCGGCGGTACCGAGAACTACTACGCAACCCGTCACTCCATGACCATAGGCGGGCTCTCGGCCGACACCACCTACTTCGTGAGCGTCTTCGCCACCGACCTTTCCGGAAACGGACCGACGCAGAGCAAGGAGATCTCGCTGCACACGAAGGCCGCACCCGACACGGCCGCCCCCTACATCGTCGAGGGGCCGACCCTGACCGCCATCGGTCCCGATGCGGTGACGGTGCAGTGGCGCACCAACGAGCCGGCAAGAGGCTTGATTTTCTACGGCACGACCAACACCCTGGGGGACTCGGTCGCCGAAGAGGCCTTCAGCACCCGGCACAGCGTCAAGGTGACCGGCCTTAGCGCCGAAACGCAGTACTACCTGAAAGTCACCGCCACCGACCTGGCCGGCAACGGCCCGCGGGAAAGCGGCATGGAGCGCTTCAGGACGGTGGCCCTTCCCGATACCGCCGCCCCGGTCCTTGTGGAGCGTCCCATGGTGGTGAACGTCTCCGATGCCGGCGCCACAGTCTTATGGAAGACCGACGAGCCGGCGTCGAGCCTGGTCATCGTCTACGACGGCGCGAACTACAGCTTCTTCACCGACAACGTGCCGAGGACAAGCCACACGGTCACCCTGACCGGGCTTACGGACTCGACCCCCTACAGCTACCAGGTCATCGTTACCGACGGCTCCGGAAACGGCAGGACCGTCACCGTGCCGACCGCGTTCTGGACCAAGGGCGCGCCGGACACCAAGCCGCCGGTGATCACCGAAGGCCCCATCGTCGTCGAGGTGACCCACGACTCCGCCGCCCTGCGCTGGGGTACCGACGAGCCTGCGGACAGCATCATCGAGTACGGGACCACGGAAAGCTTCGGCTCCGATTCGAGCAGCAGCGCACTGGTGCGCACCCACAACCTCACCCTCAACGGGCTTGAGGCCGGGACCCTCTACTACTTACGCGTCACCTCGACGGATGCCTTCGGAAACGGTCCGTCCGCAAGCAGGGTCTTCAGCGTGACCACCAAGGAGAGCCCGAGCTTCAAGGTGCCGGTGATCACCGTCTCCCCGACGGTCATCTACAAGACCGACACCAGCATGACCATCTACTGGGAGACCGACGACCCGAGCGACAGTGTGGTCGAGTACGGCGTGAACGACGCGCTCACCGACCGCGTCTCCAACAGCGATAAGGTGACGAAGCACCAGATCACCATCACCAATCTCGTCAAGAACACCGCCTACAAGGTGGTGGTTTCCTCGACCAACATGAGCGGCAACAAGGTCTACGCCCGGACCAATCAGGCGGTACGGCACCTGGCGCTGAATCTTGGCATGATGTACACCGACGCGGGGGGCGACGTGGTGCCCTTGGGTGACGTCACCACCGCGGCCGATCCCGACATCGCCGCCCCTGAGATCTCGACCGGCGCCACCCCCGTCACCGGCATCACCGACACCCAGGCGGTGGTGACCTGGACCACCAACGAGATCGCCGACTCCGTCGTGCAGTACGGGGTACAGGGCGGGGCCATGGATCTCTCCGCCGGCGATCCCGGGCAGGTGGCCGACCACATGGTCGTGCTCACCAATCTGCAGCCGGCGACCACCTACGCCTTTACCGTATCCTCCACCGACCCAAGCGGTAACGGTCCGGTGACCAGCGGCGTCCTCACCTTCACCACGTCCGCCGCGCCCGACACGACGGCGCCCTCACTGGTCGGGGCGATGATCATCCCGTACCAGGACGGCACGGGTAAGACCACCGTCTCGTGGAGCACCGACGAGCCGTCGACCACGCAGCTCAAGTACGGCAAGAGCGCCGCGGCCATGACCTCCCAGGCCGCAACGACCGGGCTTGCCACCGACCACACGCTGACCCTGGCACTGCAGCCGGGCACCACCTACTTCGCCGCGGCGGTGGTCATGGACAGCTCCGGCAACGTCGCCGAGACGGCCCCCCTGGAGTTCAGCACCATGGGTTCGGTCGACGCGACCGCGCCGGTTACCAGCATCTTCCCGGCCGGGGGGACCTACCTCGGGGCGCAGACCGTCACCCTGAGCGCGGACAAGCCGGCCACCATCTACTACACCACCGACGGCAGCACCCCGAGCACATCGTCGGCCCAGTACAGCGGGCCGGTCAGCGTGACGCAGGGCGTGACGATAAACTACTTCGCCATCGACGCTGCCGGCAACCAGGAAGTCGTGCAAAGCGCCTCCTACGTCATCCAGTACGCCATCGACGCCTCGTCCGCCGACGGCAACGGTTCCATCACCTGCCCCGAAGCGGTCGGCTCCGGGGAGACCGGAGTCTGCACGGCCGTCCCCGCCACCGGGTTCCAGGTCGCCGGGATAACCGGCTGCGGCGGCAGCTTCGCCGGCGAAAGCTACACAACCGGTGCCGTCACGGCCGACTGCAGCGTCACGGCGAGCTTCATCCCGGTGACCACCTTTACCGCCACCCCGGCCGCTGGCAGCAACGGATCGCTCTCGCCCGCCACCGCACAGACCGTGGCCCAAGGAGCCACCGCGAGCTTCACGGTCACCCCGGCCGACGGCTACCAGATCCTCTCCGTCACCGGTTGCGGGGGGAGCCTGAGCGGAACCACCTACACCACCGCGGCCGCCTCCGAGAGCTGCACCGTCACCGCCACCTTCGGTCAGGCAGCCTTCACCGTCACCCCGGCGGCGAGCGGCAACGGGACATTCTCCCCGGCCACCGCGCAGACCGTGGCCCCCGGTGCCGCCGCGAGCTTCACGGTCACCCCCGCCGACGGCTACGAGATCGTCTCCGTCACCGGTTGCGGAGGGAGCCTGAGCGGGACCACCTACACCACCGCGGCCGCCTCCGAGAGCTGCACCGTCACCGCCACCTTCGGTCTGATCCCGACGACCGCAGTCATCCTCGGCGACCTGAACGGCGACGGCGTCGTGGACGTGGCCGATGCCCTGCGCGCCCTGCGCATCACGGTCGGCATCGTGACCCCCGGCGCCTTCGAACTTGCGCGCGACGTCGGGCCGCTTGTGGACGGAAGGCCGGTGTCCGACGGCAAGATCGACGTCTCCGACGCCCTGATGCTGCTGAAAAAGGCGGTAGGACTTTTGAGCTGGTAAAGGGAAAACCCGATCGGCACCGATCTTCCGCTTAGAGAAGTCTCCCCTCCCTCCCCTTCAAGGGGCGGAAGGGGAGGGGGTTGGCTGATCGGGAGAGAAATTAACCGGAAACCGATACTTTGGAGAACGACATGAAGATACTGAAGCTTTTAGCCGCATCGTCCCTGTTGATATGCACACTTTCCGCCTGCGGGGGGGGAGGGGGTGGCACGACCACCGGCGGAACCGACACCGTTGTGTCCGGCGTCGCCACCAAAGGACCCTTTCTGCAGGACAGCACCGTGAACGTCTACGCGGTCGCCAACGGCGTGAAGGGAGCCCTCCTTGTCCAGGCCAAGACCAGCGACAACAACGGCAGCTACAGCGCCAACCTCGGCAGCTACACGGGACCGGTCATCGTCGAGGTGAGCGGCACCTACCAGGACGAGGCCACCGGCGGCACCGTGACCGTAGCGGATACGGCCCCCATACGGGCCGCACTCCCCCTGGTGCAGGGTAGCGTGACCCTGCCGGTCACCCCCCTTACCGAGCTCGCCGTCCAGAAGACGGGGGGGAGCCTGTCGGCGGCGGACATAACCGCGGCCAACACGCTCGTCTCCGAGATCTTCAAGGTCGACATCGTCGCCACGCTCCCGGTGGCGCCGACCGCGGTGGCCCTCTCCGGCGCGACCCAGGCCCAGAAGGATTACACCCTGGCCCTTGCCGCCGTCTCCCAGATGGCCAGCCAGGCTGCCGGCGCGAGCAACACCGAGAAGCTGCAGAGCGCGCTGGCGGACCTGAGCCAGGGGATCTCCGCCACCGGCATGAACACCACGGTCTCCACAACCTTCCAGGGCGCGCTGACCGACTTCGTGGCCAACCCCAACAACCAGACCGGGGTCAGCGACACCACCTCGACGAGCCTCGTGAACGCCGGCACGCTCTCGAAGAGCTACACGCTCTCCCTCTCGGGGAACGCCTCAGCCGCCCAGGCGATCCAGTTCGACCTCGTCCTCCCCCAGGGGGTCACCGTCAACACCGACAGCCTCGACTCGAGCCTTCTCGCCGGCAGCCTCGCGATGCATGAGGCGTACACCGGCGCCCTCGTAGCCGCCCGGTACACCTCCGGCACCGTGACCGTCGGCATCGTCTCGACCCCCGGCGTCAGCACCGGAGCATTTGCAACCGTCACCTGCAACATCCCCGCAGGGACCACGGCGCCCGCCGCCTCCGCCTTCTCGGTGAGCAACGTCACCGTGCTCGACGCCAGCGAGAACCCGATGTCAGGAGTGGCGGTCCAGATCAACTGAAGCGGCCCCGGCGCGCCGGGTGCATAATTTTTTGTGTTCACCACCGTGATCTTTTGCTTGACTGCCGACAGCGCTTTTGCTATAAACAGGATCTCGATTGAGCGGGAATAACTCAGTGGTAGAGTGCAACCTTGCCAAGGTTGAAGTCGCGGGTTCGAATCCCGTTTCCCGCTCCAAACAAACAATCAAAACCCCGGTCGCTGACAAAGCAGCCGGGGTTTTTTGTTTCTTGCCAAAGATTCAACCACGCTAGTCACAGTCCCTCCTATCATTGTTCTTGTCATGTTTGCCGTCACCCCCCAAGTCACCCCCCAAGTCAGCCAATTGCTTAGGTCCATTCAAGGCGAAATGAGCCGTGAGGAGCTGCAGAGTGCTCTCGGATTGCAGGACCGAAAGTCGTTTCGTGACCGTTACCTCAAGCCGGCTCTGGCGGAGGGGCTGATTGAAATGACCATTCCCGGCAAGCCCAACAGCCGCTTGCAGAAATACCGGTTGGCCGACAACGGTGGCCAGTGGCTACAGCAGCCATGACGTGGTGTACCAACCATGGGGCATCCAGCCGCGCCTGTCTCGGCATTTATCCACCATGACTAGCAACTTACAGAACTTACCGAACTTACCACTGTCCACTCCTGCTAGGAACCCGGAATTCCCGACTGGTTGAGAAAGCTCACGTATCTTGACAAGAGGATGGACGCAATGTCATCCATCAGATCACCTTTGACATCGATGAGAGATGTCTATATATTGCGATCTGATTTTGTGTGGCCATATCTAGATCACATGAGAAGCCGCGGCAATGTCTGCGGCCGTTGAGCCAAGAAATATGAAGATTACAGCAATGGACGAGAATGTCCCTATGCCCAATGATCCGGCAGAACTTTTTGACCAGTTGTACCGCGAAAACAACGAAATGTTGTACAAGCTGGCTTTGGGGCTCACCGGGAATAACCACGATGCTGAAGAGGTAACCCAGGAAACATTTCTCCGGGCATTTCGTTCCTTCCGTGATTTTCGAGGGGAATGTGCATTTTCCACCTGGATTTATCGCATTGCCATGAATGTTGCCAATGATTACCTGAGGCAGCGATCCAAGTTTCCTGTTCCTGCGCTTACTGAAGATCTTGGCTATGCGCTCGAGGAAATCCTCGACCCGAATCCCGCCAACAATCCTGAAACCGAACTGCTCGCCAATCAGATCAGAATCAAGTGCCTGCACAGCTTGACGGAATGTTTACCTCTCGAACAGCGCAAGGTGTTTTGTTTGGCAATCACCCTGGGCCTACGCCACAAGCTCGTCGCTGAAATCCTCGAATGCTCGGTCAGCTCGGTAAAAACCGCCCTTCATCGGGCAAAGGCACGATGGTTTGGCTACATGGAGGACCGGTGTCAGCTGATTAACAAGTCCGGCACCTGCTCGTGCAAGCAGTGGGTTCGCTTCGGGCTGTCGCAAGGGTGGATTATCCCGCAGACAGCAATTGCTTCGCCTCCTCCGAATACCATGCAGGCCAGGGAAGAAATCAGTGAACTGAAGGCACTGCGCACTCTCTACCAGAGCACCTGCCAGGAAGCTGCCGACCAAGCGTATGTGCAGAGGCTTAGGAACGGGATAAGAAATAAGGAATGGGCAATTTTTTCCTGATTCATTTGTAACCTTTTGCCTCCGGTGCCGTCTAACCGACATAAACCACCTGAGGAGGCAGAGGACATGACAACAAAAGGCACACAATGGGGAATGAAACAGGGCGATAATTTCAGGTCGTTCACAGTGCAGTCCAATGGTCGTATGGTTCACGGCCTCGAAGCAGGTGAAGGGCCACTGGTCATAGCCCTGCATGGCTTTCCCGACCGGCCAATCTCCTTCCGCCACCAGATTCCGTTGCTTGCGAAAACCGGTTGTCGGGTGGTCGCCCCCTGTTTGCGTGGCTACTCAGAGTCAGACGCACCGTCCTACGGCCCCTTTGAGGTCGCCATCCTGATTCAGGATCTGCTGGCGCTGATCGATCAGCTGTCGGACCAACCGGTTACCCTCCTTGGCCATGATTGGGGCGCCGCGGTGGTACGTGGCGCGGCGATCATGGCGCCGGAGAAAGTCGCGAAGATTGTCTGCATGTCGGTTCCGACTGCCGGGAATTTCGGGCGAGCGTTGTTGACCAATCCGACCCAGCAGCGGCGCTCTTGGTACATGTATTTTTTCCAGTTGCCGCTCGCCGAGATGGCTGTGGCTCACAATGATTTTGAGTTCATTGAGCAGTTATGGCAGGAGTGGTCGCCGGGCTGGCACTGCCCGCAAGCGGTCATGGCTGAAATAAAGGTGGCGTTCCGGAATCCTTCAGTGCTACGGGCGGCATTAGGGTATTATCGTTCCCAGTTCAACCCCGCTCTCCAGCAGCCGGATCTGGCCGATATTCGGAAGCGTTTGAGCGATCCCATTCCAGTTCCGGCAATGCACCTGCATGGTGCTAATGATTGTTGTATTGGCCCGGAAACTACAGCAGGGATGGAAAGTGCCTTTCTCAAACATTTTGAAAATCATATCATCCCTTCCGCCGGTCATTTCCTGCATCAGGAGCAACCGGACATTGTTAATCACCTGCTCATCGATTTTTTGAACAAACAACTGAGCTGACGGCGTCGCTCAACCATCGGGTACTGCTGTTTCCGCGCGGGTAGGTTCAGAAAGTCAGTCGGCCTTAGCAAGGACATCGGCAGCCTACTGGTTCAAGCTCATGCCTTAGCGCATGGTCGGTCGCTGGTGCTGAAAAAAACCTCTGAAGTATTAAGCGCACCTGACGATATGCAGATAGTAGGTGCTAAGACAATTCTCTGTCGGATTAATTGTATTTAATTGTGCACACGGCTTTAACTCGGCCAGTTAGACATATCCTGGTTGTGCGGAATGTATTAGATGCATTTAGAGCAATCCTTGTTTGACAGTCTTGATTTTTGCGTGTATTAGATTTCAGGTTAATACAATGAATCACTTGACTGTGAGCACAAGCTAGATTGGGGAATGATGAGACCATTTTTCAGGTGGTCCTAGAAGATTTAGAGAGCCGTCCAAACCGGTGTAAGACTGGCGGGGCGGCTTTTTGTTTTTCCTGGCGTGCAACTCGGTCTAACCGCCCAGGGACCAGGATCTTTAGCTTAAAAACGTGGAGTGACGAAATATGATGAACGGCGGGCAAAGATTCAGTCAGGCGCAATGCAGCAGCAGGTCGTGCTGCGAAACCATGGATCATTCACCGGGTTCGGGAAGGGGCGGCAACATATTCGGCCGACGGTTGCTTTTGCCATTGCTGGCGCTAAACCTGTTTCTCTTGAGCGATCCGGCCGCCGCTCAGAATGAGGCCCTGGGAAATGACCCAGCCTTGGAGGAGATAACGGCTGCCGACACCTCGAACCAGGATCTGCTCCTTTTCTGGGAGGAGAAGGAGCTCTATGTCCAGACAGCGACGCGGACGGCAAAGCCGATCTCCCAGGTCGCGGAGAACATGGAGGTCATCACAGCCAAAGATATTGAGGAGATGAACGCCCACAGTGTCCATGAGGTGCTGAACAGGGTTCCCGGACTTTTCGTCGATTTTGCGACCAATGACTTTAACAGCCCCGCGCAACTCCATATTCAGGGTGGATCACCGCGTCACGTGACGGTGCTCCTGGACGGGGTGGTCTGGAACTTCCTGAGCGACGGACATGCGGAGACCATCACCATACCGGTAGGCATCGTCGATCGTATCGAGATCATCAAGGGGCCAGCCTCTTCTGCCTGGGGTTCCGGTATGAGCGGGGTTGTCAATATCATCACCAAGGGGGTGGGCGATACGACCATGCCGAAAGGGATGGTTAGCGCATCTTATGGAGAAGCCAGCTCCAGGGATACCAACGCTCAGCTGTTCGGTAAGGCGGGGCTGGTCAAGTACTTCCTTCACGCCGGTCGTTTGGCGTCGGACGGCTTGTCCAACGACCGCAGCTCCCAGTCCGACAGTCTCTACGCCAAAATTGCCGTTACCCCCAGCCACAACCTCGACTTACTGTTCACCGTCGGTTACAGCACTCCGGACATGGGCCAGGGAAGTCAGCATACTCCCAGCGGTGTCGGTGTCATCGATACCACCGGCAAACTGGAGCTCAGCGCCTTCCACGCTGCGGCAGGCATGGAGTACCGGCCTTCACCTGATTTTGCCGTAAAAGCCGACATCAATACGGTGCGATTCAAGTTCGCTTCCTTGACTGATTTCACCAGTCCCAATGCGACGCTGAACGTTCAACCCGGGGACGTTTTTAAAAGCACCACCTTGAATGACCGGGCCACCAGCGGCAGCTTGAAACTGACCTACACAGGCGGCATGCACACCGCTGTAATTGGGGCGGAAGCGAGCCGCGGCGAAAATGATCAAAACATAGCGGTCCCTTGGAGGTCTTTATCGAGCCAAGTCAGCTCGGGCGTCGACAAGCAGGCTGTCTTTGCCAACGACACTTTAACCCTCGGCAGCTTTGCCGTGACTCCAGGTATCAGGTATGACAACAACAGTATCAGCGGCGACTTCGTCAGCCCCAGCGTTGGCGCCACCTACGAATTCGGTGAGCACAGCATTGCCCGGGCCTCCATTGCCAGGGGGTTCACCTA
>Ga0209317_1002809_pt1 | contig 11995 bp, 11 predicted proteins | sample RifGroB2_FD_183994 | JGI IMG/M metagenome (GOLD analysis project Ga0209317, IMG submission 183994) | Soil microbial communities from Rifle, Colorado, USA - Groundwater B2 (SPAdes) (version 2) | ecosystem: Environmental > Terrestrial > Soil > Unclassified | place: Rifle, Colorado | collected...
CGCCCTGCGCGCGAGCCGTCTGGTCGCGCGCAGGGCGCGCTCCTACTGTGTTTTTTAGTCCATAGGGCGGAAAAGCGTAGCGCCTTCCGCCGTATGCTGACATCTCGCGCAACCTCAATTCGGCGGATAACGGCCTGCGGCCTCATCCGCCCTACGTCATGTGAGCTGTTTCTCGACGGCGTACTGCATCAGTTCGGCGTTGTTGCGCAGGTTCATTTTTTCCAGGATGCGGGCGCGGTAGGTACTGACGGTTTTCCCGCTCAAGTTCAGGGTATCGGCAATTTCCGTGACGGTTTTTGCCGAAGCGAATAACCGGAAAATCTGGTATTCGCGATTCGACAGGGTTTCGTGCGGAAGCTTTCCCTCCGGCATGCTGAGTTCGTTAGTGAGCATTTCAAGCACTGCCGGGCTGAAGTATTTTTTACCGCTCGCCGCGTCGCGCACCGCCTCCACCACGATTGCCGACGCACATCCTTTGGTCAGGTAACCAGCGGCTCCGGACTTGATGAGGCGCACGGCATATTGATCTTCCGTGTAATTGCTGAAAATCAGCACCGGCAATTTCGGTCTTTCCTCGTGAATCTGTTTGAGTACCTCGATCCCGTTCCGCCCGGGCATGGCAATGTCGAGCAACACCACGTCGCAATCGTTGTGCCGCAGCCAATGCAGCGCATCAATGCCGTTGTCCTGCTCCGCCACGATTTCCATCCCCTCGATTTTCTCGAAGATGCGTTGCAACCCGTGGCGCACCAGGTCGTGATCATCGACGATCAGGATGCGTATCATGCTTTGCTCTCTCCTTGGTTATCGGCAGATAGAGGAAGTCTTACCGTCACGCTGAATCCGCCGCCGGGCGGGCTGTAGAAATCAATCCTGCCGCCCAGTTGTTCGGCGCGCTCGCGCATGCCGATCATGCCATAAGAGGTCCGGGCAATGGTGTGTCCTTCCGGCAGCCCACAACCATTGTCGCTGATTGTCAGAATAACCTCCTCATCATCGCACTGCAATTCGACTTCCACCCTTGACGCGCCGGAATGCCGCGCGGCATTGGTAAGGGATTCCTGGAAGATGCGGAACAGGTTGATCGCCTGTATATCGTCCATTTTGCAACCCTCGGTGCAGTGGCAAATGACCAAACATTGAATACCGGTGCGTTTCTGGAACTGTCCGGCTTGCCATTCAAGCGCCGCATGCAGGCCGAGATCGTCGAGTATGGTCGGGCGCAAGTTGGTGATGACGCGCCGCGTGACCGTTACTGCGTTATCGAGCAGTTGCGACATCAATTCGATGTGCCCGAGCAGCGCCGCTGTCTCCTTGTTCGCGGACAGCTCGTCCGCCAGCCAGTAAATATCCATCTTGAGCGCGGTCAATGTGCTGCCCAGATCGTCATGGATTTCGCGCGCGATATTGGCCTTTTCTTCTTCACGCACGGTCTGGAGATGCGCCGAGAGATCGCGCAGTTGGCGCTCGGAGCACCTGCGTTCGCTGATGTCCTGGGTAACGACCATAAACACGGGATAATCCGACTCCATGTACTGCATGCGCGCCTCGACCGGATAAGTTGTCCCGTCCTTGCGCCGGTGAACCGTCTCGAAAGACATCAATGGCTGTTCGCCGCTCCGGAGCGGGGCAAGCAGTTGCTCGAAGCTATCCCGCGTGAACAACGGCTTTATATCCAGCGGGGTGAGTTGGTTCAGTTCGTCGGACGAGTAACCCAGATTTATTTCTGCGCCTTCGCTGGTCAGCAGGAAATGCAGGGTGTGCGCGTCAAATATGTAGACTTCGTCGAACGAGCTTTGCAGCAGGCTGCCAAACCGCTGCGCCAGCGCTTCCGCTTGCCTGCGCTCGGTGATGTCCTCGATGACCCCGATGGTATATCTGGGTGTGCCATCGGCGTCGCGCAACAGGGAAACGGTCAGGTTGACCCATATCAAGCTCCCGTCTTTGCGCACATAGCGCTTTCCCATGGAGAAAGCGGCTATTTCGCCCGCAAGCAGTTGCTGGCGGTAACGGGCATTCTCGTCCAGATCATCAGGAAAAGTAAGATCCTGATAACTCATCCGGAGCAGTTCGTCGCGTGCATAGCCGGTAATTGCGCAGAATTTCTGGTTGGCATGCCGTAAATAACCATCCAGTGAAGCATGCGCTATGCCGACTGCGGCCTGTTCCAGGGTACCGCGGAAGCGTTCATCGCTTTCCCGCAATTTCACTTGTTCAAGCTGTTTGCGCGCGGTGATGTCGCGGCAGAAAGCAAAAAATTGCCGCGATTCCGCCAGATAAGTGGCGGATACCTCGACATCCATCTCATGCCCGTCCTTGCGGCGATGGCGGGTCTCGAACCGGTCGTGACCCTGCGCGATGATTTTTGCGATATGCGCCCGGACATCGGCTGCCTGCTCCATTACCTCCAACTGGCTGATGTGCATGCCCAGCAGCTCCTGCGCCGTATAGCCGGACATTCTCGCGTAGGCCTCGTTGACCTCCTGCAGCACCCCCTCCGCGCTGGCCATCCAGAAACCGTCCAGCGCCGTCTCGATCACCAGGTGGTGGCGCTGCAATATCCGGCGCAGTGCGAGCAGAGCAATTCCGCCGACCAGCAGCATCGCGATGAATCCACCGGCGATGTGCCTGGCAGGTATCGTGGCAAGACGCGCATTCTCGACAAGCATCAACGCCACAGTGCCCGCCACCACCATGACTATGGCGCCGGCAGCGATACGGGTGGACAAGCGGAAATCTGGCAGTTTCATAGTGAAACGCGTGCCCGCTCTTTTCCGGCTAATGCTTTGCCGGTACAGGAGCAGGCATCGCTTCTACGCCTTCCCTGACGGTGTCGCCAATTTCTTCATCATCCGCATCAGCATTCAGCTTCACCACGCCGCCGTCATGTTGCGCCGCCTCCTCGGCCTTCTTGTTCATCACGATCAGGCTAATGCGGCGATTAACCGGGCTTAACGGCTCTTCTTTGTGGTACAGCACAGCGGACGACAAGCCCACCACCCGAACGATTTTTTCCTCCGCCATGCCGCCGGCGATCAATTCGCGGCGCGAGGCATTGGCGCGGTCAGCGGATAATTCCCAATTACTGTATCCCTTGCTGCCACCGCCGTAGACAGCCGCATCGGTATGCCCGGACAGGCTTATTTTGTTGGGTACTTCGTTTAACGTCTTGCCGATTTCATGCAGGATTTCCCTGGTATGAGGCTCGAGCTCGGCGCGGCCGCTCTGAAACATCGGCCGGTTCTGTTCATCGACGATCTGGATACGCAATCCTTCGCTGGTAATGTCGAGCAGGATCTGGTTCTTGAATTTCTGCAGCCTGTCGTTGATTTCGATCATTTTCTCGATATTGGCTTTCAGATCCTTGAGCTTCTCGATTTCTTTCTTGCGCTCGATGCGCAAAAACTCCTGCTGTGCCGCCTTGAGGTTGATGACTCTTTTCTCCGGAGGAAGCTCGCCCTTCTTGACCTGACCCTCGCTGCGCGTCAGGTCCTGACCGCCTCCCTTGATAATGCTGGAGCTGTCGCCGCTGCCACTCCCACCGGACAAAGCGACTTTGAGCGGGGTTTTGAAGTATTCCGAAATTCCCTGCAGATCGCCCTTGGCCGTTGAACCCAGCAACCACATCAGCAGGAAGAACGCCATCATCGCCGTGACAAAGTCGGCATAGGCAATCTTCCACGCGCCGCCGTGATGCCCCCCCGCCACCTTCTTGATGCGCTTGATGACGATGGGTCTTTTGTTTTTGTCGTCGGACATGTTCAGAAGACGGAGGACGGATGACAGAAGACAGAAGGGTTGTCGCGGCTACGCCGCGTCTCCAGATATAGTGTGCCGCGCAGCGGCACACAACCATCTGTCCTCTGTCTTCCGTCCTCTGTCTTCTGATCAGCGTTTCTGTTTGACATGCTCTTCCAACTCGGCGAAGCCGGGGCGTTCGGTGGAATTTAACACCTTGCGGCCGAACTCGACCGCCATGGCCGGCGCGTAGCCGTTAAGATTAGCCAACAGCGTCACCTTGATGGTCTGGAACATCTTGGTGCCTTCTTCGGCCTTTTGTTCCAGCAGCGTTGCCAGCGGGCCGACAAACCCGTAGGCCAGCAAAATGCCGAGGAAAGTGCCGACCAGCGCATGGGCAATCAATATCCCCAATTCTGCGGGCGGAATGCCGACCGACTCCATGGTATGCACCACACCCATCACCGCCGCGACGATGCCAAATGCCGGCATACCGTCACCCAATTTGGCCATCACATGGGAAGATATCATCGCCTCGTGGTGATGCGTTTCTATTTCCACATCCATCAGGTTTTCGATTTCCATGGCATTCAGATTACCGCTGACCATGATGCGCAAATAGTCGGTCATGAATTCGATCACATGATGGTCTGTAAGCACCTTGGGATATTTGGCGAAGATCGGGCTTTCTTCGGGTTTCTCGACATCGCCCTCAATGGACATCAACCCTTCCTTGCGCACCTTGCCGAGCAATTCATAGAGCAGAGCCATCAGCTCCATGTATGTTCCCTTGCTGTACTTGGCCCCTTTCAGCACCGTCGGCAACGCCTTGAGCGTGGCCTTGATTGTCTTGCCGGTGTTGCCCACGAAGAATGCGCCGAGCGCGCCGCCGCCGATCATCAGCAGTTCCAGTGGCTGAAACAATGCTCCCATGTGTCCGCCAGCCAGCGCAAAGCCACCGAATACCGACAACGATACCACCACATAACCGACGATGACTAACATGCTCGCGTTCCCTGTTTATTACTGGTGCCCATTTTATATTAACGGCACGCAGGGGAAAAGCTTTAAGGGCACGTCTAAAAATCCAAATTTCGTCGCAATACGGCGTTGCTCACAAAAAATTGCTCCTTACATATCAAATATATGCTACGTCGCAATTTTTTGCTCGTGCCTTGTCTTGCTTAAAACTTTGAATTTTTAGAAGCGCCCTTAAGCAGCTTGCGCGGCTGCCATTGCAATTTGTCTGGCAGCCCTGGTTTTACCGGCTCGGGCAGGCGGGTGGCAGATGCCGCACACATAATTACCATGCAAATCGTTCGTATGACTCACAAAATGCCCGCCACATTCCTTGCAGGGAACAAGTTGCAGCATCCCCGCATTGAAGAAGCGAATCATGAACCATGCGCGGGTGATGCTCAGCGCGGGTTCGGCGCCTTCGATGCCCTGCACCTGGTCGAGATATAAGCGGTAAGCGGTAATCAGCGCCTGCACGCCGTCGATTCCGGCATTCCTGAGCAGGAACTGGTAAATATCCATGAATAGCGAGGAGTGGATATTCGGCTGCCAGCTCATGAACCAATCGGTCGAGTAAGGCAGCATCCCCTTGGAAGGCGACTCTTTCTTGATCTCTTTGTAGAGCCTGAGCAGACGTTCGCGGCTCAGTGAAGTTTCTTCCTGCAACAACTGCAAGCGCGCCCCCATTTCGATCAAATCAATCGCGACTTTGACCTGCTGCGCTTCTCCCGCCACGGTTTTGATAGCCACGACAACCGCCTTTCTATGCCAACGCTTCGACGGGTTGCGCCGACATCAGAATCGCCGCATGCGCCTGCGACATCATGCGATCCTTGCTGTAATTGGTGACCATGTTGAGCAACAGATTTTCGTCAAAACGGAAGCGGCACAGCAACATGTTCGAGGCCGCCATCTTGATGATTTGCGCGGGTGTCAGATTGGCGAGCACATCCACCAGATCCTGACCGATACCCAACCGGAAAATTGCGGCCGGCTTGTCTTTCTTGATCATTTGCTGAGCCAGCATCAGGTAAGTCAGATTGATGTCGCGTATACCTTCCTGCAATTGCATGGTGTTCATGTAGCCCCCCTTGTAAGCCAGTGAAGAACGGATAACTCTGCTTGTCGAATTTCGACGGTCGCATTATTACGGGCAAGGGAAAGACAGGAAATCGGAAGTGTGCCAATTCTTTTGTAAGAATCAGAAGACAGATATTGTAGGATTTTTTCCTACAAACGGCGCGACACACCGCTTAATCAGAATAAGCGGTGTGTCGGCGTAGAGAATCGGCTTGCAAGGGTTCAAACCAATTTCTATGAACATTATCGGCAGCATTTAGGGAAACTTTAGGGTAATTTATAAAATATTTAACCGGGCAGCTAATCTCATTTCTTATCAAAGACATAAATAATGAGCGGATGCCCATCCATCCGCTCGATCTCCCTGATTTGCTGATTTGTTCGATGAGTAGGAGCGTGCCCTGCACGCGATAAAGCGCTGTCGCGTGCAGGGCACGCTCCTACCACCTTGTTTGGTTCCGGCTTGTCCGGCTTAGGGTAATTTATAAAATATTTAACCGGGCAGCTAATCTCATTTCTTATCAAGGACATAAATAGTGAGTGGATGCCCATCCATCCGCTCAATCTCCCTGATTTGTTCGATGAGTTTATCGCTCAGCACATATTCTTTCGACAACAACATCTCGCCGGTTCTGCTCATGAGGTCGCGGGAAAGCGTCATGCCCGGCCTGACGCGGTCCGAGCGCAGCACCAGTTCGGTCACGGCATCCGGACTTGCGGAACGGATATTGTTCAGCTCGCTCAGGAAAGCTTCTACCACTGAGGAATCGTAACGCTTGCCTCTGCCATCCTGGATGAACAATCCGGCTTCCGCAGGCTTCATCGGCTTTACAAAAGCCGACCCCATCAGCGCCGCGTCATAATCCTCGGCCACCGCGAGGATGCGCGCGCCCAATGGAATGGATAGCCCGGACAACCGGTCCGGATAACCCGTGCCGTCAACGCGTTCACGGTGATTACGGATCAACTTGGCCGCGCCATGCAACTGATCCAGCGCCATCAGCGCCATTTCGCCCTTGATCGGGCACTTGACCACCTCCGCTCTCTCGTCGACAGTCAGCGCGGCGAACGGCTTATCCAGCAAGCGGTCGGACAGGCCGATTTTGCCGATATCGAGCAGCAGCGCGGCAATGAACACATCCTGCACTTCTGCGGCGCTCATGCCCATGCGTTGAGCCAGCGACCGCGCAAGTTCGGCGACACGGCGCGCGTGCCCCGCCCTATCCGGGCGGCGCATTTCGATCAGGTTGGAGAACACGCGGACCGAGGTGATGAAGCTCTTTTTCAATTTCTCATGGGCGGCCTCCAGGAATCCCATGGTCTGGCGCACCTCTTCGGTGCGCGCCAGCACCTTCTCTTCCAGATGGGCGTTCAGTTCCTTCAATTCCTCGTTCTGCCTGAGCGTCAATTCTTCCAGGCGCTGCTTCTCGCGCTCCAGCATCTTCTGCTGCAGCGCATGCTTGACGATCAGCGTGATGTCGTTGTCTTCCCACGGCTTGGAAACATAGCGATAAATCTGTCCCTTGTTGATGGCGTCAATGGTTGCGCCGACTTCGGCGTAGCCCGTCAACAGGATGCGCACCGTGTCCGGCCATTTTTCCCTGGCTTTCTCCAGAAATTGCGCGCCGCTCATTTCCGGCATGCGCATATCGGAGATCACCAGGTCGATGGTCTCGCGTTCCATGATCTCCAGACCCTGTGCGCCGCTCTCCGCAGTGAGGATGCGATAGCCCTGCGGACGGAACAGACGCTTCAGCGACGAAAGAATATTGGCTTCGTCGTCAACGAACAGCAGGGTCGCACTTGCCTCCGGCGCGGCCTGTGGCGCTGCCTGTGTTTCACTCATGTGCACGTTTTCCTGGCAGCGCCTGCAACCGGTTCTCGCGATGCATGCGCTCGACTGCAGCAATGACAATGCGCGCTTCCGAACCGGAAAGTTCGGGGAAATGATCCTGCACAATATGCACCATGGCGAAGCCCGACATGCTCAGGGTTTTATCATTATCTTTCACCAGAGGGGACAGCAGAACGCATGCCTGCGCAAAAACATCCCTGACCGCAGGGTGCATACGCCGCTCTTCCTGGGCAAACCTATTGTCATTTGTCATATCAATCTCCTTTCATCCCGGGTTATGTTCATTCCTGATTAGCCACAAAGTTCAGCAGTCTCTTACCCACAAGCCTCAAGCCAGATATTGGCTTGTAAGGTGCGCCGGCTATCTCGAGAAGGCCGATCGTAGGGCGGATGAGTCCGCAGGACGTTATCCGCCGTATGGAAATTGTGCGGGCCAGCATCCGGCGGATAACTTTGCAGCCCTACATGCTTCGATGCGCCCGTGGTATTTCTGCATGATGCCATAGCATCCGCATGGCGGGCTATGCCTGCCATGCCGGGCGGAGCCCGGCCTACATTTGGTTCCGGCTCGTCCGGCTTGGAAATTTTCAACTTTCCGATTGGGTTCATGCCCGCCCCTCCTGCGGTCGCTTCACCGGTAGCCACACCCTGAACGTCGTGCCCTTGCCCGGTTCGCTCTGCACTTCGATGCGCCCGTGGTGCTTCTGCACGATGCCGTAGGATAGCGACAGGCCTAATCCGGTCCCCTTGCCGACCGGTTTGGTGGTGAAGAACGGGTCGAAGATCTTTTTCAGGTGCTCCGGTGCGATGCCTTTGCCGGTGTCGGCGATTTCCACCCAGACTTCTTCTTCCTGCCGGCCGGTGCGAACCGTAATAGTGCCGCGCTCCTCGATGGCGTGGGCGGCGTTGACCAGCAGGTTCATGAACACCTGGTTGAGTTGCGAGGACATGCATTCGATCTCGGGAATGTCGCCGTATTCCCTGACGATGTTCGCCTTGTATTTGATTTCGTTGTGGACGATGTTCAGTGTGCTGTCCAGTCCTTTGTGCAGGTCGGCAAAATGCCATTCGTCCGATGCATCGATATGCGAGAAGTCCTTCAGGTTCTGCACGATCTTTTTGACCCGGGTGATGCCGTCTTTCGATTCGCCCATCAGCGCCCCCAGGTCTTCCTTGAGGAAGGCGATGTCCAGCTTTTCCCGCGCCGCCTTGAGCCGCGCGCGCACCGTTTCATCGGCGATCGCGCCTTCCGCCTGTTCGTATTGCTCGATCATGCCGAAGGCGTCCTGCACATATTTTTCCAGTGTGCCCAGGTTGGAATACACGTAGCCGATCGGGTTGTTGATCTCGTGCGCCACGCCAGCCGCCAACTGGCCGATCGAGGCCATCTTCTCCGATTGCAACAACTGGTTTTGCGCTTCTTCCAGTTGCCGGTTGATCGCCGCCAGATCCTCGTTGGATTTGCGCAGGTTTTCTTCTGCCTTTTTACGTGTAGTGATGTCGCGCACCGTGGCCTGCAATACCCGCCTGCCATCCAGCTCCATGCTCGTCAGCAATACGCTGGCGGGAAATTCTGTACCGTCGAGCCGGCAATGCATCCATTCGAACCAGTGGCTGCCATTCTTGAACGCCGTGGCAATATGCTCGCTGGACTGGCTCGCCGAACCCTGGCCACCGGACTGCGTGGGAGGTGAAAACTGTGATGGATGCCTGCCGATGAGGTCGTCACGCGTGGTGCAGCCAAATACCCGCAGAGTGGCATCGTTGCAATCGAGGAAGCCGTTTTCGTCCAGCAGCATGATCCCGTCGCTCGACGACTCATATATGGCGCGGAATTTCATTTCCGACCTTCGCATACCCTCTTCCGCCTGTTTGCGCGCCGCGAGCATGGCGCTGAAACCATCGGCCATTTTGTTGAAGCTGTCGCCGATCTCGCCGAGTTCGTCGCGTGTGTCGAGATGGACCCGCTGACGCATGTCGCCTTCGGAAAAGGCATGGGCAGAGCGAGCCAGCGACCGGACGCTGCCGATAATGGAATAGTAGATGCCGATCGCGAAATAAGTCACGATCAGCAGCAGCAGGGAGGCTGCCCCAATGGTCGCATACAGCCTGTTTCCCGCCTGAGCGATGCGTTCCTTGAGCAGGGTTTCGGTCGCCGACAGCAACGACTCATGGAATTGCAGGTAGCTGTTATCGATGGCCACGCTGGCCATTGCATAGTAATCCTCCGGGCTGACCGTGAAGCGCCCGGTCAGAATGTCCGATTTCACCAGGCCGGTGATCTGCTCCACGGAATCCGCAATATCCCCGTATGCAGCCCGCAGCATATCTTCCAGCACAGGGTTGTAACGGGCAACCTTCCTGAAGCTGACGTCAAGCGCCATGAGCATCTCATCGAGTTCGTGGCTTATGGTGTTCATGTGCATTCTTTCCTGTTCCGTGACCCGCCTGTTGAGCAGGTTGGAAAGACCACTAGCACGAAATTGCCCGAGATGTTCGACAATATGCGGCAGTTTGTTGACGGCGGCATCGATCAAATAATACGAGTCGGCCTGGGGGTCCAGGATCAGCGCATACTCATCAGAAATGGCCGACTCGAACAGCAGCAGCCGGTCAATCAGGAGCGTGTGCGCGGTGAAGCTCTCGTCCGGCGTCCAATCAAGCCCCTTTTCCCGCAAATGCTCCCAGTCCGCCTTGAGTTTTCGCCAGTCATCGCTCGACGCCAGGCTGGAAGACAACTTCCTCTCAATCGTATTGAGCGATTCGGCAATTTCCCTTTCCCTGGATGCAAGCTTGTCCCGCATAGCCTCGATACCGCCGAGGGCGCCTACCGAAAGTCCGCGATGTTGCTGGATCAACTGCATGGCCTTGGAAATTGGCCTGATCAGAGTGATGCCTTCCAGTTCATGCTGCGAGATGCGTACCTCCTCGTTAAGGTTGGCAAAGAGGCTGGACACTACCGCTACGAACGCAATCGTGGATATCAGCGCCAGCAGGAAAAATTTGCGGGTATAGCCAAGATGGTTCATCAGCGCGATGGCAGGTGAAAAAAATGGCCTCATGGCTGTTGCGCCTCCCCGGTTCGTTTCCTGGTTGGGCGGTCCGGTTCGTGCAGGAAGGGGTGAAATAAATGCCCCAACTCCTCCAGCGATCCATCAATGGCGTATGGCATGGATTTGGCTAACAGATCGAGCAGCACCACCGCATTGACCGTCGAATCGTTCGAAGCGCCATGCCGGAGCCGCATCGCGCAATGAGTATTGACTTCGTGCAGGTTCCGGTAAATATCGTTCAGCCCGGTGAGCCCGTAATCTGTTTCCTTGCCCTCGGTTTTTAGAAAATACTGCGCAAGCATATACATGCTCGCTGCGCGGTAGATGGTTTCCAGCCCGGTGGCAAAAGGCTGGTGAAAGCGCGCCATCGGTTTAAAAAAACGCGTATGCGGGCATCCGCTGCAGGGACTGATCAACCCCATCAGGGAGCTGACGGCCTGTTGCACCGTCGTATCCTTCATGGTGATGCGTTCGGCCGTTATCACGGCAACATGCGCTTTTTCGTAGGAAGCCAAATGGGAAAAACCGGAATTCAGGCTGACCAGGGCGAGGGCGAGGGGACAATACGGGGAGCTTGCGGCATCCAGTGGGCAACTGGGGCATTTATTGAAGTCAAGCATGGCCCATTGGGGAATCTCACCGGGGCAAGGGCTGATGATATCCAACGTAACACCATCCAGCGCCAGTTCATAGGAATCTTCTCCCTCATCCGGCCACCGGAAAATATACTTGATTTTGATGGGCTCCATATCTGGCATTATCGTTTACAGGTGCGGTCATCTGCTGTCATGTAGGTTAAATGGAGCCGGGCGGATGAGTCCGCAGGACGTTCCCGCCGTATGGAAGTTGTGCGGGCCAGCATCCGGCGGATAACTTTGCCCAGCCATCTGACTATTGACGTTTCCATAATTGGCGACAGTTTCTTGCCCCCACCCCAACCCTCCCCCGCAAGCGGAGGAGGGGCTAGATTTACTCCCTCCCTTGCACGCGTAGCGTGCGGGGGAGGGTTGGGGTGGGGGAGAGTTTTCTACTGCCATGTATTTTGGAAAGCTCAATAGTCACTTACAAGTTAAATCATGTCAAAACATGACAAGAATTGCATCTTTGTAGGTCGGATGAGCGTAGCGTTATCCGACATGGAGGTGTCGGAAGGCGCTGCGCTTTTCCGACCTACGAAAACCGCCACCTTTTTTGGTTCCGGCTCGTCCGGCTTGGAAATTTTCAACTTTCCGATTGGGTTCATGCCCGCCCC
>Ga0209317_1002814_pt1 | contig 11982 bp, 10 predicted proteins | sample RifGroB2_FD_183994 | JGI IMG/M metagenome (GOLD analysis project Ga0209317, IMG submission 183994) | Soil microbial communities from Rifle, Colorado, USA - Groundwater B2 (SPAdes) (version 2) | ecosystem: Environmental > Terrestrial > Soil > Unclassified | place: Rifle, Colorado | collected...
AAAAATATTGATTTTGGCGCCTGGGCCAGTGAAAGCTTTCGGGTGCCAGCCAGCGGCCTGCCAGAAGATCAAGCCGACGGCGCTGAACCACTTCAATAGATTTATAAGAAATAGGGCCGTAGCCCCCGTGCAATATGCTTAAGTAGCTACCAAATAAGTAGCGCCCTTGAAACCCCGCTCAGCGGCCAGCCATTGCAGCACCGGCACCGTGCCGGGCAGTACGGGTGCCACCTGCACCGGCAACTGTTGCCACGCGAACAATTGCGCTTCGCGCATCTGCAAGTCGCCCATCCAGTCGAAAACCTTGCAAAAGTTCAAACGCACCAGGGCGTGGGGGTAGTCCACCATTTCAACGCGCCAAGGCATTGCCGGGCCGATGGTGATACCGAGTTCTTCGTGCAGCTCGCGGTGCAGGGCTTGGCCCACGCCTTCACCCGCTTCCAGCTTGCCACCCGGGAACTCCCAATAACCAGCATAGACTTTGCCCACTGGCCGGGAAGTAAGCAAAAAGCCGCCATCCGGGCGGATCAGAACACCAACCGCGACATCAACAACCGGGCGATTGGCCCCCCCTTCGCGCGGCAGCGCGACGTCAGCGACCAGCATCGCGCTGCTCATGCATCAGCGACATGGGTGCCTGCATAGTCACGCGCAAACTGGTAGGCCACCCGGCCGCTGCGTGAACCTCGCTCCAGAGCCCAGACCAGGGCGTCTGGCCGGGCGGCCTCAATCGCCGGTGCGGCGACACCGAACGAGCTCAACCACTGCGCCACGATGGCCAGATACTCATCCTGGTTAAAGGGGTAAAAGCTGACCCACAAGCCAAACCGCTCGGAGAGCGAAATTTTTTCTTCCACGCCCTCACCCGGATGCACTTCGCCGTCATCGGTGTGGCTGTAGCTCAGGTTTTCGCGCATGTATTCCGGCAGCAGATGGCGCCGGTTGCTGGTGGCGTAAATCAGAATATTGGCGGTCGTGGCGGCCACCGAGCCGTCCAGGATCGACTTGAGTGCCTTGTAACCCGGCTCACCGTCTTCAAAGCTGAGGTCGTCGCAAAACACGATGAATTTCTCGGGCCGATCCGACACCACGTCCACGATATCGGGCAGATCAACCAGATCCGCCTTGTCGACCTCAATCAGGCGCAAGCCGCGCGGCGCGTATTCGTTCAGACAGGCTTTGATCAGCGACGACTTGCCGGTACCGCGGGCCCCGGTCAGGAGCACATTGTTGGCCGGCTGGCCGTTGACGAACTGCAGGGTGTTGCGGCGAATTTTTTCCTTTTGCGGCTCAACTTCTTTCAAGTCGGACAGCCGCATGGCGCCCACATGCCGCACGGGTTCCAGCACACCGTGGCCAGCGCTGCGCTTGCGGTAGCGATAGGCAAAGCCTGCGGTCCAATCGGGCGGCGTCAGCGCGTGTGGCAACACCGATTCAATCCGGCCGATCAGCTGCTCGGCACGCGCCAGCAGGTGCTCAAATTGCTCGTTCATGAGCGGTAGTCCGCGTTGATCGTGACATAGTCGTGACTCAGGTCACAAGTCCAGACCGTATCTGCCGCATCGCCCCGCCCCAACAGCACCCGCACGGTGATTTCACTTTGCTTCATGACGCGCTGGCCCTCTTCTTCCCGGTAGGCCGGATGGCGGCCACCCTGCGTGGCCACATGCACCTCGTCCAGGTACAGGTCGATGCGCGTCTGATCCAGATCGCTGATCCCCGCGTAGCCGACCGCGGCCAGAATACGGCCCAGGTTGGGATCACTGGCAAAAAAAGCCGTCTTCACCAGCGGCGAATGGGCAACAGCATAGGCCACCTGGCGACACTCAAACTGGGTCTTGCCGCCTTCCACCTTGAGGGTGATGAATTTTGTCGCGCCTTCGCCATCGCGCACGATGGCTTGCGCCAGTTTTTTTGCCACGCCCAGCATGGCGGACCGGAGCGCTCGCCCGTCAACACTGTCCAGCGATTCAATCGGCGCATGCGTGGCCTTGTTGGTGGCGATCACCACAAAGGAGTCATTGGTAGAAGTGTCACCATCGACCGTCACCCGGTTGAACGAACCCTCAGCCAGTTCTGTCGCCAGTTGCTGCATCACAGCCTGACTGACACAGGCGTCGGTCGCCATAAAGCCCAGCATGGTGGCCATATTGGGCCGAATCATGCCCGCGCCTTTGCTGATGCCGGTGATGCTCACCAAGGCGCCACCAATCAGCACCTGCGTTCCAAATGCTTTGGCCACGGTGTCGGTGGTCATGATGCCCTCGGCGGCGCGCAGCCAATTGTCTTCGCGCACGTCTGCCAGCGCGCCGTCCAGCCCGGCCTCAATCCGCTCAGCCGGCAGGGTCTCCATGATGACACCGGTCGAAAAAGGCAGCACTTGCGCCGCAGAGATGCCGAGCTTGCGCGCCAAGGTCAGACACGTGCCCAGGGCTCGGGCGCGCCCATCTTCACCCGTGCCTGCGTTGGCATTGCCGGTATTGATCAGCAAGGCCCGAATGCCGGCACCGCTGGCAAGATGTTGCCGGCACAGTTGCACCGGCGCTGCACAAAACCGGTTCTGGGTGAAGACACCCGACACCGAAGCGCCCGGGTCGATCAGCACCACGGTCAAATCCTTGCGCTGGGCTTTGCGAATGCCGGCTTCAGTCACGCCGATGCGCACGCCGGCGATCGGATAAAGCTCGTCAGGGTTGGGGGCAGGCAAATTGACAGACATACTTCTCTTTCAAATCAGGATCAGATGATCCAAAACTCAACCCAAAAAATGGGCCGTGGCAATCAACCAGGGCCCATTGATGTGGCGCGAATTTGCCTCAGGCCAGCTTACCGTGGCAGTGTTTGTACTTTTTGCCACTGCCGCAAGGACACAGCTCATTGCGACCGACACGGGGAACGTTTCCGCCCGGAATGGTCGATTTTTTCCTGAAGGTTTCGTCGTCGGTAATGGTTTCAACCTCGCCGGTTTCAGTAGGTGCCATGTAGGTCACATTGGCTATGCTTTCACCCCGACTTTCCATGTCCTCAGCGGCCTGTTCCAGTTGCTCACTGGATTGCACCTTGACGGTCATGAGCACTTTGGTGACATCATTCTTAACGGCGTCAAGCAACTGACTGAAGAGCTCGAATGCTTCGCGCTTGTATTCCTGTTTCGGTTGCTTCTGGGCATAGCCACGCAAATGAATGCCCTGGCGCAGATAGTCCAGCGAACTCAAGTGTTCACGCCAATGGGTGTCAATGCTTTGCAGCAACACCATACGCTCGAACTGGGTAAAGTTTTCACCGCCCACCTGCTCCACCTTGGCGGCAAAGACCCTGTCGGCCTCCTGTTGCACGCTGGTCAGCAGATCATGATCGGTAATTGCGCTCGCTGCGCTGACCTGCTGCTGCAATGCCAGATTCAGCTGCCAATCGTCAGCCAGAACCTTTTCCAGGGTCGCAATATCCCACTGCTCTTCAACCGACTCCACCGGCACATATTGACGCACCAGATCATCGAAACAACCCGCGCGCAAGGAGGCAATCTGGGCTGTCAGGTCGCCGGCGTCCAGAATTTCATTGCGCTGCTGATAAATCACCTTGCGCTGGTCGTTGGCCACGTCGTCATACTCCAGCAACTGCTTGCGCATGTCGAAATTGCGCGCCTCCACCTTGCGCTGGGCGCTCTCGATTGAGCGCGTCACGATGCCGGCTTCGATCGCCTCGCCATCGGGCATCTTGAGCCGGTCCATGATCGCCTTGACCCGGTCCCCGGCAAAAATGCGCATCAGCGAGTCGTCCAAACTCAGGTAGAAGCGCGACGAGCCGGGATCGCCCTGGCGACCGGAGCGGCCACGCAACTGGTTGTCGATACGGCGCGACTCGTGGCGTTCAGTTGCAATGATGCGCAAGCCACCCAAGGCCTTGACTTTTTCGTGCTCCTGCACCCACTGCGCTTGTATCGCGTCAATCTGTTTTTGTTTCTGCTCGGCCGTCAGCGTTTCATCCGCTTCCACCGCTTCCAACTCCTTGCTGACGTTGCCGCCCAACACAATGTCCGTACCCCGACCCGCCATGTTGGTGGCGATGGTGATGACTTTTGAGCGCCCGGCCTGGGCAATGATCTCCGCCTCGCGCGCATGCTGCTTGGCGTTGAGCACCTGATGCGGCAACTTTTCCTTTTCCAACAACGCGGCGATGATTTCCGAGTTTTCGATGGAGGTCGTGCCCACCAGCACCGGCTGACCGCGCTCATAACACTCCCGGATATCCTTGATCGCCGCTTCGTATTTTTCACGCGTGGTCTTGTAGACCCGGTCCAACTGGTCGTCACGTCGACTGGGACGGTTCGGTGGCATCACCAGCGTTTCAAGACCGTAGATTTCCTGGAACTCGTAGGCTTCGGTATCGGCCGTGCCTGTCATGCCCGCCAGCTTGCCGTACAGGCGGAAGTAGTTCTGGAACGTGATCGACGCCATGGTCTGGTTTTCAGGCTGAATGGCGACACCCTCCTTGGCCTCCACGGCCTGATGCAAGCCCTCGCTCCAACGCCGCCCCGACATCAGTCGGCCCGTGAATTCGTCCACGATCACAATTTCGCCGTTTTGCACCACATAGTGCTGGTCACGGTGATACAGATGGTTGGCGCGCAACGCGGCATACAGGTGATGCATCAGCGTGATATTGGCCGGGTCGTACAGTGTGGCGCCTTCAGGAATCAGCCCCAACTCGGAGAGAATGCGCTCGGCGCTCTCATGACCCTGCTCGGTCAAGAAAACCTGATGACTTTTTTCATCCACGGTGAAGTCACCCGGCTTGGTGACACCTTCGCCGGTGCGAATGTCTTCTTCACCTTCCTGGCGCTGCAGCAAGGGCACCACTTTATTGATTGCAATGTAAAGGTCAGTCTGGTCTTCGGCCTGGCCGCTGATGATGAGCGGTGTGCGTGCCTCGTCGATCAGGATTGAATCGACCTCATCAACAATGGCGTAATTGAGGCCGCGTTGCACCCGGTCGGCTCCCTCGTAGACCATGTTGTCTCGCAAGTAATCAAAGCCGTATTCGTTGTTGGTGCCGTAGGTGATATCGGCGCGGTACGCCGCCTGCTTTTCCTCGCGCGCCATGTTGGGCAGATTGATGCCGACGCTCAAACCCAAAAAGTTGTAGAGCTTGCCCATCCACTGCGCATCGCGATTGGCCAGGTAATCATTGACCGTGACGACGTGAACCCCTTTGCCCGTCAAAGCATTGAGGTACACCGGCATGGTGGCGGTCAGGGTCTTGCCTTCGCCGGTGCCCATTTCGGAAATCTTGCCGTTGTGCAGCGACATGCCGCCGAGCAACTGCACATCGAAATGGCGCATCTTCATTACACGTTTGGAACCCTCACGCACCACGGCAAACGCCTCGGGCAACAGGGCATCCAGGGACTCCCCCTTGGCGATGCGATCCTTGAACTCCTGGGTCTTGCCGCGCAACGCCTCATCAGAGAGCTTCTCAAGCTCGGCTTCCATGGCGTTGATGCGCACCACACTCTTGCGGTACTGTTTGAGCTGGCGGTCATTGCGACTGCCGAAAATTTTGGTGAGAATGTTAGTGGCCATGAATGCAAGACCGATCCGCCAGCCCACCGGGGCCAACAGAACAGCGCAATCCTTTTATTAATCTGGATGAAATGGGGTCATCGTCGCGAAGTGCAAGCGTTTGAACGAAATACGCAGCGCTGAGATAACCAAGATGTGATTTTACCTTTGACCGGCCAACCGATTTTCTGGGCGGCTTGGCCGGGCTGGCGCAGCAGCCATCAGCTTGACCAATTGATGCGTTGCCAGGTTTTGCCCGGCCGCCAGAAACTTCTGGGGGTCTTGCGGAATGCCCATCACCAACACCTCAAAATGCAAATGCGCCCCCGTAGAGCGGCCCGTGGTACCCACCTCGGCAATTTTCTGCCCGCGCCTGATCAAGTCGCCCTTCTTAACCAGCATTTTTGAGGCATGGGCATAACGGCTGATGAGGTCATTGCCGTGATCAATTTCAATCATGTTGCCGTATTCGGGATGAAACTCCTGCGTTACCACCACACCACCGGCAGCCGCGACGATGGGTGTTCCAGAAAAGGCCGGGAAGTCCAGCCCGGTGTGCAGCGCCGTACGGCCGGTCAGCGGGTCCAGACGCCAGCCAAAGGCGGAGCCTACCGTCGCTGTTATGACCGGCGGCTGTGTCGGCACCATCATGTTGCGAATTTTCTGCTCAAACAAACGCGACTCCAGCACCGTCAGCAAATCGGTCCGCTGATCGGTCAGGCGCGCCAGGTCGTCCAGCGTCGTCTGCAACTCGTCCATCGACAATGAGTGACCCGACACCAGCGCGCCGCCTTGACCCGTCTGGGCCTTGATCTCGACCGGGTTAACCCCTGCCAATCCTGAGACCCGTTCACCCAAAGACTCCAACTGCCTTAGTTTTGCCTGCATTTCGCCCAGCTTGCGCGCCAACGCATCCAGGTTTTCACGCATAAACCGGTCCCGCTGGGCAAACTCGTCCTTCACGACCACGCGCAGCAAGTTGCCGACCACGGGCCACCCCTCCCTGGCACCCTTCAAAAACACATAGTGGTAGACGCCCGCCGCCAGCACTATCAAGGTCAATGAGGCCACCAACGCAGCCAGAACCAGCTTGGTACCACTGAGGTGTATCGCACGACTCTTGGCGAGCCACGCATCCGTGATAATCAATTGCATTCCAATAGTTCCTCAGTAAGCCATCCATGAACCGCCGCCACCATGCCGTCTCGCTGCTGCAAGCCAGCCAGGACTCGCCAACGCTGGCGCGACTGACCGAACTCACACGTGACTCGGCGGCGCGACTCAAGGCGGTTGAATCGCTCATTCCTGCAGCCTTGTTTTCAGCCGTCAAAGCCGGCCCCATTGAAGGCCCGGTTTGGTGTCTGCTGTTGGACAACAACGCAGCCGCAGCAAAAATTCGTCAGTTGTTGCCCGCACTGCAGTCTCACTTGCGGGTCAAGGGGTGGGAGGTTAACTCAATTCGGCTCAAGGTCCAAGTGGCCCGCCAGCGCTAATTCCCCACGCCAGCATCATCGCCCGTCAGCCTGAATAATCTGCTACTGTTTAACGGTAGATAAGCAGTTTTCCCGCGACCACCTGAAACGAGGACACCACCATGCTGATCAAAACCAATCGCGACGGCTTCTGCCAGCCGCTCGCCAGCGAGATCACGTCCCAGCGCGTTTATGAGCAACGGCGCACCCTTGTCAAGCTGATGGCCAGCGGTGTGGCAGGTGCGGCACTGGCTGCCTGGGCTTCGCGCGCCGCCCATGCACAAGAGGCCAGCCTGACGCCCCGACCCGGCAAGCAGCCTGCGCTCCCCAGTGTGAAGTCGAGCTTGGCGGGTGCCATCACCATGGACAAGCTGACACCTTACAAGGACGCCAGCAGCTACAACAATTTTTACGAATTTGGCACCGACAAGGCAGACCCTGCACGCCATGCCCATACCCTCAAGACCACCCCCTGGACGGTGGAAATCGAAGGGCTGGTCAAAAAGCCGGCCCAATACGCACTGGAGGATTTGTTGAAACTCAGTGCCCAGCAAGAGCGCATTTATCGGCTGCGCTGTGTTGAAGGCTGGTCCATGGTGATTCCGTGGATCGGTTATTCGCTCAGTGAGCTGATCAAAAAAGTGGAGCCGCTGGGCAGCGCCAAGTACGTGGAGTTTGTCACGCTGGCCGATCCCAAGACGATGCCGGGCGTCGGCTCGCGGGTTCTTGATTGGCCCTATGTCGAAGCTTTGCGCCTGGACGAGGCCATGCACCCACTGACCCTGCTGAGCTTCGGCATGTACGGCGAGCGGCTACCCAATCAAAACGGGGCTCCGGTGCGCCTGGTAGTGCCCTGGAAATATGGTTTCAAGAGCGGCAAAAGTCTGGTCAAGATCCGCTTCACCGACAAGCAGCCCTCCACCGCTTGGAACAAGGCCGCTGCCAATGAATATGGTTTCTACTCCAACGTCAACCCCAACGTCGACCACCCGCGCTGGAGCCAGGCGACCGAGCGGCGTATCGGTGAGGATGGCTTGTTTGCCAAGAAGCGCAAGACCCTGATGTTCAATGGCTATGAGGCACAGGTCGGGCAGCTCTACGCGGGCATGGACCTCAAGAAGTTTTTCTGATGTCGGCGCTCGCCTCGCGGCGGCCAGCGGCGTGGTTGAGGCCGCTTCTGCGCCACCGCCTGGCCAAACCGCTCGTCTTTGGCTTGTCGCTGCTGCCGTTTTGCTGGCTGCTTTATGGGGCGATCTTTGATCAGCTGGGTGCCAATCCAGCCGAAGCGCTGGTTCGGGCCACCGGGGACTGGACGCTGCGCTTCCTGTGCCTGGTGCTGACGGTCACGCCCCTGCGGGTCATCTCCAACACGCCGGCGCTGGCGAGTTTTCGACGCATGCTGGGCTTGTTCGTGTATTTCTACGTCGCCATGCATTTGCTGAGCTACAGCTGGTTTGACATGGGGTTTGACGTGACCGAGATCGGGCGAGACATTGCCAAGCGCCCTTTCATTTTGGTGGGCTTCTCGGCTTTTGTTCTGCTCACCGCATTGGCTTTGACATCCTTCAATCGGGCCATCAAAACCCTTGGCGCCAAACGCTGGCAGCGTTTGCACCGGCTGGTTTATACCGTTGCCGGGCTCGCGCTGCTGCATTTCTTCTGGATGCGCGCGGGCAAAAATGATTTTGCCGAGGTGTTGGTGTACGCCCTGATTCTGGGCTCGCTGCTGGGCTGGCGATTGGTCAATTTTATAAGTAAAACTCGGCGCTAGCCCCCGTGAAATATGCGTATGCCACTATTAGATAGATAGCGGCGTTGGTCTCTGACCGACCAGACTTTCACCTTGCATCTGATCCGCAATCGTTTCACGTTGCCGAATAACGTAGGCTTGGGCACCGTCCACCAGAATCTCTGCCGCGCGTCCGCGCGAGTTGTAGTTGCTGGCCATGCTCATGCAGTAGGCCCCTGCTGACAACACCGCCAGCAGGTCGCCCGACCGCACCGCCAGGGAGCGGTCATGCCCGATCCAGTCGCCACTCTCGCAGATGGGGCCCACCACGTCGTACGTGTCAGGGGCATCCGGGCGCCGGTTCAACGGCACGATCTGGTGGTACGCCTGGTACATGGCCGGGCGCGGCAAGTCGTTCATGGCGGCGTCGATGATGCAGAAGTTTTTTTGCTCGCCGGGTTTGAGGTACAGCACCTCCGACAGACACACCCCGGCATTGCCCACCAGCGAGCGCCCCGGCTCGATCATCAAATGCCGCTGGCCAAAGCCGCGCGCATCGAGACGAGCCAACAGCTTTTGCCAGAGCAGCCCGGCATCGGGCGGTGTCTCACCGTGGTAATCAATGCCCAGCCCACCGCCAAAATCGATGTGATGAAGGGGGATGCCCGCCGCCTCAATCGCTTCCACCAGATCCAGCATGCGGTCCACCGCATCCAGATAAGGTCCCTCCTGGGTGATCTGTGAGCCGATGTGGCAGTCGATACCGACCACCCGAACGCCCGCCAGCTTCACGGCCCGCTGGTAGGTCGGCAGCACGCGTTCATGCGCCACGCCGAACTTGCTGTCCTTGAGACCGGTGGAAATGTAGGGGTGAGTCTTGGGGTCCACATTGGGATTGACGCGGATGCTCACCGGCGCGGCTGTGCCCATGGACAAAGCCACCTCGCTCAGGACTTCAAGTTCCGCTTCACTCTCGACATTGAAACAGCCGATGCCGGCCTGTAACGCACGCCGCATTTCCGCGCGTGTCTTGCCGACGCCCGAGAAAATGATTTTTTCAGCCCGCCCGCCCGCGGCCAGCACACGGTCCATGTCACCGCCCGAAACAATGTCAAAACCGCAGCCCGCCTCGGCAAAAACCTGAATCACGCCAAGTGCCGGATTGGCTTTCATGGCGTAACAGATCTGCACGTTGCGCCCGGCAAAGCCGCGCTGGTAAGCGGCCAGTGCCGCCAGCATGGCGCCTTTCGAATAGACGAAAAGCGGGGTACCGTGGGCTCGTACCAGATCACTCAAGCGAATTTCTTCACAAAAAAGTTCATTGCCCCGGTAGGCAAAATGGGGCTGGCCGGGAGGATTTCGGAATGTCATTGGGGTGCGGGGATGGCAGCCGAGGCTGCGTGGGCAGGCAAGCTGGCAGGTGACGGGGCAGTCTGCGTTCCGGGCAAGGTGGCCCGTTTCGCAACGGCTGGTTCTGTGGGCAAATACAGCGGGCCTTGCTGACCGCAAGCCGACAGGCTTGCAGCGCTGCTGGCAAGGACCACCGTACTGACTAGAATTTGCAAAAATCTCAACATGGTGAAATTGTAATGAACGACCTTGAATTCATGGACCGCGCTGAAAATCTGCTCAAAGCGGTTGAAACCAGTTGCGACCGCATCAATGACCAGGCGCTGGCCGATATCGACAGCCAGCGCGTCGGGAGCATGGTCACACTGGTTTTTTCAAACAAGAGCCAGATTGTGATCAATCTGCAAAAGCCATTGCATGAAATCTGGCTGGCGGCCAAGTCGGGCGGTTATCACTATAAATTTGAGAACCAGCAGTGGCTTGACACCAAGGGCCAGGGTGAGTTTTTTGCCAATTTGTCGCGCTGTGCCAGCGAGCAGGCGGGCTGCCTGCTGGTGCTTAATTCCTGAACAAATCCAGTATTTTTTTTCGTTCATCGGCGGGTGGCAACTCAATCACCTGGCTGCCGTCTTGCGTCCCTGAGGGTTCATCGAGTCCAACACTGGTGACACCAGCCCTGTTGGCATACTCGGTATAAAACCATTCGCCACCTGAATTGACAACGCCCTCCGGAACGCTCAATTCAGTCACCGCGACATTGGCGAGCGCCTGCTGCATGAACCGGATCCAGATCGGCAGGCTCAAGCCGCCACCCGTTTCACGCGCGCCAAGATTGCGCGGCGTGTCATAGCCAATCCAGCTGACGGCAGCCAGCGTGGGCTGGAATCCCGCAAACCAGGCATCCACCGAATCATTGGTGGTGCCGGTTTTGCCATACAAGTCAGGGCGCTTCAAGATCGCCTGTGCGGAAGCCGCCGTGCCGGTGCGGGTCACTTCCTGCAACAAACTGTCCATGATGAAAGCGTTGCGCGCATCAATGGCACGCATCGACTCGTCGAGTGCCGGTGACTTGATTTCCAGCAGGACTTTTCCTTTCTGTTCAGTCACTTTGCTGATCAGCCACGGATTGATGCGGTAGCCGCCATTGGCGAGGACTGAGTAGGCTGAGGCCAACTGCAGCGGCGTGACCGAACCGGAACCTAATGCCATGGTCAGGTAGGCCGGGTGCTTGTCAGCGTCAAAGCCAAAGCGGGTAATCCAATCCTGCGCATATTGGGCTCCCACCGCCTGCAGAATTCGGATGGAGATCAGGTTCTTGGACTTGGCCAGCCCCCGGCGCATCGTCATGGGGCCCTCAAATTTCCCATCATAATTTTTCGGCTCCCAAGGTTGCCCGCCAGTCACGCCGGCGCTAAAAAAGAGCGGGGCGTCGTTGATGATAGTGGCCGGGGTAAAGCCTTTTTCGAGGGCAGAGGAATAAATAAAAGGCTTGAAGCTAGAACCCGGTTGCCGCCAGGCTTGCGTCACATGGTTAAATTTGTTCTTTTCAAAATCGAAGCCGCCGACCAAGGCCTTGATGGCGCCATTGCGCGGGTCCAGCGCCACAAACGCACCTTCCACTTCCGGCAATTGCGTGATTTCCCACGTATTTTTTGGCGTCTTGGTCACCCGAATCACGGCGCCGCGCCGAATCTTGATGTTGGGTGGTGCTTTGTCTGACAGGCCCGATTGAGCCGGCTTGAGGCCTTCGCCGGTAATTTCAATGGTTTCTCCGTTCAGGCGTACCGCAGTGATCTTCTTGGCGCCTGCTCCCAGCACCAGGGCCGACATCACGTCGCCGTTATCTGGGTGCTCACCCAAAGCCTCGTCA
>Ga0209317_1002818_pt1 | contig 11968 bp, 5 predicted proteins | sample RifGroB2_FD_183994 | JGI IMG/M metagenome (GOLD analysis project Ga0209317, IMG submission 183994) | Soil microbial communities from Rifle, Colorado, USA - Groundwater B2 (SPAdes) (version 2) | ecosystem: Environmental > Terrestrial > Soil > Unclassified | place: Rifle, Colorado | collected...
ACCCGGTCCAACTGCCATGTGGCGAGGAATACAGCGTCTCCATGACATTGGTGACACCTATCGCGCCCTTGCCCCCTACTTGCGGGCTGGCCCATGACCCACGGCCTGACTGTGGGTAACAGACAGCATCAAGGGAGGGGGAGCCAAGAGCAGGAGTTGAAGGAGGGAGGTTTGTCAAAGGGGGACCTGGACGCCTCAGGTATAACCCACCACCATGTTCCTCCCGCCGTGCTTTGCCTTGTAGAGCAGCTGGTCGGCATATGCCATCACCGCCGGCGCATCCGCGCCGTCTTCGGGATAGCTCGCCACCCCGATGCTGATGGTGACGCTGCCAAGCGGCTGGGTCTCCCGCCCGTGAAAAGGCTGGTTCTCCACCTTCACCCTCAGCCCCTCCGCTATCCTGATGGCCGACTCCTTCGCGGTCTCCGGGAGCACCAGCACGAACTCCTCGCCGCCGTAACGGGCCGCCAGATCGGTATTTCTCAGGTGCTTCATCATGATCTCGGAGAGCGTCTTCAGCAGCCGGTCCCCCTCCGGATGCCCGTGGGTATCGTTGTACATCTTGAAGTTGTCCACGTCGATGAAGATCACCGAGCACTGCTTTCCGTACCTCTTGGACCGGCAGAACTCCAGCGCCAGCGCCTCCTGGAAATGACGGTGGTTGTACAACGAGGTCAGGCCGTCCCTGATCGCCATCTCCTGCAGGATGTTGTTAGCCTCCTGCAGATCCTCGTTGGCCCGCTTCAACTTCTCCAGGAGCTCACGGTTCTGCGCCACCAGACGCGCCTTCTCGGCAGCTCTGCCCGCCACCGCCGAGATCAGGTCCAGGCTCTCGAACGGTTTGACCAGGTAGTCGTAGGCGCCGGCCCGAAGCGCTGTGAGCGCACTGTCGAGCGAGGCGTGGCTGGTCATGATCACCACCTGGGTGTCCGGGTTGTGCTGCTTGATCGCGGTGAGAAGTTCGATGCCGCTCATCCCCCCCATCCGTATATCGGTGATCACCACCGAGTGCGACTCCGCCCTGAAAGCCTCCAGGGCCTCCTCCCCGCTCGCGGCCTCCGCGACCAGGAAGCCGTCCGCGCTCAGCACCTGCGACACGACACTCCTCAAGGTTTCCTCGTCGTCAACGACCAGTAGATGCATAAACCCTCCCTTTCTCCTAGCTGGCTGATGCTGCCGATGCGGCCGCCTGCAGCGCGGCTGGGAGGGTGATGATGAAGGTGGCCCCCTCCCCCTCTCCGCTCTCCAGGCGTATCTCGCCGCCGTGCTCCTTCACGATGCCGTAGGTGACCGAAAGCCCGAGACCGGTTCCCTGTCCGGCCGGCTTGGTGGTGAAAAACGGGTCGAAGATCCTTTGCTGGATCTCCTTCGATATCCCCGGCCCCGTGTCGCTCACCCGCAACTCCACGCAATCCCGCTCTCCCTTTCTGGCCGAGAGCCTGACCGTTCCTGACCCGCCGCTCATCGCCTGCTGGGCGTTGATCATCAGGTTCATCAGCACCTGCTGCAGCTGGTTGGCGTTCCCCCTGCAGGCAGGTATTCCCGGCTCCAGTTCCTGCTCGACCTTGATGCTGTTGATCCCCAACTGATGGTCCACGATGGCGAGCGCATCCGCCATCACCTGCGTAACATCCACCTCGCTGAACTCCACCTGTTCCTGGCGGGCGAATTTGAGCAGATTCTCGATGATGGTCTTGCAGCGTTTGGTCTCCTTCTCTATGATCTTCAGGTTCTTCTCAAGCGGGTGGCCGCTCTCCACCCCCCTGAGCGAGAGCTGGGCGATCCCCAGGATCCCGGCCAGAGGGTTCTTCACCTCGTGGGCGATTCCCGCCCCCAGCGACCCGAAAGCCGCCATCTTTTCCGACTGGACCAGCTGCCCGTATAGATCCTTGAGCGCCGTCTCGCGGATCTTCAGTTCACCCGCCATCCGGTTGAAGGAGCCGGCCAGCGCGCCGATCTCGTCGGCCGAATCCGCCTTCACCTCGATCTCGAAGCGCCCCTGCCCCACCATCCGGGTCGCCTCGGAGAGCTCCTCGATGGGCCGGGTGAGCCGGCGCGACCAGAAAAGGCTCAGCAGCGCGGCCGCCGCCAGAAGCGACAGGGAGAGCGCCAAAAGATCGCTCAGCAGCTCCCTCGAGGTGAGGTAGGCGGCGCTTTTCGGGATCTCCACCCCGACTGTGACCCCGCCGCAGTTGATCCTGGAGAAGCCCCCCACCATCCCCCTGCCGTGATCCTGGTATTCCATGGTCATCCCCGGGCTGCGCGCCTGGTTCACCCTCCCCCACCAGCCGCGATCCGCCGGGGTGGCGATCTTGGAGCGGTCCGAGTGGGCCAGGAAGCTCCCGCCCGCGTCCAGCAGGAAGGTCTCGAAGACCCGGGAGCGGCGCGCCAGGCTGAGCAGCTTGTCGAGCCGGATCACCCCGGAGGTGGTCACCATCTCGCCCCCCTCCGCTGCGGGCTCCGAGATGGTGAGGGTCAGCGTGGTCAGTTTCGGCGAGACGGTCGAATTCTCCACGTACGGTGCGGCCAGCTCCGCGGGGAGCGGATGGGCCTGCCGGAAGCGGAGCAGTTCCTCCCTGGTCACCTCGCTTGCCGCCAGCGCCGCCGCGTCGAAGATGGTCTCCTCTCCGCTTTTGCCGCTGCGGGTCACCATGACGAACTCGCCGAACTCCTCGAAGAGGCTCTTCAAGACCCGCTGCCGTCCCTCGATCTGATCCTCCGACATGATCCGCGAGAAGAGCCTGAGTCTCTCCCGGTACCCGACCAGGAGCGTGTTCGCCTCCTCCGCCGTGTGCAGCACCACCGTCGAGGTGAGGTCGTGGATATAGGCGGTCTTGTCGACATGGAAGAGGTTCGCCATGGTGAAGGTGATCAGGCTCAACACCACCGAGACGACCAGGAGCTGGGAGACCAGCAACTTGAACCTGAGCGGAAATTTCAGTTTCTTCTGCATCCAGGGCCTCCTCGTACCTCAGTTGCGCACTCAGGCTCTCTCTCCCACACCCATCCCCCTCCTGTTCTCCCCCTTGAAGGGGGAGGGACGTACAGCGGAAGATCATTGCAAGAGGTTTTTCAAAGCGGGGCCTGCTGCGCTCCCTTCTGCACCGCAGTTCCATAGACGATCCGGGAGGCGTAGCTGGCATTGCCCGAGGGATCGAGCGCCTCGACCCGGATCAGGTTGACCCCCGGCTTGAGGCGCAGCTCGCGCTGGAAATTCCCCCCCTGGTCGCTCGCCACCTCGACGCCGTCCACGAACACCCTCGTCCCCGGCTCCATGCTCCCCGACAGGAGGCAGGGACCGGCGGGGGCCCGCTCCGGGGGAAAACTCACCTGGAGCTCCGGGGACTTCAGCACCTGAACCAGCTCGCAGCGCCCGACGCGGCTGAAGAGTCCCTCCCTCCCCTCCTCCACCCCGGAGACCCGCCAGAAGTATGCACCATTGGCGAGTTTTCCGGTGACGAACTCGCCCCCCCCAAGCTTCTCGTCGATGAGACAGCTTTGGAAACGCGCGTCCTTGGCGAGCTGGAAATGGTAATTCTCCGCCGCGCCGCTCCAGGTAAAGCGGACCCTGGGCGGCAGCAGGCGATAGCGGTACAGCGCCTTGTCGGCTCCCAGAAGCGGCGCTGCAGGAAGCGGGACGGCCGGGCCGACCGGAACCCCCCTTCTGAGCGTCACCCCGTAGTTTGCCGGCACCCGGACCATCCCTGCGCGGCCGGCAACCTGTGCCTCGCCCGCATACATCGCGAGGCTCGCGCTGCTGTCGCCGTTTCGGGCGACCCTGAACCGGGCGGCGCCGGGAACGATGCGGGCCAGATGGCCGGCTGCGGCAAACTCCATGCGCAGCTTTCTGGCGGCTGAAAGGGTGCCGCTTACCTCCCCGTCCACCTGCACCCGGTAGGACCTGGATCCCGCCTCGCCGCCTGCATCGAGCCGCGTCACCACCACCAGCGAATTGCTGCCGACCGAAATCACGTCCCTGGCGCCAAAGGAGATGCCGGCGCCCGACCTGTCGAAGGTCTGTACCGCGTCCTGGCTGTAGAGCTGCATCCCTTGGCTGGCCCCGCCCCAGGCAACCGAGTTGCCGCGCCTGAAACGAACGTCCCGAAACAGCGAGACGAGCGTCGCCTCGGGGCGCCTCTCGACCGCATAGCGCCCCGGAACCGGCTCCATGCGGCTCTCCATCAGCTCCTTCAGCGGGGTCCCCGACGGGAAAACGGCGTAGAGGAATAGTATGAAGAGCCAGAACACGACGAGCACCAGCAACAGCGACCCGGACGACTCGGCGGCAAGCGCCCCCCACCTCCTGGCACCTTTTGGCGCAGTCATGGCTGCAGCCGGTCCGGCACCGGCCCCTGCGGCGCCGAATGGACCCGCAGGTTCATCAGTCTGGAGCAGCCGGCGCCGTTTCTAAGCACCATGCCGAACACCTGTTCGCCGGCATCGAGGGGGAGCTCCAGGGCGAACCGGCCGCCTTGGTCCAGCGGCACTCCCTTTCCGTCCAGCTCCAGGGTACTCCCCGGATCGGTCCCTCCCGAGAGCATGCAGTGCGCCACTCCCTGCCGGTCAACCCTGATCCCCCCGGCTGCGCTGCCGTACTGCACCCTGGTTTCCCCGGCAGGCCCGGCCAGCCTGAAAGCAGGCACCGCAATCGCCGTGGCGAGCCACCTCCCCAGCGAATCCCCCATTTCAATCTTCAGCGCCCCGGTATCGGCGGGGACCGAGGTATCGAAGCGCCCCAGCGGATCAAGCGGCACGGGACGGTCGTTGATCACCAGGAAAGGACGGCCCCGGTACCTGTCGTCGGGGGAGACCGGAACCGCCTCCTGGAAATCGCCCTTCAGTTCCACGCGCCGGTTCAGCCTTCTGCCGTCCGTGGTGCGGTTGTCCCCGATGGGCCGGGCCTCGCCATGCCAGCGCTTGACCAGCCTGGAGGCGGCAATGGCCTCCTTGCGCAACAGGAAATCGGCAGCCGCGTCGCAGCGCCTCTTCGAGAGTCCCATGTTGTACTCCAGCGTCCCGATGCCGTCGGTATGCCCCTCGATGATCACCTTCTCCTGCGGATGCGCCCGCAGCACCCGCGCCGCCCCTTTCAGAAGCAGTTTCGCCTCCGGCGTCAGCTCCGAGGAGTCGAAGATGAAGGCCCCCCCGGCGAGGGTGAGCAGCAGCGCCTGGTGGCGGTTCACCCCGAGGAGCTCCCGCCCGGTACTGAAAACGGAGCCGTCCAGGTAGGTGACCTGGAGCTGGTACTGGTAAATTTCCCCTTCCTTGATCGCCCCGCCGTCGGTCTCGCCCCCCCAGCCGATGCGCCGCTGCGGCGCGCCGCTCCCCTTCAAGCTCCGCACGCTGTTCCCCTCGCCGTCCAGGATGTTCAGGGTCCAGGACCGGACCAGCTCCGGTTTCTCGACCGTGGTCAGGAAATAGAGGCTCTTCGCCAGCCTCCCCCGTCTCAGCTCCAGCGAGCCGTCCAGTCGCTCCCGCCCCACGGTCACCGCGGTCGAGGGGAGCCGCGCCCGCTCGCCGTTGATCAGCAGGGTGAGGAGTTCGGCGCTCCCGGAGAGCTGCAGCGGCTCGTCGAGCCTGGAGGCGGCTACCAGCAGCACCGGGAGCGCGGGGGGCGCGGGCGGGACCACCGCCGCAGGCGGCAGCTCCTTCAGCTCCGGCGCCTGCGGGGGAGGCGGGAGCGACACCACCTTGGTTTCCGTGAAGTCGAACATCTCCTCGTCGAACTTCACCTTGACCCCGAAGAAGGGACCCTGCCCCTGAAAGGTCTCGCCGGTCAGGTCCCGGTCGTCCAGGCGCGCGTAGTTGTACCCCGCGTTCAGCACCACGTTGCGATAGACCCGGTATCCCGCGCTGGCGACGCTCCCCAGGCTGTGCTGCCCCGTGTCGTACTGGTTCATGAGTTTAAGGGAGAGCGAGAGCTCCCAGCGTTCGGCAAGGTCGTAGGAGAGGCCGGCCAGGATCAGATCGGTGTAGCTTTGGAAACTGCGGCCGGCCCCCTGCGACCGGTACAGCTTCCCGGCGTATTTCCCCTGGGCGCTCCAATCCTTCACGATCCGGTAGGTCGGCTCCGCGGAGAGGATCAGGCTGCGGCTCTCGCCGAGGCCCGGGACGCTCCCCATCTCCTCCAGCTTGTAGCGCGCCAGGGTGAGCAGCTGCAGCGGGTTTCCCGCCAGGGGGCGAAACGAGCTGCCGAGGTAGCCGTCGAAGAGGCGGTCGTCCCCGGCGTCGGCATCCCGGTCCCACAGGGTCGCCTTGCCGAGCAGGGTGAGCGAGCCGCTCAACCGGTAGCCGAATCCGGCCCCGTAAAGCGACGCGCTCTCCCCCGCCCCGGACCGGATCTCGTAGCGGCCGGTGAGCTTCAGATCCTTTTGGCGCAGGTACTCCCCCGCCACCGCGAAGGCGGTGCGGGTCCCGCTGTTCCCCTGGACCGTCTGCACCCGCTCCAGGCTCGAGTTCAGGAAGAGGCCCTCTGCGGCCCGGTAGCGGCTGTTCAGCCCCAGTACCGCCTGCCCCCTCTGCTGCGAGAGGGCGTTTTCCAGCTGGTAGCCGCTGCGCGAGTCGAGGCTGAAACCTTCCCGGTCGACGAGCTTGGTGTTGAGATCGACGCTGCCCTGGCTGGTCGAGCCCGCGGCCCCGTTCGACAGCTGGTATCCCGTGCTGAGGCGCATCCGCTCAGAGAGCCTGCTCTCGACGCCGAACAGGGTGGCGTGCCGGATCACCGGCGCCCCCTCCTGGTACTCCTCGGTGACGAAGGCCCGGGAATGGTCCGTGATCCGGTAGTCGAGCTTCAGCAAGGTCTTGGTCTGGTAATCGCTGACCGTTGAGGGGGAGAGGAGCTGCTCGCGCCTGAGGGTCGCGTCGAGCCTTGCGGTGAGCGCCCCCCTGACCCCTGCGTAGAGCAGGTCCGAGTGCCCTTCCACCCCGTCGGTCTCCTCTTGCACCCGCTTGAAGCCCCCCTCCCCTTCCAGAAGCGAGAATTTCCTGACCACGCCGGCCTGGTTGCCGAACTGCCGGCGTCCCGGCAGTTCCTCCTTCTGGACGAAACTCTCGGCGAATAAAAGCGTGTCGGAGAGGCCGCGGTAATCGATACGTCCGCCGTATTTCTCGGTGCCGGTCTCGTTTCCGGTCATGGAACTGTTGAAGAAGTCGGCCTCCACCTTGCGGTAGTAGGCGCCCAGGCCGACGGATTCGAGCAGGCGGGCCTTGAGCTCCGTCTTCCAGGCGCTACCCCTCCCTCTTTCCGGGGTGTCGCTCAGCGCCCCCTCCCCCCTGAGGCTGACCCGCTCGCCCAGCGTCAATCCGGCGTCGAGCCCATAGAGGGTGGTGTCCTGCAGCGCCCCCTGTTCCACGACCGCGGTGCCTCCGAAATAGGAGCCGGTCCCCGACTTCAGCAGCGCCCGGCCTCCGTAGACATAGCGCTTCTCCCCGCCCCCCTGACCCTGGTAGTTGACCACGATGGTGACCGGGTTCAGGTACTGGTCCAGCGAGGGGACGGGCTCCTTGAACAGGATGGTCCCCGCGTTGTAATCGATGGAATAGTCGGCATAGCGCAGCTTCTCCGAAACCGAGAGCACCCGCTCGGAGTGATAGCGGTCACGCACCTCGATGCGCACCCGCTCGCTGTTCTCGAAGAGCGGCCTTCGCGACAGGAAATAGTAGCCGGAGCTGCCGTTTCCGGGGATCTCATCCCTGGTCACCGTCTCCTCGGTGCGGCTCTCAAACCCCTTGGCGCTCAGCTGTTCGCCGTTCATCTCCAGCTTCACGCCGTTGAGGGCCCGGTCGTAGCGGGAGAATTCGTTTTCCGAGAGGTCGGTGCGGTAGTCCCCGGCCAAAAGGTAGGAGCGGCCGCTCTCCACCTTCAGGTAGAGCTTGCCGCGTGACTCCGCCTCGTAGCCGATGTCCGATGCGTCGCCGTAGACCGGGTAGTACTTTTCCGGGTCGATGGTCTGGAACACCCCGTCGCGCCGCTCCTTGTCCGAGTCGTAGGCGGCGGTCAGCAGGTATTTGCCGAGGATCTTGCCCCGGGTGAAGAAGGCGAGTCTCTCCTGCTGAAAAATCCCCTCATCGAAACGGTCATCCTTATCGATCTTCTCCAGGTGGCCGCTCACCGACTTGGCGCCGACGGTGAGGCTCCCCAGCCCGACCAGGATCCAGTCGCGCAGCTCCGGGCTGAAGTAGAGGTCGACCCTCCCCCTGCCGCCGTTTTCGCCGCTGACCACGATCTGATCCTGGCCGGTACTGCGGGTGGAGCGGACCCGGAAAACCCCCAGGCCGTCCGTGATGCGGAGCTGGTGTCCGGAGAGCGCAGGGTCCTGGTCGGGATCGACGATGACCCCTCTGCCGATGAAGACGGTGACCGTCCTTGAGCCGGAGAGCCGCTTCCCATGGTTGTCCAGCAGTTCAACCGTGAAAGGGACCACCGTTTTGGCGTCAGCCGGCATGTCGACCCGATCCGGGGTGACCCGAAGCATCGTCTCCTGGGCCGCTTCGGAGGAGAGCCCTGTTACCGGCGGGGTCCTTGCAGCCCCCGTGGCCTCCGTGGCCCCCGAGGCCCCCGCAGTCACCGCAGTCACCGCAGTCACCGCAGTCCCGGCAGTGCTAGCAGTGCCGGGACTGCCAGCAGTCCCTGAGTCAACCGTTGCCGGCCGATCCTGTTGCTCCCTGGCCGCCAAGGCAAAATCGCCCCGAGCCGGACCGCCGAAAGGCACCGTTATGAACTGGGACCACCCCACGCCGGCAAATGCGGTGTTGTAGGGTACCGCCTGGTACCCAGCCGAAAGTGTGGAACGGTCGATCTTAACCACATGGTCTCCCGCGGATACTCCGGTAAATGAATACTTCCCTTCCGGGTCGCTGAAGACGAAGGATCCGTCCTCAAGATAAACCCGGACTCCCGGCACCCCCGGCTCCCCCGAATCAGGGATGCCGTTTCCGTTTCGGTCCTCGAAGAGCCTGCCGAGTATGATCGCCTTGTCCCCCAGAATCGAGGGACGCACCCGGACGGCGGCGCTTGCCGGAGGCGAAACGCTGCTCCCCCCTGCCGGCAGGGTGCCGGAAGCAACGACCCAGTTGACGCTGGCGCCGACCGGCACGTCGCCGGAAACGGCGCAGCGATAGCCAAGCAGTTTCACCGCTGCCGGGCCGAAGCTCCCCAGGTCCCAGCTCACCCGGTCTCCCGCGCCGACCGGATCCGGCACCGGGACACCGTCCAGAAGGCTCGACCCCTTCAGGTAGCGAAACCCCTTCGGCAGCTTGTCGTTGACCGTCACATGCGTGAGCGCAGCCCCCCCCATGTTCTCGACCCGCACGCTGTATGAAACTATATCCCCCGCCTCGGCGACGGCGCTCCCGGCAGTCTTGGAGATGCCGATGCCGGGCGCCAGCACGGTGCTTAGCGTGGTGTTGGAGGGAAGCGGCGTGCCGCTCGGGTCGCTTGACATCCCGGCCGTGTTGAAAATGGAGCTGTGCCCCGGCGCATCCGGCCGGACCCGGGCCTGGAAGGTGAGGCTCCCGCTGAAACCGGCGGGGACGCTGGGAATAGCAAAGCCAAGGGTGCGGGAGCCGGCGTCATACGACACGCTCCCGGCCAGGCCGACCGGAAGCGCCGCGCTCCCTGCCTGGTATTCGAGCAGCGCGTCGAGCGGATCGGTTACCAGGACCCCGGTGATCGGGGCGGGTCCGCCGTTGGCAAGCGCGATGCTGTAGTTCAGCACGGTTCCGGGTAACACGGCGCCGGCTGGAGTGACCGCCTTGACCGGCGCCGCCAGCTGCCCCGATACCGGCACGACCAGCTGGTCAAACAGGCGACCGTTTCGCAAGGGAAACAGGGTGGAGACGGCGGTCACCGTGATGATCTCCACGCGCCCCTCGCTTCCCGCGGAGGGGGTGGCCCTCAGCACCAGGTCAAGCGAGCCTCCCGGGGCTATGGGGCCGATCAGCTGTATGCCGGCTGGATCCTTCGGCAGGGGGGTCTTGCCGTCGGCTGCGAAAAACTCCAGCTTCGGCGCAGCGCGGTTCTCAGGTATCAGCTCCTGAAGCAGGGAAGCCTTCAACTGAAAGCTGTCCGTTGAGTTGCCCCTGTTGCTGATGCTGTGGAGGAAATCAATGGGGCGCCCGGCCGCGGTGGCAGCGCTGCGAGGGGGGACGATGGTCGGGTCGGCCAGGTCTTTTACGCTGATCAGGGTCTGGTTCGAGCCTTGCTCTCGTGAGGGGGTGGGTGCCCCGAAACGCGCTGTGAACCTGTGGCTGATCACGCTACCGGCCGGAGTAAGCGGGGCTGCGGTCTCGGGTATGAGAACCAGCAGCAGCGCCAGACAGCGCACCAGCAACCTTCCCCTTCCCCCCCGGTTATTCAATGCAGGGACCATAACCCGTTTCCCCGATCAACACATCACTCTACCTGCACGCGGAAATAGACGTAGAGCGTCTTGCCGGGCAAAAGGGAGCCCCCCGCCGCGTCGGTCGCCCCCTGCCCCAGACGCGCGACGATGATCCCGGCCGATTCCCGCACCCAGCCGCATTCGGCGGCCGCGCAGGGTGGCCCGTCGCCGCCCGAGGAAGTACCGACCCAGAGGCTTCCTGGCAGAGATACGGTGCTCCCGGGGAGGGCGCTGTCGATCCCGACCGAGGTGGCGGGTGCCGAACCGCTGTTGGTAATGGTCATGCGGTACTGAAGGGTATCCCCCGGCAGTGCGTCGGCGCTCGCGGTGAAGGGGCCTCCGCGGGTCAGGTTGCGCACGCTCTCCGCCACGGTGATCACGGCTGCGATGGCGCTGGTGGTGACCTGGTCGGCTCCGCTTGCGCCCGCGCCGGTTACCGCCAGACGGGTCTCCGTCCGGGTCCGGTTCACGCTTGACTCCGGGATCCCGACCGCGACGAAGAAGCGGTAGGCGGCACCGGGGGCGAGCGGACCGGTTGAGGCGCTTTCCCGGCTTTCCCCGCTTTGGCGCACGCCGTCTGCCGCGATCCCGCCTCCCGCGCCGTCATCCGCATAGATGGAGCCTGGCCAACTGCTGTTGCTTGTGACCGAGAGGGTGAAGCTGTTTGAGCTGCTGCCGACGTTGGTCACGGTGTACGGATAGTTGACGACGCTCCCCGGGAAACCCCAGTTGTCCTGGGGGACCGATATCGTCACCGCAGGCGTTACGCTGCAGGCGATAGTTTCCGTCTTGACCTGGTCGCTTCTCGCGGCGTCTGATGCGGAGGCGGCAGAGACAGTCACGCGGTAGCTCGCGCCGAGCGGGAGCGCAGTCGGAGTCACCTGCACCAGGAACGAGGCGGATGCTCCCGGCGCCAGGGTTCCCGTGGCATAGCCGGATCCGGAGAGCAGCGGGGCCCGGTCCGCCCCCCCCTCGTCCAGATACCGTACCGTCAGCCCGTTGTCGTTCCAGCTCCCCCTGAGAAGAAAGCTGTCGGGCGCATCCCCGGCGTTTTTCAAGAGCACAAGGAAGAGCGCGGCCTTGCCCGGGAAGGCCGGCCCCGATTTTGTCTGGGTGAGGGCGCTCGATTCGAAGAGCCCTCCGCCCAGGTAGGAGGCGTCCCCCTCCGAGGCGAGCCGCACCATCAGGTCGGGCTGATACCCCGCCGCGACGGCCTCCGCTCCCATGAAAAGCAGAAAAAGCAGGGTACACCAAAGCTGCACGGGCAGCAGGCGCGGGCGCGCGGCAGCACCCCTGTAATTATTAATGGACACTAATTTCATACATGAGAACATATCAGATCAGGAGGGAGAGGCAAGGAGAGCCAAAGAAAATTTGTCTTTTACCCGGCCAAGTGGTATGTAGTTTCTGCTGGAGTGCTTGAGGCATAAAGTCCCCCTTTGGGAAAGGGGGATTTAGGCAGTGTTGTCCGGTAAGGTCCTTGCAGTGACCGTCCGGCACGAATGTGTAAGAAAAAAATAATATCTAGATGAGTTTTTTACTTGCTTTTGAATGAAAAAAGTCGTGGGCCGTTTTCGTAACTACCT
>Ga0209317_1002819_pt1 | contig 11964 bp, 13 predicted proteins | sample RifGroB2_FD_183994 | JGI IMG/M metagenome (GOLD analysis project Ga0209317, IMG submission 183994) | Soil microbial communities from Rifle, Colorado, USA - Groundwater B2 (SPAdes) (version 2) | ecosystem: Environmental > Terrestrial > Soil > Unclassified | place: Rifle, Colorado | collected...
CGAACGGCATGTACAAAGCTTCTTTGTGCAAGCCCTGCAACTTGATGCCAGGACCTTGAGGCTGGAAGCCAAGTGAATCAAGGCTTGCAAAGGTATTATTGGGTTAAAATGAACTCCGAAACGTTAGTGATTGACATGCCAAACTGGCATTCGAGGTTAATCATAATCGCTGATTTAGCTCATTGATAAATAATGTAAATCTCATCGATTCTTTTTACGCAGCAAGTGATGTGGAACCACGCTTGCTTATCGATACAGTGATTTTAAATAATAATTAATTTCAAATTTTATATTCATCGCAATCACCGTATTTAGCTGGATACCCCATTTTTCTTTTCTCAGCCATCATCTTGAAATGCGCAAGGTATGCCAACAGCTCGAAGTAGTAGAAGCTCTTCGGGTATTTATCGGAAGTCAGCCGGTCGATGTCCGCACCGTCAATACCGGGATTGATCCTTGCGATGGCGGAACGAAACAGGTCCGGGAAAATATTGGCCTCTTCATCCCAGGCGGCATTCTTGAGGGAAAGGTAGCTGTAGCAAAGCCGCACCAGATGCAGAATGCAGGGGATTTTGACCCTTGAATCTTCGCTAAAAATCATCAGACCACATCTTCCAATTCTCGTTCTGCGAGGGCAAGCCATGCAAGCCATTCAGTTCATCGACGAAGTTAAAGACGCGCCGATCGACGCCGACAGTATCCTGACCGACGACCAGCTAGGCCGTGCCGGCCTGATCAAGATCGAGGCGTTCGTGAGAATCAAAACCAGCGCGGCGGCTTCGCGCAAGGCAAAGCAGCGCGCCAAGGAAAAAGCAGAAGGCATCCAAACCGTGACGCTCACCGTTCCAACCGCAGCAAAAGAGCAATTGAAAGCCGTTACCGCGGAAGTTGCCAGCGGAAAAAGTCTGGTCGAGGCCGTGCAAAGTGTGACAAGTCACGGACAAGCCACAAAAAGCCAAGCACAAATGATCGGTGAACGTGTTTTAGCACTGACAGGATGGAAGCTGATAATTGCCAAAGCCATCGGAATCATTTAATCTTGACCAACTTTGAAAGGAAATATCATGGATATGGACAACATCGTACTAGAACACCTTATAGCACTGCGCAATGAACTTAAAGAATTCAGGCAGGAAGCCCGAGAAGAATTACAGATCATCAGAATGCGCCTGAATTCAGTGGAGCGCACGGTATCCGGTGCGCACGATGACAACATGATTGTGCAAATGCGGCTCGACAAGGTAGACGAAAAGATAGACAAAATCGAGAAACGGCTGGAGCTGGCCGCAGCATGATTTAGATATCCGACAAACAAAGCCGCCCTACTCCGGCGGCTTTGTTTATCCACAAAAACGGTGGATAACACCGGCAATTCAGGGCAGAAATTAAGCGGCACAGCAAGGCCGCAAGCGGCCTTTGTGCTGTGCCGCTTAATTATAAGGCTCAAGCTATCCAGTGATTGAGCCGGATTGCTGAACATGTTGTGGAACTTGCCCAGGTGTATCAAAAGGCCAAGCCGTGACCGGATATCCTGAGCGCATCGAATTTAGCCTTGCCGATGGTCAGGAACCGTTTGCGATCGGCAATTACACCCTTTCTCCCACCTCGTTCTATGTTGGCGATTTCAATTCGCTGTCTATCGGTCGCCCGATTCTGGAGCCGATGGTAGCCGTACAGCGCGCGGCTGACAAACGGGTGAAACTGGTTATTGTTGGGCGGCAGGTATAGGGCTGTTTGTTGCCGGTAAGTGCCCCACCAGTGCCCCATGAGCCAGAAAGAAAAAAGGCCTGCATCGCTGCAAGCCTTATTCTATATGGTGGGTCGTGTTGGACTTGAACCAACGACCAAAGGATTATGAGTCCTCTGCTCTAACCAACTGAGCTAACGACCCGTAAGAGATTAACCTTCGCTGTCGAGGAAGCTTTTGAGCCTCTCGGAGCGTGACGGGTGGCGCAGCTTGCGCAGCGCCTTGGCTTCGATCTGGCGTATGCGTTCGCGGGTTACGTCGAACTGCTTGCCGACTTCTTCCAGCGTATGGTCGGTGTTCATTTCGATACCGAAGCGCATGCGCAACACCTTGGCCTCGCGCTGGGTCAGGCTGTCGAGGATATCCGCCGTCGCGCCGCGCAGGCTCTCGTAAATTGCCGCATCGATCGGCACGGCGGTATTCGAGTCTTCGATGAAATCACCGAGGTGCGAATCGTCGTCATCGCCCACCGGCGTTTCCATGGAGATCGGTTCCTTGGCGATTTTCAGGATCTTGTGGATTTTGTCTTCAGGCATTTCCATCTTGATGGCCAGCGTCGCCACATCCGGCTCCAGGCCGGTCTCCTGCATGATCTGCCGCGAGATGCGGTTCATCTTGTTGATGGTTTCGATCATGTGCACCGGGATGCGGATGGTGCGCGCCTGGTCGGCGATGGAACGGGTGATCGCCTGGCGGATCCACCAGGTTGCGTAGGTCGAGAACTTGTAGCCGCGGCGGTATTCGAACTTGTCCACCGCCTTCATCAGGCCGATGTTGCCTTCCTGGATCAGGTCGAGGAACTGCAGGCCGCGGTTGGTGTATTTTTTGGCGATGGAAATCACCAGACGCAGGTTGGCCTCGATCATGTCGCGCTTGGCGCGGCGCGCCTTGGCTTCGCCGTTGGTCATCTGCTTGTTGATTTCCTTCAGGTCCTTGATCGGGATGCCGACGCGCCGCTCCAGATCCAGCAGGCGCTGCTGCTGCTCGACGATGGCGTGCTGATAGCGTTCCAGCGTTTCGCTGTAAGGCTTCTTCGCCTTCAGTTCCTGAGCGACCCATTGCAGGTTGTCTTCATTGCCCGGAAACACCTTGATGAAATGCGGGCGCGGCATCCTGCCCTTGATCACGCACATCTCCTGAATGCTGCGCTCGCTGCGGCGCACCTCTTCAACCAGGCGGCGCATGGTGTCGCACAGCGCATCCACCTGTTTTGCGGAGAAACGGAAGCTCATCAATTCGTCGGAAATGCCGGACTGGAACTTGTCATATTGCTTGCTGCGATAGCCGTATTTTTCGTAAGCCTTGCCCATCTTGGTGAACAGGTCGGCAATCACGGCAAAACGCGCCAGCGCATCGGCCTTTAGCTGCGCCAGATTGGCGGCGGCGGCGGCGGCGGTCGCCTCCTCATCCTCTTCCTCGTCGGCGGCATGGTTGTTGGTTTCCTCTGCTTCTTCCACTTCTTCGTCGGCCTCGGCGCCGATGACCGCTTCATCTGCGGTATCCACAAAGCCGTCGATCAGCTCGTCGATGCGCATCTGGTCGTGTTCGATTTTTGTGGCCAATGCCAGGATTTCGGCGATCGTTGCCGGGCACGCGGAGATCGCCTGAATCATGTGCTTCAGGCCTTCCTCGATACGCTTGGCAATCTCGATTTCCTTCTCGCGGGTAAGCAGCTCGACCGTACCCATTTCGCGCATATACATGCGCACCGGGTCGGTGGTGCGGCCGAATTCCGAGTCCACCGTGGAGAGTGCGGCTTCGGCCTCCTCGGCGGCATCCTCGTCGGCCGCCACCGGTGCGGTATCCGTCATGATCAGCGCTTCGACATCGGGAGCGACGTCGCACACCTTGATACCCATGTCGTTGATCATGCTCGCCACGCCTTCGATCTGCTCGACTTCGAGCATGTCCGGCAAGTGGTCGTTGATCTCCGCATAGGTCAGGTAGCCGCGCTCCTTGCCCAGCACGATCAAAGCTTTCAGGCGCGTGCGCCGTGCCTCGATATCCTGCTGCTGATCAACGACCAGCAGCGGGATAGCGACAGCTTGTTTTTTGTCCTGCTTTTTCTTGTCTTTAGGCTTTGCCATATTCAGATTCCCAATTGCGTGATGCCGCGCAGAAAAGCGGCGAATTATACCCGATTTCACCAACCATTTCTTAACCTTGTTAGATAGTTAGCTTTGCATAGCCATTCGACTGATGAAACAACTGATAGGACTACTAGCGGCCAAACAACGCCCGCAAGTCGCTGGTTAGCCGCGTTGCAGCAGTTGCAGATATTGCTCGCGCTCCGAATCGCTCAGGTTGGTCAAACCGCCTTGCGCCAGTTTTGCCTGCAAGACCTGAAACTGCTGCCGGCGCTGCCCTTCATTGAGCCTGCTCATCAACCCGGCAAACTCCGCCACCACATCGAAGTTCTCGCCCCAGTTCAACATATCCGCCTCCGCCGCCGCGAGGGTTTTCCCATGCGCCGTGCCTTGAAACATCTGCATCAGCGCTGCACTGTTTGCCTCAAAACCGGCTTCGCGCAAGACATAAAGCACCGCCGCCACCGCCTCGGCTTCAGCGCCTTCGCCATGCCAGTCGGCATGAATTTGTGTGCCCAGTGCAGGCTGCGAAATCAGGCATTGCAGCAATAGCCGATGCGCCGAAGGCGCTGCACGCCCGGCTTTCTGGAAGGCCCGAGGTGCCGCACGCGCGACCGGTTTGATTTCATACAGCGCTTCCAGTTCCGCCTGACTCACCCCGGCGAGCGCGGCGACCTCCTTGCGCAGCAGCAAGGCGGTGGCTGGCGCGGTGATCGCGGTCAACAACGGTTTGGCGCGCTGCAGCAATTGATTGCGCCCTTCCTGGCTGCGCAAATCCAGTTCTGCGCTAACTTCGCGCAGCAGGTAGCCGGATAGCGGCATCGCTTCGCGCACACGCTGCTCGAAAACTTCCTTGCCGTATTCACGGATGAAACTGTCGGGATCATGCTCGACCGGCAGGAACAGGAAGCTGATGCGCTTGCCGTCCTGCAAATAGGGCAGCGCGTTTTCCAGCGCGCGCCAGGCCGCGCGCTGCCCGGCCTTGTCCCCGTCGAAACAGAATACGATATGCTCGGTCAGGCGCAGCAATTTCTGCACATGGTACGGCGTGGTCGCCGTACCCAGCGTCGCTACGGCATATTCCACGCCGTGCTGCGCGAGCGCCACCACATCCATGTAGCCTTCCACCACCAGCACCTGCTGCCCGCCACGGATGGCTTTTTGCGCCTGGAACAGGCCGTACAGTTCGCGGCCTTTCTCGAACAGCGGCGTTTCCGGCGAGTTCAAGTATTTTGGCTCGCCCTTGTCCAGCACGCGCCCGCCGAAACCGATGACCTGGCCGCGCACGTTGATGATGGGGAACATGATGCGGTCGCGGAAGCGGTCGTAGCGCTTCCCTTCGTCGCTGGTGATCACCAGACCGGTCTCGGCCAGCGCATCGCTCTGGTAATCCGGAAACGCCGCGGCGAGGTTCTGCCACGCGTCCGGCGCGTAACCGATGCCGAATTTTGCCGCGATTTCGCCGCTCAATCCGCGCTGTTTGAGATAGTCGATCGCGCGCGGCGACTGCTTGAGCTGCTCGCGATAATAACGCGTGGCGGTTTGCATCACCTCATACAAATCCGGCGCAACTTTCTGGGCGTATTCTCTCTGGGCATCGCCGGCGGCGGGGCGTTCACGGGGAACCTCCAAACCGACGTTGCGCGCCAGCTCCTCGATCGCCTCGACATAGCCGAATCCGGCATGCTCCATGACGAAACCGATTGCCGTGCCATGCGCGCCGCAGCCGAAGCAATGGTAGAACTGCTTGGACTGGCTGACGGTAAAAGAGGGGGATTTTTCGTTGTGGAACGGGCAGCAGGCGACGAAATTCGCGCCGGCCTTCTTGAGCGGCACGTAGCGCTCGACCACGTCCACGATATCGAGACGATTAAGCAGGTCCTGAATAAAACTTTTCGGAATCAAGCCCGCACCTTTCATCACTGCCGGCAAAGCGCCGGCGGAACGGTTAACGTGAAATTCGCGCAGCGATTCGTTCGCCCCCTCGCCCGCTTGCGGGAGAGGGTTGGGGTGAGGGAAACGGGCATGGCGAGTTCATTATCGGGGGTGGCTGCTCGCCATGCCCGTTAACCGGGAATTACTTGCCGAGTTGCGCCTTGATCAGGGCGGAGACCTTGCCCATATCGGCGCGTCCGGCCAATTTGGGCTTGAGCATGCCCATCACCTTGCCCATGTCTTGCTGGCTGGCCGCGCCGGTTGCGGCAATCGCCTCGGCCACGGCGGAGGCGATTTCGCCTTCGCCGAGCTGCTGCGGCATGTAGGTGGCCAATATGCTCATCTCGAACTTTTCGACATCCGCCAGATCCTGACGGCCTGCCGCCTCGTATTGGCTGATGGAGTCGCGCCGCTGTTTGTTCATCTTTTCGATGATGGCGACCACGTCCGCATCCGACAACTCGATACGCTCATCCACCTCGCGCTGCTTGATCGCGGCAAGCAACAGGCGAATCGCCCCGAGACGCGCCGTATCCTTGGCGCGCATCGCGGCTTTCATATCATCGGTGATTTGCTGTTTGAGGCTCATATCGAAACCAGCCGCTGCGCCAAAAGCAGGCGCGGCAGATTAGCAAAGCCAGAATTAGTAAAGCTTGGGAGGAAGAGTTTGGCTGCGCAGGCGCTTGTAATGGCGCTTTACGGCGGCAGCCAGCTTGCGCTTGCGTTCTGCTGTGGGCTTTTCGTAAAACTCGCGGGCGCGCAAATCGGTCAACAGGCCGGTCTTTTCCACGGAACGCTTAAAACGGCGCATCGCGACTTCAAACGGCTCATTCTCTTTAACTCGTACAGTTGTCATGAACAAACTACCTTCCACCAAAAATTTGAGGGCGCGATTCTAGCAAAATGCCTTGCCCCCCACAACCTGAATTTAACCGACCGTTATCCGCGCAAATTTGCGCTTGCCGACCTGCGCCACCACCACCTTGCCAGCTTCGACCACAGCGGCCTTGTCGTTGACGCGCTCGCCGTCCAGCTTGACCGCGCCCTGCTGGATCATGCGCATCGCTTCGGAAGTGCTATCCACCAGCCCGGCCTGCTTGAGCAGTTGCGGCACGACGATGCTGCCGCCGGATGCGGAAACCTTAACTTCCGGCATATCGTCCGGCAACACGCCATGGCGGAAGCGCGCTTCGAATTCCGCCAGCGCGGCTTCGGCGGCCTGCTGCGAATGGAAGCGTGCGATGATTTCCTGCGCCAGCAATACCTTGATGTCGCGCGGATTGCGTCCTGCGGACACCTCTTCGCGCCAGCCGGCGATCTCGCCGATACTGCGGAACGACAGCAATTCCAGATAGCGCCACATCAGTTCGTCGGAAATCGACATCAGCTTGCCGAACATATCCTGCGGCGCGTCGGTGATGCCGACGTAATTGCCCAGCGACTTGGACATTTTGTTCACGCCGTCCAGCCCTTCCAGCAGCGGCATGGTGAGCACGCACTGCGCCGGTTGGCCGTAATGCTTTTGCAGCTCGCGCCCCATCAACAAATTGAATTTCTGATCGGTGCCGCCGAGCTCGATGTCCGCCTTGAGCGCCACGGAGTCATAGCCCTGCACCAGCGGGTAGACGAATTCGTGGATGGCGATCGGCTGGTTGCTTTTATAACGCTTGCCGAAATCGTCGCGCTCCAGCATCTGCGCCACGGTGTGCGTGGCCGCAAGCTTGATCAAGTCCACCGCATTGAATTTATCCATCCAGGTCGAGTTGAACACGATCTCGGTTTTTTCCGGGTCGAGCACCTTGAACACCTGGTCGCGATAGGACTGGGCGTTTTCCAGAACCTGCTCGCGCGACAGCGGCGGGCGGGTCGTGTTTTTGCCGGTCGGGTCGCCGATCATGCCGGTGAAATCGCCGATCAGAAACAGCGCGTGGTGCCCCATATCCTGCAACTGGCGCATCTTGTTGAGTAAAACCGTATGGCCAAGGTGCAAATCCGGCGCGGTCGGATCGAAGCCCGCCTTGACGCGCAGCGGGCGTCCCGATGCAAGCCTTTGCTTCAATTCGTCTTCAAGCAGCAGTTCATGCGCGCCGCGCTTGATCTGGGCCAGCGCATCCTGATGTATCATTTCAGTCATATTCGTTATCAATTCAAACTCAGAAAAAAGCCCAGTTACCGTTCATTCCCGTTTCCCAACCACTCGTCGGGCGAATTTTACCGCCTGATTTTTTTGCCTCCCTCCTATCAGTCCGGTTTTGAGAGGATGCCCATTTCTGGTAAAGTGCGCACCAATCGAAAATGCAACGCCGTTGCCAAAGCAACTCAAGGAGGCGCGAATGTTAACCCAAAACCTGCTCAACAAAGAGCGCAAAACACCAGAAGGTAGAAAAAAGCTGCGCTGGTTCATCACCCTGTCCACCATGCCATTGCTGGGCGTGGTCACCGCTTTCGGCCTGGTGCCGCAAAGCGATCTAGGCTTGAACTCGACCAGGATTGCGATCGAACAAATCGCCTTACCCAAAGTTGCACCCAGCGTAAATACTATCGCCAGTTTCTGGCGCAACGAACGCGTACAGCGCGGCGACACGGTGGTTGAATTGTTGCATCGCCTGAACATTGAAGATGTTGCTGCCAGCGCCTATCTGCGTACTGCCAGCGAAACCGCATCCTTCCGCAAGCTGACCGTTGACCGGGAAGTTCAAGCCGAGACCAATACTGACGGGGGCCTGATCGCATTACGCTACTTGAGCGACGATGGCGCACAAGTCGTGATTGAAAAACAGGGCGATGGTTACACAACCCGCACCCTGCCGGCGCAACTGGAAAAACGCCTGTTTGTGCGCACCGGCGAAATCAAAAGCAGCCTGTATGCCGCAACCGACGCAGCCGGGATGCCGGAAGCCGCAGCCAACCAGTTGGCCGAAATTTTCAGCGGCGACATCGATTTCCACCATGATTTGCGCAAGGGCGACAAATTCACCGTGATGTATGAAATGATTTACAGCAACGGCACCCTGGTAAATACCGGCCGCATCCAGGCAGCCGAATTCTTCAATCAAGGCCAGACTTACCGTGCCATCCATTTTCAGGACGATTACTACACCACAGAAGGAAAAAGTGTGCGTAAGGCATTCTTGCGTTCACCCATCGCATTCTCGCGCGTGAGTTCCGGTTTTACCAAATCACGCTTCCATCCGGTGCTGAACAAATGGCGTGCACATAAAGGCGTGGATTTTGCCGCCCCCATCGGCACCAAGGTCAAGGCAACTTCCGATGGCGTCGTTTCATCCTTCGGCAAACAAGGCGGTTATGGCAATGTCATCATGATCAATCATCAGGGCCGCTTTACTACGGTTTACGGCCATTTATCAGGATTTGCCAAGGGATTGCGCCGCGGCCAGCGCGTGGCACAGGGGGATGTGATCGGCTATGTCGGCATGACCGGCCTGACCAGCGGACCGCATCTGCACTATGAATTCAAAGTCGACGGCCAGCAACGTGACCCGCTGCGCGTCGCCTTGCCGGACGCAAAGCCAATCGACGGTGCGAATAAAGCTGCGTTTCAGTCTGCGGCAGACAGTTTTGTCGCGCGCCTGAATCTGTTACGCAACACCAACCTCGCAAAACTCGACTAGATATCCCGTGCAGCACCCGCCGGAACTGTATGTGGGTTTGATGTCCGGCACCAGCCTGGACGGCGTTGATGCCGTCCTTGCTGATTTGAGCCGGGCGCAACCCAAGCTGCTCGCCAAGCATTACCTGCCCTTCGGCGACGCGCTGAGAAACGAGCTGCTGACGTTACACCAACCCGGCCACAACGAACTGCACCGGACGCAACTGGCTGGCAATCAACTGGCGCGGCTCTATGCCGCAGCAGTCAACGCGCTGCTCAACACAGCAAACTCATCCGGCGCAAAAATCAAGGCCATCGGCTGCCACGGCCAAACCATCCGCCACCGCCCGGAACACGGCTACACGCTGCAAATCGGCAACGCCGCACTACTCGCCGAGCTGACCGGCATCGCCGTGGTCAGCGACTTCCGCAGCCGCGACATCGCCGCCGGAGGACAGGGCGCGCCGCTGGTTCCCGCGTTTCATGACAAGGTAATGCGCCATCCCGACAGCCACCGCGTCATCGTCAACATCGGCGGGATCAGCAACCTGACCAACCTGCCGCCGAATGCATCCACCTCAGGCTTCGACTGCGGCCCCGGCAACCTGCTGATGGACGCCTGGTGTATGCGGCACCTCGGCAGACCCTACGACGACAGCGGCACATGGGCGGCATCGGGTAAAGCGCTGCCCGCCTTGCTGGAAAGAATGCTCGACGAGCCGTTCTTCGCCCTGCCGCCGCCCAAGAGCAGCGGGCGCGACCTGTTCGACATGGCGTGGCTACGCGGTAAACTGCAGGGCGGCGAATTGGCTGAGGATGTGCAAGCCACCCTGCTGGAACTGACCTGCCGCAGCATCGCGCAAGCCATCCGGCAACACTGTGCCGGCGCAACGGAAATCTATCTGTGCGGCGGCGGCGCACACAACCAAACCCTGCATCGCCGCCTCGCCGCCCTGCTGCCGAGCAGCGGCGTACAAACCACCGATGCCCTCGGTGTGGATGGGGACTATCTGGAAGCCGTCGCCTTCGCCTGGCTGGCGCAACAAACCCTGCATGGCAAACCCGCCAACCTGCCGCTGGTCACCGGCGCAAGGCATCCGTGTATTCTTGGCGCAATCTACCCCGCATAAATGCAAACGGGGCGCAACGCGCCCCGCAGCCTTCCAATCAGCCAGATAGCCTAAACTGAAAACGACGAACCGCAGCCGCAGGTAGATGCGGCGCCAACTCGCGTAAGGCGTAGGGCGTCAATAAGCGAAGCGCATTGCGCCGTATGTGTTTTCATCCGGTGCAATGCGCTTCGCTTATTGCACCCTACACGATCCGGTCACCGGCGCAAGGCATCCGTGTATTCTTGGCGCAATTTACCCCGCATAAATGCAAACGGGGCGCAACGCGCCCCGCAGCCTTCTAATCAGCCAGATAGCCTAAACTGAAAACGACGAACCGCAGCCGCAGGTAGATGCAGCACCCGGATTCTTGATGACGAACTGCGAACCTTCCAGGCCTTCCGAATAGTCGATTTCCGAGCCGGCCAGATACTGGAAGCTCATCGGGTCAATCAGCAGTTGCACGCCATTCTTGGTCATCACGGTATCGTCTTCGTTAACCTCTTCATCAAAGGTAAAACCATACTGGAACCCGGAGCAGCCGCCGCCGCTGACGAATACGCGCAGCTTGAGATCGGTGTTGCCTTCTTCCTCGATCAATTGCTTTACCTTGTTGGCCGCGTTGTCGGTAAAGGTCAGCGGGTCTGGTGTTTCGGTTGCCGGAATTTCTGTCACTGCGTTCATGTTTATCTCCTTAATAAATTATTCACCACTATTCAATTTGAATGCCACGACTTTGTTCTGCACTGCGACGTTGCTGTGTATCAGGCGGCCTTCAACGATTGCGCCCAACTGAATTTCCAGCGTTTTGTAATGCACATCGCCGTAGACCTTGGCTTTGCTCTGTAGTTCCAGATATTCGCTGGCGGATACCGGGCCGCTGGCCGTGCCATTGATGACCAGATGGGTGACGTTGATCTCGCCGGTCACCCGCGCATGCTCACTCAACACCAGCGTGCTCGGTTTGTCCTGTGCCGCGACCACACTGCCGTTCACCTGACCGTCAATGCGCATCCCGCCGCTGAAATTCAGGTTACCGTCGATGGTCGTTCCCGCGCCGATCAGCGAGTCGATGCGGCTTTGCGGTTTGCTGTGTTTTTTGCCAAACATGAGGCCTCCCTATGCCAAGTTTCCAATATGCCAATTTCCCCAATGCCAAACTTCCTAAGCCGGACGAGCCGGAACCAAATTGTAGGTCGGGCTATGCCCGACATGGTGGGCGCAGCCCACCCTACGGGCGCTATTGAATCCGAGAAAACTGACAACATTTACAATCATTTAACCTATTGACAATACAAAATAAACACAAAATTCTTGGCATAATTTGAGATCATTTGACTGGCAAGAGATTAAGGCAGGCTGACGTTTTGCCGCACTTTCGGCTCGCTCGCGCCTTGCTCAAATATCCGCACTTGTATATTTTCCAGTTGGGCATCCTGCGGCAATTGGATGCTTTGTTCAACGCGCTGATAATAC
>Ga0209317_1002820_pt1 | contig 11964 bp, 12 predicted proteins | sample RifGroB2_FD_183994 | JGI IMG/M metagenome (GOLD analysis project Ga0209317, IMG submission 183994) | Soil microbial communities from Rifle, Colorado, USA - Groundwater B2 (SPAdes) (version 2) | ecosystem: Environmental > Terrestrial > Soil > Unclassified | place: Rifle, Colorado | collected...
CCAGAACCTGAAGCTCACCTTTGAAGCGAACGCCACCGGCTTTGACAAGGGAACCGGCACCAATGCGGACCTGACCAAGGACTTCCAGACCTACGTCACACAGCTGCAGGTGATTTTCTAATAAGAAGACGGTAACAGCAGGAGCTTAACCGGGGGGTGACACCAGGTAGAGCATTAAAAACCCATCAAAAGGAGGAAATGATGCCAAGGAAACTTATCACACTGCTTGCGGCAGCCATCATGGCGGCAAGCCTCACGGTATCTGCTTTTGCGGCAGCTCCGGTTACCGGCAAGGTGACCAAGGTCGAAGGTGACAAGGTGACCGTCGCGATCGAAGGCGCGGTTCCGGCCTGGGCCAGGAAGGGCGCCGCCGTCAGCGCGGGCGGCGGCTCGCCGACCGTTGTTTCGGCACAGGGGAATGAGGTCACGCTGAGGTTCAGTAAGGCAAAGGCCGCCAAGATCAAGGTAGACTCCAGCATGACGTTGGCCGAGTCGGACGGTGACGAGCTGCAGGGTTGCTGACGGGAAAAGGGCGCCCCCGATCGGCCGGGGCGCCTCGCTCTCCTATCGACGCCCCTTCTTCACGGGTCACAAGCGAGGTAATTTCATGAATAAAGTAACAGCGCAAGGCGCACTAGCGGCGGCCCTTCTTCTAGCTGCGCTGGTGGTTCCCTCCTTTGCAGAAAAGGCCGGGATCGGCTGGAAGGAGACCATAGCCGCCAAATCGGGGAAGGCCAGGACCCTTGCCGAGCTGGCAAAGATGTACGACTCAAGCTCCTGCGTCGAGTGTCACCAGGAGGAACACGACCAGTCGCGGAAATCGATCCATTCGCGCTCCATCTACGGCACGGCGCGCACCGCGATGACCATTATTACCACCATCGAGAACGGCCTGATGGAGGAGCCGTACTCCGGTGTGAAAAGTCCGAAGGACGTCAAGGTGGAGCATCTGATGGGATGCGCCAAGTGCCATCTGCCGCAGCTGGCGGACGCGGAGGACTCGGTCGCCCGGGAGCTGGTCTCCACCCTCTACGGATGGAAGGACGCCCTTAGGAAGAAGGACAAGGCGGCGGCGAAGAAAGCCGAGGAAAAGCTGAAAAGCGTCACCATCAACTGCCTGATCTGCCACAACCGTAACGCGATCACCCACAAATGGCAGGACGGCTACCCCAAGGCGGGGGTGGTGTACGGCTCCAAGGCGGGAGATCACCCTTCGGACAAGTTCCCGAAGATGGCGGAAAGTCCCATCATGAGCGAAGCGATCCAGTGCGGCCAATGCCACGGCCTGGGGCCGAACCTGGAGCTTGATGAGCCTACCCAGTGCTGCACCTCTTACGGCAGCTATCTCTGGGTCTACAAAGCCGAGGTGGGTCAGGAGACCTGCCAGGAATGCCACATGAAGAACAGCAAGCTGGGTCACAACATACAGGGTTACCGCGACCCCGCCATGACCGACAAAGCGGTCGACTTCAAGGTGGAGGCCTTCGGCTACCACTGGAGGGACGGGGCGCAGATAACCCCCAAGGCGGTGGTCAAGGTGGAGATGCTGAACCGGTCGGGACACTCCATACCCGATGGCTGACCGACCCCCAACCGACTGGTTCTGTCGGTAATAGCAAAAACGAAGGACGGCAAGGAGGTGTTCAACCAGGAGAAGATCTACATGCCGGTGCCGCAGCAGCTTGCCAGGGGCGACCGGATGGGGCGCGGCCCCTATGAGAAGAGCGGCCTCATCGAGGACACCGGCCTGCCGCCGGGGAAGATGGTCAAGGAGCGCTTCGACATCATGTATCCTCTCGACGAGGTGGAGGAAAACGGCAAGACGGTGAACAAACCGTCGGCCTACGACCTCGATGTCGAGGTGAAGCTCTGGTACCTCCCCTACGGCTCGGCGAACAGCGACCCGTTCCTGTGGCGGGAGTTCGCCCAGACGGTCAGCATCAGCAAGGGCGGCAAGTAGCCTGACCCGCCTTCTCAGCATCCCTCTCATGTCAGGACCGGCGGCTGTCTGCGCCGGTCTTTTTTTCAGCTATCTCATGAAAGACTTTGGATAACGCGGATAAGTTGACTATAATGCCGGCAGGATTCTAATCTACCGGCTACGGACCTGATGATCCCATTTAAGATCCTGACAAGCAAGCCACGGCAAGCTCCGGCAGCTAGCCGGAGTGAGAACAGTTGCGCCGGCAGCGGCCTGATTGCCCCTCCCCCTCCGGGGGCGGGGACTTTTTGGTCGCTCCGCGGCAGGCTGCTTGCGGCTCGCGGTCTTTCGGGGCTTCCGCGCACACTGTTGGCGCTCCTCGCCCTCTACACGCTCGCCGGGTGCGTAGCGAGCGACTCGAAGATCAGCCGGTGCGTGGTGTGCCACCAGGGGCTGGAAAAGGTCTCGGAGAACCATCCCGACTGCATTTCCTGCCACGGCGGCAATCCCAAGGAGAAAAACAAAAACGCCTCCCACCTTGCCATGTACGGACCTGGGAACCCGGCTGCGCCGGAGCATTGGGACAAGACCTGCGGCGCTTGCCACCTGTACCAGCTGGATCGCGTCAAGGCGAACCTGATGTACACGGCGACCGGGATGATCAAGAACACCCAGCTCACCTGGGAGGGGCAGGACGAACGGTTGTACAGCAGCAGGGGGGGAGAGGTTTACGATGCGCGGGGCAATGCCCGGCGTTTGAAACCGGTGGCGGAACTGGATCATCTCTCCGGGGAGTTGTACCGCAAGTTCTGCTCGCAATGCCACGTCGCCCGGCAGGCGGGCGACGTCTTCAGCGCCAGTCACGCCTCGGGGTGCGCCGCCTGCCACTTTCCCTATAACGACCAGGCGACCTACCGGGGGGGAGACCCGCAGCTTAAGGGGAAGGCTCCCTATGCCGCGAGCCACACCATGGAAAAGCTCCCGGACAACCGGGTCTGCTCACGCTGCCATAACCGCAGCGGGCGCATCGCCCTCTCCTACGAGGGGCTTTACGACGGCAACAACTCCATGGTGCCGACCAAGGAGGGGCGTCCCGGGCCGGTGATGGCGAGCGGCGCGCGCAACCTCACCCACATAGCCCCGGACGTCCACTTCGCGGCGGGGATGGACTGCATCGACTGCCATACCTCGCGCGACATCATGGGGGACGGTTACGCCTACGAGAACATGTACTACCAGACCGAAATCAGCTGCGAGGACTGCCATGGCGGCGCCAAGCCGCCGCGCTACCAGGAGATCACGGCGGAGAACGACGAGGCGGTAAGGGAATCGAAGAGCTACCGGATGCAGATGCGACCCGGCATGAAGATGATGCTGACCGCCAAGGGGCGCAAGTACTCGAACGCCTTTTACCGGGACGGGGTGGTCCATGTCCAGGGGAAGCGGAGCGGCAAACTGTTCAAGAGCAAGGTGGTCACCGGGACCCCTGAGCATACGGTGGTCGGGCACGGCAGGATGGAATGCTACGCCTGCCATTCGCGCACCGTGGTCCAGTGCTACGGCTGTCACACCAGCTACGACAAGACGAAAATGGGGATGGACTACATCAAGGGAGTGGCGACCCCGGGCCGCTTCAGCGAGAAGGAGGATTACCGGATGCTCTATCCCTTCCCGCTGGCGCTGAACCAGCGCGGCAGGATCTCCCCGGTCACCCCCGGTTGCCAGACCTTCGTAACCGTGGTCGAGCCGGACGGCAGCAGCTCCAAAAACGAGTATGTCGCCAAGTACAAAGGGAAGCGCCAGCTCCGCTTCGCCCCGTTTTATTCCCACAACACCGGCAAGAAGGCGGTAGGGTGCGGCGAGTGTCACGGCAATCCCGCCTTCCTCGGCTTCGGCCAGCATGTAGTCTCGGGAAGCGACATCGAAGGGACCCTGATCTGCGAGCAGTCCGCCGACAAGCCCCTGGACGGCTACCTCACGCTGCAGCAGGGGAAGGTGCGGGCCTACTCGGCCATCACCCGGGAGAACTCCAGGCCGCTAAACGGCAAGGAGGTGCGGCGCACCCTGTCGGCCAACCTCTGCATCGTCTGCCATGACAAGGCGCGGGACCCCATCTACCGAAAGGAACTAGACCATCGTGCGCTCAATGATGCTCTGCATCGTCGCCTGCTTTCTCGCCCTTAGCGCGGCGAGCAATCCAGCCGTGGCAGGAGAGAACTGCACGGACTGTCACCGTGTGGTCCTCAAGGGGGTCCATGCCGGGCTCCCCTGCCTATCCTGCCACCGGGACGAGAGCAACACGCTTCGCAACCCGGCATCGCTGGAAAGCCGCGCCGCCGGTTGCGTCGGCTGCCATCGGGGGTACGCTGCCCTGTTCGATCACGCCATGGCGACCCGGGAGCGGGAGATGAGCTTTGTCGACCGCAGTTTCGGCATGGGAGATGCCGGCTTCTTCGGGAAGAACTGCAACTCCTGCCACCTGAGCGGCTGCACCGACTGCCATGGCGGCAAGGGGCACGACATCGCCCCGGCCCGCGACCGGGACTGCTTTGCCTGCCACAAGGGGTATTTCGTCGGTACCGACTATTACGGCATGGCGCCGAGGGAGGACAGTCTGCGCTACCAGCGCGGCGAGGTGGCCTACGGCGAGAGCTACCTGAAGATGACCCCGGATGTGCATGCGGAGGCGGGATTAACCTGCGCGGACTGCCATTCCATGGGGAGCCTCGCGGCCGGCCGGAAATCCTCCAAAACCTGCACCGACTGTCACCATGTGAAGATGACGGTCATCGAGCACCGGATCGGCGCGCACCTGGAAAAGATGGAGTGCTACGCCTGCCATTCCGCCTGGGCCGCCCAGGAGTACGGCACCTTTTACCTGCGCTTCACCGACAGCCCGTCGCAGGACCTGTACCGGGTCAGGCGCGACAACAGCGGCGACGACTATGTCAAAAGCGCCTATCTCCGCAAGCAGGACGCTCCGCCGCTCGGGCTTAACGCCCGCGGCAAGGTGAGCCCGATCCGGCCGCAGTTCATCGGTTACTTCAGCGAGATCAGCGATGATCGGCTGGTAGGCCGGGAGAACCGGCTGCTCGCCGCCGAATGGAAGGCGTTTTTCCCGCATACCGTCCGCCGCGGCTCCGTCATGTGCGAGGGGTGTCACGACAACCCGCGCCGCTTCATCCTGGAGCGGCCGGCGGACAGGATCTACCAGTTGCAGGCCGACGGCATGACGCTGCCGTCGTTTTGGGAAAGCGGCGGGCAGAAGGTGGCCAACGGCGCATTCCTGCCGGCATCACGGTACCTGCAGCTGAACAAGAAGAGTCCGGCATATCAGAGGGCGTACCTGGAAAAATGGCAAAACTTGATCAATCACGTCGAAACTTCATCGGCACCGTAATCTCGCTGCTGGCTGGCGGGCTGTTGCTGGGCAAGTTCCTGACCCCCAAGGTGCGGCAGAAGAAGGCGCTGCTTACCGTGCCCAAAGCGGAACTGCCGCCGGACGGTGCGCTGGTCTACCGAGAGGCGCGGGTGGCGCTCCTGCGGCAGGGTGACAGCGTTTACGCCCTGAACCTGGTCTGCACCCATCTTGGCTGCACGGTCAACGTCACCTCGACCGGGTTGATCTGCCCCTGTCACGGCAGCAGCTTCGACCGGGAGGGAAAGGTTCTGCAAGGCCCGGCGGACCGCCCGCTTGAGCGGTACCAGGTCGAGGCGAGTGGCGACTTTTACCGGGTGCTGGTCTAGCCCGCACCTCCCTCCCCAGTTGCGGAGGAGGGGCCGGCTAGTTCGGTTTCAGCGCAATGCAAACGATCCGGCAGCCGGCCGGACCGAACCGCTGCCGCGGAGGTTTGTTTGATAACGGATTTCGCTAAGCATCTCTTTCCCCGGGTGGTGCTGAAAAAGAACCTGACGATCTCCTACACCCTCTGCCTCGGGGGGCTCGCCTTCACCTGTCTGCTGCTGCTGGCAGCCTCCGGAGCGCTGCTCCTCTTCTATTACCAGCCGACGCCGGCCGCGGCCTTCCCCTCCATCCTTTTTCTCGAGTCGTCCGTCTGGGGAGGGCGCTACCTGAGGAGCCTGCACCGGCTCGCCAGCCACTTTTTCCTGGTCCTCATCGTGCTGCACACCCTGCGGGTCATACTGACCGGCGCCTACCAGAGGCCGCGCGAGCTGAACTGGCTGCTCGGCTGCGCCCTGCTCATGCTGGCGGTATTCGAGGGGTACACCGGCTACCTGCTCCCGATGGATCAACTCGCCCTCTGGGCGACCCAGACCGGCATGGAGCTGGTCCAGATCATGCCGTTTGGCGAGCTGCTCCGCTCGGTCCTGGTCCCCGACGGGGTGGGGCAGCCGATGTCCCTGCTCCGCTTTTATGTGCTGCACATCCTGATGGTTCCCGGCACCCTTTTGCTGCTCTGCTTTTTGCATTTCTACCGGATCAGAAAAAACAAGGGGGTACTGCCCTACCTATGATGCGAGGATACGTAAAAAGCGCCCCACATTTTTTCCGGCTGATCAGGCTTTCCATGGCCCTCTTGATCGCGCTCCTGCTTATCCTGGCCGCGCTGATCCCAGCGCCGCTTCAGGAGCAGGCCAATATCGCCCGGGTCCCCAACCCGGTCAAGTCCGCCTGGTTCCTGCTCTGGATCCAGGAGCTGGTGAGCTACTCGAAGTATCTCATCTACGCGGTGCTTGCCATGGCCGGCGCTTTCCTGCTGCTCCCCTGGCTCTCCAGACAGGCTCCTCCCGAAAAAGCCTCATGGCTGCAAAGAGAGAGCCTGCCGATCAGCCTGGCCGCACTGGCGGCATGCATCGCCATCCTGGCGCTGACGGCCGTCGCCATGTTTTTTAGAGGTGAAAATTGGCAATTAGTCGCCCCCTTTTGACGGCATTGGCAGCTTTCCTGCTGTTCGCCGGGAGCGAGGCGCCGGCAGCCGGCCTGTCCTGCCTTAAGTGTCACCAGCCGCACTATCAGGCTCAGGGGAGTTGTCTGAGTTGCCACCGCGGCGACCCCCGATCCGAGCGGATGGGAATCGCCCATCACGACCTGATCACTGCCAGGTTTTCCTGGCACGGCATACCGGGTGCAAAGCAGGTGCAGCGGGGCGACAAGCTGCTGGAGACCTATGCCTGCCGGCGCTGCCACACGACGGCCGGCAAGGGAAACCGGCTGGCGAGCAGCCTGGACCGGCTGCCGGCGGGAACCACCCCGCAGGACCTCTTCGACTCGATAAAGTCGCCGGCGCTCTTGATGCCGGAATTCCGGCTGGAGGAGGGGCAAATTGCCGATCTGGTAAATGCCATCCTGGCCGGAGCGAAGCAGGCGGGGCGAAAGGGGCGGGAGACCCCGCAGACGGTGCATTTTGAGGCGGCCCGAGGTAAGGCGGAAAACATCTTTGAGAAGAGGTGCGGGGCCTGCCACAAGGTCATGACCAAGACCTTGGGCGCGTTCGGCAGTGGGGGCATCGGACCCAATCTGTCCGGGCTTTTCTCCGAGTTCTACCCTGCGACCTCGGGTGACAAAAGCAGATGGAGCGCTGGTTCACTGGAGAAATGGCTGAAGAACCCCAGGAGGGGCCGGGCAACCACCCAGATGAGGCCGGTCCCTCTGGAAAAGGGCGAGATGCAGGGCCTCCTGGCGCTTCTTTCCGAAGCCCCCCGCCAAGAGAACCGTGACTGATTTAAGCGGAGCGTTTGTGAACCAAGAGCTCAGGCAGCACTACGAAAGATACCCCTATCCCCGCTATCCCTATCTCGCCTCGGTCAGGCGCTGCGATACCTATGCGCTCAACCTGGAAACGCTCTGGGCAAGGTTCAACGGGAGACTCCCCGGTTCGGGCCCGAGACGGGTCCTCTTGGCCGGCTGCGGCACCTTTTCCGCCTACCCCGCCAGCCTGGCAAACCCGGATGCCGAGATCACAGCCCTGGACCTTTCCACGGCCGCCCTGCGCCGCGGGAGAATTCATGCCCTGCTGCACGGACGGTGCAACATAAGCTGGCAGCAGGGGGATATCCTTGATCCGGCCGCCGCACCGGGACCCTTCCAGTTCATCGATTCCTTCGGTGTGATCCACCATCTGGAGGACCCGCTGGCCGGTCTGATGGCCCTGGAGAGGCGTCTCTCCCCTGGAGGGATACTGCGGCTCATGGTGTACAGCCGTCAGGCGAGACAGGGTGCCGAGTCGATCCGCAGGGCCTTCAGGATGCTCGGGATCAGGGACGTCGCCTCGGCAAAGAGGCTCATGGCGAGGTCGAGGGAAGGGTCGAGGTTTCACGATTATCTAGCCGGGTCCGTGGAGGCGGGTTTCGACGAGGGGATTGCCGACGCCTTCCTGCACCCGCGGGCTACCACCTTCAGCATCGACGGGCTGATGGAGATGATAGCCGGCACCGGGCTGCAGCCGCTCCTCTTCGCCCATGGCGGGGCGCTGCCCGAGGTCAAAGCCGAGGTGGAGAGGCTCAGACGGTGCGAAGCTGAGGGGGAAGGGGAGGGGAACTTCATCCTCTACCTCGGCAGGGGGGTGGCGGGCGGTGTCGGGCCTGAAGACGACGCCATGCTGCTGCTAAATCCCGCGCTGGCGCGGGAAACCGGGGGATTCTCCATACGGCCTCGGCGAGTGTCGCCGAAACTGGGAATGGAGAATCCGGTCCTCGACGCCAGGGGGAGGAAGTTCCTGAGGCGCTTCCTGAAGCCCCGCCCGGTTGCCGGTCTCTCCCCGGAGGAGAGGAGCTACCTGCGCCCCTTTCTGGACGCCATGTTCCTGGTCGCCTTCCGGGAAGACGCTAACGGCACGGAAGCCCGAGCATTACCTTGTAGATGCGCTGGGGGCTCATGAAGATGTGGGGTCAGGCTGGTGGGGAGCTTTTCCTAGCGCTTGCCGGCCACTCTGGCGCCAGCGGCCAGCGCGGCGGAGAGCGCAAGGGTCCCCGCAAGGAGCCCGGCAGAGGCGAGAGGGTTGTTGAGCAGGTTAGGGTCGATGAGTAGCACGAGTCCCAGGCCGAACATCATCACCCCGGAGACCAGTTTCAAGACCCGCCCCTGCCACTCGGTCAGCTTCCTGCCGCCCAGGGTCGCCGTGAAAATACCGACGATCAGCGCCAGCGGGACGACATAGACGCAGCAATAGAAGGCGAGGTAGGCATAGTACTGCGACGTCGGGAGCTGCCGCAGGGTGAGCATCCTGGTGAAGACCATGGGAAAGCCGGCGGTGCAGAGCAGTTCGTAGCTGTTGGCGGCCAGGGCGAGCACGGTGGTGCCGGCCAGCATGGAGATGAGCGAGTCCGCCCTCAGCAGCTTTCTCATGCGGGCAAAGAGCTTCGGCTTTTGCTGCTCCGGGATGGAGAGGGAGATTCCCTGCTCGAAAAAGAAGAAATCCTTGATGTTGATGGTCGCGACCAGCAGCGCGAGGACTCCGGCCGCGATGGTTATGGCCGGCAGCGTGCCGGTGAGCAGGAACAGGTTCAGCCAGGCGGCCATGAACAGGAAGTAGACCAGCCCCGAGAAAAAGACGAACAGCCCGCCGACCAGCAGCATGCGGGGGCGCGAATGGGCGTGGATCAGGAGGCTCAGCAGGAAGAAAAGGACGAAGAAGGCGCAGGGGTTGAAGCTGTCCAGGGAGGCGATGACGATGGTGAAGACCGGCAGGGAGAGGGTCGATGCATCGACCGAGCCTATGAGCGGTATTCGCAGGGGGTCCAGCTTGGCAGACGGCGCGGCGCGTCCCGGCGTGCCGCGCGGAGCAGGGTGCAGGGCCGACTGCACCGCGCCTTCCACCTCGACTGCGATCTGCGGGGAAAAGCCGCTGAACATCCGGGGGCCGATGATGAAGACCGGCACGCCGGTCGCCTCCATGTTGCGCGCCTTCGCCATCTCCATCAGGCGCGGGAGGTTTTCACGGTGCTGCAGCACTTCCCACGACTCTATGCGCAGTGCGGGGTATTTCCGCTTCAGATCATCGAGAAACGGCTTGGCGCTGGCGCAGTGCGGGCAGCCGACGCCCCAGAAATAGTAAAGGGTGGCCGCTGGCGGCCGATCGGCGCCGCGGGCATCTCCTGCGCCGCCGGTCACCAGGAGCATCAGGATGAACCCGGCGCCGAGCGCCTTGCCTATCAGCTGCCTGATCCGGCTCGCCAGTTCGGGGCCGTCTCCGGCGCGGCCGGTCTGCTGTTCGCCGACCTGGCAGCCTTGCAGCGCGGCGTGGCACTCAGGGATAGCTGTTGGGATGGTTCGTGGCATGCAGGAAATAATACTAGCTATATCCCAAATGCCCAGCCGCCTTCATCAGACCAGCTGTCTCGCCTTCAACTCGGCCTTGAGCCAGGCATAGACCACCGGCGCGGCGACCAACCCGGCAACGCCGAAGATCGCCTCCATGATCAGCATGGCGCAGAGCAGTTCCCAGACGTTAGCCTTCACCTGGCCGCCGACGATGCGGGCATTGGTGAAGTACTCCAGCTTGTGGATCAGCACCAGAAAAGCCAAAGAAACGGCGCCCACCGCAGGCGATACGCCGAGGCTGATCAGGACGATGGTGCAATTGGAGATCAGGTTGCCGACCACCGGGAGCAGTCCGGCCACGAAGGTAAGCAGGATCAGAAGCGTCACCATCGGCAGGTATATGCCGCAAAGCGGCAGAACAACCACCAGGTAGAGCGCCGTCAGGGCCGTGTTGAGCGCCGAGATCTTGACCTGGGCGAAGACCACCTTGTCGAAGGCGTCGGAAAGGGTGAGCAACCTGGCGTGCAGGCTTGCCGCAAGAGGAGGGAAGCCGTCATCCTTGTTGAAGCGGTGCAAAACCGCCATGCCGCCGACCACCATGCCGAGGATCAGGTGGGCAAAGGTTTTTACCCCGGAAATGCCGACCGAGGAGATGTTTTTGCCATGCTCGCGCAGCATGGTAGCCATCTGCTCCTGCAGCTCCTCCACAGTGTCGGGCAGCGATGCGGTAAGGTCCGCGGGGAGATTGCGCTTCAGGTTTTCCAGGGTTTCGGCAGCGGCATTCAGCAGGTTGCCCATGCCGTAATGGCCGCGCAGGAAGGACCAGAGACCAAGGCATATGAGGGAGACCAGCGCGGTGACGATCAGGATGATGCCGGCCAAGGCGATCTTGTAGGTCAATCCTCCCCAGGCAACCGGCAGCCTGCGCGCCAGTTTGGCGGTAAGAGCGTACACCGCAAGGCCCGCAAATACGGCAGGGAGCAGGTGGAAGTGCAGCACGACCGGAACAGACAGGGCTGCCAGCAGGTAACTCATCTGCAACGGATTGGGCATGTATCTACTCTCCATGGTGGCAACTCCCGGAAAATGTCAGGCTGCTGCTGGTAAAACAAAACGCATTCTCGCACAAATCTGAAGATTTTGCACCAAACGGTAAAGGGATCGCACATTTCTACTATCAGACGGGCATATTGGTCCAGAAAAAACTGTATTCCCCTGCAGAGGGGGAGGAAATCGCCGTTGCGAGGTTCGATGCGGCGATGATTTTCTCAGGTGCTTTGGTGACGCGCTGGAACGCATGGGTAAGAAGCAGAGGAAGTGGAGAGGAAGTGGATGGGGGCTAGGGGTGCTCGGGGATGGTGAAATGGAAGGTGCTGCCGACGCCGGGGGTGCTTTCAGCCCAGATGCGCCCCCCCATCGATTCGACTATCTGCCTCGAAAGTGCCAGTCCAAGCCCAGTACCGCCGTACCTCTTGGTGAGCGAGGCATCTACCTGGGTGAACTTGCCGAAAATTCTCTCCAGCTGATCTGGCGGAATCCCCACGCCGGTGTCTTTTACCGAGAACAGGAGGAACCTACGATCCGGGGTCTCGGGGGAACTCGAAGGGCGGACCGTCACCTCTATGCCGCCTTTGTCTGTGAATTTGACGGCGTTGCCGAGCAGGTTCACCAGTACCTGCCTTAGCCTTCCCGCGTCTCCTTCTATCTGCTCAGGCAGGTCGTCCTCAGCCTTCCAGGAAAGCTGCAGTCCCCGTTCCCTGGCGCTGAAGGATACCACCTCAATGGCCGCCTTCAGCGCTTCCATGAAGGAAAAAGGCTTCCG
>Ga0209317_1002821_pt1 | contig 11957 bp, 9 predicted proteins | sample RifGroB2_FD_183994 | JGI IMG/M metagenome (GOLD analysis project Ga0209317, IMG submission 183994) | Soil microbial communities from Rifle, Colorado, USA - Groundwater B2 (SPAdes) (version 2) | ecosystem: Environmental > Terrestrial > Soil > Unclassified | place: Rifle, Colorado | collected...
TCCGGCTCCTGTCGGGCGCCGGCCTCGGCTTCTCCTTCTCGACCACCATGGATCCGGAGGCGCTTAGCCGGATGGTGGACGGGGCGATCGTCGCCGCCAGGATGCAGACACCCGACCCTGGACACTCGCTCCCCGCCCCCTATGCGGTTTATCCCGACCTGCCGGGGATCTACGACCCTGAACTCCCCAATATCGCCGAGGAGCTGAAGATCGCCCGCGCCCTTGAGCTGGAACGCCTGGTGCTTTCGCGCGACCCGAGGCTCAAGCGGGTGCGAAAGTGCAGCTACGGCGAGTCGGTCTACGGCACGCTGATCAGGAACTCGCACGGCCTCTGCGCCGGCTACCGGGGGAGCTACGTCAGCTGCAGCGTCTCGGCCGTGGCCGAGAGCGACGGCGACGCCCAGACCGGCTGGGATTTCGGCTTCTCGAACAGCTTTGCCGGGCTCGACCTGGAGAGGATCGCCGACGGCGCCAGCCGCAAGGCGACGGCACTGCTCGGCGCACGCACCATCCCGACCATGCGCGGTACCGTGGTGCTCGATAACCACGTCGCAGCCGATCTCCTGGAGGTGCTGGCGGCTTCCTTTCTTGCCGAGAACGTGCAGAAGGGAAAGTCGCTCTTTGGCGGCAGGATGGGGGAGCGGGTTTTCTCCGAGCTGGTGACGGTGCGGGACAACGGCCTGCTTCCCGGCGGGGTGGGGAGCGCCCCCTGCGACGGCGAAGGGGTGCCGCAGCAGGATACCCCCCTGGTGCGCCGCGGCGTGCTGGAGGCCTTCCTCTGCGACACCTACTGGGGCAAAAGGATGGGGGCTCCCTCCACCGGCAACGCCGTGCGCGGCGGCATCAAGGGACCGCCCCGCATGGGGGTGCACAACCTCTGCATCGAGCCGGGGACGGCGGACCTGCAGGCGCTGGTGGCAGGGGTGGAGCGCGGGGTGCTGATCACCGATGTCATGGGGATGCACACGGCGAACCCGATCTCGGGCGACTTTTCGGTCGGGGCTGCCGGTTTCTATCTGGAGGGGGGGGTGATTCGGCACCCGGTCAAGGGGATGGCCCTGGCCGGTAACCTCCTGGAGCTGTTCAAGGGGGTCGATATGGTGGGAAACGACCTGCGCTTCTTCGGATCGGTCGGCTCGCCGGCGCTCAGGATCGGCGCACTGGACGTGAGCGGCTCCTAGGGCCGCACCGACGGGTGCGGCCCTTAAGAGAGCGGGTCACCTTGCCTGGGGCGCGGGCCCTACGGCTCGTGCAGGATCTCCATCAGCTTCCGCACGAACGGGCTCACCACGGCGTAGTGCACCTCGACCCCGTCGCGGGTCCCCTCGATGATCCCCTTGTTCTTCAAAAGCGCCAGATGCTGGGAGACCGTTGCCTGCGGGAGCCCCAGGCACTCCCAGATATGTTTGACGTTGCACTCCTGTGTGCAGAGCCCTGCCACTATCTTGAGCCGGATCGGGTGCCCGAGCACCTTCAGCATCTCAGCTTCCTTGCCGTATCCCTTCGTCTTGTCGAATGCCAACTTTGTCTCCTCCGGTATTTGCTAAAAAATAATCTATATATATCAATGGCGGTTGTCAATCAAAAGCTTCACTTCGGGCGGTAGATCGTTTCGCTGAAGTGGCAGGCCGCCCGGTGTCCCGGTTCCTTTTCGAGCAGCTCCGGCCGGAGCTCGCCGCAGATCTCCTCCGCGTACGGGCAGCGGGGGTGGAAGGGGCAGCCCGACGGCGGCGAGAGCGGCGAGGGGAGTTCGCCCCGGGCGATGATCTGCCGCGTCTTCTTCTTTGCCGGGTCGATGCTCGGGATGGCGCTCAAAAGCGCCTCCGTGTAGGGGTGCAGCGGCCGCGACAGCACGTCGTCCCGGCGCCCCGACTCGACGATCCGCCCGAGGTACATGATGGCGATCCGGTCGCTCAGGTGCCTGAGCACCGAGAGGTCGTGGGTGATGAAGAGGAAGGAGAGCCCGAGATCCTGCTTCACTTCCTGCAGAAGGTTGATGATCTGGGCCTGGATCGAGAGATCGAGCGCCGAGACCGGCTCGTCCGCTATGATCAGCTTGGGCGACACGGCGAGGGCGCGCGCGATGCCGATCCTCTGCCGCTGCCCGCCGGAGAACTCGTGCGGGAAGCGGGAGAGCTGGTCCGGCGTCAGCCCGACCCGCTGCAGGAGCGAGGCGACCCGCTCGCGCTTTTGGGCGGCGTTCCCGATCCCATGGATGGCGAGCGGCTCGCCGATGATCTCGCTGACGCGCATCCTCGGGTTGAGCGAGGAAAACGGGTCCTGAAAGATCATCTGCACGTCCTTTCGGTACTGGGCCCGCTCGCCGCGGTCCATGGCCGACAGCTCGCGCCCGGCGTAGCGGATCGACCCCCGGGTGGCCGGGATCAGGCCGGTCAAAAGGCGCGCCACGGTCGACTTGCCGCACCCCGACTCGCCGGCCAGCCCGAGCGTCTCGCCCGGGAAAAGCTCCAGGTCCACCCCAGCCACGGCGGTCAGCAGCCGCTTTTCGGCAAAGAGCCCGCCGCGCACCGTGAACTGCTTCACCACCCCTTCCGCCTGCAAGAGCGCTGTCATGGCGCCTTCAGGCAGCGGACCAAGTGGCCCGGGCCTGCCTCCTTCATCTCGACCTGCTGCTCCGAACAGCGCTCGTCGCCGATCGGGCAGCGCTCCCTGAAGGGGCAGCCGGCAAAGGCGCCAGTCAGGAGCGGGACGCTCCCGGCAAAGGTGGCGAGCTTCTCGCCGGGGGTGCCGAACTCCGGCAGCGAGGCGAGCAGGCCGCGGGTGTAGGGGTGCAGCGGGTTGCCGAAAAGCTCGTCCGTCGGGGCGCTCTCGACGATCTCGCCGGCGTACATGATGGCGGTCCTGTGGGCGCGCTCGGCGACGATCCCCAGGTTGTGGGTGATCAGGATCAGCCCCATCCGGGTCTCCGACTTGAGCCGGTCCAAAAGCTCCAGGATCTGGGCCTGGATGGTGACGTCGAGCGCCGTGGTCGGCTCGTCCGCGATCACCAGTTCCGGCCCGCAGGCAAGCGCCATGGCGATCATCACCCTCTGGCGCATGCCGCCGGAGAGCTGGTGCGGGTAGTCCCTGATCCGCTCCTTGGGGGCGGGGATGCCGACCTGCGCCAGGATGGCGATCGCCTCGCGCTCGGCCGCGCCGCTCTCCAGGCCGCGGTGGATCCGGAGCCCCTCGGCGACCTGGTAGCCGATGGTGAAGACCGGGTTCAGCGAGGTCATCGGGTCCTGGAACACCATGGCGATCCGGTTCCCCCTGACCTCGCGCATCTGCTCTTCGGAGAGTGCCAGCAGGTCCTCACCCTTGAACAGGACCGAGCCGGAGACGATCCTCCCCGGCGGCGGCACGAGCCGCATCACGGAGGCGGCGGTGATGCTCTTGCCGCAGCCGGATTCGCCGACCAGGGCGAGCGTCTCCCCGGGTTCCACGGTGAGATCGACACCCCGGACCGCCTTGAGCACCCCCGCCTTCTGGCGGAATTCGGTGCACAGTCCTCTGATTTCTAGAAGCGGGGGCAAAGAGACTCCTGTTAGCCTGGCAGTTACGGGATGCGGGGCGCATAGCGAGTGGCGCAGGCCTGATCCGGGAGAGTGCGCAGACAAAGGGCTACTTATATCATTTTTCCGCTCAAGGGGCAATGCTGGACTGGGGCATGCTGCAGGGCCTCGGCGCGGCGGCTACCACGTGAAGTCCGGGGTACTCCTCGCGCTGCGGCAGGAAGTCGGGGGTCTTCAGCAGTTTTATGAAGATCGGCACCAGCGCCGGGTCGAACTGGCTCCCGGCGTTCTCGGCCAGCTCCTGGATCGCCACCTCGACCTTGAGCGCCTTCCGGTACGGGCGGTCCGAGGTCATGGCGTCGAAAGAGTCGGCGATGGCGAGGATGCGGGACTCCAGGAGGAGATCCTCCGCCGCCAGGTTGTTCGGGTAGCCGCGGCCGTCGTAGCGCTCGTGGTGCTGACCGATGCAGAGCCGCACGTCGTGCAGGAACTCGATCGGCTCCAGGATCTTCATGCCGATGGTCGGGTGCTGCTGCAGCTCCGCCACGTCGTCCGGGGTGAGCAGCGCCTCCTTGTGCAGCAGGGAGAGGTCGATGCCGATCTTGCCGATGTCGTGCAGTATCGCCGCCCTCTCGATCACCTTCAGCCTGTTCTGGGGCAGTTCCAGCTTTCTGGCCAGGGCGAGCGAGAAGCGGGTCACCCGCTCGGAATGGCCGCGGGTGTAGCTGTCGCTCGCCTCGATGGCGGATACCAGCGCCTGGATCGTGTTCAGGTAGGTCTTTTGCTGCTCGTCGTAGAGCATCGCGTTCTTCATGGCGATGCTCGCCTGGGCGGCGATGGTGGAGAGGAGTTCCAGCTCCTCGTGGTTGTAGACCGTGTTGTTCAGCTTGTTGACCACGGTGAGGGTGCCGATGATCTCGTCCTTCACCATGAGCGGCGCGCAGATCAGGGTCTTCCTTTCGAAGCCCAAGGGGCTCACCCGGTCGAATTCCGGCATCTGGTTGATGTCGGCGATGAGCAGCGGCTTGCAGTTCTGGATCACCCAGCTGGAGACGCTGGAGGGCTTCATCGGGACCCGCATCATGCTCAGGTTGGCGTCCCGGTGGCCGATCAGGTTGGTGACCTTCAGCTCCCCGTGCTCCGCATCGTAAAGGATGATGTAGCCGACCTGGGCCTGCAGCGTGTCCATGGTGGTCTTCACCACCAGCTGGTACAGGCTCTCCACCTCGATGGTGGAGTTGATCGCGAGCCCGAGCCGGTACAGGGTGGAGAGCTTCGCCACCGCCTTCTCCAGGTTGGTGTTCTTGTCCTCCAGCTCTCCCGCCAGGTCGGCGATCTTGTAGTTCGCCTCCTCGATCTCCTCGATCCTCTCCTCAAGGGTGATGTTCAGGTTCTCGATCTCGCGGATCTGCTCCTCCAGCCTGCCGTTCATCTGGTGGGTCTCCCGGTGGAAGCTGAGCTTCTCCTGGGCGCGCGCCAGTTCCCTCTCGTGGGCCACGGTCGAATCCACCAGCGTGGCGAGCCTTCCCACCATGTGGTTGAAGCTCTGCCCGAGGCGGTGCATTTCGTTGCTGGAGGTCAGGCTGATCTCGTTGTGGAAATTCCCCTGTTGCACCTGTTCCATGTAGCTGATCAGCTTGCGGATCGGCCGGCCCACGTAGATGCAGAGGAAGATGTAGATGGTGACCACCGTCATGATGACCAGCAGCAGGCTCGAGATGATGGCGGTGTCCCGCTCGCGCGAGATGAAGCCGTTCATGTAGTCGAGGGAGAGCTTTATTTCCAGAAGCCCGAGCGTCTCCTCGGTGGCGGCGTGGCATCTGTAGCACTGGGGGGCGTTGAAGATCCGGGCGTAGGAGACGAAGACGCCGTCTTGCGGCAGCAGGCTCAGGTTCCGGCGCGGGTGCGTTTCCGGCCCCAGTTCCGGGATCTTGTTGCCGATCTCTTCCCGGTCCGCGGAATTGAGTATCTTCCCCCGGGGATCCACGATCCGGATCGATTTCACGAATTCGCGGGACTTGATCCTCGCGAAGATGCTGCCGACCTCGTCGGAGCGCCCGGAGAGCATGGCGTTGGCGATGCTGCTTTTGATGGTCTCGATCAGGACCGACGTGTTGCGGTTGGCGATCTCGTGCAGCATTTCCTTTTGCTGGCGGAAATTAATGTAGGCGACGGACGAAATGATGATCACCAGAATCAGGGTGACCAGGGTGAGGATCTTTATTTTTAGAGAGTTGTACATAGATGTCCGTGCTTCATTGGGCTGCCTTGCGTCAAATGGCTTAGTGTACCTGCGATATAGCTTACTTTTGCCCCGGTGGCAACAGTTATTTGGCGTCCCGGACCGGGGCGAAGTCTCCCGATACCCGGGTGACTTCGAGACCTTACCCGAAAAGAGGGTGTCACCGGCCCCGGTGCGGCCGGGGTGGGGCGGTGCTTTAATGAGAGAGCGAAGCAAATCACTTGCCAATCGCGGTGCCGATTAGCTTCGTTAGAACGATAAAATTATTGACTTTGCTGGCTGTTCCATGGTTTATATCTAAGGCTTTTAAGGGAAGGGCCAATGCATGTGTATACGGATTAGATGAGCTGCTTCAGGACGTTGATCATATTAGTCGTCTGTCTTGCTGCCGGCGGGAGCGCCGCGGCGCTGCGCCCCGAGACGGTCAGGGTCGCCCTGATCAAGGGGGCGGAGACCTTGAGGATCGACGGCACCGGCGTGCTGTTGACCGACGGCAGGGGCGAGCCGCTCAGGCTCGAGATGCCGCTTGAGGTGAAGCGGGTCCGGGACGGCCTGTCGGTGAACGGCAGGAACGTGGCCGGTCTGGTCGCCTCGGCCCCGGTGCGGGTCACGGTGAACGGCAAGGGGTACCGCGCCCTCATCGAGGTGAGCGCCTCGGACAAGGGGCTCCTGGTGGTCAACGAGCTGCCGCTCGAGGAATACCTGATCGGCCTGATCAACTGCGAGATCTCTTCGGCGTGGCCGATGGAGGCTGTGAAGGCCCAGGCGGTGATCGCCCGCTCCTATGCGGTGTACCAGATGCAGGCGCGCCGGGGGGCTCCCTACCAGCTGGAATCGAGCGTCATGGACCAGGTCTACGAGGGGGCGGACGTCGAGGACAGCCGTGCGGCACGCGGCGTGCAGGAGACCGCGGGCGAGGTGCTCTCCTACGACGGCAAGACCATCCAGGCCTTCTACCATTCCAATTGCGCCGGGCACACCGAGTCCTCCAGGAACGTCTGGGGGATGGCGGTCCCTTACCTCCAGGGGGTGCCTTGCCAGTACTGCGACGAGGCGAACCCGATCCGGTGGGAGCTGAACCTGCCGCTTAGAAAGGTGGAGTCGGCGCTGCGGGGTGCCGGGTTCCAGGTCCCCGGGGTGAAGGACCTCAAGGTGCGCGGCAGGAACCCGAGCGGCCGGGTCCAGGAGGTGGCGGTCGACTGCGCCAAGGGGAAGGTGATGGTCCCGGGGGTCGCTTTCAGAAAGGCGCTCGGCTACGGGGCGGTCAAGAGCACCAACTTCGAGCTGCGGCTCTTAGGTGACGAGCTGCAGGTCACCGGGTCCGGCAGCGGGCACGGAGTCGGCCTTTGCCAATGGGGCGCCAAGGGGCGCGCCATAGAGGGGTTCGGCTACCGGGAAATACTCTCCTATTATTATCCGGGCGCGAAACTGGCCAGCGGGTACGGTCGATAGCGATGCGCCTTTCAGATTTCGATTACGAGTTGCCAGCCGAGCTGATCGCCCAGCACCCGGCCAGCCGCAGGGACGCCTCCCGGGTCATGACCCTTGACCGGGGCACCGGTGCGCTCGGCGAGCTTACCGTCGCGGGGATCGCCTCGCAGTTTCGCCCTGGCGATCTCCTGGTCCTGAACGACACCCGGGTGATCCCGGCGCGTCTCAAGGGGCAAAAGGAGAGCGGCGGGGCGGTGGAGATCTTCCTGGTGCGCCGGCTCGCCGGGGCGGCCGAAACCTGGAGCTGTCTGATCAAGGCCTCCAAGTCGCCCAAGCCGGGCTGCCGGATCCTGCTCCCCGGCGCCGTGGTCGCCACCGTCCTCGACAGGGAAGCGGGAGAATGGCGGGTCTCCTTCCAGGGGAGCGACGACTTCATGGGATGGCTGGAGCAGGCGGGGAGCATGCCGCTTCCCCCCTACATAAAGCGCGCCCCCGAGGGGGAAGACCTGGAGCGCTACCAGACCGTGTTCGCCCGCGAGAAGGGTGCCGTGGCGGCTCCCACCGCCGGCCTGCACTTCACCCCAGAGCTGCTGGAAGAGATCCGGGGGCGCGGCGCCGAGATCGCGCCGCTCACCCTGCACGTAGGGCTTGGCACCTTCATGCCGGTGCGGGTCGAGGAGCTTTCCGGGCACGTCATGCACCGCGAGTTTTACCGGATTCCCGAGTCGACCGCCGAGGCGATCCGCCGCACGAGGGGAGCCGGCGGGCGGGTGATCGCCCTTGGCACCACCTCCCTGCGGGCGCTGGAGCATGCCGCGGCCTCGGGAGAACTGGAGCACGGGGAGCGGGAAGCGGACATCTTTATCCTGCCGGGATACCGGTTCAGGGTGGTTGATGCGCTGATAACGAATTTTCATCTCCCCAAATCGACCCTGTTTATGCTAGTGTGCGCATTCGCCGGCAAGGAAAGCATGCTTAACGCCTATCGGGAGGCGGTCAGCCGCCGCTTCCGGTTCTTCAGCTACGGCGACGCGATGTTCATCGGTTAAGTAAAAAGATTCATGGAAACGGGATATTTTTGTCTGCTATCAGCTTTGAACTCATATCGAAAGACCCGGGCTCCGCGGCCCGTTTAGGCTCTCTGACAACCACACACGGCAGGATCGACACCCCGATTTTCATGCCGGTCGGCACGCAGGCGACGGTGAAGGCGATGACCCCAGAGGAACTGGTCGAGGTCGGCTCGCAGATCATCCTCGCCAACACCTACCACCTGTACCTGCGACCCGGACACGAGCTGGTGGCGCGCTTGGGGGGACTGCACCGCTTCATGCACTGGGACGGCCCCATCCTCACCGACAGCGGCGGCTTCCAGGTCTTCTCCCTGGGGGAGCTGAGAAAGATCTCCGAGGAGGGGGTTAAATTCCGCTCCCACATCGACGGCTCCAGTCACTTCATCTCCCCCGAGGTTTCCATCGCGATCCAGGAGGCGCTCGGGGCAGACATCGCCATGTGCTTCGACGAATGCCCTCCCTATCCGGCAGAATACTCCTACGTGCAAAAGTCGCTGGAGCTCACCACGCGCTGGGCCGCGCGCTGCAAGGCGGCGCACAGTCGCCCGGACCAGGCGCTCTTCGGCATCGTACAGGGGGGGATGCATCCGGAACTGCGGCGCGAGAGCGCAAGGCAGTTGACGGAGATAGGGTTCGACGGCTACGCCCTGGGAGGTCTTTCGGTCGGTGAGGAAAAGGAGGTCATGCATGAGATGATGCAGGCCTGCTCGGACATACTTCCGGAACTGAAGCCGCGCTACATCATGGGAATCGGCGCCCCCGAGGATCTGATCGAGGGGATCAACGCCGGCTTCGACATGTTCGACTGCGTCATGCCGACCAGGAACGCGCGTAACGGCGCACTTTTCACCAGTTTCGGCAGGATCAACATCAAGGCAGCCATCTACGCCGAGGATCAGGGACCTATCGATCCCGCCTGCAGCTGCTACGTCTGCAGAAACTACAGCAGGGCCTACCTGCGGCATCTTTATCGCAGCCAGGAGATACTCGCCTCCCGGCTGAACAGCTGGCACAACCTGCACTTTTACCTGAACCTGATGACGCAGGCACGCCTGGCCATCGCCGAGGGGAGATTCTTAAGCTTCAGGCGCGAGTTCTACGCCGCCAGGGGAGCCTGAGCACGTGCCGGCGAGGGGCCTGCTGGAACCGGCCTGCATACCGTTTAGATAGATAACAGAACAAACGCACTATCAAAGAATGAATGGCAAAAAACAGGAGGTAAGACATGTTCGGTTTGGCGTTTGCAATGGGGGCTTCTGAAGGCGGAGCCGCAGGTGGTGGCATGATGGCGCAGTTCCAGGGGATGATCCCGCTGATTTTCATGTTCGCCATTTTCTACTTTCTGCTGATCCGACCGCAGCAAAAGAAGGCCAAGGAGCACAGGGCGCTTCTGGACGCCTTGAAAAAGGGAGATCAGGTGGTGACCGCCGGCGGCATGCACGGCAAGGTGACGAGCTTGGACGATCAGGTGGTGACCCTGGAGATAGCTCCCGGCGTCAACGTCAAGGTCAACAAGGGCTTCATCGCCACAATCAAGAAAGACTAGCACTGATCAAATTTTCCCCGAAAGGAGCATTTCCATGACCAAGGGTTATACCTGGCGCATCTCCCTGATTGTTATTTTTATTATCGCCTCGTTCGTCTACCTGACGCCGACGCTTATGACAACGCTTCCCTCATGGTGGAGCGGCGTGCTGCCCAAGGACAAGATCCATCTCGGTCTCGACCTGCAGGGTGGGACACATCTTGTAATGGAGGTGGAGACCCAGAAGGCTGTGGAGGGTTCGCTAGACCTGATCGCCACCGATCTGGAGGACGTGCTCACCGAACAGACCCTGCGCTTCAAGAGGATAGGGAGGCTGGGCGGCGACAAGGTGCAGATCACCATGTACGATCGCGGTTCCGCCGACGCTGCCCAGGCGCTGATCAAGAAGAAGTACCCTGACCTTGAGTTCCTGCCGATCTTTGACGAGGGGGGCTTCGTCAACCTGCAGCTGCGCATCAACGAGAAAGAGGCCCAGGTGAGAAAGGACCGCGCCGTGGCGCAGGCCCTGGAGACCATCAGGAACAGGATCGACCAGTTCGGCGTTTCCGAGCCGATCATCCAGCGCGAGGGGATCAACAACATCGTGGTGCAGCTCCCCGGCATCAAGGACCCCAAGCGCGCCATCGAGCTGATCGGCAAGACGGCAAGGCTCGAGTTCAAGCTGGTGGACGAGGGGGTAAACCCCGTCACCGCCACCGCATCGGGGCTTCCCGAGGACGACGAGCTCCTCTTCGAGAAGAGGACCGATCCCGCCACCGGCGCCGTCTCCGAGACCCCGCTGGTCGTTAAGAAAAAAGCGATCATCACCGGCGACCTGCTCACCGACGCCCAGATCAGGATCGATTCGCAGTACAACCAGCCCTACGTCGCCATCGACTTCAACTCGACCGGCGCGAGACTCTTCGACCAGGTGACCGCCGCCAACGTCGGCAAGCGCTTCGCCATCGTGCTCGACAACAACGTCTACTCCGCTCCGGTGATCCGGGAGAGGATCTCAGGGGGCAGCGCCCAGATCTCCGGCTCCTTCACGGAGAAGGAGGCGGCCGACCTTGCCATCGTGCTGCGCGCCGGTTCGCTCCCCGCTCCGGTGAAGATCCTGCAGAACGTGACGGTCGGACCTTCCCTCGGCAAGGAGTCGATCCAGAAGGGGCTCATGGCCGGCATCATCGGCGTCGCCCTGGTCATCATCTTCATGGCGATCTACTACAAGCTGGCGGGGATGGTGGCCAACCTCGGCATGGTGCTTAACATCCTCTACCTGATGGGCGCGCTGGCCGCGCTGGGCGCCACGCTGACCCTGCCTGGCATCGCCGCCATCGTGCTTCTGGTCGGCATCTCGGTCGACGCCAACGTCCTCATCTTCGAGAGGATCCGGGAGGAGCTGCGGCTCGGCAAGACGCCGCACGCCGCGCTCGACGCCGGCTACGACAAGGCGTTCCTCACCATCATGGACTCGCACGTGACCGCCCTGATCACCGCGGCGGTGCTGTTCCAGTTCGGCACCGGCCCGGTCAAGGGATTTGCCGTCTCCCTGAGCCTTGGTATCATCATCAACCTGTTCACGTCGCTTCTGGCCACGAAGGTGCTCTTTGACGCCTTCCTCGACCGCGTCCACGTGAAGCGACTCAGCATATAAGGGGGGGACAATGGAACTGTTAAGAAAGACAAACATAGATTTCATCGGGATGAAGAAGTTCTCCTTCATAATCTCCGGCATCATCGCCATCATCGGCATCCTCGGCGTCATCGCGATCGGCCGCGGCACCGCCAACATGGGGATCGACTTCTCCGGCGGCACCTCGATGCAGCTCAAGTTCGCCCAGCCGGTGACCACCCAGGCCGCCCGCGAGGCGCTCGCCAAGGGTGGCATCAAGGAAGTCGAGCTGCAGGAAATCACGGGCGGCAACCAGATCCTGGTCAAGCTGCAGAAAAGCACCGCGCAGTCGGCGGACAAGGTGCAGGAAGTCCTGAAGCAGGGTCTGCCGGCCAACCCGTTCACCGTGGAGAGCTCCACGGAGATCGGCCCCTCCATCGGTGAGAAGCTGAAGCAGGATACCCTCGTTGCCGTGGCGCTTTCCATGCTCGGCATCATCCTCTACATCGCCTGGCGCTTCGACTTCAAGTTCGGCGTCGCCGCCGTCGTCGCCACCATG
>Ga0209317_1002822_pt1 | contig 11954 bp, 10 predicted proteins | sample RifGroB2_FD_183994 | JGI IMG/M metagenome (GOLD analysis project Ga0209317, IMG submission 183994) | Soil microbial communities from Rifle, Colorado, USA - Groundwater B2 (SPAdes) (version 2) | ecosystem: Environmental > Terrestrial > Soil > Unclassified | place: Rifle, Colorado | collected...
ACCACCTCGGCTACTTTCCAGCGTTCGCCGATGTTCCCCGGGTTGAGGCGAAGCCCGTCCACCCCGGATTCGAGCGCAGTCAAGGCGAGCTTGTAATCGAAATGTATGTCGGCTATGAGCGGCATGGCGCTGCCGGCCTTTATGGCTGCCAGCGCCAGGGCGGCATCCATGTCGGGGACGGCGCAGCGCACGATCTCGCAACCGGCGGCGGCGAGCGCGCCGATCTGCTCCAGGGTCGCGGCGACATCCCGGGTGTCGGTGGAGCACATCGACTGCACCGAGCAGGGAGCCCCTCCGCCGATCGGGATATTCCCCATCATGATCTGCCTGGTCACTTTTTTCATAGCGCGACATAGTAGCTAAATCTATGGGGAAAAGCAAGGACGATCGCCCCCGTGAGACGCATACCGGGGTGATGCGGAAACTCCTCGGACATGGCTCCAAAATTCTTCACCCCGCCAATCAGGCGGAGGTTTATACTGGGCGTATTGGAGGTTAAACCGAACAGGAGGTATCTATCATGAGCAAACTGGATCTGCTGAATCCCCAAAACAGCACGGTCATCTTCATCGACTTCCAGCCGCAGATGACCTTCGGCGTAGCCAATATCGACAGACAAACCCTTTTCAACAACGTGATCCTTTTGGCGAAGGCGGCCAAGATCTTCCGTGTCCCCACCATCCTCACCACAGTGGAAACCAAGAGCTTCTCGGGCAACATCTGGCCCCAGCTACTCGACATCTTCCCCGACAACCAGACCATAGAGCGGAGTTCCATGAACTCCTGGGACGACGGGAACTTCGTGGAGGCGGTAAAGGCAACCGGGCGCAACAAACTGGTCATCGCCGCCCTCTGGACCGAGGTGTGCCTCGCGTTCCCGACCCTCGATGCGCTCAAGGCGGGTTACGAGGTGTACGCCGTGGAGGACGCCTCGGGCGGCACCAGCGCGGTGGCCCACAACGCCGCCATGCGGCGTATCGAACAGGCGGGAGCGGTACCGATGACCTCACTGCAGGTGCTGCTTGAGTACCAGAGGACCTGGGCCCGCAAGGAGACCTACAATGAGGTTATCGCAGCGGTCAAGGAGCATTGCGGCGCCTACGGGCAGGGGGTCGAGTACGCCTACACCATGGTGCACGGCGCGCCGGCCAGCCGCAGCGGAGTCGGAAACTAGCTCCGTACCGCGAGATCTTCAGGTTTCATAACGGGCTGTACTTCCGGCTGGCAGGGGCTCGCTCCCTTGCCGGCCTCTCTTTTGGGAGGTAACGCAGATGAAGGCACCCGATCTTATCCTATATAACGGCAGGATCAGCACCCTCGATCCCGACCGCCCGCAGGTATCCGCGCTGGCGATCAGCGGCGGCCGGATCGACGCCGCCGGCGGGGACGAACTTCTCGCCCGGGGTGGCGGCGATACGAAACGGATCGACCTGAAGGGGCGCCGGGGCATTCCGGGGCTGAACGATTCCCACATCCACGTGATCCGCGGCGGACTCAACTTCAATATGGAACTGCGCTGGGACGGGGTCCCTTCCCTCTCGCTGGCGCTGGAAATGCTCAAGGAACAGGCCCGGCGCACCCCGCCCCCGCAGTGGGTCCGGGTAATCGGCGGCTGGAGCGAATTCCAGTTCGCGGAGCGGCGCATGCCGACCCTGGAGGAGATCAACCGCGCGGCGCCGGACACCCCCGTATTCATACTGCACCTCTACGACCGGGCACTGGTGAACAGGGCAGCGCTCTACGCGCTGGGGTACACCAGGGAGACGCCGGACCCGCCGGGGAGCAGCATAGAGCGGGACAGAAACGGCAACCCGACAGGCCTGCTCATCGCCAAGCCCAACGCCCTGCTCCTTTATGCGAGCCTCGCCAAGGGGCCCAAACTCGGCCTCGACGACCAGCTCAACTCGACCCGCCACTTCCTGAGGGAGCTGAACCGGCTGGGACTCACCAGCGCCATCGACGCAGGGGGAGGTTTCCAGAACTATCCGGACGACTACCAGGTGATCGGGGCCCTGGCGAAAAACGGGGAGCTATCCCTGCGCATCGCCTACAACCTCTTCACCCAGCACCCCGAGGAGGAACTGGCCGATTTCTCCAAGTGGATAGACATGACGGCACCGGGACAGGGGGACGACTTCTACCGCATGAACGGCGCCGGAGAGATGCTCGTCTTCTCGGCGGCCGATTTCGAGGACTTCCTGGAGCCGCGCCCGGCCCTCCCGCCGGTCATGGAAAAGGAACTCGCCCAGGTGGTGAGGCTCCTTGCTGAAAAACGATGGCCCTTCCGGCTGCACGCCACCTACGACGAGTCGATCACGCGCTTTCTCGACGTCTTCGAGGCGGTGGACCGCGATGTTCCGTTCGCCGGGTTGCGCTGGTTCTTCGACCACGCCGAAACGATTTCGCAGGCGAGCCTGGAACGGGTCAAGGCGCTTGGGGGGGGCATAGCCATCCAGAACCGGATGGCCTTCCAGGGCGAATACTTCCTGGACCGGTACGGGGAGCGGGTGACTGCGCACACCCCGCCGGTAAGAAGGATGATGGCGATGGGGATACCTGTAGGGGCGGGGACCGATGCAACCCGCGTATCGAGCTACAACCCGTGGCTCTCGCTGTACTGGCTGGTGAGCGGCCGCAGCATCGGCGGGACGCTCCTCTACCCCGAGGCGAATCACCTGAGCCGGATGGAGGCGCTCAGGCTATATACCCAGGGGAGCAGCTGGTTTTCAGGCGAGGAGCAGAAGAAAGGCACACTGACACCGGGGGCGCTCGCGGACCTGGCAGTGCTCTCCGCCGACTACCTCACCGTTTCGGAAGAAGCGATCAAGGGGATCGAGTCGGTTCTGACGGTGGTGGGGGGGAAGGTGGTGTACGGCGCCGAGGAATTCGGGAGCCTGGTACCGCCCCTGCCGATCAGCCCTGACTGGTCGCCCGTGGGGGTCTACGGCGGCTACCAGAGGGAACATGGCCCAAGCGGGCGGCTCTCCAATACGCACGCCCATGCGAGCCACCGGCATGCGCTGGTCCGGGTACCGCAACAGGCCAGGTTCTGGAACCTTGGATGCGACTGCTTTGCTTACTGAAGTTGCTTTGAGAGGTAACAACTTTGTTATCTGTTTGGCTGCGGCTTTGTCGGCCCTAGCCTGCCTGCTGAGAGTAGCCGTGCAACTGGATTGTCACGGCAATTCGGCGGTTGACAGGAATCTTTTTTCCATTTAAGTATGTGGGATGAAAAATAAAAGCGATGCACCAAAAAGAGATAGGGCCGACAAGGTTTCCACCGACGGCGAAGCGAAGAAGTCGTTCAAGCCGCGGCATCAAAAAGGGCCGGTGTTCAAACCCTTCTGGGAAGCTGACCCCGCAAAAACCGATGACAGCAAAACCGCACCTGCACCCCGCAAACCCGCACTGAAGGCTGAGAAATCCCGTAACGCCGAGGACGACGGCCGCAAGCGCCCGGGAGCACCGGCTCGCGATGACCGAAACCCCTCAGCACGCGCCGAGCAGACGAAAGGCGTGAGGCATGATGCGGCGGCAAGGCCCGCGAGGGGCGCCAGCGACCACAGGCCGGCAAGCCCCGCGCGCGCCGGCAAGGATGAGCCGGCTCTGCGCAGCGGTCAGCTGCTTGAGGTGAAGATAAATTCGACCAACGACGACGGCTTCGGCGTTGCCAACCACGAGGGGACGCGTGTGCTGGTCGCAGGCGGACTTCCCGGCGAGGTACTGGTGACAAGAATCACCTACGTCGGCCGCAGGGAGGTCTTCGCCAATTCCATAAAGGTCCTGAAGTCGTCCCCAGACCGCAACCCACACCCCGCCTGCAGCATGGGACGCGTTTGCGACGGCTGCGGACTGATGCAGATGCGCTACCCGGGCCAGCTCGTCTGGAAAAAGGATCTGGTGACGAGGCAGCTGCGCAAGTTTCCGTCGCTCTCCGAGGCGGTCATCCATGACACGCTGGGCTCTCCAAAGGAGCTGAACTACCGCAACACGGCGAAGCTCGTGGTGGCAGGGAAGCATACCGACCCCGTGATCGGCATCTACCGCCGCAACACCCACGACGTCCTGCAGATCGAAGACTGCCCGCTGCACCACCCGCTCATCAACAAGGTGGTCAAGGCCGCCAAGGCCGGCATCAAGAAGGGGAAGGTCCAGATCTACAACCCGAAGAGCGAAATGGGGCTTTTGCGCTACCTCGTGGTCCGCGTGGCCGAGCCGAGCGACAAGGTCATGGTGGTCCTGATCACCACCGACGAGGGATACAACGAGATGCACCACCTGGCGAAGTTCATCCAGCAGGCGGTCCCCGAGGTATCCGTAGTGGCGCAGAACATCAACAGCTCGACCGGCAACGTCATCTTCGGCCACAAGGACCGCGCCATCACCAAGGCGCAGACGCTGAAGGCGTACGTCGGCGACAAGAGCTTCCACCTGTCGCCGCACTCCTTCTTCCAGGTCAACAGCGGCGCCGCCCGCATCATCTACGAGAAGGTGCGCGAGTTTGCAAAGCTCACCGGGAAAGAGCGGGTGATCGACGTCTATTGCGGCATCGGCGGCATCTCGCTCTACCTCGCCGACAAGGCCCGGGAAGTGGTGGGGATCGAGTTCGTGGAGGCTGCCGTCGCCGACGCCACGGCGAACGCGGCGCTGAACCGTGCGGACAACTGCCAGTTCGAGGCGGGGGATGCCGTCCATCTCATCGACGAGATCGGGGCGGAAGGTGGCGCTGACCTGATCGTCTTGAACCCGCCCAGGAAGGGTTGCGACGAGAAGGTGTTGAGGAGCGTTGCGGCCATCAACCCGCCGCGTATCATCTACGTTTCCTGCTCGCCGGAAACGCTCTCGCGCGACCTGGACATCCTGTCGCGCCTTGGGTACAGGACGGTGGAGGTGCAGCCGGTGGACATGTTCCCGCAGACCATTCATGTAGAGGACGTGGCGCTGCTCGAAAAAATCTAAGAGCGGCAGACCCTAAGGACGCTAACGCAAAGACGCGGAGGCGCTAAGGCGCAAAGGAAACCGGGCAAGGCCTTTTGGGTTTAACCCTTCTTTTACTTTGCGGCTCTGCGCCTTGGCGTCTTTGCGTTGAAGCTCTGGCCGTTGCATTTTTAACCGAGGTTGCCAGTGGACGAGATGATCCTCAAATTGAAGCGGTTTTTCCCTGAACGGCTGCACGCCTCCATCTTCCTCGTGGGGGGGATGGTGCGTGACATCCTGCTGGGGGTCCGGTGCCAGGATGTGGATCTCGCCGCGGCTCTCCCCGCTTCGGAACTCACTTCTCTTGGCTTTCGGCTGGTCGAGTCGAAAAGCACCCCCAATATCTACTTCCTCTTCCACAAGGAATTCGGCAAGGTCGAGATCACCTGGCTTCCCTCGGTTGCCGCCCTTGCCGACGACCTGTCGCGCCGGGACTTCACCATCAACGCCATGGCCATGCCGCTTAGTTTCGACGGCACCATCAACGACCCCCTCCACGGCAGAAAAGACCTTGCAAACCGAGTGCTGAGCACCTGCTCCCCCACCAGCCTCACTGACGACCCCTTGCGGATCTTCCGCGCCTTCCGCTTCGAGTGCGAAGGGTGGCGCCTTAACAGCCAGGCGGAGGAGATACTCGCCAACATCGACTGGTCCGGCAGGTTTCAGCAGGTCCCGGTCGAGCGTTTTTCGCAGGAGTTGCTGAAGGGGATGACCAAGGACGACCCTGCCCGCTTTTTCCGGCGCATGCTGCAGTTCCGTATCGGGGCGAACTTCCTTCCGGAAATATTCGAGATGGCGGAGCTGCCGGCCGGCCCGCTACAGCATCATCCAGAGGGGGACCTCTTCACGCACTCGATGCAGGTGCTGGAGCGGATGGCACGGCTGACGCCGGACGGGACCGCCCGCTTCTGCGCCCTCTTCCACGACCTGGGGAAGCTCCACACCCCCGCGGAACACCACCCGAAACATCACGGGCACGACGCGCTCGGCGCCGACGCGGTTCCCGCATTCTGCAAAAGGCTCCGTCTCCCTACCTTGCTGCAACGGGCTCTTCAGGCCACCAACAGGTTGCACACCACGGCCAACAGGTGGGATGAGCTCAGGGATGCGACGAAGATCAAACTGGCACTGAACGCGATGAAGGGGGGGATCGAGGCTTTCCTGCCGCTTCAGGTGGCGGCGGACTGCGGCGGGACCATGCCCGGGTGGGACGAGGCGCTGAGGGTGGCGTCGCTGAACGCGGCGCAGCTGGGGATCGACCGGGCGCTTTTGGACAACAAGGAGTTCCCGCCGGAGAAGCTGCAACAGATCATCATGCAGCACAGGGTGGAGGTTTTCAGGGAGAGCAGATGTCGCGGCTATGCACGTTAAGGTGCTCCCGCCCCCCCTACAGCTGGTTCCCAAGCTCCAGCTTGGGAACCTCTCCTGCAGTTATACTTTGCTTCTTAAAGCGTTGCGTCCCCAAGTTGGAGTTTGGGAACGAGATAACCCTGTCCCTCTCACGCTTTCGCGCCGTAGCGCTCCAGCGCGCAGGCCCGCCGGGAGAGGGGACGTAATTTGGCAGAGCTGACCGCTTTGGTGTCTTCTTTACTTGTTGTTTCTCTTCTTTAGTTTCCCTTTCCTTTTGGTTCTCTCGGATTTCCTCAGATTTTCTCCGTGGCTAACGGTTTTGGCGTTTGCCGTTCTTGTTGCCGTCCATCCCGATCCTGAGGACGGAGCTGTCATAGATCATCTCGAACATATGCTCGATCCTGAAGAAGGCGGCCAGCACGGAGGGGTCGAAATGCGCTGCGGGGTTGATCCTCTCGTCCCCATCCTTGAATACGGAGAGCGCCTCCTGATGGGTCATGGCCCCCTTGTAGCTCCGCTTTGAGCGGACGGCATCGTAGACGTCCGCTACCTTGACGATGCGCCCGGCGATGGGGATCCTTTCTCCCCTCAACCGCTTGGGATAACCGGTGCCGTCCCAGTTCTCGTGGTGCGCCATCGCGATCTCCCGCGCCAGCCTGAGCCTCGGCGCATCCCCTATGATCTCTGCACCGAACGCAGGATGCTGCCGTACCAGCTGCATCTCCCTCGGCGTGAGCAACCCCTTCTTCAGAAGTATTTCCGACGGCACCCGGATCTTCCCGACGTCGTGCATCTGGGCGGAGATGGAGATGTCCTCGACGAACTGGATATTGAACCCCATGTTGGCGGCAAGCGCGCCGGAGTAGCGGTTCACCCGGACTATGTGCCTGCCGGTATCCTCTTCGGCGGCCTCGCACGCCCTTGCCAGCGCCTCGATGGTGTAGTTGAAGGCACGCTCGGTCTCCCGCATGGAGTTTGACGCATGCACCAGGGATCCGATGACCACGGCTGCGCTTCTGAGCACGTCGGCGTCATACTCGGTTGCGCGTCCGGGGTAGTTGAAGGCCACCATGACGCCGGGAGGCTCACCGCTTATCCTGCAGCTCACGAAGTTGAGGATCGGTTCCTCGACTGCCTCCGCAACCTGTGGAGAGAGGTAATTCCGGAACTCCTCGACGGAGCGGCAGACGTCCATCCAGTTCATGGCGACCGCCTCGCTCCCCCCCTCGACCATAACCAGGCTCATCGCGTAGCTCGAGTCGGGGTCGATGGTTATTAGTTCGGAGCGCTCCAGCAACTGCTCGTGCCTGAGATGGAAAACCCGCCCGTTGCAGCAGGTATGGTCCCCCCCCTCGTTGGCGATCAGGATCCCTGCCGGGCCGCGACGGCCGTTGCCGCCCAGAAGCTTGCCGAGCACCTCGCGGTAGAGGTCGTCGCTCGTGAACTTTCGGTGCGAAAATCCCTGCAGGGTCTCGTCGGTGAGCCCGATCAGGTCGAGCGTCTGTCTGAGCGCCATGTGGCAGAGTTCCAGTGTCATCGAGACCTTCCTTTGCCGACCCGGTAAAGATTAAAGACACTTCCTTTATAGCCGATTAGCTGCCAAACTTCAATGCGGGCTGCACCAGATCGAGTGACCTTGTGGACCTTGTGGACCTTGTGGACCTGGTGGACCTTGTGGACCTTGTGGACCGGGGGGGGAGACAAACTAGGGCTAGATGGTGAGGTGGTTATAAAAAAAGGCCCGGCGTTTCCGCCGGGCCCTCTTCACTTACGTTGCTGATGGTACTAGGCGCGTGCTGCCATCGCCTTGTCGTAACCCATCTGGAATGCCTTCCTGTTCAGCTCGATGAAAGCCTCCGGAACGCGGGCGAGAACTGCCTTCTCGGCCCCTTCCTTGGTTACCACTTCGGTCAGCGCCACCATGGCGCCAAGGGCCACGATGTTCGCCACGATCTCACGACCGACTTCGTTCTTCGCGGTGTTGATGATCGGGAAGGCAACGGTCTTGAAGTTGCCAGCCGGGACGTTCTTCACCAGGTCGGAATCGATGAGCAGTACCCCGCCTTCCTTCAGGTCGTGGGAGTACTTGTCGGCGGCTTCCTGGGTCAGCGCGAGGAGCGCGTCGACCACGGTCGCTTTCGGGTAGTCGATGGCGGTGTCGGAGATGATGACCTCCGACTTGGAAGCCCCCCCCCTTGCCTCAGGACCGTAGCTCTGGGACTGAACGGCCTGCTTGCCGTCATAGATCGAGGCGGCCTCAGCCATGATGACGCCGGCAAGGATGAGCCCCTGCCCGCCAGCCCCGGAAAATCTGATTTCATATCTTTGAGACATCTGATCTTCTCCTTTTTAAATTACTTGCTGGCGCGCTCTATTACTTTTGCGTATTCGGCGGTGTAATGGGTGCCCCTGTCTTCCTTGTAGAGGACGCCGGTGAGGATTTTGCCTTCCAGCTGCTCGGCGGTCATCTTCTCGGCGGCCTTCACGGGAACGGCGACCTCTTTCAGGCGGTTCATCATCTCGATGACCGACTTGAACTTGTTGCGGCGACCGTAGGTGGTCGGGCAGTCGTCCAGGATCTCCACTACGGAGAAGCCCTTGTGCTGGATCGCTTCTGCGATCAGCTTGTCGATCTGCGTTGCATGGTATGCGGTGCCGCGTGCCACGAAGGTGGCGCCAGCGCCGATAGCAAGCTTGGCGATGTCGAAGGACGGATCCGGGTTGCCGTAAACGGTGGTGGACGCCTTGGCGCCGGTCGGGGTGCAGGGGGAAAACTGCCCGCCGGTCATCCCGTAGATGTTGTTGTTCATGATGATGTAGGTCATGTCGATGTTTCTGCGGCAGGCGTGAATGAAGTGGTTACCGCCGATAGCGGTGCCGTCGCCGTCGCCGCCGACCAGGATCACGTTCATCTCCGGCTTCGCCATCTTGACGCCGGTGGCGAATGCGGCAGCGCGGCCGTGAGCCGTGTGCAGGGTGCAGAAGTCAAGGTAGCCGGGAAGACGGGATGCGCAGCCGATGCCGGATACGATCGCCGTGTTGTTCTTCTCGAGACCCAGGGTGTCGATGGCGCGGATCAGGCCCTTCATGACGATGCCGTGACCGCAGCCGGGGCACCAGATGTGCGGCAGCTTGCCCGGACGGATGTACTTATCGTAATCAAAAGACATGTTACATAACCTCCTTAATCTTTTCGAGGATCTGCCCCGGGTTGATCGGCTCGCCGTCAACGCGGAAGATGCCGGATACCGGCGCATTGCCTGCGGCGCAGCGTACTACTTCGCCGGTGCACATGCCGAGGTTCATCTCCGGGGTGATGATCGCCTTCACTTTCTTGGCAAGAGCGGAAATCTGCTTGTCCGGGAAAGGCCAGAAGGTCTTGATCCTGAACATGCCGGCCTTGATCCCGGCCTTCCTCGCCTCGTTGACCGCGAAGCGGGCCGAGCGGGAGGTGGAGCCGAAAGCAACGATCGCGACTTCCGCATCGTCCAGCAGGTACTCCTCGAAGGTTACGATGTCGTCGATGTTCGCGTCCACCTTGCGGATCTGACGCTCTTCCTCTGCCTGCACCCAGGCGGCCTTGGTGGTCGGGAAGCCGTCCTGCCCCTTGTTGAGGCCGGTGACGTGAAAGCGGTACTCGGTGCCGAAAGCGGCCAGGGGAGGCACGTCGCCGAAGCTGGTGTCGTAGGGCTTGTAGTCAGCCGGGGATACGGACGGCGCCGTCCTGTTGATGACTTCAAGTTCGCCGGGCTCGGGAAAGACGATCCGCTCGCGCATGTGAGCGCCGATCTCGTCGGGCATGACCATGACCGGCATGCGGTATTTCTCGGCCAGGTTGAAGGCGCGCACGGTCTCTTCGAATATCTCCTGCACGGAGGCAGGGACGAGGCAGATGGCGGCGTGGTCGCCGTGGGTGCCCCACTTGGCGCACATGACGTCGGACTGCGAAGGTCCGGTCGGCATACCGGTGGACGGACCGCCCCTCATGACGTTGTAGACGACGGCCGGGGTCTCGGCGATGCAGGCATAGCCGATCAGCTCCTGCTTCAAGGAGAGTCCCGGACCGGAGGTCGCGGTCAACACCTTGGCGCCGGTCAGCGAGGCGCCGATAATGGTAGCCATCGCGGCGATCTCGTCCTCCATCTGGATAAACTTCCCGCCGATCTTCGGCAGTTCAATAGACATCACCTCTGCCACTTCGGTGGAAGGGGTAATCGGATAACCGCCGAAGAATGTGCAGCCGGCGTACAATGCACCTTGCGCGGCAGCTTCGTTCCCCTGAAGGAATGCAACTTTTTTAGCCACTTTCAATACCTCCTAAAAAATAATTAAGCCGTCACTTTGATTGCAAAATCAGGGCATCTCAGCTCGCACTGCATGCACTTGATGCAAGCCTCAAGGTTCTTGACGCTCGCCACGAAACCCTTCATTTCCAAGACCTTGGTAGGGCAGAACTCCACACAGATGTGGCACCCCTTGCAGTACTTCTCGATTATCTCGATTGTCGGCAGTTTTTTCTCCATCAACGTAGCTCCTTTGACTTAAATGCCCTTTCAGGCTGTGCAAAATATGGTCTTATATCACATGCTGTATACAAAATGCAAGCACCGGTTGCCGGAAAAAACAGGACCTTAGCTCGTTTTCTTGTAAAAAGGGGGTAAGGAGGGATAGCCTCCTTACCCCCGGGTGAAACTTATCGGCCTGAACCTACTTCATGGAACCTACGAGTTCCTTGACGGCGGCTACCGACTTGTCCATCATCGCCTGCTCTTCTGCGTCGAGTTCGAACTCGAGGATGCGCTCGACGCCGTTCTCGCCCAGTACGCAGGGAACGCCGACGTAGAAGCCTTTCACGCCGAACTCGCCGTTCAGGTAGGCGCAGGTCGGGAGAACGCGCTTCTGGTCCTTGAGGATGGACTCGGCCATGGAGATGGCGGAGGAAGCCGGGGAGTAGAATGCGGAACCGGTTTTCAGGAGGGCGACAACCTCGCCGCCTGCACCGCGGGTCCTCTTGACCATGGCATCCATGACTTCCTTGGCCTTTGCCTTGTCCTTGTACTTCTTCTCGAGGAGTTCCATGACGGGGATGCCATTCACGGAGGCGTAACGTACCAGCGGCACCATGTCGTCGCCGTGACCGCCGAGGGTCATTGCGTTGACGTCCTTCACGGATACGCCGAGCTCCCAGGCGATGAAGGTGATGAAACGTGCGGAGTCGAGCACGCCTGCCTGGCCGATGACGCGGTTGTGCGGGAAGCCGGTGATCTTCTGGCAGAGGGTAACCATTGCGTCCAGCGGGTTGGAGATGACGATGATGAACGCGTTGGGTGCGTTGGCCTTGATCCCCTCGGCGACGGAGGTCATGATCTTGGAGTTGACCTCGATCAGGTCGTCGCGGCTCATGCCCGGTTTACGGGGGAGACCTGCTGTGACGATGACGACGTCGGAGCCCTGGATGTCCTCGTAGCTGTTGGTCCCCTTCAGGTTCACGTCGAAGCCATCGACCGAGCCGACCTCGGCGATATCGAGCATCTTGCCTTGCGGAAGACCCTCGACGATGTCAAACATCACTACGTCACCCAGTTCGCGCAGAGCGCAGAGCTGAGCAAGTACGCCGCCGATCTGTC
>Ga0209317_1002826_pt1 | contig 11941 bp, 13 predicted proteins | sample RifGroB2_FD_183994 | JGI IMG/M metagenome (GOLD analysis project Ga0209317, IMG submission 183994) | Soil microbial communities from Rifle, Colorado, USA - Groundwater B2 (SPAdes) (version 2) | ecosystem: Environmental > Terrestrial > Soil > Unclassified | place: Rifle, Colorado | collected...
TGGGCACATCCAGGATATCTCTGAGAACCCCGTCTATGCGGTAACGCACGTGGACATTGCCCCGAGCGGGCTCAATGTGAATGTCGGTTGCCCTTGCTCGAACGGCATCCTGGATGACCCGATCTACCAGGCGAATGATCGGGGCTTCCGGCTCGACGCCTTCCGGAAACTCCTCCTCTTCTTCCTGAGCACCCTGGACAATAACTTCGATGTCAGAATTTCCTACATCCTGGAGGACCTCATCGAGATTGACCTCAACCGTGGTTGCCTGTGTACCGAAACTGCTCTCGGCCATTGCGGCCAGTTGGGTTTCAGACACTACCGTCACTCGAAGGTTTAGCCCGGTCTTGAATCTTATGTCTTTAACGATCTCAATGTCGAAAGGATCGACCATACCTAGGGTCAAGGTGTTTTCAAATCTCTCTAGAGGAATAATCCCATGCTTCTGCACCCAGCTCTCAGGGATAAGCCCGACCACTTCCGGCTCCAGCTTGCAGTCCTTGAGTACAGCTTCAGGGAGTTTGAGGCGCAAAGCCAAGGCCTGACAGATCACATCCGCGTCTACGCCAAGGGAGACTAAGATCTCGGTCAGGCGGCGGCCGGCCTTCTTTTGCTGAATCTCGGCCCTCCTCAAAAGGTCGGGATCAACAAGGCCGGCTTTGAGAAGAGTTTGGCCTACCTTTCGTCCGCTTTCTTCCATAAAAACAAAAAAGATAATATATTAATATATCCCCATCACGCAAGGCAGTGGTCTTTGTTCGCAGACAAGACCTCCAAACCTTCGATCCCGGATATAACCTCCCTTGAGAAAGGGGGCGGCGAGTTATTGTTGGATAGTTAAGTCAGGAACGGAGATATATTCCTGCACCTTCTCCTGGAGTTGCTCGAAGGTAAATGGTTTAACGAGGTAATCGTTGCACCCCGCTTCAATACAGGACTTGAGATCAGACTCTCTAAAAAGTGCGGTCGCAGCTAATATCGGGATATGCCGGGTATCAGGCTCAGAACGGAGCATACGGACCGCCTCTCGCCCATCCATTCCCGGCATCATGATATCCATAATTATCAGATGGGGTCTTTCTTTAAGCGCCTTCTCCACCCCATCCTTCCCATGGCAAGCCCGGATAACCGAAAGACCCATCCGTTCCATCTGCCAGATGAGAACATCTTGCATATCCGGATGATCTTCTACCACAAGGACTTTTTTCATAATGATGAAATTATTTCTCTAGTTCTTGTCCGGGTTACTTATCCAACCAGGCAAAAACTCTGGGAGGCTTGGGAAGGAGAGAACCCCAGTTGCTATCAACCATGTTGAGGGCCTGACTGCTGTAATAGATCCGGATATTGTCCTTCAGGCCGAAGCGGGCCTTCTTTCCATTTCCGTCGCCCTCATTGAAAGAGCCCACGAGAACAGACCCATAAACCGTGGCGTAGTCCTCAATCGATAGGTAATGGGTCGAGGCAGACCTCTCATGGACAATAAGGCCGTAAAACTTAAAGTTTTCCCCGAGGGTTGTTTCGCCTTCCAGGACAAGGACACCGTAGCCCGTTACATAACCTCTAAGGGCGATGATATTTGTCGCCGTGTCTTGCCGGATATAGGTTATCTGGGGACTGGCAGCCGTGCCAAGCTTACAGGGGTCCGGAGTCGGACGCGGACTTGGAAGAAAGGCAGGGCAAGCCGATATGCCGCTGCTCTCAGTGCCAGCGGTCTTAAGGCCGGTCAAAAATTTAACCGCCCCAGGCTGGTCAAAGAATTTTTGCGCGATCGCATCTACATCCAGGATATCCCCCACGGTGCTGATGCTCGGGTCAGAACCGAGACCCGAAATAACATGGTAGGCAGAATTAGTCTGCTCTTCGTTCCTCAATGCCGTATTTACCGCATTGCTCGTCGTCGCTATAGCATAGAGGGCAGGGTTCGGTCCTGAACCGGCGGGACTGTAGTTGAAATCGGCTCCCTTGACCCACAACGTATCACTGTCGTCAAAGTAGCGGGCGCCCATCCCTATATTGGACGAATCGTACGTAGGATAGGATGAAACCGCATTGACGTAGAAAGGTGCCGGCGGGGTAAAAGCGGCCACGGAGCGCCTGACATATGCTTCAACAATTTTTTTTGTGCTGCTAGGTCCATTCGCCTGGGCAGTAACCAGAATCTTGCTGTCGGAATCAACAGTCGCGCTCGCCTCCCCGGGATTGTTCTGTGCCGTGACGGTATAGGTAAAACCAGAGACAGAAGGGAAGGAAGTCTCTGAAACCAACGAGCAAGGAGGCGTTCCACAATTCAGTTGATTATTAAAATCCCCCCACACCCATGGGATCGTCGTCAACCCGTGCTGCAGCCCGGCATCCGCCACTTCCACCGCTTGCGTGGCGAGCTTAAAATTGCTCGCTATCTTAAGATTGAGCTGGGCAAAGTATAGTCCGCCGGTGACGAAGATGAGAAAAAAGGCCGCAACGAAAATGACCGTAATAAGGGCAAGCCCCTCCGATCCCCTGAGGATTTTCCTGAACGAACTCTTCACAGTTGGCATAGTGTCAAGAACGGTTCCTTGTGTCAATAAGAGAGCAATAATTTACCCAAGCTTGAATTTTCAGCTCCCACTTAGCTCAATCGTAAAGCGCCGAATGGCAATACCCCTGTAAGGAAACAGCCTGCCGACGCGGGAAATATCCCTATAGCACTTCGTAGGCGATGTCAATTTGGCCTAGCCTCAAAGATCCTCCGGTTCAGATTGTTCCTTACCAGGACGAGGCGGACCGCTTCCACGCTGACCTTGAGACCCAATATGTCACGAATGCGACGGGTGGACCGCTGTGGCCTCTGCTGTTTACAAGCGATAATAGCCGCCGCTTCCTCAGGGGTAAGCTTGCGATAATTCCCCCGGCGCCGGTCCCTGAGCCCCTCTGTTCCCTGCTCGAGAAAGCGGTGAAAGTAGTTGTGAATGGTCCTGGGCGTTACTCCCAGTTCCCGGGCAGCCTCTTGATACCTCATTTTTCTACTAAGAAGACCCTTGATGACCTTTTCCCTTAAAACTGCGGTTTCCATCTGCATGGCTTACCCCCTGCTCTCTAATTCTGTACTCTTTCGTACTATACTTAGTAAGCAAGGCCTATGCCAGTGGAACTTTATAGAATTAACTTGTTAATTTTTAAGATGAATTCTAATAATCCGTTTAAAGCTTAGTTGACCATAAACGGCAGAAGAAGTGACAAAAAACGGGAAAAGTAACAAAAAGAGGCATAAAAATTGAGGGTGAGTAATATCATGATAATGGTACGGATCCGGGTGTACCGTTGATTTGGGTTGCCAAACAGGCTAGAGTGTCAAGAAAGGTCTCTACGAAAAGATTGGAAAATGATCATCCAGGGAAAAATTTTCACCCTGCTTACCCTGACTACGTTGCTTCTTACCCTCCCTCAAGGGCCGCTATTCGCAGACTATGCCGTAACTCTCAAAAGCGGTCGCAAAATAACAGTTCAGTCTTACAGGGTAGAGAGTTCCCATACCCGCCTTTACACCGTCGAAGGGGAGATTGTTTTTCCAAAAGAACAGATCATCGAGATCCAACCCATTTCTACCCCCACTCCTCAAAAGGCTAAAGAAGAACCTCTCCTACCCCAAAAGACGAAAAAAGAACCTCTCTTACCCCAGCCAAAAAAATCTCCCCTCTACCTACCCGAAGAAAAACCTTCTGAGGCACAACAGAAAGAAGCTCCGGACCCCGACAAACGATAGAGTGGTCTTAATTGGTCACCTCGCGCCAGTAAACGGAACTCACCGTTGAGGGCAAGGTAGACGTTATCACGCTCATGGGGAGAAAGTTATAAGCCATTTTTAGAGCAGAATCGCTATAGCGGACGTTGGTTGAGCCTTGAAGGACCAGCTCCTTATAGGTCACAGGATCATAGTCCGTCTCATTAACAAAGGCTGAACCGTAGATATCTCTACTTCCTCCCCCTAGTATCCCAAAGCCTACCTTCTGTCCTGTGACAATTATGAGCCCCTCCCAATTAAATGCCCCTCGGAATACCAAATCGGAATCCCTCACCACCAAGACTCCGGCCCCGCTTGTGTTGCCGGCAACATCAACAGATGGTGTTCCTGGGGTGAATCCAGAGGTCGCTTGAAAACATTTGATTATAGGGCTTGCGCGCGTCCCCCAGGTCTGGGACCCAGTGATATTCAGCGTACTGTTAGGAACTACAGTCTTGTTTGTTGCCAGCGCCTGATTACAAAAATCATCTGCCAGTTGACTCACCTTGCTTTTGGTAAAACCCGTATCCACATCGAGGCTGGGCGTGCTTGTTCCCGTGCCGGTTACATTGGGCTTTTGGTTAGCTGCCAAAGCACTATTCACGGCGGTCTTAGTTGCTGTGTTAGGAACCGAGATGCCTAGGTGAGGTGTGCCCCCTTGCTGATAGGTGCCCGTTGATGAATTATAGTCCCAGTTATTCCCATCAACCCTAAAGGCAGTGCCCGTGAACGTAGAATCTGCCTCATTGCCGGTAAAAGAGAGAGCGGCTTGAGATAGCACGAAAGCTTTGTTCACGGCAGATTGAATGGTCTTGGATGAATTCCCCACAGCGCCGGTTGAGCTGATGGTCACCGTATAAACGGTTGCGGCACCGGAGCCTGAGGTAGAAACGCTTGGATAACATACTGTAAAACTACCAGACCCAAGCGTCTCAGCCGCGGCGCACGACCCTGCGGTCACAGGCGGATCGGAGGTAGAATCCTTTACCGTTTTTTTGCCACGCTCGATCCCTGCCTCAGCCAGATAAAGAGCCTGCGTGCCTGTTTTGAGGTTACTGCTGGATTTGAGATCGCTCTGCGTCGAGACAATAGCGCCAACTCCCGCCCCTAGAAGCAGCGCCAGAATCATGAGGGAGATCACCAGAATCATTCCCCCCTGATCAGTTATTAATTTGCTTACCACTCTCATAGCTCCTCCTGCTAATTCCTAAACTCAGCACTAGAGGAAAGGGTAGACGCGACATAGGGGTTAGCCGCCCTAGCGCTGGGATTGGGATTTTGAACCTGAACTCCAAAGGTGACCTTAACTCTCTTGATATTACCAACAGGTGGACTAGCGGCGAGTTGGGTATTGTTGCTATCAAAGTAGGTAAAGAGCGATACTGTCGGCGTTACCACATTTGCAACCAAACAATCCCCGTTGCGTCTGATAATGGAACCAGGGCAAGTGGAGGTTGCGCCAGATAGGTCGTAGGTAACGTCTTCCCCGGTTGTGCTATTGCAGTTTGGAACGCCATTGACTAGCTGACCATCGAGATCTGCCTGGATGTGGATACTTGTAGCTGTTGCGGTCACAATCCTCTGACATCCTGTCGGTGCCGTCCCTGTCGCCCACGAGCCCGCATTTCTCAGCTCATGGACCATCAGGTCCAGAGCGCCCCGGGCATCTTCAAGCGTTGCAGTCTTAGCTTCCTGGGAGAGAAGGTTGAAGAGCTGCTCCCGAAAAAACCCATAGAGGGTGGCCATAACTATCATCCCGAAGAGAGCAGCTACAAGAAGCTCTGCCGTCGTAAAGCCCTTGCTGCTCTGCAACCGCCGCTGAAGTCTTTTAGCCTGTATAAACAAGAGTGCTAAGATCCACTTGACGACTGAGGTAATCCCGCCAACTAACAGTCACAACAATCCGAGATAACCCTGTTGCAGGCGTATTAGGTGTAATGACCCAGGAGCGGCTATAGATGTTTCCAGGTGAGGCTGTAGCCCCCTGAGAGTTTAAGGGACCATCAAAACAGCCCGCGGTCGTAGCCGTGGGACAAGTGGGCAGAGCCGTTCCCAGGACCTTAAGCTGCTCCATCTTATCCTGAGCCAGACTGGTAGCGACCGTAACGTTTCCGCTTATTTGATTTCCCTGGATGACCCCGATCGTATTTACCGAGAAGCCGAGGACGCCTATTGCAATAAGGGCAATGGAGACAAGGATCTCGTTGAGGGTAAACCCATCCTCACGCTCAATCAGAGAGAGCCGGAACATCTTGGCATTAGCAGGTGCCATTTTCAATTCTAACCCGGCCGGTATTGCTGAGAACCATATTTTTGCCGGCCCCCTTAGTGTTGCAGAGTTTTACCGTCTTATCACTAGAATCACTGGAAGTGCCCCTGGAAGTAAAGCCTAACGTCGTGTCACTCGTGCCTGCGAGAGTGATCCCCGAAGGCAAGGCTTTATTTTCACCCGTTAACTGGTAACTGCCGCCGCTATACTTTTCAACTGTGTAGCTGCTGGTCGAGAAAACGAGACGAAAAGCAGCATTCTCCGATACTGCCCGTGACTTGAGTTTGTGGAGCTCTGACTGAACCTGACGAGCGGCGCCATTAACGGCGTAGGTAGGCAAGAGGGTGCTCCAATTGGGGACAGCGATCGCCGATAGGATGCCGATTATAGTTATGACTACGAGAATTTCCGCCAGCGTAAAACCGCCCTGCTGACTGAAACGGTTTAGTCCAAGCTTTCCAGTTTCAGCATACCACATCACAAACATTGGTCCTGCAGATCCGCACCCTCCCAGTAGAGCTCAGGACAATGTTCGCCCCTTTGCCCTTGGAGTTGCATAGTTTAACTGTCCCGCCGGTTCCGGGCGTCGCCGTGCCCCGCGGAGTAAAGCCAAGCGTAATCGCATTACGGATATCGATCCCATTCGGCAGAGGCTTGATCCCTTGCTGCGTCGTTGTTCCTCCCACCCGCTCGATGGTGTAATCATCCTCTGTTTCAGAAAATGCGAGCCGAAAGGTGACATTCTCAGCAATAGCCTGCCTCTTGATCTTATGCAACTCCGACTGGATTTGGCGGGCGGCGCCGTTAAGCGCAAAGGCAGGCAACAGAACGCTCCCAACAGGAATAGCCACCGCTCCCAGGATGGCGAGGATAGCCAACACTACCAGTAACTCTAAGAGAGTGAACCCCCGGTTACAAGAGAATAAGAGAGGGTTTTTTTGCCGGCGACCGGCCATGCGGGGAAGATACCCCTGGCTCCAACACGCTGTCAAGGTATAAAAAAGGCGGCGCGCCTAAAGGGAGCAACCGTCACTTCAATTCATCATCTCCTGCCACCCGATCGTCTTAAAGGTACGGTTGCATATCGAAAGCCCTTTACATGCGCGCCCATTGAGCACGGGCCAAGGTTCGTACCCGGGGAGTGCCGGGCGGGAGATTTGCGGGGTTATTAAAGTCGGTATCGTAGCTCCAGACCCGGTTTGGCGCAGTATATTTCGGGCTCCCATATTGCCAAGCCCCCGTGCTCTGTTGGCTCTGCCAGAGATCAATGAGAGAACCCTTATAAGTAAACGTTCTACCGCTCCAGTCTTCCAAAAAGCGCGGGAGATTTTCTAGTCCACCGTTATAGCTCCCTACCGAAGTTGTCGTGTTCCCAGTGACCACCGCGGCGTTCACTGTCATATCTGAAGCGGTCCGACCGCTGAACGGGCTACCCGCATTGACCGCATTGGCATCATTCCAATTGTTGGAAAGAAAAGTAACTGCATCCCCCATGATAGCCGCGCCTTTTTTGTTCACCGTATTGTAGTTTCCCTTCACATAGACGGGATTATCCGAGGCCACGGTAAATCCGCCGGTCGGCAGGCTTGACGCGTTCACTAATCTTACCGCCTTGCTGTTGCTTACGTCCTGCGTTTCGGACACATAGAGAATTCCATTTGCCGGCGCCTTTCCGCTGGATACCAGAGTACCGATGTCAATTTGGCGTAGAACCATCGTCTTGTTCTCCCGATAATCGTACATCGTCGCGGCCGATACTGTGCCCGCCTGGAGAGTTACGGCACTGCCATTTTTGGCGTAAGCCACCCCGTCTAGAATGCTCAGATCAGCCTGCCAGTACATGCGGCTGCTCTGCAAGGTCTGGGATTCAGAAGAATCGGTCGGATCGACGGTGTCACCCCGCTTGATGAGATCGATGAAATTGGTAGTTCCGACTGGCAAATTGAGTTTTTGCACCCCGTGGGCGCTATCCTGTACTAAGCCGCCCCAATCTTGATAGGCCTTGGTCGCCCAGTCCGGGTTGTTATGATCGTATGTAAGGGAAGCATAAGTCCCGTTTGTTTTTTTGATTTGAGCGCTGCTGCAGCTTGCGGGATTATCTTTGCGGCAACGGTAAATATTGCCCGCCGAACTCATCCTAGAATCAACGCTCAGAGTGTTGCCACTACCGGGACTAATGTAAATATCTTTGTTTGAATGGATTCGACCGTTGAAGGTCATGGAAGGCCCGGGAAAGGTCTCAAGATCGCCATCGTAGAAGACGCCAAACTGGAACAAAGGGATCAACTGATCCTCGACGCTCTGGGTCAATCTGACCGTCCCGCTGTCTGACCCTGTTCCTGAGGTCTGGGAGGTAATCGTATAAGGAGTGGAGACCGAATTGAGGCCCGCATAAGGTCCGGTAGTGATTGTCTTAACCGCCGAGTTCCCACTCGCTGCCACAGAAAAAGTGTCGAAGTTAAACCCCGAGATTGAGGGCGGCGTAATGGCCGCGATTTGAGCCGAGGTGGGAACCAGAGTGGTAGCAAGTAGACTGTTGAGCTCCTTGGTGCCGTACACGATGCCTCCCTCCGACGCATAAAAAGCCCCTTTCCCTGCCCACTGGCTACGTGTAGTCAAAAGGTCCGTCGAACTACTCAATAGGGCTTCCATTCCGAGGAGCGTGAGGAGAAGCATAACAATCAGGGCAACTGGCATGACCATCCCCTCTTTATTTCTCATTACGGCTATAGTCCAACGTGTAAGCTTCGTCGTCATAGTCAAGAACCTCCTTGAACCTCAGAGTCCGAGATTCCTAATCTGAACTTTGGTCTCCCTAATCTTCCGGCGGTATCCGTCCGGGCTTCCCTGCCCCCGGTCCAGGATAGCAGGCCGTGCCCCCCGGAACTTCGCGTCCGGGAGTCTGGTCTTCCCAACGAGCACTATCCTCATCCCTCTTAGGTTGGTAGGGGCTTCCCCCGCATTGCTCTCGCCCGACACATTAAAGACCCACTCATCATCATTGACCGCGCTTCCCACCTCTGTCAGAACGCCGTCGCTGTTTCTGTCATAGCCCAGGCTGACCTGCATATCTTCAATGTAATTGGCCAATGGCTGTGCACCGGCGCCATCGTTAAGATTTCGAGCTAGTACCGGCTTCGCCGCGTTTGTAAGATCGATCGTATAGTCAACCTGGCGCACCAGAAGTAGCGTCCCGCCGGTGTAATCGGCTCCCAGTCCTCCCGGCGAATTCATAGGGGAAAGTCCCGGACTGAAATTGACCTTATCGTTTGCGATGGTGACCTGGGTAATTTGTATGGTTCTATGATTGAGACCATCTGCAGTCACCGCTATGCCTATCTTCCCGTCCATCGCCGCGCAGGCGCTTCCAGACGATAGAAACATGTTGGCCGCAGAACCGTTGTACGTAACAATGGGAATAACTTGGGTCTTCGGTGGAGGGCATATGGTCGAATCAGGGATAAGGAGCCTAATAGAGTCCGCAGCAGTCGAAGAGTTAGTAGTACTTGCCGCTACCGTCGCCGGGATACCTGCTCCCCCCGCCCGTTGGGTATCTTCCACGAGAAGCTCCAAGGCGATACGGAGATTTTGTTGGGTTTCTAAAAGCTGGTCTTGGAGCACATATGCCGGCATACTAGCGACGTAGAAGCTGTAAACTCCGCCCAGTACGATCAGGCCTAGCATCATGGCAACCAAGAGTTCGACCAGGGTGAAGCCTTTTTTCCCTTTGCCAGGCATGGATAAAATCCCCTCTATAAAATGGTCCTAAGCGAAATCCGATGGCTTCCTAGCCTATCGTTCCAGGTAACAATCGCCACCGCAGTCTTCATTCCGGCCTTGGGAACATTGTCCGCGATATTCCAAGTCCGTGCAAAAATCCCGCCGGGCAGTCCCAGTACATTGATGTTGGTCTCCCGGTAATCAAAATTAGACGTGCTCTCAAGATCGCTGTTGTTACTGCTATTCACGTCTGCTACTACAGTGCTGGTAAAAAGCGCATTTTTCAGCTGCTCCAGTTTATCCTGAGCTAGGTCCACCGCAGTGTCCGTGAGATCATTCGTAGCGTTACTCTGCATCACCATGGCCGTCATACCCGAGATTCCAAGGAGCGCAGAGAGGACAATGAGCACGGCGAAAAAGATCTCTAACAGGGTGAACCCCCGTTTGCCCCTTGTGAATATCTGGTTTTCCAGGCTTCTCATTGTTCCTTGCACTTTCGTCTCCCTGTAACCTCAAAGCAGGTTTCGGAAACTATTGGATCTCCACTCTCCCAACAGAACTGACGGCTATCACCTTTGTTTCCCCCTTAGTGTTGGTTAAAGTAACATTTGCCGCTGGCGACGCATCGCCCCGGGATTGGAAAACTGGCGTGTTATTGGCCGCAGCGGTAATGGCTGGGGGGAGATTTTTAGGACCGCTGAAAAGGACGTAGTCCGCAGCGCCTGGAGTATTCTCTCTTTCGACCTTGTAAGTGGTAGCGGAATCGAAAACAACTCGAAATCTTCTATACTGCGCCATAGCCCGGTTTCGCGCCGACTGAAATTCCGTTGTGACCTGTCGAGCCGCTGAATTAAGGCGGTAGCCAGGCACAAGGGTGCTCCAAATAGGAACTGCTATCGCAACCAAAATACTGAAAATGGCTAAAGTTACTATGATCTCTAGCAGGGTAAAACCGCTGCAAGAAAAAACATTGGACTGTCCTTGTCTCGTGGTCTTGAGGAAAGTAAAATTTTTCACTATCAAAACCCCCTGAAGCACTCCTGCTCGGTCTCTTCGAAAAGTTTCTATAAAAATGTTTGCCTTCACAAGGTATGTGTAGCGAAAATCATGCCAGACAAAAATCCATTCAGAATCAATAGATGTCTCACCTTTAAACTTGGAAAAATTACGTAGCTGGGTCGGAGTGACAATTAATGTAATCCAACAACGGAACTCTAACAGTGGAGCAATGAGGAAAGAAAAAATCAGCGTGAACTAACTCGTAAGTTTTTCCTGCCATGCCACGAGCTTGGCGGCCTTGGGCAGGGGGGCCCAACTATTGGCCGCCGCCAGGGCGCAACTGTCGTAGCGGATATGGGCGTTGCCCCGCACGTCCAGCTCGATATTCGGATCATAAACTGTGCTCTCGGCCAGCATCACTGCGCCGTAGATGCCGGCATTGCCGGTGATCTGCACCTGGATATCCCCGCGCGCTATCACCAGACCGTGAAAGTTGAAATTACCCTGGATGTCCAGAGCCCCGTCCACGATGAGCACACCGTAGCCTTCGATGGTGCCCTGGATAGCGGCATTCCCGTTGATGCGGGTAATCCTGGGAGAGCCGGAGGTCCCCCAATCATCATTTCCGCTGTAGTTGCCGCCGGAAAGATCCGTATGTGAGAGGTTCAAATAGGCGTCCGCCATCTGGGAAACCGTCTGAGCAAGCGGCTGTATTGTAAGAACGCTGGGACTCCCTCCGGCTCCAGTGACAAGATTCATTTGATTGGACGCTAACCCGCCGTCAGAGGTGGTTTCGTTGGTAACCTCCGTAGCCAATGCCGGATCGGTGACCACCATGCCCGGAACAGCAGGGGCCGCATTACAATTGTCATTGCCATTAATGCTGAAGGAGGTCCCGGAAAAGGTGGTCTCAGTGGCTGATGCGACGGAACCGGGAAGACTTATCGCGCCAAGCCCAAAACCCGCCCCCCGTGAAATATAAGCTAAAGCCACTTTCCTGGTGCCGTTGAGCCCCTGCGCTGTCGATGTCAGTATCGCCTGCGCCCCTCCATTGGTATTGATCGCCGTAACCGAATAGCTGACGCCGGTAATACTAGGGTGAGCGGTCGAGGGCACCAGTTCAGTCGTTGAACTGTATGAAAATGTACCCCCGGCAGGGATCAATGCCAATGCGTGGTGTATTCCGGTAT
>Ga0209317_1002829_pt1 | contig 11924 bp, 11 predicted proteins | sample RifGroB2_FD_183994 | JGI IMG/M metagenome (GOLD analysis project Ga0209317, IMG submission 183994) | Soil microbial communities from Rifle, Colorado, USA - Groundwater B2 (SPAdes) (version 2) | ecosystem: Environmental > Terrestrial > Soil > Unclassified | place: Rifle, Colorado | collected...
GATTCCATCGACATCCGCAGGCAGGCAGGTGTCATTCAGTGGAGAGAACGGCACGATCACCGCGCCGGCCTCCCGTAGCAGGCGCAGGTTATCCTCGTAAACGAAACAGAAAGCGGCATCATGTGCCACGGCGATGCGGACGGAACTCACTCCAGCGACCCTTTTGAGAGAAGGGCATGGAATCAGCTCCTCCTCTTTTATACAAAGGTCACCGGGAGAGATCTGAAGTTTCAGCAGCTCATCCAGATCGAGATATTTCTCTGCCATTTCGGCGAGATGCCCCAGATAGTGCGACGGCAACGGATTATCTTCAACCGTCACCAGCCCAAGATGGCGGGAAGGTATCTCCAGCGCCGCATCCCGGGGGATGCAGCCGAACAGCGTCACCTCCGGCAGATGCGTGGCCATCACCTTCCGCAGCAGGTCACCGTGGGATGCACTTCCCACGTTGTTGAAAATCACACCGGCCAGAGTGACTCTGTCATCGAAACCCGCAAAACCGACGACTAGGGGGGCCACGCTGGCTGCCATTCCGCGGGCGTTGATCACCAGCACGACCGGCGCCCCGGTAACAGCGGCAATCTGCGCGCTGCTCCCTTCCATCAGGGAATCGCCAATACCGTCGAACAGCCCCATCACCCCTTCAATTACCGCAACATCAGCCTTGCCGGCATGCAGAGCGAAAGTTTCGGCAACAAATGACTCCGGGCACATCCAGCCGTCCAGATTGATGGAAGGATGTCCGGCAGCCAGATGGTGGTATCCCGGATCGATGAAATCCGGACCGCATTTGAAAGGTGCCACGACCAGCCCCTTCCGGCGCAGTGCCGCCATGATGGCCAGACTCACCGTGGTCTTGCCGCTGCCGCTCTGGGGAGCGGCTATCAAAAAACCTTTCAGACTCACCTCAGGGATTTCCTCGACAAACCGTACTGGAAGAATGCAATCAAATGGAACTCATCCTTATCGTAGCCACGTGGAAAGGAGCCGACCGGACCTATCTGTTTCAGTGTTCGAAGTACCTCATCATCAAGAACAACGGCACCAGAGCTTTCCAGCAGCTGCACATGCTTGATTTCCCCTCCGCGGCTAAAGGTGATCTTGACCGGAGTGATTCCTTCGATACCGTTTCTTGCTGCTTCCTGGGGATAGCGCCAGACGCCGTAAACCGCGTTTTCAAAGCGCCGCAGGAAGGAGCCGAACTGGATATCATCGGTATTGAGAAATTTGGTATCCCCTTCGGCGATGTCACCTTCAAACTTACGGCGATAGCTTTCTTCCAGCATGGCCATTTTACCGGCACCCGGAAAGAGCTGCGGTTTGCTTGGGGATTGGGCCGCCTGTTGCCTCGGCTTCAGCAGACTGGAAGCCGAAGAACCGGAAGGAACTTTGTCCTGCTGACTGGAAGGAAGCGGCGGAGTCGGCCTGGCTGGTGTCGTCATCTCTCCTGGCGTCGGCTGCACCCTTGCCTGCTGCCGGGCCTGGGGTTGCGGGGGTGGCGAAGGCGCAGATGGACGAGAAGGCCGTGCGGGCGCAATGTCACGGGCATCCAGACCGCGTGGCGCTCTTTCCTGCTCAGTCCGGATCTGCCGGTCAGAGGGACGCGGCACCTGCTGCTGCCGGGATGGCTCTGTCTTAGGTTCAGGCATCTGCTGCAGGTCAATAAAGACAGGCTCCTTGGGAAGCGGCGGCTTGGAGGACGGCAGGTACAGCACCAGCCCGGCCACGATCAGATGAAGAAGAAGTGAACAGCCCAGAAGGTACAGGAAAGATTTTTCAATATAGCGGTCAGACATATATGGTTTCTGAGAATCATCTCTCAGTCTCGTAATCTCTTAGTCTCATGGTTTTCAGTTCCCGTCCCTATTCCCAGTTGCCCATCTCATATGGCTCAAACTGCTGGTCATAGTCAACCCGGGCAACCTCTTTTTTTGTCTCTTTGCGCAGAAAGGCCAGGATCTCATGAAGGCTCTGCAGGATGATCTGTTCCCCTTTGGGAAACTCTCTGGGATCCAGTTCCAGGGTCACTGTATCCTTATATTCGGTATTGCGCAGGTGATTCAGGAAGCGGGTCAGCGGCAGGGTGCCGTGTCCCGGCAACAGATGCTCCCGCCCGTATCCATAATCAGAAAAATGAATGTTCCGGATGCGCCCTGTTTCGTAACAGAGATAAAAGTCATTGATAAAGTTGGCCTTACTGGATCCCATATGGGTACAGTCAAAAGTCATGGCCAGATTATGTTCCCTCAGGAATTCTATCATACGTTGGGTGTTGGAGAGTATATGGGGATTTATCTTCATCTTCCCGACCCAGGGCATGTTCTCCAGAGTTACGATTACTTTGCCATCAAGCCCAATCTCTTTCTGGAAGTCCCGGATACTGTAAAGCCAGCGCCAGAAGCCGACTTCAAAGCTCATCCATGAAGGAGGATGGAAGTTTACCAGCGGGATGTTGCATTCTGCGGCTAGCAGTACACTGCGTTTGAGTGATTCAATTGGGCCGCCCCATCCATCCAGCGGCATGAAAGGAGCGTGAATGGAGTGTATGGTTGTAATCTGCTGCAGAGAATTAATCAACTTTACAGGATTGGCGCGCTGGAAATCCTGATTTATGATCAGTTCAACCCCATCGAAACCGACTTCCGCCGAAAGTTCGAAAACTCTTTGCAGCGGCAGAATGAAAAGGGTGCCGGTGGAGAGGGAGATCAGCATCAGGCAAGTTCTAGGCACGCACTGAATGCAATGCCGACCTGGCGGTGGAGCGTGGATACGGTTTCAAGGCATTCCTTGAAATGCTCAAAGGTTTCAATTCCCCAATTTTCCGTGTCGATGCAGAGAACGTTCTGCCTCCCCCACTCCGGCTGCATTGCAGCCTCCTGTTCAAGGCGCATTTCATTGAAAAGGTGCCAACTTTCCAGCAGCCTTTCCGACATTTCGACATTGAGCACTCCACGCTTGAGGAGGGCGCGGATACGTTCCGATGTTCCGGTTTCAGTAACTCCCTTGAGCAAAGCCAAAGCATCAACCGCAGCAGTCAAGGGGAGAAGGGCGTGGGAGGAAAGATTGAAGTATCCCTGGCAGGCTCCCCTCTTTTCATATTTAAGTCCTCCCATGATGCCGATACCCCGTGGAAGTTCCATGAGACGCTTTACCATCAGGTTAAGAGCAGAATGGCTGCTCTTCAGAAACGACAGGCAGTGCTCTCTGAATTCCGCCCCGGGCCCCTCGTCATAGATGATGACCTGACTGCCAAGACGGATGATATCGATCAATTCCTTCTCCGTTCCCTGCTCGACTTTCTGGGGCAGACCATGCCGCCATTGTGTCAAGTCGTTGTTCCATGCGGGATTTCGGGGGGTTATGACGTCATCGGGCAAAAGTCCTGCATCCTCAAACGCCTCATGCAGTATCTTGCCGAACAACCGCAGCGGAACTGCTCCGAATGAATCGGTTTCATCATAGACCAGCAGCAACGGCAGACGGCTGAAGGGAGAAAATTCCTGTCTGCCTCCACTGCCGAGAATAATCAGCGTCATGGACGGCAGCCTGTCCACGCCAATACCAAGTTCGTTTTTGGCATAACCAACAATCATGGCACACACGGTCCTGAGAAATGTTTCGCTCAAACGGTAAAAAGCTATAGCCGAACGGTTCTGGGAGAAAAAATCATAGGCGCAAGAGTAAAAATCCGTAACCAACAGCTTCAGGTCCCTGGGGGTAGCGGCCTGTCCAGCCTGATCTATGATCTTCCGCAAACGCGTCAGGCTCGCCTCGTGCGCAGCGATCCGATCATCCAACTCACAATCAGCAGCAGCGAAAAGTGCCTCAGCCTGGTCAGACAAAAGATTCTCGGTGCGATTCAGCAGCGTGTACCTGCACCTGTCAGCGAACTCTCCTGCTGGTCTCCAGACATTGAAATCTTTGCTTTTGGATGAAATGATGACGTGCATTACTCCTCCTCGCAATCGTGGACCTGACGGGTTAGAAACGAACGGATCTTTTGGGAGGGAGGAGCTGTCAGCAGAGATACCGCCATCATGGTGAGAATGACCAGGGGTGCCCCAAGAAATGCTGACGAAGTGGCTGGCAGGAGTGTCGCTATCAATGGCACTGAATCTCCCAGGAGCAACGGAGCAGAAGTAATCGAAATTCCGAGCAGCATTCCTGTAATAACCCCGGTGCTATTGGCCCGCCCCCACCAGATGCCAAGCAGAAAAGCAGGGAAAATGGTGTTTCCGGCAAGTGCAAACGCCAGTGCAGCTATCTCCGCAATCATCATCTGGGTAGGTTGCAGCGCTAATACCATGGCAGCCAGGGCCAAGACCAGGAAAAAGCTCTTGCCGGCATATACCTTGTCGCTTTCCGAAGCACCGGGCCGAAGGAGGCGCGGATAGATGTCGTAAGAAAATGAAGCGGCACCGCTCAGCATCAATCCGGCCACAGTTGAAAAGGCTGCAATCATTCCGCCAGCCACCAGCAACCCGGTCATCCAGAGCGGCAGACCACCGTTGGTCGCGGCCGAAAGTATGATCGTATCCGCCGCAGCAAGATTGGAGGGATCATACGGAATCCCGGCGGAAGCCTCAAACAGGCGAGCCAGTACAGCATACGCCGGAGCAGACCAATAGATCAGGGCGATGAAAAAGAGTCCCCACACTAGGCCCCAGCGGGCATCACGGATGCCGGGCACCATGTAGAAACGGGAAAGTACATGGGGCAACCCGGCAGTTCCGAACATCAATGTAAAACAGAGGGCCAGCCAGGCGAAGAGGGAGGTACCGGAAAAAGCTTGTGGCCAGGCGAAACCAAATTGCTGTTGCAGATCGACAATGGCCGTGCCGTAACCGAACTGGGGCAAAAGCCAGAAGTACCCGAGCTTGCGCGTTAGCAACATCAGTGGCACGATAAAGGCGATGATCAGCACAAAATAGTGCAGTTTCTGATTGCGGGCAACTCCGAGAGTGCCGGAAATGATCACGAAACTGACAACAAGGGAAGCGCCGAGAATTACCGCAGGTGTGTAGTCGATACCAAAGAGCCATGAAACGAGCAGTGCAATGCCCCGGAACTGGGCAACGCTGTAGATGACTGAAATTGCAATGGCGATCACAGCGGCCAGTGTGCGGGCAACTTCCGATTCATAACGGAACGCGACAAAGTCCGGAGCGGTATATTTACCGAAACGCCGGATCTGTGAGGCCATGAGCACCAGCAACAGCACGTATCCGCCGGTCCATCCCACCACAAAAGCCATGGCAAAATAGCCTTTGAGATAAAACATGCCGGCTAAACCGAGAAAGCTTGCGGCACTCATCCAGTTGCTGGCAATAGCCGCTCCGATTCCGACACGACTGGTGTAGCCCCCCGCAAATTTATACTCAGACACATGCCGTTTCCTGGTGCGCAGGCCTGAGAGAATGAACAGGGCGAACAAGCCGACCACAATGGCCAAAGGCAGCAACTGTACTGTGACTGTACCCATCGCTACTTCTCCTTGTCCGTGTCGCCGCGGACCCGGAAGCGCAAGGCGCCATCCGGAGTCCCGCCAGCATGACGATCCATCCACAAATTGAACACCACGCACAACAGAATAAACCAGAGTGGGAGAAAGTGGCCTGTCAGCCAATAAGAGATCGGAAGGTTGAAAAAGGTGTACTGTGCCAGCTGAGTCCCCTGACGAGTGTATTCCAGGAAGTATACCGCCCCCTGAGAACCGACGACAGCAAGCAGCCAGGCCGCAAGCACCAGAGTTATTATACGGATCGCAGGCCTTTTGCGGGGACCGGTGCACCTAAAAACATTCACGTCGTCCTGATCGTACTTCAGCATAACCATCTTCTCCCTTATCCTGCTAAAGGCGGACGTAATTCACCGCATGCACGTCATCGGTTCAGGTAGCCAGGTGAAAAGCCATTTTTGGCAGTTCCGACCCCTCAACTCCGCGTCTGTAAAAATTCGGATCTTTGCGGTAATGAACGAAATGGATCTTTTTTCCTTCTGCAAGGAACTTGAGCATATATTTGGACAGAGGGTATCCCTCCAGCTCGTGACGATAAAGGTCGGGTTGAAGAGCATTCTCAAATCCTGCCACCTCAGGCATCAGGTTGGCCACATCCTGACCGTAATCCTCAAAATCAGTTGCAAAATGAATATCCGCGCCTGGCAGGAGAAAGTGTGACAGGAACAGAATGAACTCCCTGTTGACCAGCCTGCGCTTGCGGTGACGCAGCTTGGGCCATGGGTCAGGGCAATTGATGAAGACCGCGCTCAGGGAGCGGGGCGGAATGCAGCGCACAAGGAAACTGCAGGCTTCATCCCGCACAACGCGTACATTGACCAGTTCCTGGGTATCAATCCGCTTGCAGGTTTTCAGACACCCCTTGTTATAATAATCAATGGCAATAAAGTTCAACTCCGGGCGAAGTTGTGCCATTCTGGCAACAAAGTCCCCCATGCCGCTGCCGATTTCAAGAGCGAGCGGATGGTCGTTGCCAAATATCTGCTGCCAATCCGGCATGGCGGCAAGTTGTTCAGTATGAAGAAAATTAGGGGAAGTAATGGGGATTAAATTCACGACACGCGCCTCTTTCCATGGGATAATTGAAAAAAATATCACAAGTACGAAGGAATTATCACCGCTTTTTGCGAAATACGCAAAAAAATGACCGGATGATCTACGCCATTCCTCTGACAGAGCGGTAATGCATCAACAATTGCAGCCTGATATCCGGGGAAAAAAGAATTGTTTTGCTCAACGATAGATTCCTCGGATAACTGGTCAAGAATACTTTAACTTAACATTCACCGACCTCTATGCTATAGAAAATTCGGTTTGCAGGTACAGGAGACGGTATGGAAATTTTCGGCGGTTTTATGGTTATGATGAGCATCTTAAGTTTTTTTCTGGTTGTCGTATGGCTTGTCATGCCCTTCGTGGTGTTTACTATCAAAGGTAAGCTCGACAGGGCTCTTGACATGTTATCCGGAATCAACGACCGCCTGACCGTAATGGAAGCGCGACTTGTTGCCCTGGACAAAGGAAAAACGGAACAAACTCCAATGGCTGATTCCGTAGCGCCGGACTCCCCCCCAAACGAAGAAACCTCAATTTTGCCCCTTGCCTGAAGCAGGTTTTCTGCTAGTATGAACCGTTGGTTTTATAACAGATTCGGAGGTTGAAGAGCATGCCGCTGCTGCGGGGCAAAAAAGCACTCATTTTCGGAGTGGCAAACGAAAAAAGTATCGCCTGGGCTATTGCCAAGGCATTTCATGAGCAAGGCGCAGAGCTGGCCATCACCTATGCCGGAGAAGCATTCGAAAAACGGGTCAGACCTTTGGCAGAATCACTGAATGCGGCAGCAATTCTTCCCTGCAACGTAACAAGTGACGCTGAAATTGCAGCCGTTTTTACAGAGCTCGCGAAGGTATGGGACGGTGTTGACATCATTATTCACGCGGTAGCCTTTGCTAACAAGGATGAGTTGAAGGGAACGGTCATCAACACAACCCGTGCGGGCTTTGCAACCGCCATGGATATTAGTGTGTATTCGTTTATCGGCATCATGAAAGAAGCCGCACCGATGATGCAGGGGCGCAACGCCTGTGCCCTTACGCTCAGCTACTATGGTGCGGTCAAGGTATTCCCCAGCTACAATGTAATGGGAGTTGCAAAGGCAGCTCTGGAGTCATCGGTTCGCTATCTGGCCGAAGCGCTCGGCCCCGAAGGCATCCGGATCAACGGCATCTCTGCCGGCCCAATCCGCACCCTGGCAGCTGCCGGAGTAAACGGCTTCATTCAAATCCTCAATCATGTTGAATCAAAGGCTCCTCTGCGGCGCAATGTCACCCAGAATGACGTGGCCGGCTCAAGCGTGTATCTGTGCAGTGAGCTGGCGAGCGGCGTTACCGGCGAAATCCACTATGTGGATGGCGGCTACAACGTTATCGGCATTTAACATTCGCTCCTTCTGTTTAACAGGGACCAGACAAGCAGCTTTCTTCTCCGGAGTTTCCTATCAAAGAACTATCCGGCAATCTTGCAGGACTGAAATCAAGCCAGCTCCAGGCTCTGGAGCGACTCTACCGGAGGCGTGTACCGCCGGCGGAGTTCTGTACTCAGGAACTGGCTGCCCGCCTCGTTGAACTTTCCAATGATATCCGTCGCCAGATCGCCATTCTCATCAATCGCCAGGGCATTGTCGAAAATGTCATCATCGGCGATGAAAAGGGGATTGTAATTCCTGATCTCCGGGATTACCCCCTGGGAAAAAAGACACTTCGCGGTCTGCGCCTGATCCACACCCACCTGCGCGGGGAGCCCATAACCGAAGATGACCTCACCGACCTGTCGCTATTGCGGCTTGACCTGCTGGCGGCCCTGCTCTTCACGCCGGACAAGGGACAGATCATGGTGCAATTGGCCTGGCTTTCCCCGGTGCCAGGCGGCCAGTCCACCATTACCGATCCGGTCATCCCTTTCGATCGCGTGGATCTGGATTACCAACACTTTGTCTCGGAACTCGAGGCTGGGCTGGAAAAAATCACCCACAGCAGATCCCATGCGGGAAACGCCCTGGAACGGGCGATCCTTATTTCAGTAACTGTTGAAGGAACCCGCCAGGAAGCAGAGGATTCAATTGCGGAACTGCGTGAATTGGCCCGCACTGCACAGATTGAGGCGCTGGATGAATTCATCCAGCGGCCGCGCAGCCTTAACCCTCGCTATGTCATGGGCGAAGGGAAAATGCGCGACGTGGTTATCCGGGCGTTGCAACGCGGTGCAACGATGCTGATTTTTGACCAGGAATTAAGCCCTGCCCAGATCCGTTCGATCTCGGCCATGACCGAACTGAAAGTCATCGACCGCAGCCAGCTGATTCTGGATATCTTTGCCCGCCGTGCCAAAAGCCTGGACGGCAAAGTCCAGGTTGAGCTTGCCCAGCTCAAATATCTGCTGCCCCGTCTGACCGGCCATGGCGTGCAGATGTCGCGCTTGATGGGGGGCATCGGTGGACGCGGACCGGGAGAGACCAAGCTGGAAACTGACCGCCGCCGCATTCGCGACCGCATCGCCAGCCTGGAACGGGATCTGAAGGACCTGTCCCGTGGCCGGGATCAGCGGCGCAAACAGCGCGCCAAGGCGGGAGTACCGATCATCTCCATTGTAGGTTATACCAATGCAGGTAAATCCACACTGCTGAATGCACTCACCCAGAGCGATGTCTTTACCGAGAACCTGCTCTTCGCAACCCTGGACACATCTACACGCCGGCTTCGCTTTCCGCGCGAGCGTGAAGTGATCATAACCGATACGGTCGGATTCATCCGCTCTCTGCCCAAATCTCTTTTGGGCGCATTCAAGGCGACATTGGAGGAGATGCGCGACGCGGATCTTCTCCTGCACGTGGTCGATGCGTCGAATCCACGGTTTGAAGCCCAGGTTATTCAGGTTGAGCGCATCCTGGAAGAACTGGAGCTGGGGGACAAACGCCAGCTGCTCGTTTTTAACAAATCGGATCTTTTGATTGCCATGAAAAAAATCGACATGCTTGCTTTTCTCAGGGTGCGACAGTATGCCCGCAATCGTGGAGCAATCATGGTTTCAGCCAGCGACCGCAAGAGCCTTTCACCGCTGATGGATGAGCTGCAGCGGCTATTCTGGCCTGAACAGACGGCCGACTGATTGACAACCCTGGTTGCTTGACTGTATAGTTCAATTATCCTACTTATTTCGGAATGCCATGCAGGACTTCAAACATTTAACCTCTAAAAAACGCTTTTCCGGTTTCGGCTTCTTCAGAGCCACCACTTCCAGTACCGGCAACAGAAGAATATCAGCTAAGGATGAACGTTTTCCCGGATACCTTCGCCCGCCCAAGGGCAAGCGTCTGGAGAGACTGAAACATCTGCTCGTGTTTTTTGCTGTCGTGCTGGCATTGACTCCGGTCTGCATGTACGTCTTCAACCAGGCACCCCGTGCGGCAGTGTCCCTGACACACTGGATGAAAACGTTCTTACCGACCTCCCCTACGGCTGCCGAGGCGGCCAGGAATCCAGCCATCAGCACCTTCGGGATTGCCAGCCGACTGCTCGACTCAGCCACGCTCGAGGGTGAACAGCTGGTTGCGCGAACCCCAGCCGGTGACACTCTTCACTATACCATTCAAAACTCTCTGCAGCAGCGGATCCACGACTTCATGGCCGACTACAAGGTACCCTATGGTGTAGTCGTCGCAATAGAACCGGCGACCGGTCGCATACTGGCCATGACCTCCTATTCGTCCATTGATCCAGAATGGTCACAAAATTCGTTCTTCGATCTTTACCCAATGGCATCACTCTTCAAGATAGTGACCGCATCTGCTGCCCTGGAAAACGGAAAAATGAACCCGGATACCGTGATTGAATTTCGAGGCAATTCCTATTCGGAGAATCCACGTTACTGGGAAGTCAGCCCGCGCGGCAAAAACAACCGCATGGATGTGAGCAATGCCATGGGCAAATCCATCAACCCGGTGTACGGCAGGGTAGCTGCCGACATTGCCGGCAAAGCCTTTGTGCTTGAGTCCATTCATAAATTCGGTTTTAACCAGTCACTGCTCCCCGGCACGCCGGCAAAAGAGAGCCAGGCAGCGGAACCGCTGAGTACTCACGGACTGATGCGCATGGGTGCCGGCCTTGACCATGACGTAAAGATTTCACCGCTGCATGCCGCTGTAATGATGGCAGCCATAGCAAACGGCGGCAAAATGATGTCTCCCGGACTGACGGACAAGGTGCTTAATTCCGGTGGCACAGCTAAAGAAACACACATCCCGCGGGAAATTCGCCAGCTTGTTTCACCGGAAACAGCATCATCTTTGACACGCATGCTGACAAGCACTGTCACCAACGGCACTTCCAGAAAGGCGTTCCATGATCGACGCGGCCGCCCGCTTCTTGAAGTGGATATTGCGGCTAAGACCGGCTCAATTAACGGAACCGACCCGCGAGGCCATTATTCATGGTTCGCCGCCTTTGCACCGGTCGACAATCCGCAGATTGCGCTGGCAGCACTGGTTATCAATCAGGATAAATGGAAAATCAAGTCGTCACAGGTTGGCGAGCGGGCTTTACAGGAGTTTTTCGACAGGCAGGGTACTCCGTAGCATCAACAGAACTTAGTCTCTTCGGTTTTACAGCTGTTCTTTCGACCTTTCCGGCACGTCATCTTCGCACCCGGAAAGGTAACTCTTCAGCAACAGTTGGCCATCAACCATTTCACCATAGGTAAAATGGTTCATCCAGTCTCCCAGGGACAGTATAGTGAAAGAGGATCCGGGCAGTTCTTCACTGAACGCCAGGTGAAAATGCCCGATGACCAGTCCCTCGCACCCTTGCTGACGGATCGAATCTGCGTATGACCGGATGATCCGGCGATAATCCCAGCGATTGGTCTTGGCCTGGTAACCGGCGCGACTGCGCCGCTGCAAACGCTCTTTGATTGTCAGTGCCAGGGATGGAGGAAACATCCTGAGAGTCAGCTTCGTTATCGGATTGTGCAGTAACAGCCTTAACAGTCGGTATCCATGATCATCTCTATTGATCTGGTCGCCGTGACAGAGAAAGATCCGTCGCCCCTGAACCGACAGTTCAGCCGGACCGGTATAAATATCTGCCGCAAGCTGATCACTGAAAACAGGCCCGAGATGAAAATCATGATTTCCTTCGAAGTACACCAACCGGCAACCGCTCTGCTTAAGGGCCATTAGCGCTTCGATCAGCGCATCATGCTGCCGGAACGGGTTCGCAGGAAAGCCGAGCCAGAAATCAAACAGGTCGCCCAGAATGAAAAGCTCCGTTGCCTCGCCCTTCAGTTCGTGCAGAAATTGCAGCAGCAAACGGTAGTTGCGGTCAGAGGGTGTCACCAGATGGGCGTCAGCAAT
>Ga0209317_1002831_pt1 | contig 11920 bp, 8 predicted proteins | sample RifGroB2_FD_183994 | JGI IMG/M metagenome (GOLD analysis project Ga0209317, IMG submission 183994) | Soil microbial communities from Rifle, Colorado, USA - Groundwater B2 (SPAdes) (version 2) | ecosystem: Environmental > Terrestrial > Soil > Unclassified | place: Rifle, Colorado | collected...
CAGACTTTCCCGTGTCACATCCCGTGTAACGTTCAGGGAAGCACGTTGAAAACTTTCGCTGGCCTCAATAAAGAAAAAATTATCCAGAACCGTCAGATCCGCATTTGCCAGCAGATCATGAGTCAACTCGTTGCTGCGCTTGTTCCTGGCGTAGTAACGGTAGTCAAGCATGTAACTCAGATCAGCATCGAGTACCGGAGCCTTGTACTGCGCTGTCACACCCGGAAGCAGGCGGGTGATGTATTCCGAAACATGATTGGTATCGGTTTCATGCACATTGTCCGTGTACTCCTCGCCAATCGTGATGAATGGCTTGATTATGTACTCCGCCCCCTGTGCACTGCCTGTAACCGCGCATATGCCGCATATCACTGCCATCGTTTGTATTCTGGACATGGTGTCCTTCCCTGAAACATCAATTGGAATGCATCACAACTGGTCGGTGCCGGCCGACACCGGATTACTGCAGCCATGGAATGGTTGTTCCATCAGCCATTGCCTAACATCGGGATATATTTGTAGATTTTCTGAAGGATGGATCCGGTTTTTTCCTGGTGTGATTTCATCGAATGTTCCAGTGATGCAATTTTTGCCGTCATCTCATCGAACATCTTCTGGTTGAATGTTTCAGAACTTTTTCCCATTGTGTTGAGACGGTCGTTGATGTCGCTCAGTGCTGATTGGAACGCGGGATTTCCTCTGGAGTCAGCCGTCTGCTCCTGGCTTTCTTCTCCTCCCCAGAAATGATTATCGAAATCCAGATCGCCGATTATGTCCTTCACCAGAGCCACATCAATCGTGGTGGTCTCTTCCGCGAAAGCCGCCAGCAGGATGAAATCGCAGATGATATTGATCAGCCGCGGGATCCCTCTGCTGTAGGTGTAGATGATGGTCATGGTATCCGGGGAGAAGAGCGCGGCATCGCGATTTCCGGCTTTTTCCAGGCGATGCAGGATGTACAGTTCCGTTTCAGGCTGGGTTAGGGGCTGAATATGGCAGTTGATGCTGATGCGCTGACGCAGCTGGATAAGTTCCGGGGAAGCCAGCGTCTTGCGCAGCTCCGGCTGGCCTACCAGAATGATCTGCAGGAGCTTGGCATTGTCGGTTTCCAGGTTGGAAAGCATCCTGATTTCTTCCAGCAGCTCGTGACCAAGATTCTGGGCTTCGTCGATAATCAGCACCGGCCGGTTACCCTTCATGTACTGCTCAATCAGAAACAGGTTCAGATCCCGCAGCATGGTGATCTTGTTCTTGTTCTGCACCGGCAGGCCGAAATCGTCGTTGATCATTGCGATCAGCTGCTCGGAATCAATCCTGGTATTAAAGATTTTGGACAGCACGACATTGTCGAGGTGTTTTTTGATGAGATTACGGATAATGGTCGTTTTTCCGGATCCGACTTCACCGGAAAGAAGGATGAATCCGGCCCGCTCCCGGATGCCGTAGTCCAGGTAGGAAAGCGCTTTTTTGTGTGACTTGCTCATGAACAGGAAATCCGGGTCAGGCAGCAGATCGAACGGTTTCCGCTTCAGGTTGAAAAAGGTTTCATACATGGGCTTACCTCGGAATTAAATGGCGTAGCTTTGCCGGTAATACTGATGGCTGTCGCTGTGATAATTGGCCGCCTCGTTGTACACGATGCCAAGAAGGCTGGTACCTCTGAGGCACTCCATGGTTTCCGAGATCTTGTCCAACGACACCTCCCCTTCTTTCACTACCAGCACGACCCCGTCCACCACAGCGCTCAATGAGCGCGTCTCTGCAAAGGGAAGGACCGGCGGAGTATCGATGATGATGTATCGGTCGTGATAACGGTTTTTCAGCTCCAGGAAAAATTCCCTGACCCGTTGAGAGGTGAAGAGTTCAGCAGGATTGCGCACTTCACGTCCGGCGGTCAAAAGAGACAGTTTTCCGATGCCGGTACGGATCATGGCATCCTTTACATCAACGCCATCCAGAAGGCATTCCGTAAGCCCCATCTTGTTCTCTATCCCCAAACAGGTGTGAACTGACGGCTTCCTCAAGTCGGCATCAATCAGCAGCACCGTGTGATCGAACTCCTGGGCCAGACTCAGGGCGAGGTTAAGAGCCGTGATGCTTTTCCCCTCGCTGCCGATGGAGCTGGTCACCATCAGCATATTGCTGAAACCATCCCCTTTGGTAAGCCTGACAATGGCTGATTTCAGCTTGCGGTACTCCTCTGCTGCCGGCGTATTCAGATGACCAGCCGATACGAGCAGCTGGTTCGTTATCTTTAATGCAACGCCTGGCATGGGTGGCGGGACATGCTCTCGGGGAGATTTCTTTTCCTCAGACACCGGGAACATGGCGCTGCGCAGTTTTTCAGCCTTTTCAAGGGCCTCTTCAATTCTGCTCATGGGGATTCCTTTCCACTCTTACGCATACCGTGGTTATTTGAGAGTTAGGTTTTTCATGTGAGACAGACCTTGCTTGATTGATGCGGCATCCAGTGGAGCTAAGGAAAGATCCCGCATTATTTCAAAGGGCAGCGTCGCCAGAATGCAGAGGAAATAGGCACCCGCTGCAATGAAAAAAATGCGGTCGCGCTTACGCTTTGCTTCAATTTCCTGGATATTTTCAATGGTCGGCACCACTGCGAGCACTCGCACCCCCAGTGATTTAAGCGCATCGAGACTCCGAACCGAGCGGTCCAGACGGTCGCGCAAAATCAGCAGGGCCAGGCTTCCGAGCAGACCGCCTGCAATGCCTATGAGAATCATCCGTATCCTTGGCTGGCTGACCGGCTTGGTCGGGATGATTGCCGGATCAACGATTCTGAATGTGGTTGCCTTATCCTGCACCTCCATCTGCTTGGAGACTTCGGACTGTTCGTGCCTGGCTATCAGCTGTTCATACATGCTTTTCTGGCCGTTCTTTTCCCGTTCCATTTCCTCGAGCTGGCTTCTGGCTGCCGGAATACTTCTGAGTATCCCCTGTTTCTCGGCTATCATGCGCTGCTGGGTCCGCTCCGTATCACGCACCGAATTCAACTCCATCCTGATTCGTTCCTGTTCGAATGATGGATTCGCTGCCATTTCCGCACGCACCTGGCCCGACTTCATCTGTTGTCTCACCATGGCTATTTCGTTTTGAACCCCCACCAGTTCCGGATGTTGATCCGTGTACACCAGGCTGAGATCTTGCTGCCTGCGCAGAAGCCCGGACAACTTGACCTGCAGCGGGTCATTCTTTTTATAAAGGGCAAGCATTCCTTCCAGCTCGCGACGTCTGATGGAAGCCTCGTTCAGCTTCTCCTTTGCATCGCTGATATCGCGCAGCACACCTTCTTCGCTCTGCCCGAGGACACCTCCCTGTGCTCGCCTGAACGTATTGGTGCGGGCTTCTGACTCTTCGAGCTTTTCCTTGATAGATGAAATCTGTTCCCCGAGAAACTGGGTGGCACCGTAGGATTCTTCCCGTTTCGACGAGGTGTTATCCTCGATGTAGCGCCGCACAAGCGTATTGACGTAATCACGCGCAAGACGGGGATCGGTGTGGGAAAAAGAGATGATGAACAGCCCTTCCTTATCCTTCAGTTTTATGTCCGTCATGTTCTGGAAGGCCTTGACCATGCTCTCGACCTCGGCCGGATCGTTCTTGTTGATATTCAGATCCAGATCATCGAACACCTTGAGCAGCAGGGTCCTGCTTTTTATCGAGTAGGAAAGCACCCTGATGCGGTCCTCTATGGAAGGCGTTATGGCAATTCCTTTGACCAGGTCGCTGATAACGCTCTTTTCTATGAAAACCGTGCTTTGGGCTTCATACTGCCGCGGTTGCAGGTAACTGAAGACAACAACTGCGGTCATGATCGCCAGAGCTGTCACAACAAACAGATATTTTCTCTTTACGATAAGCTGCAGATATTTCTTATAATCAAAATCCGATGATTCATTCATGCGACACCCCGCTAAAATTTTGAAAAACGTGCCTCCGCCGACAGTAGAATCAGGTTGTCAACCGGTTCAGAAAAGGCTTTCCTTCACAACGATATAGTCACTTGGCTGCAGCTTGATATTCTGGGTCAGGTCGCCATCATTCCAGAGATCCTTGGCCTTCACCGGAATGATGACATCCTGGCCGTTCTCCTTGCGGAAGATGGTCGTATTGTTCTGTTTGGCGAATTTATTGAACCCACCCGCCTCAAGCACAGCTTCCATGACCGTCATACCTTCGCGGTATTCAATAAATTTCGGATTATTCACCGCTCCGAGCACATACACGCTCTTGTCTCCCAACAACGGAAAGTATATGGAGTCATGGGATTCAATTACGATGTCTTCGCTGGTGTCCCCGCCGATGAACAACTTGTGAAAGTTGACCTTGACCATCTTACCTTCCCGCAGCACATAGGCACGCTTGAGGTCGGCGGATTTGACATCGCCTATGGAACAGAGCAGCTGAAGCAGCGTTGTCCGCCTGGTAAGGTCGTACACCCCCGACTTGACGCCGCCGCCAAACACGTACACCTTGCTATTGGTAATCTCCCTGACGCTGACCGTCACATTAGGAGATTTGACCAGTTGCCTGAGCTTTTCACCAAGAGCCTTCTGCAGTTGCGGCGGCGTATAACCGTTAGCTTTTACATCCCCAAGGCCGGGTATGGTGATCTTGCCGTCAGGCCTGACCTTGGCTGAGATATTGAGTTCCTTCACCCCCCAGACAAAAATATCCAGTACATCCCCTTCGCCAATAAGATAGTCCCCGGCCCGGACAAGACCGGGGAGCAGGATGATTACGACAAGCAGAGCCAATAATGTTTGTTTCATTGCTTTCTCCTTTGGGTGTACCCGTGGTTCATTATGCTGATGCTGCATTAACGTGCTCCTCGCCTGAACAGGACCACCTGAATGGTTTCAAGGATGATCATCAGATCAAAGGCAAGAGAGATATTCTTGATGTAGTACAGGTCATAGCGAAGCTTTTCGACAGCATCCTCCACCGATGCGCCGTACGGATAGCGCACCTGTGCCCATCCGGTGACTCCTGGCTTGACGAAGTGGCGCTCGGAGTAATAAGGAATCCGCTCTTTCAGTTTCACCACGAATTCCGGGCGCTCGGGACGCGGCCCCACCATGCTCATGGCCCCGGACAGCACGTTAATGAACTGCGGCAGTTCATCAATCCGGCATTTGCGCATGAAAGCGCCCAGGCGCGTGATGCGGGTATCATTTTTCTGTGCCCATACCGCACCAGTTCCACTTTCGGCATCGGCTCGCATTGTCCTGAATTTGTAGAGGAAAAAAGTCCGCTCTTTCTCGCCGACCCGCTCCTGGCGATAAAAGATCGGCCCGGGTGAATCGAGCTTTATGGCAAGTGCGATCAGGGGAAGAAAAGGGATCGTAAGAGTGATCCCGATAGCTGCGCAGACAAGATCCATGAACCTTTTGCCGACCCTGAGCCAGGAGCTGACCTTGAACCCCTCCGAGAAGATGATCCAGCTCGGGTTGATACCCTCCAGGAACAGCTTTCCGGTGACCTTTTCATAAAACGACGGCGCGTCTATCACCTCAATGCCGTTAAGTTTGCAGGCCATCACTTCCTGGAAAGGGAATACCCCGCGCCGCTCCGACAGAGAGACTACTATCTTGTCCGCTTTTTGTTGTTTAACCGTTTCGTATAGCCCGCACCTGTTTTCCAGAACGGTGCCGACAGGGACATGTGAAGTTTCATTCGAGCAGTTGACGTATCCGGAGAGCACAAAATTTTCATCTGTCGAAGGGATGATTGCACCCACATGCCCAGCAAGCGGGCCAACACCGAGAATAAGTATTCTTCGGGCAAATCCCTTGAAGTTCACGTAATGCCGGTAGAGAAAATGGCAGATGAACTGCAGCATGCCGAAGATGACCAGAGAAATCGCCAATACGCCACTCCCCTGGTTGGCTTTGGGCAGCGAATAGGTGAACAGCGCCAGCACGTATGCCGACAAGCCAAGAGAGAAAGCGATTTTGACCGCCATGTCCCTGGCGAACATTTCGTTATGGTTTCTGTAAAACTCCACCAGGAATGAAGAGAAAACGACAATTGTTATATATGCCACGATGACTCCGGCACCCAGATCTCGTACATCATTGATAGTCGGTACTGTTTGGTCACGAATAAGCAGTGCCACCGGCAGTGAAAACAGCGCGGATACAATATCGCCCATGACCAGAAGAATCATTCTCTTGTGCAGTTCCACTCAGCGGTTCCTCGTGTGTTGTTCTGAAAAAAGAATGAAACCATTTCGTACGTCACCGTCAGTTCAGCTCTGACAGCAGATTTCTTGCCTGCCGCGCATCCGCAAATTCCCGGTTATCCAGCGCCTTGTTCAATCGTGAAATCGCCTGGCGTTTTTCACCGGCAGCTTTATGAGCCAGAGCCAGGTGGTAATTTATGGTCGGGTCACCAGGTTTCAGCGATTCCGCTTTGATCAGCACCCGGACAGCTTCCTGATGTTTGCCGCTTTTCAGCAATGCATATCCCAGGGTATCCAGGATGCGAGGGTTTTCAGGCTCAAGTGCTGCAGCTGTTGTGGCCATCCGCACGGCCTCCTCCCGGTTTCCATATCCCTGGGCATACAGATAGGCCAGATTGTTCATTGCCAGGGCGTAATCCCCTGAAAGTGCCATTGCAGATCGATAACTGTTAACAGCTCCCTTGAACTTCCCCTGCCGTTCCAGAAATGTGCCGTGGCTATACCAGGCGGGTGCGTAATTCGGAAATCTGCTCAACGCATCGGAGCAGACCTTGAGAGCCTGAGCATGATCACGGCCTGTTCCATGCAACCCGGCCAGCAGGAGGTACACTTGCGGATCATTTCCGTTTCGGGAGATTTCCTTTTTCAGCTCGTTGATCGCACGGTCTATCTGGCCCTGTTCCTGATACACTGAAGCCAGCAGCATGTATCCGCGAGATGAATCAGGCTTGAGGTTTATCGCCCGCTGGGCCAGGTTGGTGGCTTCCGTCAGCTTGTTCATGGCGATTAATGCGCTTATCCTCAGGGGCAGACCATTTTCAGGCGCCAGGGACTCTATATCCTCAATCGTGTCAAGCGCCTCTTTGTGCTGCCGCAACTTCAGCTGAAGCCGCGCCTTCCCTTCTAAAACTTCCAGGGATCCGGGTATTGAGCGGGAAGCTTCCTTCAGTACTCCAAGAGCCTCCCCTGCTCTCCCTCTCTTTTCGAAATGTTGAGCCAGGGCCAGGTATGCCGACGGCTTGCGTGTCTCCCGCGCCTTCAGATACCATCCGGCTGCTTCGGCATTACGCCCGGCAGATTCGAGCAAAGCCGCCAGGTCCAGCATTGCCTTAACGTTATCCGGCTGCTTGACCAGAATGTTCTGGTATTCCTTCAGAGCCGGAGCGGTATTTCCATTGGCTGCATGATAGAGAGCAAGGGTGAAATAAGGATCCACTGATCCCGGATCGATATTTTTTGATTTCTGAAGAAAATGAATTGCTTCTTTCGGTTTCTGCTCTGCGAATCTGACTTTGGCCATGGCCAGGTAGAGTGCTGCATCCCCCCGCTTCCCTTTCAACCCTTCACGCAGTGTGGCAAAGGCTTTTTCTGAATCATTCTTCTGCATGTAGAACGAGGCCAGGATGAGTCTGGTATTGAACAGCTCCGGCGCAACCTTGATCGCCGTCACAAGGTCTGTTTCCACATCAGCTGTCTTGCCCTGGCTCAAATGGATGATTCCTTTTTTCAAATAGGTATCGACAAGCTTGGGGTCGTGCAACGCCGCCTTGTTGAGCTCTTTCATTCCCTGGTCATACATCCCCTTGGCAAGATAGGTACTGCCGAGAAGGTTATGGGCCATGGCATTGCCTGGATCCTGCTCAATAAGTTTCCGTAACTCGGCAATGGCATCATCGTATCGCTTAAGCTTCAGAAGCAGCATCCCGCTCAGCAGACGGGCCTGGTGGAATGATGGCACCGTATCAAGCACCAATCTGAACTGGCTGAGAGCATTTTCAGGCTCCTTGTTAGCATAAAGGCTCAAACCAAGAAGATAGGAACCGCTGGCTGTCGGAAGCAGTTTGTTGGCCGCCTGAAGTGCTGTGATTGCTTCCTGATAGTTTTTGTTGCGATAAAGGATGATGCCCTTGAGGCGATTCCCCTCGGCATTCTTGGGGAATTTTTTGAGCAGATTAGACGCTGTGGATTCGGCACATGGGACATTTCCCAGCTCAAGGCACAGCAGGCCGGCACGGTAGGAGGAATCAGGGTCACTTTCTTCCATTGCCTCAATCTTTCGATAGATGACCAGGGCCTCCTTTTTTCTGCCGGCCGACAATTCCATTTCGGCCAGCAGATGATGCGCACGTATATTTTCCGGATTCGACGCAATCACATCTCCAAGCAGCGCCTCTCCCTGATCATGTTTTCCCTGGGACGCATACAGCTCTGCCAGTCTGATGGTAGCGGAATATCCCTGCTCATTCAGCATCGCACGGACCAGAAAAGCTTCCGATTCGCGGAGATTGTTCTTTAATCCGTACGCTACACCAATGACTTCCAGCGCGTCCGTTGATTCAGGCTGAAGCTCGAGATAACTCTCTGCTTCTTTAATGGCGAGATTCGGTTGATTCATGGTGTTGTAGAGTTGGGCCAGTTCAAGTCGATACTCTTTCCGTGCAGGGTTTAAACGTTTGATTTTCTGCAATTCCTTTTCGGCCAGATCAAGCTTCCCGGCAGCCATATATGCCCTGGCCAGCTGGTGTCGTGCATCAAGCAGGTTCTGGTCCTTGTCCAGAGCATTCCTGAACAGAACAATCGCACCAGCAGGATTATTTCGCTGCAACTGCCTGATCCCTTCAGAGCACAGGTCTGCAGCTGTCTTTTCGGTGCAGCCGGATAAACAGCACATCACCAGCAACACTAAGATAATGGGGTTGTGCACAGTCAAAACCCTCCGCCATCCCTCTATTCGCATGAAAGCAGATACGTCTGCAGTTGATTCCACAAAGCGTGCCACACCTGCCGGAACCTATTTAGAACCGAAAATCAGTATATTATCGTGACAATAGGGATCATGCTGCTTGTTAGTATTTTGGGAGTATCGGGTGGCAGCGATGGCGGAAAGCTGTCGAGGGAAGGGTTTCAGGACAGGTGTAAAAAAAGTGACCCATGTTAATTGTATTGCTCCTGCCAGCTGCCGGTGCAGGTATTTGATCTGTAAAAAAGAGCCGTCATCCGTCGGAGCGGCTTACAGGTTTCGGGCAGCAGCAAGATATTTTTGAATGTTTAGTACAGGATTACAGCAGTTTATCTCTTGGCACACCAGTTGCTGAAACAAGAGTCTTATATAAACCATGTGGCAGCTTCAAGGTGATCACACACCTCTCTATTTACCGGAGAGGGAGATAAACCGCTGTGCGCGCATTGCACAGCATCACAAACGTTACGGGAGGATTGGTATGAGATACATGACTGCTGCAATTGTCTGTACCTGCATGCTTACGGTTTTTTCGATCTTTGATGCGCATGCATACTCGGTGTTTGACGAAAAATTCGATACTGCGAGAAGCAATTCCTCTTCCTTTTCGGGTGATTGGGAACATGACATTCCGTTTTTCGATGAGCTGTTCGACCCGGCCAATTCGGCACCATTCAAACTGAATGTCGCCTCGCACGGAATGGAGATTGAATTTTCCGAAGGGGCTCTTCTGGTTGCGCTGAGCAGAGCAAATCAGTGGCCTCGAAATCCCAAAAGCCAGGGCAGCACATTCAACCTGTCAGGCTTTTTTACAAATTGGGAACTCGGCAATGATCCCAATGTGACGACCATTGCCCTTGATCGGCCAATGAAACTCAAAGACTGGGCAGGGCAGTACCCGCAGTACCCAAAGAACGCCCTTGCAGCTCTCAAAACCAATAATTCTCCTGCACCGGTGCCTGAACCTGCCACCCTCCTGCTTCTCGGGCTCGCGCTTAGCGGAATGGCTTTGTTGACAAGAAAACGCAAATAACACTGAAATTTTGAAGCGGCCGGAAAATCACCGGCCGTTTTACCCGTTTATTCCAAACCTGCAATATTCCAATGCAATCACTGAGGAGAGCATGAAAGATTCCGATAGCCACAGCTATATGCACGCTCTGGAGAGGATTCCTCTATTTTCCTGTCTGGAACCTGATGACCAGGCAAAACTGCTGAAACTCATCACCGAAAAACAGTACAAAAAAAATTCCATCATCCTTATGGAGGATGACTCCAAGAACTATATGTACGTGATTTTCTCAGGAAAGATAAAAGTCGTGCGGGTTAATCCCGATGGGAAGGAACAAATTCTGGTAATACGAAAACGGGGGGATTTTTTTGGCGAGATGACGCTTCTTGACGGCAAGGCTCAGCCGGCAACAATCGTGGCCATGGAGGATGCAGTCGTCGGTCTTATTTCAAAACAGGAATTCGAACAGTATTTCATGCAGGACGAACATGTACTGAAACAGATCATATCCCTTCTTTGTGAGCGTCTCAGGGAATCATGGACCATGTTGAAGGTTTTAAGCCTGAGTGACGCAGAAACCAGGGTGCGGGCCGTGCTGTCTCATATCAGTTCGGTATATGGCATCAAGGACCTGCGGGGGATAATTATTCCCTTTAAACTCACCCATAAGGAAATTGCAGACCATGCATCCCTGACAAGAGAAACTGTCAGCCGCCTGCTCTCGCGCCTGAGCCAGACAGGTGAAATCGAAATCGTGGATAACAAGCACATTCTACTGACCCAAACATTCGTGCGACCTTATTAAATGCAGGGGACGGGGTAAAGGGGATAAAAACCGGGTAAGCCTCACTCCTCACCAACTAAAGCAGTCCCTTTTCCCGCAGATAACACACCTGCTTCCTCACCTGGGGAATTTCCATTTCCAGTGAGTGAACCAGCTCATTTATGTCATCCTGGCGGTTCATGCTGGCACTTTTAAGAAGGCCGGCGCAGATGTGGGTGATCTTCCTCAGGCCGAGGTTTTTGCTGCCCCCCTGAAGATGGTGTGCCTTCTCGTAAAGCCTGGTAAAATCATTATTGGCAACTGCGGCACGCAGGGCAGGCATATTTTCCTCCACGTTCTTCAGAAACGGTTCCAGCACGACCGGAACAAGATCCTTCCCGGTTTTTCTGTACATATGCAAAAGCTTCTTCAACCGCTCAGAATCAAATACATCTTCCGAAATATTCGCATTTTCCACTCCAAGGCGCACTGGAAATTTAGGATCACCGTCTTCCTGTACAAAGAGCGTCCACTGCTTGAGCTTTTCCTGGAGTTCGTGCAGACGTATCGGTTTGCTCAGATAATCATCCATTCCGGCAGCAAGACATTTTTCACGATACCCTTTGATAGCGTTTGCAGTGAGCGCCACGATAATCGTATGCCTGCGGTCGCCTTCCATACGCCGGATTTCTGCTGTTGCCTCGAATCCGTTCATATCAGGCATATTGCAATCCATGAATATAAGATCGTACGTACGTCTGCTGACTCTCTGCACCGCTTCCCTGCCGCTTGAAACAAGATCGGTTCTACACCCGATAAACTGCAGCATTGTATCAGCCACAAGCTGACTGGCCGGATTATCCTCTGCCACAAGCACATGCAGTTCTTTCATTGGTTCAGGGGGATGTGACAGAGCCGCAATGATCCTTCCTGCAGTAGAAGTGTCATTTACCTTGGCCGTATTCATGTAGGCCATAATTATTGTTTCCATAACCTGCTGCATGCGTAACGGTTTTGAAATCAGCCTGCAGAAAACAGATTCAGCATCGTGCTCATCATTCCGTGATTCGCCAGCCAGCGGGGTGAGCAGCAGCAATTGTGTCGAGTTATGATGCTTCTCTTCTCTGATTGCGACCCCCAGAGCTGTTCCATCCATATCCGGCATGGAATGATCAATCAGGGCGATTCGGAACGGATCGTTAT
>Ga0209317_1002832_pt1 | contig 11919 bp, 7 predicted proteins | sample RifGroB2_FD_183994 | JGI IMG/M metagenome (GOLD analysis project Ga0209317, IMG submission 183994) | Soil microbial communities from Rifle, Colorado, USA - Groundwater B2 (SPAdes) (version 2) | ecosystem: Environmental > Terrestrial > Soil > Unclassified | place: Rifle, Colorado | collected...
TTTTACCCTTTCTACAACAGTACGGCTGTTTTCACCCTTGAGCATCATGGCAATACCCGTAACAAACTCTCCCTTGCCATCTTTGGTGACCGCTCCATAACGTACCTCTGGCCCTACTACCACATCCGCCATATTTTTTATAAAAATGGGGGTACCCTCTTCCGTCGCATGAACAACGATATTTTCAATATCCTGTATGGTATTGATAAGACCTATCCCCCTTATGAGATACTGTTCTGAGGCATGTTCAATATATTGTCCGCCAGCATTGGCATTATTGGCAGTCAGGGCATCGAAGACCTGTCGGAGGGTAATATCATGGGTGATGAGCTTTTTGGGGTCCACCAGCACCTGGTACTGCTTTACAAAGCCACCGAAACTGTTGACCTCAATAACCCCTGGTGTGGTCAGTAACCTGGGTCTGATCAGCCAGTCCTGGATGGTTCTCAGTTCCATGTTGTCTTTACCTTCACCAGTAACCACATATTGATAAATTTCACCAAGTCCCGTGCTAATTGGACCCAGGATGGGTTGGGCCATGAAAACCTGTGGAAGTCGTTCCTTTGCTGTTTGTAAACGCTCTAAGACCAATTGACGGGCAAAATAAATGTTTACATGGTCATCAAAAACTACCGTGACTTGTGAAAGTCCCGACTTTGAAAGAGAACGTGTCTCCACAACGTTGGGCAATCCACTCATGGAGAACTCAATAGGAAATGTGATGAGTTTTTCCACTTCAACAGGGCCGAGTCCCGGCACCTCGGTATTGATCTGTACCTGATTTGTTGTAACGTCGGGGACGGCATCAATAGGCAAGCGTACAATGTAGTATAAACCCAGCCCTATGATGACACAGATAACGACAATGACAAGGAAACCTTGTTTTAATGCGTATTCAATAATTTTATTGATCATAAATTAAGCATTCGACAACTTTTTTCTGGATAAAACGTTACATCGTAGGGGCTGAAAATCTTCAGCCCCTACCAGATTGAAATTCCTGTACATTAAATTAGTCTGTACACCCCTCCCCGAACTTTTCCTTCATGATTTCAGACTTGAGCAAGAAACCACCCTTGACAACCACTTTATCATTTCGACTTAAGCCACTGATGACCTTCAAATAACCATCTACTCGCGCACCCAGGTTTACGTCTCGTCTTAAAAAAAGTCCCTCACGAAGGGGCACAAAGACAAAATCTTTTTGCCCGTCCGATTGGACCGCTTCCTCTGGAAGCATAATGGAATCGCCCCTTGTTTCCACCTGAAGCAATACCTTCGCGAACATGCCGGGTTTTAATTTTTCATGGCTATTGTCTGCTTCCGCCCGAACCTTCACCGTGCGTGTCTTTTCATTCACCGTTGCTCCAATATAGGTAACAAGCCCCTCAAATTGTTCATCTGGATAAGAGGCAACGGATATGATGACGCTATTTCCCACCTTAACTTTTGTAATGTCTTTTTCGTAAATATCAAACCACACCCATATGTGGGTAAGGTCAGAAATTGTGACGATGGGGGTAAAGGCATCCTTGAGTTCACCAACAGCCACCTTTTTTTCAATCACCGTACCATCGAAGGGGGCTGCAATAGTAAATAACGAAGATACATTTCCCTCTGGTGCATTTAACATGCTATTCTCATGCAACCCCATGAGTTTTAATCTCTCCCTTAATGCCTTCAATTCTATCTGAGCCTGTTCATAGTCAGTTTCTGCTTCTAAAAACTGTTTTTTGGAGCAGATGTTTTGTCTGTAGAGGGACTTTTCCCTTTGATAATTCTTTTTTGCAAGTTTAAGCATTGCCTTTGCCTTCTTATAATCCGCCCTTGCCTGTCCCAGTTCTATACTATCCAATATAGCTAATACCTGTCCCTTCTTTACGCGATCCCCCCAGTCCACAAGAACCTCTTTGGCTACCCCTGGCATCCTCGGCGAAACAACAACAAAGCGGTTTTGATTAGGCCCTATCTCACCAGTTGCCTTGAGGGTAACGCCTATGCCTGACAACTCGACATCCTTGATAGTAATAATTTCCCCTAGAATGGACTTATCGACTTTGACGACACCTATCTCGTGACGGCATCCATCACATTCGATAATGGGGACATTGTGTTCACATTGTTTTTTTAAGAGTTCTTCATAACTATTGGTTTTAATAGTAGGGTTACACAAAGAGCATTCGCTTTCCGGAACACCATGTTCGGGGCATATTTCATCCTTATGTGAATCCTGACAATTTTCGTGTTTCTGATTTGCAGTAACAGTTGCCATTGGAAGGATTCCCATGCATAAAAGAATAAGCGTGAAATTGATCATTCGGGTTTTAAATGATTGTAAATAAACCATAGTTTTATTTCCCTCGTTATTGCCCCACTATTTTAACCACTGCCAGCCTTTCGATATCCGCAATCAACAGGTTTAAATTTTTTAAGGATTCTATATAGGAAATCCTCGTTTCTGCCCACGTCCTCTGGGCGTCCAGCAGGTCTATATAATTAAACTCACCCTCTTTGTATCCCCTTTCTATGAGTTTTAGAGATTCTTCCGCCCTGGGCAGTATCTTATCTCTGAATTCAACGACACGCCTCCGTTCCACATTGTATGAGTTGAAATTCTTTTTTAACTGAAAGAGCAGTTCGTTGTAAACAGACAGGTTCTCACTTTTCGCCTTTCTTGAAAGGGCCTTACCCTTTTGTATATTGCCCTGGTTACGATTAAAAAAGGGGGCTGGTATCTCAATGCCCATCTGAACGGTATCCACGTTTTCCAGTGAAAGCCGTTTGTAGCCTGCCGATATATTGATGTCGGGTATAGCCTGTCTTTTTTCCAGCGTCAATTGTGTTTCTGCTATTTCGATATTCTTCTTTGATGCCTTAAGGACCGGTTGATTACTCTTCATATTTAATTCAAGTTCATGAAGCGATAGTTCTCCAGGTTTTGTTAAGAGCTTTCCCGTCACGCCATCGACGGTCTCCTCTGGAATGCCCATCACCGTCTGTAACTCCTTTATAGAATTTTGGAGATTGCCTTCGGCATTGGATACGGAATTTCTTGCCTTCGATAATTCCACCTCTGCCCTGAGGACGTTTGTAATAGCCACCTCGCCCGCATCAAACCTGACTTTCTCACTCTTATAAATACCTTTTGCAATTTCTTCTACTTTCTTTGCAATGGAGTAACCTTCCTGGTCAGATGCAACTTTATAAAACGCCTTCTTTGTGTCAGCTATAACAGCAAGGAGAACGGTATCACGTTCTAATTCGTTTTTCTCTTTTGATTTCTCACTTACTTTTATTCCAAGTCCTCTTTTGCCGCCTGTAATGATGGGCTGAGTTATACCAACAAGGTTTTGACTCTGATTCAATCCAAGTTCACTGCTCGGCATTTCCTCGGCTAGAAGTTCCAGGACGGGATTTGGATACAGTTTTGACTGTTGTAATGAGCCAATGGCTGCATCTATCTGATCCCTTGTCGACTGCAATTGGGGGTTTTTTTCAATGGCTGTCTTAAGCGCTTCTTCGAGCGAAATTTTCTTGTCTACTGGCCGGTTGGCCTTGTCCTCGGCCTTGATTGGAGAATCGTTTCCAAGAATTATTACCTGAAAGCACGGTAAATAAACTAAGAGAAAGACTGCTGCGATACAAAGAAAAAACCAGTATTTTTGGGGAGAGGATTTAAAGTTAAAATACGGATACATAAACAACACCTTTCAGAACAATCAAGTTTTTATGGAATTGTACGGCTATAGTCAACGACAGAAAAAAGTTGGCAACTCTTTGCCAACAGAAATGGATTTTGAAACAACCAACCCTGAAACAAGTTCAGGGCATGGTTCAGAATGACGGTCAAAAGCGCCGTGTCATGCTGAATCCTAATTTTCATCAGGACAAGCGTATTTCGCGTCTCGTCTTTTGGTTCCTGGGAAACTTCAGTTGGCTAAATAGTTACTGAATTTATGTTAGGAATTTCAAACCGACCATGTAGTGGCAAGGCGCGCCTTGCCACTACTCGATTAAAAGTCGCCGAAAGCCTAACTTGTGTAATTTGTAGAATTACGTGAACAAACGCGGTGGATGATAGATGATAGTCTGTAAGACGTTTTTGAAATGATTAAAAGGCTGTGTTTTAAACCGACTGGAGGTATTCGTGAAAGTGAATGAAGAGTCCTGGAATAAATGCAGGACTAAATTGCTGGCACAAAGTACACAACAATTTGGGCAACATGGATCATCCGTGGGAATAGAAGAACAGTCGTCATTTTGTGATAAAACGGCAGATTCCCTTTCACCGCAATGGAATGAATCCTTCTCTGCACAGCCTAACACGAAACAGTCGCCCGGTAATATGCACAGGAGAAACCATATCGCCAGGATACTTTTCAATCCGCCTTTCATGAATATTGTTTTGAGCATGGTTATAAATTGAATAACAGGTGTTTTTTAGACAGTCCGTATTTAACTGCCATGATAATGATTGACTCCCTTTAAAAGCAAGCGGAAAATAATTTTTGATTTACTCTATCCAGCCAGAGAGGTATACTACCGTCCACGCTACGATTTAACAAATCTGTTAAATTAAGGAGGAGAACATGTACATCTCGATTAAAAACAGGCTCATTCTTTTACTGATTGCATTTACCCTGCTGCCATTCATTCTGCTGCGGATCATAGCCTACCCAAGAGTGCAAGCCGATCTTCAGGACGTCCTGATACGAAACCTTGACGGCATCGGCCATAAACAATCAGAATTGGTGACCAACTGGATGCGTGAGCGGGTGAAAGACGCCCGTGTAATTGCCAGCAATCCTATGATAGCGAGGTGTGCAAAGATTACAGGGGAAGACAAGGATTATATGGACATCCTCCAATACCTTGAAGTGGCAAAGATTGAATATGGTTATAGGGGTGTACTGATAAGTAATGATAAGGGATTGGTAACCATCGCCACGATAGAAGAAGGTGTGCAACATGATATTTCCGGAATGGATTACTTTAGGCAAGCGATGGAGGGGAATACCTTTGTTTCAGGTGTGATTCCCTCAGAAATTCCCCTTTTAAATGAGGTCGGGGAGATGGAATTGGGCATGCCGACCATGTTCGTTTCCGCGCCGTTGAAAGGCAGGGATGGCGCTGTAATTGGCGTTATTGCCCTGAGAATTGATGTGGATACGCTGAACGACCTGATGTTAAGCCTCAGGCTGGGAAAGACAGGCGAGACGTATCTTGTGAACAAAGATGGATACATGATTACAGAGTCAAGATTTTCTATGCACATAAAAGATACGGGTCGGGTAAAAAAAAGAAGCGCCCTGGAATTAAAATTGATCGATCCGGAAACCGGTGAATTGACCGACGGTGTTAAACAATGTATTGGCGGCAATAGCGGCTTTAATGCAAAAGGATACAAAGATTACAGGGGACGCCTGGTGTTGGGTGTATGGAGGTGGTTGCCGGAGTTAAACTGGGGGGTTATAGCAGAAATTGACAGGGATGAAGGTTACGGAGCCGCCTATAACCTGAACCGCATAGTAACCTCGGTATTGCTGGCTCTGGCATTTCCGATAATGATAGTGGCATACTTCATTGGCAAAAAGACTTCGACACCGATTATTAAGCTGACTGAAGTAACAAAAAAGATGGCTTCAGGGGATTTAACTCAAAGGGTGGCCATCAGGAGAGAAGATGAAATTGGGGTACTGGCAAATTCCTTTAATGCGATGGCGAAGTCGCTGGATGAGAAGGCAAAGGAGATAGCGGCGTCTGAGAAACGATACAGGGAGTTGGTTAATTCTATAAAGGAAGGAGTTTATCAGTCTGAACCCGGCGTGGAGGGCGCTTTTACCTTTATTAATAAGGCCGGCGCGGAGTTGTTGGGATATAGTAGTCCTGAAGAGGTGATAGGAACAAAAGTAAAAGATATGTATGCAGTTCCGGAAGATAGAAAACGTCTTTGCGAAAAACTTGAAAAAGACGGGGTATGGAGAGATTCTGTATTCATCTGTAAGAGAAAAAACAGTGAGACATTTTATGCGGAGCGTACCTGTAATTTGCTGAGGGACGAAGAGGGGAATTCAGTTGCTATTTATGGAGTATTTCGGGATATCTCAGAGAGAAAAAAGGCCGAAATGGCGATTGTTGAATCGGAGAAGAGATATCGCCTGCTGTTCAATTCTTTAAAAGAAGGTGTCTATCAATCAGAACCGGAAGTGGATGGTATATTCACGTGGGTTAATCAGGCAGGCGCGGAGATCCTTGGCTATAAGTCCCCGGAAGAGGTGATCGGGACGAAGGTGAAGGATATTTATGTAAACCCGGATGAACGCAAGAAGGTTGTCCAGAAGCTGAACAAAGAAGGGTTATTGAAGAATTTTACCTCTTTCTGCAAACGGAAAGACGGAGAACAATTTTACATGGAACGCACGTCCAATCTGGTTGCTGATGAGAGAGGAAAACCCGTTCGTATAGACGGTATATTCAGAGACATTACGGAAAGGAAAAGATTTGAGGAGGAATTGCAGGAATCGGAGTGGCATCACAGGCAGTTGTTGAATTCGTTGAAAGAGGGGATTTATCAATGTGAGCCGACTGAAGACGGGGTATTTACCTGGATTAATCAGGCAGGCGCGGATATCCTTGGTTATAAGTCTCCCGGAGAGGTAATAGGGATAAAGGTGAAGGATATTTACGTGAATCCGGGTGAACGCGGAAATGTTGTTGGAAAGCTGAAAAAGGAGGGGGTCCTGAAAAATTTTACGTCTCTCTGCAAGAGAAAAAATGGAGAGCAATTTTATATGGAACGTACGTCCAGTCTGGTTGCCGATGAGAAGGACAAAGCTATCCGCATAGAGGGAATATTCAGGGATATTACCGAACGGAAGATGCTGGAGGAGGAATTGCAGGAATCCGAAGGTCGTCACAGGCAATTGCTGAATTTGTTAAAGGAGGGGGTATATCAGAGTGAACCTGCCGAAGACGGTGTGTTCACGTGGATCAATCAGGCTGGGGCAGAGATACTCGGTTACAGTTCAGTCGGAGACGTGATTGGAGTGCCGGTAAAAGATGTCTACGTGAATCCCAACGACCGAAAAGAATTAATGAAAAATTTAAAAAAGGAAGGGATCAGGAAAGACTGTATTTCATATTGTAAGAAGAAAGATGGTGAGCGATTTATTTCTGAGATGACATGTAGTCTTTTGCGCGATGAGAGCGGTAAGGCAGTCAGGGTGGAAGGTATATTCAGGACCAGAACGGAAAAATAACCGGGGGGCTGTCCAAAAAGTTCGATTTTCAACTGTCATCTATGAACGTGAGCGAAGCAATCTATTTTAAAACCCTTTAAAATCAAGGGATTGCTTCAGTCGTTCCTCCTTCGCAATGACATGGTAATGACTTTTTGGACAACCCCGACAACTTTCTTTGTCGTCTACTATATTTTGCACAAAAGGAATGGCTTTTCGGACAATTTTTGAGCAAAGGATTCGATTATGTATTCAATCAATAAGCATCAATTCAAGGAATTCAAGATTGCGCCGGGTCATCGGGCAAATTACGCCATCCTCTGTAATCCCGAGTTCAAAGAAAAACAGTGGGGTATGAAATATTCACCGGCTAATAATTACCAGCGTGAGTATAAAATACTTCCCCTTTTTTCACATCCTCAAATCCCGGTTCGATACGAAGAGGGCAAGGGTGTCATGTATAAAGACGGTCAATCGGTGCTCATTCAGAATTACCTCATTATGACCCACTTTGAGGGAGAAGATATCGTTGAGTATTACAAAAAAAAGGGGTTGCCGGATCAGTGCGAGATTGAAAACGTGATTCGGTATTTTTCCAGCGCTACGTTACCCTTGCATCACATGCACTCCAAAGGATATATTCATTGTGACATCAAACCCGGCCACCTCATCCTGAACCCTGTTACGGGTACGATGGCGCTCATAGACCTTGAGTGCACGATTAAAATTGGGGAAATTATTTGTGGTATGAGCAAGGAATATGCCTCTCCGGAACAGAAAGAAATGATTCGTTCATTACGTAATGGAGAGAATGAAAAGTCCGTACTGAAAAAGGTCAGGATAGATGCCTCTTCTGACTTGTATTCCGTCGGTCTGATCTTTTATCGGGCAATTACGGGAAAATTGTGGCAGGAGGCTGCTATCCCTCCCAAACAAATTAACAAGGACATTCCGGAAAAGCTAAACAAGGTTGTTTTAGGACTGCTGGAAGAAAACCCCGATAATCGCATCCAAACCGCAGAAGCCATGAAGGCCGAGCTAGAAGCGGTGTAGGGGTTTAAGATTTTAAACCCCTACGTGATAATCCGTGTTCATCCGTGTCCAAAAATTAATATGAAAAAGCCTTTAGCACGAAAAATAATCGAAGAACACCTCATATCTGGCACATGGCATGTGGGTACTGAGATCGGCATCCGCATCGATCAAACCCTTACCCAGGATGCTACAGGCACACTCGCATACCTCGAATTTGAGTCCATGGACGTTGGATGTATTAAGACAGAACTCTCGGTAAGCTACGTTGACCACAATCTCCTTCAAACCGATTATAAAAATGCCGATGACCACCGCTTTCTCCAGTCCGTTGCCCAGCGTTTTGGCATCTATTTTTCTCCACCCGGCAATGGCGTTTCACACCAGGTGCATCTGGAACGCTTCGGCGCGCCCGGCAAGACGTTATTGGGCTCCGACAGCCACACCTCTATGGGCGGCGCACTTGGTATGATTGCTATCGGGGTAGGCGGGCTGGACGTTGCCCTGGCCCTGGTGGGTGAACCTTTTTACTTTCAGGTCCCAAAAATACTCGGTGTAAAGTTAACGGGGAAACTGCCTCCCTGGGTTTCCGGCAAGGATGTAATCCTCGAAATGCTTAGGAGACACACCGTTAAAGGGGGGATAGGCAAGATTGTCGAGTATTACGGTCCCGGTGTTGACACCCTTTCTGTCACTGATAGGGCCACGATAGCAAACATGGGCGCTGAACTGGGCGCTACGACCACAGTATTCCCCTCTGACCACAGGACACTTGAGTTTCTCAAAAGCCAGGGGAGAGAACAGGTATGGAAGGAATGCAAGGCGGATACAGACGCAGAGTACGACGAGCATGATGAAATAGACCTTAGTAAGCTTGACCCCCTCATTGCCTGCCCGTCTTCACCCGACAACGTCAAAAAAGTTTCAGAGGTAGAAGGCATTCCTGTGGCTCAGGTTATTGTGGGTTCTTCAGTCAACTCTTCTTTTCGTGACCTCATGATCGTATGCAAGGCTCTTGAGGGAAAAACAGTCCATCCCAACGTAAGCTTCGAGATTAACCCCGGAAGCCGCCAGGTTATCGAGAATGTGACTGCATTAAATGGCGTTCTAACACTTATCCATGCGGGCGCTCGTATCCACCAGTCAGGATGTTTGGGATGTATCGGAATGGGACAGGCCCCGGCTGGCGGTACTGTTTCGCTAAGGACATTTCCAAGAAATTTCCCGGGTCGCAGCGGAACAGAGGGCGACCAGGTTTACCTGTGCAGCCCTGAAACCGCCGTGGCAGCAGCCATTTTTGGGAAGATTACAGACCCCAGGAAATTAGGGGATTGCCCGCAGGTTAAAGAACCCGAACGATACCTGTTTAACGAAAATCTTATTATAAAACCATTGCCCGTAAAAAAACGTAGTACCGTAGAAATTATAAGAGGTCCGAATATTGCGCCTTTTCCCAGCCTAAAATTTTTACATGAACATTATGAAGGAGAAGTTATTTTAAAGGTGGGTGATAATATTACTACCGACCACATCATGCCTGCAGGGAATGAAGTGCTTCCCTTGAGGAGCAATATTCCAGCTATTAGTGAACATGTCTACGAAAGGGTCGATGCCTCATTTGCAAAGCGATGTCAGGAAAAGGGCGGAGGAATTATTGTCGGCGGTGAGAATTACGGACAGGGCTCCAGCCGAGAACATGCCGCCCTTGCCCCGAGATTCCTGGGTATTCAAGTAAAAATAGCAATGAGTTTTGCACGCATCCACCGTTCCAATCTCATCAACTTTGGCATCGTCCCCCTTTTATTCAAGAATTTTGAGGATTACGATTCCATATCGCAAGGCGATTCCATCCGCATTCAGGACATGAAAAAAGCAGTTAAGGAAGGACAGGAAGAAATAAAGGCAATATGGAGTAATAAACTTGCGAAACAGGAAAAGGAGATTTCCCTTATCCTCAAGGCCACGGAAAGAGAACGCGAAATCCTCGTAAACGGAGGTTTATTAAATACCGTTCGTGGCAAGCTGTTTATCTCTTGCCCTGTTGAATGAATATCGGTTAAATTAGGCTGCCATAGGTAGCGACTTTTTTGATGTGCAGCAAATATTCAACAAAAACAACCCCCTTGCCCCCTTTATTAAGGGGGAATTTTTAAGTCCCACTTTTCTAAGAAGAATTCCGTTAAGTCCCCCTTAATAAAGGGGGATTCAGGGGGTTGTCCGGTGTGCTATAATATAAAGTTTGAAATTCCTGAACATTTAAAAAGGAGATGAAAGGTATGAAGACAAAAGGGTTTTTATCAGTTTTGTTAGTTATTTGTGTTGCAGTTATTGCCGGGTGTTGTGCTATGGTTTGTGAGAAAAAGGCTCCGGAAACTGTCAGCGCTAAAGTTGAAGAGAAAAAACCCATAAAGATAGGGATAAGTGTTTGGCAAGGTTATGCCCATGCCTTTATTGCACAGGAAAAGGGATTTTTTGGAAAAAATAATGTCAGCGTAGAACTGGTATTCAAAAAAGGTGTTGAAGAGTCAATTGAACTTTATAAAAGTGGCGAGGTGGACGGCGTTTTTAACGTCTTTGCCGATATGATTCTGATTAACTCGAAGGGAATTCCCACCAAAGTAGTGTATGTGCCCAGTTATTCCGAATCGGGGGACGTGATTATTGGAAGACCAGAATTTAATTCAATTGCCGACCTGAAAGGCAAAACCGTAAGTTTTCAGGGGGTAAATACCTTCTCCAATCTGTTTGTGTTAAAAGCCCTGGAAAAGGCGGAAATAAAGGAATCTGATGTCCAATTTCAGGATGTCCCCGGAACGGATGTTTTAAATGCGATGGAAGCGGGGAAGATTGATGGTGGCCATACGTGGGAACCGGTAACCTCTCAGGCCTTAAATAAGGGCTATAAAATACTGTGTAAAGCGTCGGATACTCCAGGCATAATAACGGATGTGCTGGCGTTTAATGCAAAGATTGTTGAAGAAAGACCAGATGATGTACAGCGCGTAGTTAAATCTTTATTAGAGGCAAAAGACTTCTTGAATTCAAATAAAGACGAAGCAATTGATATCATGGCAAAGGCAGAAGGCTTGGACAGGGCAGAAATAGAGAGAGGCCTCAAGAGTGACGTTCACATGCTTGATTTAAATGAAAATATTGAGGCAATGAAAAAATCGCCAGAAGCCGCGACTCTCTATGCTTCCTTAAAAGTTATCACCGATTTTTATGTCAAAAGGGGACTAATTTCTGAAGCGCAGGTTACGGAAGGAATTATTGAGCCAAAATTCATAGAGGGTATAAAATTTTCACAAACGTCTCAACCATAAAACAATGTAGGGGCAGGTTTCAAACCTGCCCCTACGTGTTTATCTTTTTTGCTGGTTCAATCGTCCTCGATTGAACCGAAACATTTGGTATTTTTTCATGGTTGGTGAGAGTTCGAAACCTGGATCCGGTTCAAAACATATGGTTCAATCTGTATCCTACATGGGGTCACATCTTAAATGTTAAATGTTAAATATTGATATTTTTTATATTGCTATTATAATGACTTCTCAACTATCTTTCATCTTAAATATTTAACAAAAGAACTCATGGCAAGGCCTTTACGTATAGAATATTCAGGTGCGTATTATCACGTTATTAATCGAGG